>JACKQG010000231.1_pt1 | contig 82081 bp, 87 predicted proteins | sample 8237621 | NCBI WGS metagenome assembly JACKQG01 (sample SAMN15677084, study PRJNA649215) | marine metagenome | biome: marine; feature: Black Sea; material: saline water; isolation source: suspended particulate matter (SPM) from the Black Sea western gyre | collected 2013-06-09/2013-06-10 | depth...
CACGTTCGGCACCTAGAAACCCCTGATCCGCTCCGGGCCGCCGCCCGCGGCCGCCCCCGGATGGCGCCGCCCCACCTGGTCGGCGATCGGCCCGCGGCCCGTTGCCCTCAGACGGGCCAGATAGTCCGGCAGTTCGCCCCAGACATGGAACGGCCCGCCCTCCTCCATGACGATGTCGTGCGGATCCCGGCCGCCCGGCGTCGTCTCGAGCATCGATGACTCCCACGCTTCCAGACGGGATCGCGCCGCAGCAATTTCATCGACATGATCTCCGGCAATGTCGCGCTGAAGATGCGGATCGCTGCTCAGGTCATAGAGCATCTCGTCCGGGTAGCCGTGGTAGCCGTCGTGGCGGGTGCGGACGTAGAGCCGGTCCTCCCAGCGCAGGCTGCGCTGCACGGTCCACGCCGCCGCCGAGAGCACGAGTTCTTGTCTTCCAGACGGGCCGACTCCGTCCTGGAGTTCCGACGCGAAGCTCTCGCCGTCCCAATGCCCTGGCACCTCGGCGCCGGCCAGTTCGAGCAGCGATGCGAACAGGTCCAACTGGTAGTGCAGGCCGGGGTCAGCAGTGCCGGGCGCGATCCCCGGCCAGCGCACCACGCCCGGGATCCGGTGCGTGTACTCGTCGGCGGTGTGGTGGTCGCACCAGACGCCCAGTTCGCCGAAGTTCTCGCCGTGGTCCGACGACACCACCACGACCGTGTCGTCGGCCACCCCCTGCGCGGCGAGTGCGTCCATGAGGCGGCCCACCAGTGCGTCGGCCCGTCGGATGCCGGTGTCGTAGCCGTCCAAGATGAGCGCAATGTCGTCGAGCGACTCCAGGGACTCGGGCAGCAGCGGCAGGCCGCGGAACAAAGCAGCATCTCCACCGAAACCGAGCACCTCGCCGGCCGAGTGCGGGCCGCCCTGTGACCGATGGCCGGCCAGGATGTCCTCGGTGACCCAGTCGGGGCGCCCGTCGCCGAGCAACTCGGCGTCCTCCAGCGTGCCGGTGTAGGGGGTGTGTGGATCCCAGACGTGCACGTGGAGGAACCAGCGGTCCCGGTCGGCGTTGCGGGACAGCCAGTCGAGGGCGTGTCGGCCGACCCCGTCGGCGGACCAGGTGTTGTAGCCGTCCTGGATGGCCTCGTTGAAACCGGCGTACCAGTGCAGCGCCGAGTGGTGCTGGCCGAACACCGAGATCGTGGTCGTCCAGAGCCCCGCCCGGGACAGCACGGCGGCGAGGCTGCCATGGGCCCGCGGCGACCGGAAGCCCCGGCGCAGCCCCTCGGAGAACGGGTCGGCGGCGGTGCCACCGTGGCCGACGGCCCCGTTGTGGATCCCGAACAGTCCCGTCTGGAGCGCCGAGCGGGACGGCAGGCACGGCGAGTCCGAGGTGTAGAGACCATCGAACCGGATCCCCTCTGTAGCCAGGGCGTCGATGTTGGGGCTGGTCGGCCGGGGGTACCCGTAGCACCCCAGGTGGTCGGGTCGCAGCGAGTCGATGTCGACCCAGAGGATTCGGAGTGGGGGCGGCGAGGTTCCGGACATGGCACGAGTCTGGCAGGAGTCTGGCAGGAGGTCCCCCGTGGGGGAGAATGGGAGCATGGAAGCCGAGATGCATGAACTCCATTCCCTGGACAGCGAGTCCCCTGAGGCGCTGTATGCGTTCCTGGCCGAACGCGAATGGGGCGACGGCCTGCCGGTCGTGGCGCCCACGGAGGCGAGGGTCGAGGCGATGCTGGGAGGAAACGCCGGCCTCGGTCCCGACGAGGTCCTCGCGGTCCTACCTCCCCGCGGTGGCGCAGCCACCCGCCGGGCAGTGGCCGTCAACGCCGTCATGGCCGGCTGCCCGCCCCAGGTGTTCCCGGTCGTGGCCACCGCGGTCCGGGCACTCGGCGAGCAGCGCCTCAACCTGCGGGGCGTCAACGCCACCACGCATCCGGTGGCGCCGCTGGTGATAGTGCACGGCGACGCCGTCGCCGATCTGGGCTTCAACGCCGAGGTCGGTGCCTTCGGACCAGGCAACCGGGCCAACGCCACCGTCGGCCGGGCGGTGCGCCTCGTGCTGCTCCACGTGGCCGGGGCCCGTCCCGGCCCAGGCGACGCCGCCACCCAGGGCCAGCCGTCCAAGTACGCCTACTGCACCGCCGAGAACCAGGCGGCCAGCCCGTGGGAGCCCTACCACCACTCCGTGGGCGTCGACGCCCCGAGTGCCGTCACGGTCCACTGCGGCGAGAACCCCCACAACTTCCACGACATGGAGTCCGACGACATCGGGCGCATCCTCGACAAGGCCGCCTCCGCCATGGCCACCTTCGGGGTCAACAACGCCTGCATCTCGGGCGGGGAGTGGTTCGTCGGCCTCTGCCCCGAGCACGCTGCCACCGCCGACCGGGCCGGCTGGGGCCGGGACGATGTCGCCTCCTACCTGTTCGCCCACGCCCGACGCCCCGCCCGGGAGTTCCGCCGGCAGTTCGACCTGCTGGCCTGGGCACCCTGGATGAACGACGCCGCAGACGACGAACTTCTCCCCATGACCGAAGAGGTCGGCAACATCCGGGTATTCGTCACCGGCGGCGCCGGGAAGCACTCGTGCGTGATCCCATCCTGGGGCATGACCCGCAGCGTCACATTGCCCCTGGAACCATGAGAGTCTTTCTCCTGTGACCATTTTGATCCAGGATCCAGCGGGCCCCCTAGCCGTGGGCGGTGTGCAACTCGCCCCCGCCGTCCCGGCTCTGGTTTCCGGAAAGATCGGCGTGCTCGACAATGGCAAGCCCAACGCCCGGCTCCTGCTCACGAAGGCCGCCGAAGGACTGGCCACCCGCATCGGCGGCGAGGTGGCCAGCGTGATCGGCAAGTCGGACAGGTCGGGCAAGTCGGGCAGGGGCGCCCCGGGGAACAACGCCGCAACAGCGTGCGAGTCGCAGGTGCTGGAGGGCCTCAGCAAAGAGGTCCGGATCGTGCTGACGGGATCGGCCGATTGAGGATCGTGTACGTCGTGGAGTGTCCACGACCTCGTCGAACTCGAAAGGGCCGGCATCCCGACCGTGGTGCTCGCCACGACGCCGTTCGCCCACCTCGCCGCCGCCTCGGCGAAGAACCTGGGCCTGCCCGATGCCCGTATTGTCGCCGTCCCGCATCCGCTGGGCGGCACGGACGAGGAGACCGTCATCGCATGGGCTGAGGCAGCCGTCGACGGAATCATCGAGGCGCTCGAACGATGAGCATCGCCATAGACCTGAGCGGCAGGACCGCCATCGTCACCGGTGCGGGTGCCGGCATCGGCAGAGAGATCGCCCGTTGGCTGGCCAGGGCCGGCTCATCGGTCGCTGTCGCCGACATCCGGGCCGACAGGGCCGAGGAGACCGTGGCACTCATCCTCGACGAAGTGGTCGAGGTCGGAGCGAAGAGCGAGGTATTCGCCGTCGTAGCCGACGCCCGCGACGACGCTGGACTCAAGCGCATGGTGGAGTCGGCGGCGTATCAGCTCGACGGCCTGGACATCGCCGTCAACAACATCGGCATGCTCGGACCGAGGGGAAGTGCACCCCTGCTGGACCTTGATGGCGAGGCATGGCGCGACGTCCTCGACCAGAACCTGGTGCTCACGGCGCTGTCCATGCGTGCGGAGGCGAAGGCCATGCTGGAATACGGATCCGGTGGGGGGGACGGGCAGCAGGTGATCGTCAACGTCACCTCCGGCGAGACCACGCGGCCTGCGCCGGGGCTCGCCGGCTACGGCGCTGCCAAGGCCGCCATCAACCACGTCACCGACACCGCCGCCGTCGAGTGGGGGCCGCTCGGCATCAGGGTGGTGGCGATCGCCCCCGGAACCACCCTCACCGAGACCGTCGCCGAGGCGCTGCCGCCGGACTACATCGACGCCGTAGTGGCCTCGACGCCGCTTCGGCGCAGGACCGAACACGACGAGTTGGGTCGCCTCGTGGTGTTCCTGGCCTCGGACCTTGCCCGTTGCATCACCGGTGGCCTCATCCTGGCAGACGCCGGTGCCAGGCTCGCGCGCAACCGGCCGGGGATCCCGGGGGGACCGGACTAACTGCCCACCGGCGCGTGCCTGAGCACCGCACGGACGGCATCGGTGTCGGCGGTGCGCAGCAGAATGTCCATGGCCCGGCCGATTTCGTCGAGCCCGACAACCTCGCCGAGCAGGGGCCCGGTCGGGAAGTCGCCCTCGTTGAGAATCCGGCAGGCCTCGGCCACCGAATCGTTGGTGCCGCCGGCGCCACCGTGGATGGTGAGCGAGCGCATCACTACATGGTCCGAGACGACCGGCACGGCAGCCCGGTCCTTGAGCCCCGCCCAGATCACCTGGCCGCCGTGGTGGACCAGGTCGAGGCAGAGGCCCGGAGTCGAAGGCGCCGACGCCAGGTCGACAGCCACCGAGGCGCCGAAGCCGCCGGTGAGGTCGTGCACGATCTCGACCGGGTCGTCGACGGTCACGTCGATCGTGTGGTCTGCGCCGACCTCACGGGCCACCTCGAGGCGCATGGCGTCCTCAGCGGTGCCGGTCACGACCACGGTGGCCCCCAGCGACCTGGCGTAGGCGGCGCACGTGAGGCCCATGTGGCCCGGCCCCTGAATGACGATGGTCTGGCCGGCCTGCAGGTTCACCTTCGCCAGCCACGCCACCATGTTCGACAGCGGCTCGAACAGCGTCAACTCCTCGGCGGAGACGTCGTCGGTGAGCCGGACCAACTGCGTGCCTGGCAGGATCGACATGAACTCGCCGTAGCCGCCCCACAGGCCCTCCCGCTCGTCAAGGCCGAACGAGTAGCCGTAGCAGCGGACACCGAACGGGTTGCCCTCGTAGGGCGCTCCGTAGGTGACGATGTTGACCGCCACCCGGTCGCCGACTACGACACCCAGGTCGGCGTCGTCGTCGAGGGCGTGCACCCGGCCGACGATCTCGTGGCCGGGCACCGTCGGCGAGACCTCGCCCGGCACGTGCTTGTGGCCGTTGAGTTGGGCGACGTCGCTGTGGCAGAGCCCGACCGCCTCGACGGCCAGCACGGCCCCGCCCGGAGGAGCGGTGGCGACGGCGAAGTCGTCCCGACGCTCCCAGGTTCCGTCCCCCGAAAAGACGACGGCGCGGCAGGAGTTGGTCATATCTCGGCTCCTGCCGGTACCTGTATCAGATCCTCTGCAGGAGGGTGCCTGTGCCGAGGCCGCCGCCGCAGCACATGGTGACGAGGGCGTGCTCGCCGCCGGTGCGCTGCAGTTCGTGGACGGCCTTGGTGGTGAGGATGGCTCCGGTGCCGCCCAGCGGGTGGCCGAGGGCAATGGCGCCACCGTTGGGGTTGACGCGCTCCATGTCGGGCCCGATCTCCTTTTCCCAGGCCAGCACTACCGAGGCGAAGGCCTCGTTGATCTCGACGACGTCGATGTCGTCGATGCTCATGCCGTTGTCGGTCAACAGCTTGCGGGTGGCGCCGATCGGGCCGGTGAGCATGAACTCGGGGTCGGAGCCCACCAGGCAGGTGTCGACCACCCGGGCCAACGGCGTCACGCCGAGCGCCGCAGCCTTGTCGGCGGTCATGAGCAGAACGGCGCCTGCGCCGTCGGAGATCTGCGATGAGGTGGCAGCGGTGTGCGCCCCGTCGGGACGCCCTGTGGGCTTGAGTTGCGCCAGCCCCTCCATGGTGGTGTCCCGCAGGCCCTCGTCGCGTTCGACCATCACGGTCTCGCCGGTGGGGTTGCCCTCATCGTCGAGCACCGGGACCTCGACGTTGACCAACTGGGTCCCGTAGCGGTCCTCCTGCCAGGCGCGGGCCGCCCGGTCCTGGGACATCTTGCCGAAGACATCGCAATCCTCGCGGCTGATGCCCCAGTGGTCGGCCATGCGCTCGGAGCCCTCGAACTGCGAGGTGAACTCGAAGTGGTCGAAGTAGTTGCGGTTGATCGGGCGTCCGGAGTCCGGGTCCGCCGGCGTGGTTGCACCGAACTTCACCCGGCTCATCAACTCGATGCCGCAGCCGACGGCTACATCGACGGTACCCGAGGCGACGAGGGCGTAGGCGAGGTTGGTGGCCTGCTGGGAAGAGCCGCACTGGGCGTCGACCGTGGTGGCCGGTGCCTCGAGCGGCAGCCCGGCGGACAGCCACGCCGTGCGGGTCACGTTCATGGACTGCATGCCGACCTGGCCGACGCAGCCGCCGACCACCTGGCCGACCTCGAGCGGGTCGACGCCGGTGCGGTCGAACAGGGCACGTTGGACGGTGCCCAGGACGTCGACTGAGTGGCAGGACGACAGGCCGCCGTTACGACGACCGATCGGGGTGCGCACGGCATCGACGATGACGACTGGATTGTCAGAACTTGCGGGGCTTGCAGGCATGGATGCTCCAGGGATCGGGTGGACCTACCCTCACCCTACGATCATCAGTAGGCCGACGTGAGATCGAGCGAGAAGGGCACCATGGGACAGGCGCACGATCACGGGAGATCCGGCCGCGTGCTGGGCTGGGCGCTGTGCGCCAACAGCGTGCTGCTGGTCGTGCAGGTGTTGGGCGTGCTGGCCTTTGCGTCGCTTGCCCTGGTGGCCGACGCAGTCCACCAGGGCTCCGATGTCCTTGCCCTGACCGTTGCCGTAATCGCCATGGCGGTGGCCCGCCGGGGGCCGATCGGCCGCTACAGCTACGGGCTCCGTCGGGCCGAGGTCATGGGTGCCCTGCTCAACGCCGTGCTGCTCCTGGCTGCCGCCGGCTGGATCGTGGTGGAGGCCTCCCGCCGCATCGGCGATGCGCCAGACGTCGACGGCTGGGGCGTGGCCGCCGTGGCCCTCGCCGGCCTGGCCGTCAACGGTGGCAGCGCCTGGCTACTTGGTCGCACCGGCGACCGGAGCCTCAACGTGCAGGGGGCCGCCCTCCACCTGCTCGGTGATGCCGCAGGATCCTTCGGTGCCCTCGTCGCAGGCCTGTCCATGGTGTTGTGGGACGCCGCCTGGGTCGACCCGGCGGTCTCGTATCTCATTGCCGCCCTGCTGCTCTGGTCCGGCATCGGCCTGATCCGCCGCACTACCCGGATCCTGCTCGAGGGTGCGCCTCCCGGCATCGACACCGAGGACCTGGCAGCGCTGATGATCGCCCACGACAAGGTCGACGACGTCCACCACCTGCACGTCTGGGCTGTCGACTCGACGCTCGTGGCGTTCAGCGCCCATGTTGTGGTGGCCGCCGACACCCTCCATGACGCCCAGGGGGTCGCCACAGAACTCGAGGCCCGCCTGGCCGAACGCGGCGTCGCCCATGCCACCCTCGCCCTCGAGTGCCACCCCTGCGACGAGGGAGCAGGTTGTTAGGCGAGGGTTGCCGGACGAGAGCCCGCTGAACCCCGACACGCACGATGCGTGTGGTCAGATCGGCAGGTTGCCGGTGGCGGTAGTCGTCGGCCCCGTCCCCGGATCACACCCGGGTGCGTTGGCCACAAGTGATAGGAGGCCCGTCCCCGGATCACTTGCGTCCCCGGATCACTTGGGCGGGTCAGATCGGCAGGCTGCCGGTGGCTGCTGCGGTCGAGCCGCTGTCGGAGAACGCCTTGATCGCCCGTTGGGCGATTCTCATCTGGTGGACTTCGTCGGCACCGTCGGCGAAGCGGGCCCAGCGGGCGTGCTGGTACATGTGCGCCAGGGGCGTGTCGGTCGAGTAGCCCAGCGCCCCGTGCACCTGGATCGACCTGTCGATGATGCGCCCCAGTGCGTTGGCCACGAAGTGCTTGGCCATCGACACCTCTGATTTGAAGTCGTCGCCCCGGTCGATCTTGTAGGCGGCGTGGAGCACCATGAGCTTCGACTGGTAGAGCTCCATCGTCGAGTCGGCGATCAGCCACTGGATGCCCTGCTTCTCGGCCAGCAGCGAGCCGTGGCTGAACCGCTCCAGCGAGCGGGCGACCATCATGTCGAGCGCCATCTCGGCCTGGGCGATCCAGCGCATGCAGTGGGCCAGGCGGGCCGGGCCCAGCCGGTACTGGCCCAGCAGGTGTCCCTGACCGCGGCCGCCCAGCATCTGTGACTCGTGGAGCCGCAGGTCCTCGATGAGGATCTCGGAGTGGCCGGTTCCGCCGTGCATGGTTTCGATCTGGCGCACCTCGTTCCAGCCGTCGTGCGGAAGGTCGACGAGAAAGGCGGTGTTGGCGGCCTGTGGCAGGTCGGGGTCGTCCTCGGTGCGGGCGATCAGGATGGCGAACGACGCCCGGTGGGCGTTGGAGATGAACCACTTGTGCCCGTTGAGCACCCACTCCTCGCCGTCCTGATAGCCGTTGGTCTGGATCAGGGTCGGGTCGGAGCCGGCCACTTCCGGCTCGGTCATGGCGAAGCACGACCAGGTGCGGCCCTCGCAGAGGGGCTTGAGGTACCTGTCCTTCTGATCGTCGGTCGCCCAGTGGAGCAGAGTGTGCATGTTGCCCTCGTCGGGGGCCTGGCAGTTGAACACCCACGGCCCGTAGTACGACCTGGCCGCCTCGGCCTGGACCATCGCCAACTCGACGTGACCCAGCCCCATTCCGCCCCACTCCTCGGGCATGTGCGGCAGCCAGATGCCCGCCGCATGGGCCTCCTTTCGCATGCCGATGAGCTCTTTGAGGCGTGCTTCTCCCTCGCCGGCTTCTCCCTCTCTGGCGAGCTCCTCGATGCGTGCCTCGCCGGGCCGGATGACGTCGTCGACGAACGTCCGGACCCGTAGGCGGATCTCCTCGAGTTCGGGTGACAGGCTGAAATCGATGGACATGGTGCTCTCCTGCTTGCTGCCGGCGTGCTGGTCGGCTTCGGTTCAGATCCCGGGGCCGGGACGGCCGGGGCCTTCGGTGGGCAGGCCGTGCATGCCGGAGTTGAGCTGCGCTGCGGCCATGAGCTCCGCCATGACATCTGTCAGGTCGGCCGGGTCATCGGGCTGGGTGGCGCTCGGTCCGAGGTGCCACTGTTGCGAGATACCCAGTTGCTCGCCGCGCACGTCGAACACCCGACCGGTCACGTTCTGGGCGGCCTCGCTGCAGAGCCACACCGCCGGCACGGCGATCCAACGTGGGGACATGGCCTCCTGTGCCTCGTCGTCCATCTGTTCGAATCCCGGCAGGTCGGAGGTCATGCGGGTGAAGGCGCCGGGTGCGAGGCAGTTGACGGTGACGCCGTACTTGACGAGCTCCATGGCGGTGATGATGGTGAATGCGGCGATGCCGGCCTTGGCGGCCCCGTAGTTCGACTGGCCGACGTTGCCGTAGATGCCCGACGGTGAAGACGTGTTGACGATTCTCCCGAACGCCTCGCCCCCGGCCTTGACCTTTTCGCGCCAGTAGGCGGCTGCGTGGTGGGTGGGGGCGAACGTGCCCTTGAGGTGCACGTTGATCACGGCATCCCAGTCGGATTCGGCCATCGAGAACACCATGCGGTCCCGCAGGATCCCGGCGTTGTTGATGACGATGTCGCAGCTGCCGAACGTGTCGATGGCCTGGTGGATCATCTGGCCTGCGGCGTCGAAGTCGGCGACGTTGGCTCCGTTGACGACGGCCTCGCCGCCCATGGCCTCGATCTCGGCCACGACCTGCTGGGCGGGCGAGATGTCGGATCCGGCGCCGGCAGCGTCGCCGCCGAGGTCGTTGACGACCACCTTGGCGCCGTTTTCGGCCAGCAGCAAAGCGTGTTCGCGGCCGATGCCCCGTCCCGCACCCGTCACGACCGCAACGCGGCCCGCACATAGTCCTGTCATGGGTTGCCTGCTCCTGAGTGTCCGTCGTCGGGTCGTGTGTCCGCACCGAGCCTGCCATCCGGGCGATCCGGCTGACCAGACGGGACGCGTGGGTGTCGACGCCGAATAGGGTCGCGCCCGTGAGCGGTCGAGTCAGCTACGAACAGGGCCTCCATGAGGTGGCCGATGGTGTGTTCGCCTACCTGCAGCCAGATGGTGGCTGGGGTTGGAGCAACGCAGGCCTGCTGGCAGGCGACTGGTCGTCGCTGCTGGTCGACACGCTGTTCGACCTCCGCCTCACCCGGGAGATGCTCGAGTCCATGGATGCGGTCACCGCCGGACGACCGATCGACGTCGTGGTCAACACCCATGCCAACGGCGACCACTGCTACGGAAACGGGCTGCTGGTGGAGGCAGGCGCCCAGGTGGTGACGACGGAGGCTGCCGCGAACGAGATGGGTGCCGTGCCGCCGTCGGCGATCGAGGCGCTGCTCCACGCCGACCTGGGCGAGCCCACGAATCGCTACCTCCGGGAGGCGTTCGCCCCCTTCGACTTCGCGGCGATCACCGAAGCAGGAGGTGTGCCCGAACCCGACCGCACGTTTTCCGGCGAACTCCAGCTCGACGTGTGCGGCCGCACGGTAGAGCTCCTCGAGGTCGGCCCCGCCCACACCGCCGGCGACCTGCTCGTTCACCTACCGGACGCCTCCACGGTGTTCTGCGGCGACATCCTGTTCATCGGTGGCACCCCGATCATCTGGGACGGGCCCGTCTCCAACTGGATCGGCGCCTGTGATGCGATCCTGGGCCTCGACTGTGAGGTGATCGTTCCCGGCCACGGACCCATCGCCGACGACGCCGGCGTGCTGGCCGTACGCGACTACCTGGCCTTCGTCGAGGAGGAATGCCGGGCCCGCCACGCAGCGGGCCAGGGTGCCGAGGAGGCCATCGCCGAGATCGACCTGGGTCCGTACCGGGAGTGGGGCGAATGGGAAAGGATCGTGGCCAACGTCCACGCGGTCTACCGTGAGATCGATGACGGGCACGCCGCTCCGGGCAACATCTTCGGTGCCATGGCGGCGCTGAAGTACGGAGAAGTCGGATCGTGAGGAAGCGATGAAATGCACATGTGCCTTTGCGGGGCTCGGGGTGATGGGGTATCCGATGGCCGGACACCTGCAGGCGGCCGGGCATGCCACCACCGTCTACAACCGGACAGAGGCCAAGGCCGAGGCCTGGGTCGTGGAACACGGCGGCGACCGGGCCGACACGCCTGCCGCCGCCTCGACAGGCGCCGACGTGGTCATGGTGTGCGTAGGCAACGACGACGACCTCCGCAGCGTGGTGTTCGGGGACTCCGGCATCCTGGCCGGCATGTCCGAAGGCGCCACCCTGGTCGACCACACCACAGCTTCAGCGGAGGTTGCCCGTGAGATCGCCGAGGCGGCTGCGGCGCAGGGCGTGGGGTTCGTCGATGCACCCGTTTCGGGCGGTCAGGCCGGCGCCGAGAACGGCCAACTCAGCATCATGTGCGGTGGCGACCCCGAGGTGTTTGCCGCCATCGAGCCCGTGATCGACGCCTATGCGAAGGCAACGGTGCTCGTCGGCCCTGTCGGCCACGGGCAACTCACCAAGATGGTCAACCAGATCTGCATCGGCGGGCTCATCCAGGGCCTCTCCGAGGCGCTCGACTTCGGCCGTCGCGCCGGGCTCGACGAGGAGAAGGTGCTCGAGGCGATCAGCAAGGGGGCCTCGGGCTCCTGGCAGATGGACAACCGCGCCCGCACCATGCTGGATCGCAAGTTCGACTACGGCTTCGCCGTCGACTGGATGCGCAAGGACTTCGGGATCGTGTTCGACGAGGCAGGCCGCATCGGGGCGACACTGCCGGTGACCGCCATGGTCGACCAGTTCTATGCACGCCTCCAACGCCTCGGCCACGGACGCTCCGATACCTCGACGCTCATCGAACTCCTGCGAGACGACTGAGGGTCCGGCCTTCCGGGAGACACCAGGGCACAGGCTCAGGCAGCGGGAGCGCTTCCTGCGACGGTGGTGCGCGTCATCTCCCTGCGCTGGCCGCCGTAGTCGTTGAGCGCCACGTGCTGCGTCGATCGGTTGTCCCATATCACGACGTCGCCGGCTGACCAGCGGTGCCGGAAAGTGAACCTGATGTGGGTGGTCCAGTCGTGGAGCCAGCTCATCATCGCTGCTTCCCCGTTCGGACCCTCTTCGCTCTCGAATCCCGGACCCTCGAGGGCCCGCACATACGTGCCGTTGAAGTAGAGGCTGCGCCGGCCGGTCTCGGGGTGCGTGCACAGCAGCGGATGGCGCTCCGTTTCGAGGGCATCGTCGGAGGTGCGGATGTCCATGCCCGACAACTGCGAGTGGAGGCCCTGCTGGGCGGGGGAGTACGAGGCGCTGGCCGAATGGATAGCTGTGACGGTGTCGAGCCGCTCGCGGGTTGCGTCGTCGAGGGCGTCGTGGGCGGCGGTCATCGATGCCCAGACCGTGTCGCCCCCCACATCAGGTACCTCGATGGCGTGGAGGACCGTGAAGGCCGGCGGTGCTGGCAGGAAAGAGAAGTCGCTGTGCCAGACACCGCCGAAGTTGAACGCCTCCGACTCTGTGGCTTCCTTGACCACCCGGATCACCTCGGGGTGACCATCGACCGGTTGCACGAACGGCACCGGTGAGTAAGGCCCCATGAGGTGGCTGAAGTCGGTCTGGTCGCCGGGGGAGAGGTCCTGTCCGGGCACCACGAGCACCTCGTGTGCACAGATCGCAGCGCGCAGTTCCTGTACCCGGGCCTCGTCGAGCGAACGCAGGTCGACATCCACCAGCCGTGCGCCGAGGACCCCCGTCAGGCGCTCGAGGTGCACGGTCGGGCGGATCCCGCTAGAGGATCTGCGACAGGAAGAGCTTGGTGCGGTCTTCGGTGGGGTTCTCGAAGAAGTGCTGAGGTGTGCCCTGTTCGACGATCTGGCCCTCTTCCATGAAGATGATCCGGTCGGCCACCTCTTTGGCGAAGCCCATCTCGTGGGTGACGACCATCATGGTCATACCGGAAAGTGCCAGGGTCTTCATGATGTCGAGCACCTCCTTGACCATCTCCGGGTCCAGGGCAGAGGTCACCTCGTCGAACAACATGATCCTGGGTTCCATGGCCAGCGCCCGGGCGATCGCCACGCGCTGCTGCTGCCCGCCGGAGAGCTGCCCCGGGTACTTGTGGGCCTGTTCGGGTATGCCGACCCGCTCAAGCAGGGCCATCGCCTGTTCCTCGGCCTCGACGCGGGGCTTCTTGCGGACCCAGATCGGTGCCAGCGAGACGTTGTCGATCACCTTGAGGTGGGGGAACAGGTTGAACTGCTGGAACACCATGCCGACCTCGGAACGGATCTGTTCGATGTTGCGCAGGTCGTTGGTGAGTTCGACGTCGTCGACGACGATGCGACCCTCCTGGTGGACCTCGAGGCGGTTGATGCACCGGATCCACGTGGATTTGCCGGAGCCCGAAGGACCGAGGACCACCACGACCTCCTGCTCCTTGATGGTCGTCGAGATCCCGTCGAGGGCCTGGAAGTCGCCGTACCACTTCGACACGTCCTCACACACGATCATGTCGCGGGCGTTGGACAGGTCCCGGGTCTGGCCGGCCGCCGGCTCGGACATGGGTTCGGCCGTGGGTTCAGTTGCTGCGTCGGTCATGACATCACCTCGTTGTGGCTCGGGGCTTGCCCCGTATCGGGCGGGTTTCGGTCATCTAGCGCTCACCGAGTCCGGTGCGCTGTTCGAGTCGTTGGCTGGCTTTGGACATCTGGTAACAGAAGAGCCAGTAGATCAGCGATACGAAGAGGATGTTCTCCTTGGTGCTGCCCATGAACTCGGTCTGGTTCGGCATAACATTGCGGGCGATGTAGAGCACGTCGAACAGGCCGATTATGGCCAGCAGGGAGGTTTCCTTGAACACGCCGATGCAGTGTCCGACCAGCGGCGGGATCGAGACCCTCAGGGCCTGGGGCAGCACGATGAACATCGTTTTCTGCGAGGTGGTCATGCCGACCGCCTCGGCAGCCTCGTGCTGGCCGCGGGTCACCGACTGGAGGCCGCCGCGCACGTTCTCGGCGAGATACGCCGCCGAGAACAGGGAATAGCCGATGATCACGGCGGCCACCTCGCTCAGGTGCATGCCCGGCGGCAGGAACAACGGCACCATGATGGAGAAGAAGATCAGGATCGTGATCATCGGAACGCCGCGCACGAACTCGATGAACCATGTCGCCAGCAGTCGGAAGATCGGCATGTTCGAGGTGCGGGCCAGGGCCAGGGCCAGCCCCAGCGGAAATGAGATCACGATTGTGAAGATGGCCACCATGAGCGTGAGCGAGAGCCCGCCTAGGAAGAACTGGCCGGGCACTTCGATTGTGGAGGGCGTGTTGACGGCCGTGACCAGCCAGGACATGACCCCGAGGAGGCCCAACCAGCCGATCACATAGTTCCTGCGGGCACGGGGTCCACCGCTGAACGTGGGTGCTGCCAGGGCGAAGGCGGCGAGCATCAGCAGGTCGAGGCGCACGATCATCCGCATCGGTGTAAGGAACGTGGCGAATGCGGCGATCAGCACCAGTGCAGCGACGATCCGGCCGATCTCGCCGGTCGACGGCCGGGCCAGCCAGTTCAGCAGGGCGCCACCGAGCACGGCACAGGCCAGGAAGATCGGGATGTCGGTGCCGAACACGTGGCCCATGTCGAAGTCCGGGTCGCGCAGCACCAGGTAGAGCAGGACCGGCGGCATCAGGAGCCAGAGCAGCGCCAAAGTGGTGCGTGTCGCATTGAGCGACCCGCGGTCGCGCAGGTACGTGCCGAGGAAGTACGCCGCCACGGCGATGAGCAGCATGATCGTCCACGGAAACTTGGTGCTGAGGGCCACGGTTCCCGGTTCGGCTATCACCCGCGGGGTTCGGTGGAGTTCGAAGGTGTGGTTGCCGTACGGGACCACCCACAGCGATCCCACAAGCCCGCTGAGGCCGATCAGCACAAGCGCCAGGGTGCTGATCGTGCGCTCGCTGTCGGCCAGTCGGCGCAGGGTCCCTCCGCCGCCGGCGACGGCGACGGCGATGAGCAGCCAGATGATCGTGGCCCTGGCGCTGAACGGGGCGAGGAGGGCGAACAGCGCAAGCGTGCAGCCGAACGAAAGGAGGCGACGGCCGACATTGGCGATTGAAACGGCGGACCCGGCCCGCCAGACGGCCAGCGAGAGGCCCGTGAGCGTGAGGATGACGGCCACGGACACCCAGATCCGGAGGTACTGCTCCTCAGGGTAGGCCTGGGTCATCAGCAGCCGCAGGTTGGTGGCCGTGGCGTCCCATTGCCTCTGCGGGTTGAAGATGAAGGACAGGAGTCCGCGGGTGATGGCCAGGATGATCAGCGATGAGACGACCGTTAGCACCGAGTTGAACGGGCTCGAGAACAGGTTCGCCCTGACCCATTCCCGGGGTGGCAACTTGGGGGTCTGTGGGGACGCGACGGCCGGGATCGTTCCGGTCGACATGCCGAGGTCGGCGCCCAGTCCGGTGAACTCGCTCATCTAACGCTCCACCAGCTTCATGCGGACGTTGAACCAGTTCACGACGACCGAGATGCTCAACGAACAACTCAGGTAGAACAGCATCCAGATGACTACCACTGGCAGGGTCATGCCGGTCTGGTTGAAGGTGGTCTGGCCGACCTGGACGATTTCGCTGTAGCCGACGGCGACGGCCAGAGACGTGTTCTTGAGGAGGTTCAGGTACTGGTTGCCTGTCGGCGGCAAGATGATGCGAACCGCCTGGGGGAGCACGACATGGCGCAGGATCTGGCCACGGCCCAGACCTACGGCCATGGCCGCCTCCGACTGACCCTTGGGCACGGCGAGGATGCCGCCCCTCACGTTTTCGCCGATGAAGGCCGACGTGTAGAACACGACGCCGAAGAACACGGCGGCGAACCCGATCGACATGGTCAGGCCGCTCTTGCCGTAGTTGGGGAACTTGCCCTTCTGGATGATGTCCGGGCGCATGGCGTCGAACGGGCGTGCGGCGCCGTCGACGTCGAACTTGTTCTCGAGGACCTCGAACAGGTCGCGTCCGCTGTTGAGCGTCCAGGACGAAAATCCGGTCCAGCGAACCAGCATGACGACGACGGCCAGTGCGGCGAGCGTGGCGAAGGCGATCCGGAACCAGTCGTCATCCGAGATGGACAGGTGGCCGCGGGCGCTGCGGTGGGCGGACAGGAAACGGGTGATCCAGCGGGCGGCGGCACCCAGGGCGATGACGGAGAACAGGATCTGCGGGGCGATGACGGGCAGGGAGTCGAGCAGGTCGGCAATGGCGCCCAAGGGGACGCCCAGCCATGAGAACACCGGGTGGACGAAGATGCCGATCACCCCGAACAGGGCCACGGTACCCATCCCCCAGAGGATCGGCGAGGTCATGGCACCGGTTTCGTCCTGGATCCGTTGGCGGTGTCGACGGACGTAGTGGGCGGCGACTGCGCCCACGCCCACGACCGTCAACCATTGGTAGAAGCCGTCGGCGATGAACACCCGGGGCATCGATATGCCCTTATTGGAGATGTGGAACCAGCCGTTGATGGGTCCGGTACCGAGCCCGACCCGGGGAAGCGTGGTCAGGACCGAGAAGTAGAAGGCTATCTGCACCAGCAACGGGATGTTGCGCAGCGTCTCGATCCACGTGCTTGCCAGTCGGCTGATCAGCCAGTTGTCCGAGAGGCGGGCCAGGCCCACGACGATGCCCAGAAGCGTGGCGAACAAGATGCCGGCGATCGACATGCGCAGGGTGTTGACCATGCCGGTCCACAGCGCCCGGGCGCCCGTGTCGGGTTTGGTGTCGATGCCCTCGCTGAGTTGGATGTCGATGGGGCGTTCGAGGAAGTCGAACGTGGAGACGATGTTCCTGGCACGGAGGTTGTCGCCGGCCTGTGTGGCCAGGAACCACATGGCGCTGAGGACCACCGCCAGAAGGACCACCTGCGTGACCCATTTCAGGACGACGACATCGCGCCACAGGGGCACCCGGTGCGATACCCGTTCCTGGGTGGTCGGAGCTGTCATGGTCGGTCGAAGGTCATTTCGTGGGGGACAGGGTCAGCAGATGATTGCAGGAGTGCGACAGTAATTGATATCCGAAGCGCCCCCGGACGCGAACGATCCCGGGGCCGGGAGCTTGCGCTCCCGAACCCCGGGATCATCACGTACTTGGAATCTGCCTACTTAGCGAGCCGGCGGGGAGTAGATGAGGCCCCCGTCGAGCCAGCCGGCGTTGGCGCTGCCCTCACGGACGAGGCCCACCGGGTTCAGGTTGCGGTTGTAGATCTCGCTGTAGTTACCGACCTGCTTGATCACCTGGTAGAAGGCGTCAGCGGCCAGACCCATACCGGTCTGGAGCTCACCGTCGCCACCGAGCAGACGGCCAACCTCACCCTCGTCGCCGACGTGGTCGTCGACGTTGGCGGAGGTGATGCCGTACTCGTCGGCGATGATCGTGGCGTAGACGGTCCAGTTGACGGCGTCGGCGAAGGCCGAGTCGTTCTGGCCGTAGGTCGGGCCGAGCGGCTCCTTGGAGATCGGCGTGGCCGGGAAGATGACCCACTCCTGATCGTCGGGCTGCATCCGGACCTTGCGGCCGACGAGTGCCGAACCATCGGTGGTGGTGATGTCACAGCCACCGTTGATGAAGGTTTCGTACACCTCGTCGCTGGTCTCGAAGCCGAGAAGCGTGATTTCGGCACCGGCCATTTCGGCAGCCTCGGCGATGTTCTTCTCCGTGGTGGTACCGATGTTGGTGCAGACAACCGCACCGTCGAGGTCGGCAACCGTGCTGTCGGCCGAGAAGCCGTCGCCGACACGGGCCATGAGCTGCTGGCCGTCGAAGTAGGTGGTGGGACCGAAGTCCATGCCCACCGAGCTGTCACGGCTCTGGGTCCAGGTTGTGTTGCGCATCAGCACGTCGACGTCGCCGGTCTGGACAGCGGTGAAGCGCTCCGAGGCGGTGAGGGCGGTGAAGCTCACGTTGTCGGCGCTACCGGTCATGGCGGCGGCCACTGCACGGCAGTAGTCGGCGTCGAAGCCGGTGATCGAACCGTCGGCCTGGGTCTCCGAGAAGGCCACCGCGCTGCCGCTTACGCCGCAGTTCAGGGTGCCTCGGGACTGGACGGTGTCCAGCAGGCTGCCGGACTGGACGACCTCGACCTCGGTCGTGGTCGTGGCTTCGGCCGTTGTGGTGGTCTGTGCAGCAGTGGTCGTCGAGCTGCCGCCGCCGTCATCGCTACCGCATGCTGCGGCGACGATTCCGATCGACAGGAACACGGCGAGCAACTTCCAGTACTTGCTCTTCATGTGTGAACCCCTCCGGGTGTCTGATCCGCCACCCGATCACGGGAAGGCAGGGCCGCCCGTCTTTGGGCGACCCGGTAACGGTAGATGCTGGATGTGACATTGGCAACATGCACCGAAAATCTCAGGAATAACCGCAGCAGCCTGAAGGCGAAACCGTCCGCCGGTTCAGCGTCGTGTCAGTGCTGTGGCGGCCATGACGGCGCCGAGCACGCCACCGGAGGTGGACAGCAGCAGGTCTCCAACCGTGTCGTCGTAGGTGAGTTGCAGGCCGGTGGTTCCCATCTCCTGGATCACCCACTCGACGCCCTCCCAGGCAATGATGGCGATCGCTCCCAGGCCCGATCCCAGCATCACCAGGTTCCAGCGGGCCAGCACGTAGGGGCGCAGGAACAGGACGAAGGCGGCGACGAGGAATGTCCAGTTGACGAAGTGGAGGATGTCGTCGAACTGATCGAAGGTATCGAACAGGTTCACCAGGTTGCCGAGCAGGTCGAGCACGAACGGTGTCACGAACAGTGCGTCGGCCAGGTGCGGGTACGCCACCCGGCGGCCGCGCACATGCCACACGAGCGGCACGATCAGAAGCGAGATCGGATAGCCGATCGCCCGTTCGGGCCAGCCCTTGCCCTCGACACCGGGTATGCCGGGGAAGACGAGGCCGGCCAGCAGGCACGCGATCAGCGCACCCTTGACCGTCCACATCAGCCGGCGCTGGTTCATGGCGGAACCCTGGGTCAGTCGACGGGTCTGGATCAGTTCACCTGCTTGTCCATGTCTTCCCAGTAGGGGGAGCGCAGCTTGTACTTCTGGAGTTTGCCGGTGGCGGTCCGGGCGAGTTCGTCGCGGAATTCGACCGACGTGGGGCACTTGAAGTGGGCCAGCTTCGCCCGGCAGTGGTCGATGAGCGCCTGTTCATCGACGGGGCTGCCGGTCACCGATCCCGCCTCGCCCTGGTCTGCGACGAGCACAACCAGCGCCTTGATGGTCTCCCCCCACTTCTCGTCAGGCACGCCGATCACGGCCACCTCGGCTACCGAAGGGTGTGAGAACAGGGTGTCCTCGACCTCGATGGACGAGACGTTCTCGCCGCCCGAGATGATCACGTCCTTCTTCCGGTCGAGGATCGCCGCATAGTTGTCGTCGTCGATCACACCGCCGTCGCCGGTGTGGAACCAGCCGTCCGCAAGTGCCTCGGTGGTGGCCTCCGGCTGCTGCCAGTAGCTCTTGAGCACATGGTTCGAGCGGGCCAGGAGCTCGCCGTCGGGTGCGGTCTCGAGGGCGACTCCCAGTGCGGGTGCGCCGGCCCGCGAGAGCTTGGAAGCCCGCCCTGCGGCGTCGAGGTGGTCCCATTCGGCCCGGCGGCGGTTCATGGTTAGCAGGGGGGCGGTCTCGGTGAGACCGTAGATCTGGATGAACTCCCAGCCCAGCTCGGTCTCGACCCGTTCGATGGTCTTCGTGGGGGGTGGGGCGCCGGCCACGACCACCCGGACGGTTCCGGCGCCGGGGATCGGTCCGTCCCAGTCGGCGGCGGCGTCGAGTACGGCCGCAACGACCGCCGGTGCACCACACATCAGCGTGACCCCGTGCTGCTCGATGCGCCGCAGTATCTCGGGACCGTCGACCTTGCGCAGGACGATGTGCTTCCCTCCCATGGCGGTCACTACGTACGGCATGCCCCAGCCGTTGCAGTGGAACATCGGGAGCGTGTGGAGGTAGACGTCCCGGTCGGACACCAGGGTGTGCCAGCCGAAGGTGGCGGCATTGATCCACAGGTTCCGGTGGGTCATCTCGACGCCCTTGGGTCGGGCCGTGGTACCGCTGGTGTAGTTGATCGTGGCGGTGGCACGTTCGTCGGGCGTCCATGGCCGGGGTTCGACGCCCTCCACGAACAGGCTGTCGGATTCCTCACCGGAGAGGAGGCGCCGCGCAACGTTCACGTCACCGAGCGTCTCCTCGAGTTCGGGGTCCATGAGGAGCACCTCGGCACCCGAGTGGTCGACTATGTACTGGACCTCCTCGGCGTTGAGCCTGAAGTTGATCGGCACGCCGACCCGACCGTAGGCGCTGGTGCCGAACAGGAACACGAGCATGCGTGCGGCGTTGTGCGACACGATCGCGACCCGTGCGCCGAGGTCGAGGCCCAGGCCGTCGAGGCCTGCGGCCATCGCCTTCGCCAGTTCGGCCATGCGCCGGTATGTGAGGTCGGGGAGCGGAGGCGCCACCTGGTCGGGTTCGTCGACAACGGCGATCCGGTCGCCATAGACCAACTCGGCGCGTCGCAGGTGGTCTGCAACTGTCAGCGGAATCTCCATGCGTGGCTGTTCCTTCGTCTGCGGCCCCGGGTCGGCGACAGTAGTACGGGCAGTCGTGGGCGCCTAGCCTTGGCTGATCCGACTGACCCGGGGACAGCGCACCGCATGAGCGATCCAGACCACCCAGACCACCCAGACCACCGAGACCACCCATACCACCCGGATCACGACCCGGAACTCGAAGCGTTCCGGGCGAGCATCGACAACATCGATGCGGCGCTGGTCCACCTGCTGGCCGAGCGCTTCAAGGTCACCCGCAGGGTGGGTGCCTACAAGGCCGACTCTGGGCTCCCGCCTGCAGACCCCGACCGTGAGGCTGCGCAGGTCGACCGCCTGCGTCGCCTGGCCGACGAGGCGGGGCTCGATCCGGTGATCTCCGAGAAGTTCCTGCGGTTCGTGATCGACGAGGTGATCCGCCACCACCTGCAGGCGGCGGACGAGGTCTAGCCAGCCGACGAACTACGCCTGCGCCGCTTCGCGGTCCTTGGCGACCTCGTCGAGGTCGGCGTACTCCTCGCCGGTGTCGACCCAGTCCTCGAACTCGATGACGCCGATCTCGGTGAACCGGTCGCGCAGCCAGCCGTCGCCGGCGTCGAGCAGGCCCAGCTTCTTGCAGTTGGGCACGATCTTGGAGAACAGCAGGCGCTGGAAGACTCGTAGCTCGTCGGGCATGGCGAGCGTGAACTTCACCATGTCCTTGACGGGGACGCCCATGCGCTCCCACACCTCCTGGCGCATGAACCGGTCGCGCATGCGCAGGGCGGCCTCGAAGGCGAACTCCTGGCGGTCGCGCAGTTCGGCGGTGGTGAGCTCCTGGTACACCTCCTGGAGGCTGAGCACGCCGAAGGCCACGTGGCGGGCCTCGTCGCTCATGACGTAGCGCAGCAGCTTCTTCAGCAGTGGCTCTTCGGTGGTCTGCTGCATGAAGCTGAAGGCGGCCAGTGCGAGGCCCTCGACCATGATCTGCATTCCGAGGTAGGTCATGTCCCAGCGGCTGTCCTCGAGGATGTCGTCGAGGAGCAGGCCGAGGTGCGTGTTGCACGGGTACCTGATGCCGTCGAGCTTCTGGTCGAGGTACTGGGCGAAGACCTCGACGTGGCGGGCCTCGTCGACCACCTGGGTGGCGGCGTAGTACTTGGCGTCGATCCACGGGACGGTTTCGACGATCTTGGCGGTGCATAGCAGGGCGCCCTGCTCGCCGTGCATGAACTGCGACAGGCTCCAGTTCATGGACTCGACGCCGAGGTCGGCCCACTCTTCCTCGGTGAGCTTGTGCAGCGGCGACTCGGGGTTCTCGGCGAAGTACTGGACCTCGAGGGGGTCGGCGGGGGCGAGGGTCTTGTAGGGGTCGACGTCGATTGACCAGTCGAGGTCGGTCTGGCCGTTCCACTGGGAGGTCTTGGCCTTTTCGTAGAGCTTGTCGAGCCGTGCCCGCTCGCCCTTGTCGTAGCGCCAGGTGAAGATGGCGTCGGCGTTGTCCTCGACGGTGTGGATCACCGACGTGACGTCGTCGTTCCAGACGGAGAACTCGGTGATCCGGTCCGGGTCGTTGGCGTACTCGGCCAGGTCGACTACGTACTCGGGGCGCGGTTCGGTGGTGGTCACTGGGGTGCTCCTGTCTGCTGTGAGGTCTCGTGGTTGGTGTCGTGCGGGTTCTCAGACACCGCCATGGAGGCGATGACACGGTCGATGACGGTGGTCCATGCGTCGGTTTCGGGCAGTTCGAGGCCCATGGCCCGGGTGAGGGTCATTCCGAAGCCGATGGCGTGGGCGAGGCGGACCGTGGCCAGGCGGTCGAGGCCGGGGTCGATCAGGCCGTCTGCCACGGCCTCGTCGACGAGTTTGGCGAGGCGGGCGTCCTCGTCCTCGACGCGGCGGCGGATGGCGGCGGCCAGTTCCGGGTCGCGGCGACCGGCGACGATGGCCTCGAGGAGGAGGCCGTAGCCGGTGGGGAGTTCGTCGAGGAGGTGGCTTCCGAGCGATGCCAGGACGTCTGTGGCGGACTCGCCGGCGTGGTCGGAGCGGAGCAGGCGCTCGATCTCGTCGGGGATGTGGTGGTCGACGGCGTCGAGGAGGAGTTCGGCCTTTCCGGTGTATCGGCTGTAGATGGCGCCGGTGGTCACGCCTGCCCGTCGGGCGATCTCGGCGACGCCGGACTTCTCGTAGCCCATCTCTGCGAAGACATCGGCGGCGGCGTGCAACAGACGTGTCGTGAGGGCATCCGACTCCGTGTCGGACGCGGTCGTCCGGATCTCTTGCGCTCCCACAGCCACCTCTGCATAATAACGGTCATTATCGCCTTGTCAAGTCGGCGAACCTGATCCGGCCTGCATTCTGGTTGCCGGCAGACACCCGCCTAGTGTCCGACCGATGGAGACACGCGTCCGACTCGAGATCGATGGGCCGGTGGCCACGATCACGAACGACAACGCCGAGAAGCACAACGCCTTCGACGACGCCATGGACGCACGGCTGTTCGAGATCCTGAGCGAGATCAAGGCGAACCCTGACGTTCGGGCGGTGATCTGGCGGGGCGAGGGAAGGTCGTGGTCGTCGGGCCGCGACGTCTCGGCCATCGGCGTGCCCCTGACCACCGACCAGCATGCGGCCCTGATGCGCCGGGGCCACGACGGCATCCAGCAGCTCTGGGAGCTCGAGGCCCCGGTGATCGTGGCGATCCAGGGCTGGGCCATCGGCGGGTCGTTCCAACGGGCCCTCATGTGCGACATCCGGGTGGCAGCCGAGGATGCCCGCTTCATGCTCCCCGAACTCGGCCACGGCGTCATCCCCGACACCGGCGGCATGGGCGTGCTCCAACAGATGTGCGGGCACGGCCTGGTCAGCGACATGGTGCTCACCGGCCGCCGGCTCGACGCCGAAGAGGCGCTCCGGTACGGGATCGTGTCCCGGGTGGTGCCCGACGACGAACTCGGCGCCACTGTGCGGGAAATGGCCGAGACGATCGCCGCAGTGCCGCCCCTGGCCGTGTCCCTCGCCCGGCAGGTCATTGGGAACCTGGCACGACCCGGCATCGCCGCCTCAATGGCCGACGAGCGCACCTTCCAGACGCGCCTCAACCAGGAGCGCAGCCAGTCATGAGCGGCGGGTCATGAACGGCGGGTCATGAGCGGCGCATCCGAGACTCCGGGCCTGCCGGCACCACCGCGGACCGGCGCCAGCGCCCTGCCCGCCGGCACCTATGACGGCGAGACGGTCTTCATAACCGGCGCCGGCACCGGCTTGGGCAAGGCCATCGCCGTCGAGTTTGCCCGCCTGGGGGCGTCGGTCGTGGTCGCCAGCCGCAGCCCCGAGCACCTGGCCGCCGGCCGGGCGGCCATCGAGGCGGTCGGCGCCGAGGTCAAGGTGGTCGAATGCGACATCCGCGACGCCGAGGCGGTCACCGCAGCCTTCGATGCCGCCGAGGAACGCTTCGGCCTGCCCCGGGTGCTCGTCAACAACGCCGCCGCCAACTTTCCGTCGCCCGCAGAGGACCTGTCGCCCAATGCGTGGCGCACGGTCGTGGACATCACGCTCAACGGCACCTTCCTGGTCAGCCGCGAGTTCGCCCGCCGCCACCTCGCCGCCGGCAGCCCGGCGTCGATCGTCAACGTGGGCGCCTCGTATGCGTGGACGGGTGGGCCCGGCTTCGCCCACTCGGCCGCCGCCAAGGCCGGGGTGAAGAACATGGTCGAGACGCTCGCCGTCGAATGGGGTCCCTCCGGAATCCAGGTCAACGGGCTGGTGCCGGGCCTGTTCCCCCATGAGGACATGACCGACGACATCCGGGGCAGCCTCGACATGAGCAGTGATCCCACCGGTGGGCACGCTCTGCTCCAGCCCGCCATGCGGGTGGGGCAACGCCAGGAGCTGGGTTGGGCGGCAACGTTCCTCGCCTCTCCCTATGCCCGCTTCATCTCCGGTCACACGCTCGTGGTCGACGGCGCCAACTGGCAGCGCCGCAACCTCACCAACCCACCCGTCACCACGGTCCGCGACCAACTCGGTCGCGGTACGTTTTCGCTCGAAGACTGACCACCGGAACAGGGAGTCCCGCCTTGCACAGCGCAGTCTGCATCTTTCCCACCGAATACGCGATCGGCCCCGTCGCCCTGGCGACGGCCCTCGAGGAGCGGGGCTTCGAGTCGCTGTGGGTGGCCGAGCACAGCCACATTCCGGTCGACCGGGCATCGCCGTGGCCGGGCGGTCCTGACATGCCGCAGATGTACCACGACACCATGGACCCGTTCGTCTGGTTGACCGCTGCAGCCACGGCCACCGAGCGCCTCAAGGTGGGAACCGGCATCTGCCTGGTGGTCGAGCGCGATCCCATCCACACCGCCAAGCAGGTCACCAGCCTCGACGTGCTCTCCGGTGGTCGGTTCCTGTTTGGCGTCGGCGCCGGGTGGAACGCAGAGGAGATGGCCAACCACGGCACCGACCCGTCCCGCCGATTCGGCCTGCTGCGCGAGCGCATCGAGGCCATGCAGGCGATCTGGGCCGCCGATGGCGCCGAGTACCACGGTGACCAGGTCGACTTCGCACCCATCCACCAGAACCCGAAGCCGGTCCAGTCGCCCCATCCGCCGATCCACGTGGGCGGCGTGTTCCCCGGAGGCCTGGAGCGGGCCGTCCGCTACGGCAACGGCTGGATCCCCATCGCCGGACGGGGCGACGACGGCTTCGACCCGGCGGCGGTCGTGGCCCAGCGGGACGAGGCCTGTGAACGGGCGGGGCGCGATCCGGCCGAGGTGGAGGTCAGCATCTTCTATGCGCCGCCCGATCGTGCGACCGTTGAGGCCATGGCCGAGGCGGGCATCAGCCGGGCACTGTTCGGCCTGCCGCCCGCCGGCGCCGACGAGGTGCTTCCGCTCCTCGACCGGTTGGCCGAGGTGGCGAAGGGGTTCTGACCGGTGGCCCCTAGGTCTCGTCCGGCTCGATCGCCGAGTCGGCTGTCAGTTCCTCTGCCTCGGTCGAGAAGTGCTCGTACTGGATGATTCCCATCTCTGCGAAGCGCTCCCGCAGCCAGCCGTCGCGGTGGTCGAGCAGCCCGAGCTTCTTGCAGTTGGGGACGATCTTCGAAAACACCAGGTGCTGGAAGCGCTGCTGGGACCGGGTCGGCGGCAGCAGTCGCATGATGTCGTCGTTCGACACGCCGAACGACGGCCACAGCTCTGAGTTGAGGGAGCGGCGACGCATCAGGTCGCATGCCTCGTAGGCGAACTCCTGGCGTACACGGAAGTCGGCGGACGACAGGTCGTCGTAGATCTCCTGGAGCGAGAGGATGCCGAAGGCCACGTGGCGGGCCTCGTCGGCCATGATGTAGCGGATCATCTGCCTGAGCAGCGGATCCTGGGTGGTCCCCATCATCATGCCGAACGCCGCCAGGGCGAGGCCTTCGACCACTACCTGCATTCCGAGGTACACGAGGTCCCACTGGGAGTCCTGGAGCAGTTGGTCGAGCAGCGACTTGAGGTTCTCGTTGATCGGGTAGGTGGCGGGCATCTTTTCGTCGAGGTAGCGGTGGAACGCCTCGACATGGCGGGCCTCGTCCACCACCTGGGTGGAGGCGTAGTATTTGGCGTCGATCCAGGGCACCGACTCGACCAGTCGGGAGGCGCACAGCAGGGCGCCCTGTTCGCCGTGCAGGAACTGGCTCAGCGAGGCGCACTGTGAGTGGACGGCGAAGTCGATCCAGCGGTCCTCGTCCCAGTCGGCGACAGGTGAGCCCGGAATCTCCGCCAGCGCACGGCCCGGGAAACCGGCAGGGACCCCGGTTGCCTCGGCCTGGCGGGCGACCAGGCTCCACGGATCGACCGGGGTGGACCAGTCGAGGTCGTCGGAGACGTTCCACTGGGCGCGCTTGGCCTTTTCGTAGAGACGGTTCAGCCCGTCGCGGCTGCGGTCGTAGTCCCAGGTGTAGAGGGCGTCGAACTCGACGTGGATGTCGTCGAGGTGTGCTTCGTAGGCCAGGGTACCCATGCCAAGACCGTAGCGGCCGCCTGGGCCGGGTCAGGGGTCCGGGGCGGCCCGGGCATCAGCCGTGGGTTGCGGCCAGGTCTGCGGCCAGGGCCTCCCGCTGCTCTTCGTCGAGGGCCACCTCTGCCTCGAGGCCGGCGAAGTCGCAGCCGACGGCGACCGGCGGCGAGGACATGGTGAACGTCAGGTACTGGACCGAGGAGAGGCGGCCGCGACCGACCTGGGCGGGGTCGAAGCCGGCGTAGGCACGGTCGCCTTCGGCAGTCACCAGGTAGAGGCGCTCCTGTAGGCCCATCCATGCCTCGAGCAACGGCTGGCGCTTCGCCTCGTCCTCGATCTCGATGAGGAGTGCGCAACCGAGCTGGCCGGGGCCGCCCAGGACCTCGTTGTAGGTGTCGAGCTCCTCCTGGATGCTCGACTCGCGCACGATCCGTTCGACCCGCATCATCTCCTGGACCTGATAGCGCATCGTGTCGTGGTTCTCGAACAGGAACGTGAGGTACTCGCCGACGTGGATCCTGCGGGGGCGCTTGGTCTCCATCACCTCGGAACGGGTTGCGTCGCGGCCGTCGTCGTAGGTCTGGAAGTCGACGATCTCGTCGCGTCGGACGTGGTGCGGATGGGTGTTCATGCGGGCTCCGATCCCTCTGGGGAGACGCTCGTGGGGAACCCGTCGGGTTCGTAGGCCCTGGCCAGGATGGACATCGGGTGCATCGGCCGTCGGCCGGCGTGCTGGGCGAACTGCAGGGCGGCGAGCGGACAGTCGGTGGCCCAGACTCGGGCATCGGCGGCCGCGACCCCGTCGAAGGCCTTCTTCCCGATGCGGACCGAGACCTCGAAGCCCTCACTCTTCATGGCAAACGTGCCGTCGTGGCCGCAGCACTCCATCGTCGTCGACGGCTTGAGGCCGGGGATCCTGCGCAGAAGGTCGCGGCCCTTGAAGCCGACCGCCTGGGCCCGGAGGTGGCAGGGGGCGTGGTAGGCGACGTTGCCGGGTGTGCTGGCGAAGCCGTCGTCGAAGCGGTCCTCGTTGCGGATCGACCACAGGAACTCGCCGGGGTCGGCCACCCGGTCGGCGAGGGCCTGTGCACGTTCGCGGTCCCCGGGTGCGACGAGTTCGGGGTATTCCCTGCGCAGCATCATCGAGCACGTCGGGTTGATGGCGACCACGGTCTTGCCGGCTTCGACGTGTGGGCCCAGCCGGTCGAGGTTGGTGGTCGCCTTGCGGCGGAGGGTGTCGAGGTCGCCGGATTCCCAGGCCGGCATTCCGCAACACTCGAGTCCCTTTTCGCAGGTGACGTCCACTCCGTTTCGCTCCAACACCGCCACCGTGTCGTGGCCCACCTCGGGCTCGTTGTGCTCGACGTAGCAGGTGGGGAACAGCACGATCTCTCCCTGGTCGGGTCGGCCGATCAGGCCCCTCTTCCCCGCCCATGCGGTGAAGGTTTCCCTGGCGAACGAAGGCAGGTCCTTGTCGGGGTGAATACCGACGAGCTTTTCGAGGAAGCGCCGGTGGATGCTGCTGCGGCTGTTCAGCGTGTTGGCGAGGCCGCCCGTGGCACGGGCCAGGCGGGCGGTCCGGTCGGGATCGCCCAACAGGTTGTCGCGGAGGCGCCGCTTGAGCCTGCCACCTCCGGCACGACTGCTCCTGGTCCTGAAGTTCTGGGCCTTGTACCGGTGCACCAGCTTCGGGAAGTCGAGTTGGAACTCGTGTGAGTCGCGCACCGTGTAGGGGCACTGCACCTCGCACAGCTTGCACTGGAAGCAGGCGTCCATGACCTGGTCGGTCTCGGTGTCGGTGACCGCCCGGACGTCGCCGTCGTGGCGGTCGTCGATGAACGAAAACAGCGAGGGGAAGCTGTCGCAGTACTTGAAGCACATGCGGCACCCGTGGCAGATCTCGAAGGTGCGCAGGACCTCGCCCCGCAGGGCATCGGGGTCCCAGTAGTGCTCGTCGGCCGGATCGTAGGTGAGGCCCGGCGTGGGCTCGTAGGGGATCGGCGTGGTCATCGGAGGTGGGGGGAATGCCCCTCAGACGCGTCTCACCGGCCGCCCCCGGAGGAGACGGCCGGTGAGACGCATTCCCGGAGGATCAGCAGAATCAGCAGGCCGACGTGTTCAGCTGTTGTCGTCGAGCAGCGACTGGAAGCGGCCGGCGTGGGCCTTCTCTGCCTTGGCGAGGGTCTCGAACCAGTCGGCGATCTCAGCGAAGTCCTCTTCGCGGGCGGTCCTGGCCATGCCCGGGTACATGTCGGTGTACTCGTGGGTCTCACCGGCGACGGCCGCTGCCAGGTTCTCGAGGGTGTCGCCGATCGGCAGGCCGGTGGCGGGGTCGCCCACGGTCTTGATGTAGTCGAGGTGGCCGTGTGCGTGGCCGGTTTCACCTTCGGCCGTGTCGCGGAAGTTGCCTGCGATGTCCGGGTAGCCCTCAATGTCGGCGACCTTGGCGAAGTAGAGGTAGCGGCGGTTGGCCTGGGACTCGCCTGCGAAGGCGGCCTTGAGGTTTTCGTGTGTCTGGGTGCCGTCGAGGCTCATTGGTGCTCCTGTTGATCGGGGAAAAAGCGGGCGGTTCCTGATTGTGAAGCCTAGGCGCGCCGTAGGGCGAAGCAGATTACTGGTCGGCGTATACGGGAATGTCGGGACCGACCAGGCTCCGGAAGATCTCCAGCACCTCGCCGGGTTCGGCGTGTCGGCCGGTGGCATGCTTCGAGTAGACGAGCTCGCCGTCGACGACTACCTCGAAGGCGCCGTTGTCGCCGGTGACCAGGCGAAGGTCGTCGATGACGTGCTGGTAGTCGGTCAGCAGGTCGCTCACCGCGCTCACGGCGCGGGCGGAATAATCTCAGGGGACGCAGTAGGTGATTTCGATGTTGTGGGCCATGGGCCGACGTTAGACGCGATCATCCCTGCGCGCCGAAGCGCCCGCCACATGCAGGGCCGCGGGGGCTACACGCAACGAAATCGGCAGCCCGCCGAATGCCTCGCCGTCGGCCCGGACGTAGCCGCCTCCCTCGACCGCCACCTCGGATGCCCGGAACATGGTGACCCCGGGGTGGTCGATGTGGCTGCCGGTCTTCACCTTCTGAAACGAGCGCAACAACTCGAGGCGCCTGACATCTCCGACTATGCAGACGTCGAGCAGGCCGTCGGTGGGGTCGGCGCCGGGGCAGATGTCCATGCCGGCGCCGAAGAAACGGGTGTTGGCGACGACGACCACGGCGGCCCGGATGTCCTGCGCCTCGCCGTCGAGGACGAGCCGGTAGTCGGCGGGTCGCATGCGGGGTAGTTCGAGGAGCGTGGCGATGGTGTAGCGGGCGGTCCCCTTCGGAAATGACATGTTGTTGGCTCGTGCGTTGACGGTCGAGGGGAAGCCGGCGATGACGCTCGTCAGGGCCGTGCGCCCTGCAGCGTCGATCACGTCGATCGCAGCCGGTTCGAGGAGGGCGGTGTCGACCCGCTGCTCCAGGTCCCCCGTGAGCAACCTGAGCGCCCGGGCGAAATCGTTGCCGGTGCCGGCGGGGATGGCGCCCAGCACCGTCGGGGTTCCTACGAGTGCACCGGCCGCCAGGTGCATGATGCCGTCGCCGCCGAGGACGAAAAGGCGCGTGGCCCCGCTGGACACGGCCCGACGTGCGGCTTCGGTTGCCGCACCGGCCGAGTCGGCTGCAAGCACCTCGGGTCGGATCCCCTGTTCCCGGAGTCGTGCCAGCACCCGCTGCAGGTCGGCGGCGGCGCGACCTGCACGCGCCGCCGGGTTGGCCAGGAGTGCCATGCGCAACACTTCGCCATCATCGCCCATCGCTAGCCTCGAGGGTGACCCGGACACACCGTGCGACCCCGTCGGAGATGCCCATGAGACCTCGCAGCAACATCGGAGCATCTGTTGCCGCCGCCGTCCTCCTTGCCGCATGCGGCGGGGGCGGAGACGGCAGCGGTGGGGATGCGGATCCTGTCGGCGACGGCCACACCGTCCACGTCCAGGCCTTCGACAGGCAGGACTACGACGCCGACGGCTATGCGGCCGTCGCCGGTGAGGTCACGTTCGAGCTCAGCCAGGTCGGCACCCAGGAGCACACGTTGGTGGTCGAGGGCATGGAGGACGAGATGCGCCTGGTCGTCGAGGATGGAGGCACCGACTCGGGGAAGCTGACCTTGGAGCCGGGCCGTTACATCCTGTACTGCGACATCGCCGGGCATCGGGCATCGGGCATGGAGGCACGGCTCACCGTCGGGTGAGCCAGGTCCCGGCGAGCGTCCCCTGTGCTCAGGCGACGAGCTCGAAGAGCAGGTAGAGCACCAGCGTTATTACGAATCCGATCTTGATGGTGTCCTGGTGCTTGTCGAGTACGACCCTGTTGATGGCGTTGTCGTAGCCGCCCAACTTCCCCAGCGCCGATGCCTCCATCACGATCCAGATCACCAGGAAGACGATCCAGAGGGTCCAGCGGCCACCGGACGCCGGGCCGAATCCGATCCCGCCGATGACCTCGTCGCCGAATGCAGAGGCGAAGTGGCTGGGCCACATCATGAAGAAGATGAGTGGTATCGAAAACAGCGTGTTGACACGGCTGGCCCGTGCGGCCCGCTTGCCGGCGGCCGGTGCCTCGGGGTCGGGCTCGCCGCCCTCGCTGACCGACACCGATGAGCCGATGGCGATCTGCTGGGCCGGCCAGATGACCATCCAGACGTTGGCGGCCATGGTGGTACCGAGCAGGGCGCCCCAGGCGATGCCGATGCCGGCGGAGGTGTTCCAGTAGTCGGGCATCAGCTCGCCGAGGGTCCGCTGGTGGGCGAGGATCCAGACACCGGAGACCCAGGTGGCCAGGGCGGCCCACCGGAACCACCACAGCGTGCGCCAGGTGATCTTGCGGAGCGCCTCGCCCTTGGCGCCGTCGCTCATCTCGCCGAAGGCAGCGCCCTGGATGAAGTTGAAGAAGTAGAGGAGTCCGATCCAGGTGATGCCGGCCAGGTAGTGGGCGTAGCGGCCGATGGCCTGACCACTTCCGGAGAAGCCCATCCAGTCGTTGAAGAGTTCCACGTTCGTTGCTCCAGGTCGAGGTCGAGGGATTTCGTCGGTAGCCCCGATCATGGCACGCCCCGTGCGCTGTGTAATGCATCAGCGGGCGATTGGCCGGGTTTCCCCGATTCCCGTTGCCGGGGACCCGGGTGCCACCATCGGTGGATGGACCTGACATCGATCGACCTCTCGGACCCGCGATTCTGGGATCGGCCCCTCACCGACCGGGCAGCGGCATTCGACCTGCTGCGGGCCGAGGACCCGTACCGCTACTTCGAGTTGCCGGCCGAGGTCACCGATCAGTTCCCGCAACGCGGATTCCATGCACTGGTGCGGCATTCCGACGTGGCGGAGGCCAGCCGCCGGCCTGGGGACTTCTGCAGCGGCGAAGGTGGGACATCCCCGGTCGACCTGCCCACCAACGAGTTGACCCGCTACTTCGGGTCGATGATCTCGATGGACGATCCGCGTCACAAGCGCCTGCGGTCGGTCATTTCTGCCGGGTTCACACCCGGGCGCATCCGGGCCCTCGAGGACTCCGTCCAGCGGATCGCCGTCGAGGTCGTCGACGACCTGCTCGAACGAGGACCCTGCGACTTCGTGACCGACGTGGCGGCCCGCCTGCCGCTGCAGATCATCTGCGAGATGATGGGCGTCCCCGAGGAGCACTGGAAGATGGTGTTCGAACAGTCGAACACGATCCTCGGGAGCCAGGACGACGAGTACCGCAGCGACGATGTCGACCTCGGTGCCCAACTCTTCATGGCCGCCTGGCAGTTGACCGAGTTGATGAAGGGGCTGATCGCAGAGCGGGTCGACCGGCCCACCGACGACCTGACCTCGACCCTGGTGCACGCCGAGGTCGACGGCGAACGCCTCGACCACGACGAGATCGCCTCGTTCTTCATCCTGCTGCTGGTGGCCGGCAACGAGACCACCCGCAATGCCATCTCGTGGGGCCTCCACCTGTTGACCGAACACGAGGACCAGCGGGCCAACTGGTGGGCGGACTTCGATGGGGTGGCCCCGACGGCCGTTGAGGAGATCGTCCGTTGGGCGGCTCCGGTCATCTCGATGCGACGCACGGCCACCCGGGACGGCGTACGCCTGGGCGAGCGGGAGTTCGCCAGGGGCGACAAGGTGGTCCTGTACTACTGGGCCGCCAACCGGGACCCCGGGGTGTTCGACGATCCGCTCGGGTTCGACGTGCTGCGCACGCCCAACGACCACTTCGGCTTCGGTGCCCCGGGTCCGCACTTCTGCCTCGGTGCCCATCTGGCCCGACGCGAGGTCACCGTGATGTGGCGGGAACTGTTCGAACGGGTGCCGGGCATCCATGCCACATCGGCGCCGGACCGCCTGACCAGCGGGTTCATCAACGGGGTGAAGCACCTGCCCTGCGCCTGGTAGCGCAGGAAGGTCCCTGTTCTGGGATCTAGTCCACGACCACGTCGGCGAAGCGCTCCCGGAGGGTTTTTTTCGAGAACTTGCCTACCGAGGTCTTGGGGATCTCGTCGATGAACTCGATCCGGTTCGGGTACCACCACCTGACGACCCGGCCGTCCAGCCAGGCGAGGATGTCGTCGGCGGTCAGCGAGGCGCCTTCGGCGGTCACGACGCAGGCCATGGGTCGCTCGCCCCACCTGGTCGAGGTCACGCCGATGACGGCGGCTTCGACGACGTCGGGGTGGGCCATGATCTCCAGTTCGAGCTCGACAGAGCTGATCCACTCGCCGCCCGACTTGACCAGGTCCTTGGTGCGGTCGACGAGGCGGATGTAGCCCTCGGAGTCGGCGATTGCCACATCGCCCGTCTTGAGCCATCCGTCGGTGGTGAACGACTCAGCGGCCCGGTCGTCGTTGTAGTAGGTCTTTGCCACCCAGGGTCCCCGTACCTGCAGTTCGCCGCGCGACTTGCCGTCCCATGGCAGTTCGACGTCGGTCTCCTGGTCGGCGATGCGGAAGTCGACGCCTGGGGCGATGAGCCCGACGGTCGTGCGCAGGTCGGCCTTGGCGTCGTCGTCGAGGTGGTCGAGGGTGGACTTGATGTTGCAGATGGCGGCAAGCGGGCTGGTCTCGGTCATGCCCCAGGCCTGCAGGATCGGCAGGCCGGTCTGCTCCCGGTAGCCCTCGGAGAGGGTCCGTGGAACCGCTGAGCCGCCGCACGGGATGGCCCGCAGCGACGAGACGTCGCGGCCCTCGAGTTCGGGCAGGACGCCCATCCAGATGGTTGGAACTCCGGCGGCCAGCGTGACCCGCTCGGATTCGATGAGCTCCGCAAGCGAGGGTGCGCTGAGGTCGGGGCCGGGCATCACGAGCGTGGCCCCGGTGGCGACGCCGGCGTGGGCGAGCCCCCAGGCGTTGGCGTGGAACATCGGCACCACGGGCAGGATCACGTCGTGTTCGTTGACGGCGAGCGTGTCGGCCATCATGGCCCCGAAGGTGTGCAGCACCATCGACCGGTGCGAGTAGACGACCCCTTTCGGGTTCCCGGTGGTGCCCGAGGTGTACATCATCGAGCCGGCCCGGTTCTCGTCGACGTCGATCCAGTCGACGGGCGATGCGGCTGACAGGAGTTCCTCGTAGTCGTGGACCTCGGGTCCGATGGCGTCGGCGTCGGGTGCCGGGGCGCCGTCGTCCATGAGCACCACGTGGCGGACCGTGTCGAACTGGTCCATGAGCGGCCAGATCAGCCCGGCCACCGAGTGGTCGAGGAAGATGACCTCGTCCTCGGCGTGGTTGACGATGTAGGTGAGCTGGTCGGGGAACAGGCGCAGGTTGAGGGTGTGCGCCACCCGCCCGCTGCACGGTGGGGCGAAGTAGAGCTCGAGGTGGCGTGCGGTGTTCCAGGCGAAGGTGGCGACACGGCCGTCGTCGGTGATGCCGAGGTCGTCGAGCGCCCCCCCGAGGAGGCGGGTGCGTTCACCCCACTCGCCGTAGGAGAGGCGTGACCTGCCGGCAGGCGAGGCGGTCACTATCTCCTTGGAGGCATGGAGCTTCGTTGCGCGGTCGAACAGGTGGACCAGCGACAGCGGGGTGTCCATCATCAGGCCGTCCATGGGGTGCTCGCTTTCTTTGTCTCGGAAAGGTAGGGAATCAGGCCGTGGCGTGGGCGTGCGCCGCCGTTGCCAGCTCGGCGAGTTCTGCGCGCTCGTCGTCGGAGAGGGGTGAGAGGTCCGCGGCCGATGCGGCGTCGGTGGCAGCTTCTATGGCGTCGCGGACGGCCGAATCGACCGGCTCCCCTTCGTCGGGCCAGCCGAACAGGGCCGCAGGGCCGCCGTTGGCGAGGACGAGGCCATGGGGGTCGGCACCGGCGGCCCGGGCGGCAGCGATGTGCCGGCAGCCGCGGAGCTCGCGCAGGGTCTGGACGAGCAGGTAGGCGCGGCCCGGATCGTCGTCCGGGCGTGGCTGGTTGCGCCATCCGGCGAACAGGTCGGCGGCGGTGGGATCGGCTGCGTCGACGACGGTGGCGGCGAGAGCGGCCAGGCGGCCCGACCCTGCGAATCCGTCGAGGTAGACGCGCCCCATCTCGGCGCAGACCTGTGCATAGATGGCACCTGCAGCCGAAGGTGACAGGGCATCGGTCGGCGTCCAGTTTCCGTGGATCACCTCCGGGGTGAAGAAGAAGGCGGCCTCACAGGCCGTGTCTGCCTCGACGTCGCCGAGTACCCCCAGGCGTCCGAGTGCGTACGAGGCGAGGCCGGCGGGGAGTCCGAGTTGGGCGCAGCGGCCGAAGGTGGCACCGTCGAGCATGAACCTGGCGCCGAGCACCTGGACGGGTTCGGCGATCTGTCGTGCTGCGGTCAGGGCGTCCATCGGCGTCGTCCCCCCTTTGATCTCGGATCGGGTCCCGTGCAAGGTACCAGCCGACCCTCGGTGCCCATCAGCCGAGGACGGCGACGCAGCCGACGGCTATGAGTGCGAGGTTGCGCACCACGTCCGCCCACGACAGTGGCTTCGTCGACCAGGCGCCGAAGCATCCGCAGCCGTCGGTGTGGCCGGCCCGGAGCCGGCCGACCAGAAGTGTGGTGAACGCTGCGAGGAGGGCGACTGCGCTGGCGCCGCCCGTGACCGGGTCGAGGAGCAGCAGCAGGGCGGTGGCCAACTCGACCACCGGGAGCGCTGTCGCGAACAGTTCGGGTCGGGGGAGGCCCAGCCCGCCGAGGGCCCGTCGGGTGTCGACCGGTGACCGGAACTTGGCGATGCCCGCTGCACCGAACACCAGCGCCAGCAGGACGGCGGCTGTGCGTGCCATGTCAACGGTCAATAGCTCAGTAGCCGAGCGCCACGTCGACCGGGGCGAGGAGGTCTAGTCCCTGGCAGAAGCGGCGCACGTTTTCCTCGACGAAGGTCTCGAGCAGGTCGAGGCCCATCTCGGGCGTGTTGCCGATGTGCGGGGTGATGAGGCAGTTCGGTAGGGCCCAGAGGGGGTGGCCGTCTGGAAGCGGTTCGGGTTCTGTCACGTCGAGGGCAGCGCCGCCGAGACGGCCTTCGCCCAGTGCGGAGACCAGGTCGTCGGTGACGATGTGCCCGCCCCGCGCCACGTTCACGATCCAGGCGTCGTCCGGGAGCAGGTCGATGGCGGCGGCGTCGATGATCCCCCTTGTCTCCCCGGTGAGCGCCAGGGCGACGACCAGCAGGTCGGTGGCGGGGAGCACGTCGGGCAGGTGGTCGACGGTGACGGTCCGGTCGGCGCCGAAGAGCGGGTGCCCGCTGCGGCGGACCACGGTGGTGACGCAGCCGAATGGCTCGAGCAGCGGCAGGAGGCACGCTGCGATGCCCCCTCCTCCCAGCACGGTGACCCGGCTGCCGGCCAGCAGGCGTCCGACGGGTGCCGACCAGCTGTGCTCACGGGCGTAGCCGTGCAGGTGCTTGAAGCCGGCCAGCGCCATGGCCAGCGCCGTCTCGGCCACCGCCGGTGCGTACACGCCCTTGCCGCACGTCCACGTCCAGCGGTCGTCGAGGTGGTGGGCGAACGGCTCGATGCCGGCATAGGGGAGCTGGATCCATTCGAGCCGGTCGGCGTCCGCCACCAGCACAGGGAAGGCAGCGGTGTTGCCGGGATCAGCCCAGATGAGCCCCTCGGCCCTGTCGATGTCGGCGATTGTCCCTCCGCCGGCTTCGACCGCTGCGGACATGCGGGCGTACATGGCAGGCCGGGTTTCCGGCGCCACGGCGATGGGACGGGGTGCCGGCGATGTCACGTCTGAAGGGGGAGGCACTCGTCGGCCACGGCGTTGATCGTGTGTTGCCAGTCGTCGGGTTCGTCGAGTGGGAACAGCACGAACTTGGAGGCGCCGGCGTCGACGAACGAAGCAAGGCGGTCGGCCAACCCTGTAACTCCCGTTGCGACGATCTCGGCAGGGTCCAGGTCGGGTTGGCGGTCGCGCAGCCGGGCGACGAAGCGGTCGGGAAGCGCCCGGTGGACGAACGGGACCAGCGCTCCGAAGTGACCCTGGTCGATGGAGCGTCCGTGTGTCGATGCCTCGGAGTTGATGGTCGCGATGCCCTCGGATACGGCAGCGGGCGTCGTGAACGACGGGAGCCAGCCGTCGCCCAGGCGGGCGCAGCGCCGAAGCTCCGACGGGGCGAAGCCGCCCAGCCAGACGTCGATGGGCTGCTGTACGGGCTTGGGTTGCAACTGGACCCCGGACAAGGTGAATCGTGGGCCCTGGTGGTCGACCACTTCCTCAGAGGCGTCCCAGAGGCGGCGCATCAGCGGCAGGGCCTCGTCGAACCAGGCTGCCCGGTCGCCACGGGCCACACCGAACGCCTGGTGCTCGGCGGCGTCGGCGATGCCGAGCCCGAAGGCGGGGAGGGCCCGACCGCCGGAGACCAGGTCGAGGCTGGCGATGGCCTTGGCACAGAGCACCGGGTTGCGACCGGGGAGCACCATGACCGCCGGTCCGAACTTGAGGCGTTCGGTGCGGCCGGCGGCGTACGACATGGCGACGATCGGGTCGAGGGTCAGGCCGTTGGCCCGCTCGCTGACCCATAGGGAGTCGAAGCCGAGCGATTCGAGGTCGTCGACCAGGCGGCCGAACAGGTCGGTGTCGTCGGGGTGCGCCGATCCGCCGAAGCCGAAGCCGATACGGATCTTCATGCCGGCGTTCCGATGGGCAGTCAGCCCAGGGCTGACGTTCCCGCATAGGGCGCGGGATCGCCGGCGGCGGGGATCTCGGGTCTGGACCAGGCGGTGAGCGCCACGAGTTCGTCGACCACCCCGCGCCAGGCAACGGGGTCCCAGCCCTCGGCAGCACCGAGCAGGTGCCCGTCCTGGCGGATCGCCACGAGGGCCGGCAGGGTGTCGAGGCCTAGGGAGCGGACAAGGGAGCGGTCGGGGTCGGCCAGACCGAGGATCTCGTCAGCGAGGGGACCGAGGAACCGGGCAGCGCCGTCGCTGTCGGTGCCGGTGACGAGGTAGGCCACGCGCACGTCGGCGTCGCGGAACTCGTTGAGGATGCGTCGTGCCGTGTCGAGCAGCCATGAACTCTCGTGTGTGTAGGGGTCGAGGACCACGGCCGCCATCGGGAACAGCGTGAGCAGTTCCGAGAGGGGGAGCGGATCGCCACCGATCGGTTGGAGTTCGATGTCGAGGGAGGGGTCCTGTGCCACGAACGGTGACGCTAGCAAGGCACCGGCGCGGCGACACGGACGCGATCGCCCTGTGTCCCCCGCTGTACCTGGCGCTTTCAGGAACCGGTGAGGGCGGACACGAGTGCGTCGATGGCTTCGTCGGCGAGTGCCGCCATCTCGTCGTCTGTGCGGTCCTGGATGGGGTGCGCCACGAAGACGCTCGCCACGTCGAGTCCGAGGGCATCTGCCTGCAGGGCCGCAGCGTCGGTGAAGGTGTCGGAGGCCACGAAGACCCCCGGCACTCCCCTTCGTTCGAGATCGTCGATGTCGTGCACACTGCACGTCGTGCACGATCCTCAATCGGCGAGGGCCTCGATGACGGCATCGCACTGGATGGCGATCTCGTGGCGCAGGTCGGCCGGTGCAGGCTTGGTGAAGGTGGGCTTGGCGTAGCGGGCGACCGTTGCCCCGAGGGTGGTGAGCTGCTCTTCGACCCGGTCCAGGAACACGTCGCCCCGGGGCTTGGAGATGTCGAGCAGGCCGACCGTCAGGCCGGACAGGGATGCGGGTCGGGCGGTGCGCTCCCTGGTAGCCGGCCGCTGTTCGGCTGTCGGGTCCAGGACGGTGGTGCCCTCGTGTGTGTTCATGGGGTTATCTCCCTCGTGACGGGGTCGGAGCCGCCGGGGCCGTTCTTCCAGCCCCCGATGATGGCCGAGAACAGGCCGGCCGGCCCACCGGCGTGGACGACGAGCAGGCCGCCGGGGCGGAACTTGGGCAGCCGGTGGCCGGCCAGGGCGACCGGGAGGCCCTCTTCGATGCCGTCGGCGCCGGCGATGATCCGGTCGGTGTCGAACATGAGGTGTTCGGCCAGTTCGGCCAGGAATCGGGTGCGGTCCCAGCCGGCGTCCCGGAAACGTGACATGTGCTCGGGCGACAGGACCAGCATGGCGTCCATACCCATCACGATGCGGGGTGAGACGGTGCTGCGGAGGCTGGCGGCCAGCGAACGCGTGAGCGACTCGGGGCTGCGGCTGAGTTGGTCCATGACCAGGCTGGGCCCTTCGCCGCAGAAGGCCGTGACCGTGTTCTGGCCGCTGCCGAAGCCCCGTTCCCCGGCGAGCGAGTCCCATGGGGAGCCTGCTTCGTCCTCGGCGAAGCAGAAGCCCTGCTTGCCGACGTGGCCGAGGGTGGCCCGGTCGATGCCGCCCGGGGCGCCGCCGCCGACGTTGCGGAGCACCAGCTGGACCGCCCGGCCGATGGTGGAGTTTGCCCGGTTGCCGTGGCCCAGGGCGTTGATGCCCGAGTTCATCCCGATCTCGGCGGCGATGGGCCCGTTGACCACGAGGACCGGGCCGACCGACATCGTCGTGGCAAGCACCCCGTGCATGTTGAACTCGTCGGTGCAGACCGCCTCGAGTGCGGCCAGTACGACGGGCAGGTACTCGGGACGGCAGCCGGCCATCACTGCGTTGACGGCCACCTTCTCGACGGTGCATTCGGCGAGGTTCGGGGGTGCGAGGGCGACGACCTCGTCGGCGGATCGGGTGGTGCCCTCGAGCATCCGGACCACGCGTGCCTCGGTGGGCGGGACGACGGGGAGGCCGTCGGTCCAGCCGCGGTCGAACAGGGCCTCGTGGTCGTCCTCGAGTGCGGCGAACCCGACGCGTCTCGAGGCGAGGCCCGTTCCGCCGAACCTGGCCCGGAGTTCGTCGACCCGCCCGGGGTCGACCGTGAGGGACCCTCAGCCGGGCTTGAAGACCGGGAGACCGTCGCCGAGGCCGGTGACGCCGGTGAGTTCCTCCCAGTTGTCCCGGTCCCAGCCGACGGTGCGGGCGACCTCGACGCCGTCGAGCCGGCGAACGAGCGTCGGCACGGCATCGAGGTCGATCTGCCAGCTGGTGGCCAGGTCGGTGTCGTCGACCACCCAGTCGGCATCGGCCGGAAAGGCGGGGTTGTCCTGTGTGTAGACGACGAGGCCTGCCACCTCGGCGAGGTGTTCGAGCACCGGAACGACCAGCGAGCAGGCCGGGCAGGCCTCCTTGACCACGGCCACGAGCCCGTCGGGGATCGTCGGGAGGTCGGGAGCACCCATCGCCGTCAGTCTCGCGCACGGCGCTCCCATGGGGGGTACACGGGTGGGGCGTCGGGGGTGAGATGGGTCACACTCCGTCTGGCGCATCGGGACCGTCATTACCCTCGTGCAGCGATGGACGCCATGCTCGACGTCACGTTCTACGGGGTCAGGGGCTCGACCCCCTGCCCGTGTGACGCGAATGCCCGTTATGGCGGCAACACCTCATGTGTGGTGGTAGATGTGCCGGGCGGCGATCCGATCCTGTTGGACATGGGAACCGGCCTGCGCTTCTACGGCGTCGACGAACCGTGCGCAGTGGACCCATTCCGGGGCACGGCGCTGGTGAGCCACCTCCACTGGGACCACATCCAGGGCCTTCCCTTCTTCGCCCCGATCAACTGTCCGGATGCCCGGCTCGACGTGTACGGGCCCTGCAACGGCCGCACCCTCGAGGCCTGTTTCGAGGAGTTCATGGCGCCGCCGTACTTCCCGATCGGGTTCCGCGACCTCGCCGGCGAGATCGGCTTCCACGACGTGGACGCAGGGAGCTTCGACCTGGGCCCGGCAAGGGTCACGGTCGCCGCCGTTCCCCATGTCGGCACCACCAACGGCTACCGGATCGACTGGAACGGTGTCAGCGTCGCCTATGTCAGCGACCATCAGCAGCCCGTCGGCGAGCCGACACGGGTCGACGAGGCGGTCCTGGAACTGGTCGATGGTGTCGATGTGCTGATCCACGACGCCCAGTTCACGCCCGACGAGTTCGCACAGCGCCCCGACTGGGGGCACTGCACCGTCGACTACGCCGTCGAGGTCGCCCACCAGGCCGGTGTCGGCGAGTTGGTGCTGTTCCACCACGACCCTGCCCACTGCGACGCCACGGTCGACGGCCTCCTCGAGGGGGCACGGGCGGCGGCCGAAGGGCGCAATGTGGGTGTGGTGTCGGCTGCGGCCGAGGGCCGCACCATTTCGCTGGCGCCCAAAGGCGCCTGATCCCCCGGCATCCGACCCTCGGACATGGCCGACCTGCCGGCCCGGGTTACCCTCCGCCGGTAGGAACGAGCAGAGCCCATGGGGAGCGAGCATGGCTGACCAGATCGACGGCGACCTCTATCGGAAGGTCCTCGGCAGGTACCCGACGGGGGTGACCCTGGTGACGGGCTGTCCCGACGGCGAGCCCCTGGCTGTCGTCATCGGCTCGTTCGTGTCCGTATCGATGGACCCGCCGCTGGTCGGTTTCCTGGTGGGGGAGGGCTCGCTCACCTGGCCCCGCATCGAGGCCACCGGTTCGTTCTGCGTGAACGTGCTGTCCGACGAGCAGGCCGAGCTGTCGAACGCCTTCTTCCGCAGGGACGGCGACCCGTGGGAGGGCACCGGCTGGGAGCCGGCCCCGTCCGGTTCGCCGCTCATCCCCTCCTGCCTGGCCTCGATCGACTGCTCGATCCATGAGGTCGTCGATGCCGGCGACCACGTGTTCGTCATGGGGCTGGTCGAGCACCTCAGCCATGTCGACGAGGGCTCGCCGCTGGTGTTCCTGGGTGGCCGGTACGGCTCGTTCACGGGGTCCGGCTGATGCCCGTCTATGCACTCGGCGGTGTCGAGCCTCGGATCGATCCGAGCGCGTATGTGCACCCCGAGGCTGTCGTGATCGGCAACGTCGAGATAGGTCCAGGGTCGAGCGTGTGGCCACATGCCGTCATCCGTGGCGACGACAACCTGATCTCGATCGGTGCCCGCAGCAGCGTCCAGGACAACGCCGTGCTGCACTGCACCGACGAACTCCGGACGATCGTCGGGGACGACGTCACGCTGGGCCACCTCTGCCACCTCGAGGGTTGCACGGTCGAGGACCAGGGGCTCGTGGGCGTGGGGGCGGTGGTGCTCCACGCTGCCGTGGTCGGCCGGGGTGCGATAGTCGGGGCCAACGCAGTGGTCCGCAACGGCCAGATCGTGCCGCCGCTGTCGATGGCGCTCGGCGTGCCGGCTGCGATCCGGGAGGGTGTCGTCGCCGAGGGGACCAACCTCGTCAACGCCCAGGTGTACGTCGAGCGGGCAAGGCAGTTCCGTGAGGGACTGCGCCGCGTCGGCTGACGACCGGCCAGTCGAACCCTTCGACCCCGCAACGAACGTGCCCAACCACACCTACCGGTCCGGTGACCTGACGCTCGCCGCCCACCTGGAGCGACCTCCCGGAAGCGGCCTTGACCTGCCCGGTGTCGTGATCTGCCACGGCTTTCCCGCAGGCGAGGGCGGTGGCGCCAACTCGCCCGCCACGTTCCCCGAGTTGGCGGCCCGGATCGCACGAGAGATGGGATGGGTGGTGATCGTGCCGGCGCCCCGCGGCATGCCGGGGTCCGAGGGCTCGTTCAGCCTCGATGGCTGGCTCGAGGACATCATCGCCGCCGCCGACCACCTGCTGGTCGGGCAGAGGGTCGGTTCTGTCTGGGCGGCCGGCTTCGGCACCGGTGGTGCGCTGGCGGTGTGTGCAGCGGCGGCCGACCAGCGCATCGGCGGTGCGGCGGTGCTCGCAGGTCCTGCCGACTTCTCCGGCTGGGCCGCCAACCCGCGCAGGCTGCTGCTACATGCACGGGAGGCCGGGGTCATCGACGAGGACTCCCAACCGACGGACTTCGACCGTTGGACGGCGGGGCTGACCGGGATCTCGGCGGAACATGCCGCCGAGGCCCTGGCGCCCCGGCCGCTCCTGGTCGTGCACGGCACCGACGACGACATCGTGCCGCCGTTGGACGCCCGGGCGGTCGCCGCCGCACACGGTGCCGGTGACCTGCGCATGATCAACCGGGCCGGCCACCACCTTCGCCACGACCCCAGGGCGATCGCCATCCTGCTGGGCTGGCTGGACCGTCAGCGCCGCCTGCTGGGCAGCGCCTGAATCGAGGCGTGCCTCCCTGTTCTCCCTGTCCTCCCTGTTCTCCCTGTCCTCCCTGTTCTCCCTGTTCTCCCTGTTCTCCCAGTTCTCCAGGTTGCCCCACCTTTACGCGCCGGGGATTGTTACTATGGCCGTAGGAGAAATCCACGGACGGCCACCCGTCGTCCGCCAGCCACCCTGGAGGCATCCCGGACCGTGACCGCCACCGACGCGCCAACTGATTCCGTCGCCGATCTGGGGCTCGACCTCGGCCGCTACAAGCTCGGCTGGAGTGACGAGGAGGACTACGTCTTCAAGCCCAGGAAGGGCATCGACGAGCGCATCATCGAGGAGATCTCCTGGATGAAGGGCGAGCCGGCCTGGATGCGCGACTTCCGGCTCAAGTCGTTTGAACGCTTCGGCCGTCGCCCGATGCCCACCTGGGGCGGTGACATGTCGGGGATCGACTTCGACAACATCTTCTACTACATCAAGCCCACGGAGTCGCTCGTCGACGACTGGGACCAGGTCCCCGACTCGATCAAGAACACCTACGAGAAGCTGGGCATCCCGGAAGCGGAGCGCAAGTACCTGGCCGGCGTCACCGCCCAGTACGAGTCCGAGGTCGTCTACCACCGCAACCGCGAAGACCTCGAGGAGCAGGGGATCATCTTCTGCGACATGGACACCGCCCTGCGCGAGTACCCGGAGGTCGTCAAGGCATATTTCGGCCGGATCATCCCGCCCAACGACAACAAGTTCTCGGCTCTCAACTCTGCTGTCTGGAGCGGCGGGTCGTTCATCTACGTCCCGCCCGGCGTCAAGGTCGAGATGCCGCTGCAGGCCTACTTCCGGATCAACGCCGAGAACATGGGCCAGTTCGAGCGCACCCTCATCATCGCCGACGAGGGCTCGGAGGTGCACTACATCGAGGGCTGCTCGGCGCCGGTCTACAGCACCGACTCGCTGCACTCGGCGGTGGTCGAGATCGTGGTGAAGCCTTCGGCCCGAGTCACCTACACCACTATCCAGAACTGGTCCAGCAACGTCTACAACCTGGTCACCAAGCGGGCACGGGTCGAGGCGGAGGGCCACATGGAGTGGATCGACGGCAACATCGGCTCCCGCCTCACGATGAAGTACCCGGCCGTGGTGCTCGCCGGACCGAAGGCCTCCGGCGAGGTCCTGTCCGTGGCCTATGCCGGTCCGGGCCAGCACCAGGACGCCGGCGCCAAGATGACCCACCTGGCCCCCGAAACCACCTCCAAGATCGTGTCCAAGTCGATCTCCAAGGACGGCGGCCGCACCAGCTACCGGGGCCTCGTCCGGATCGAGGACGACGCCTACGGCTGCAAGAGCCATGTCCAGTGCGATGCCCTGATCCTCGACGACGACAGCATCTCGGACACCTACCCCTACATGGAGGTCGGTGCCGCCGACGCCGTGGTCGGCCACGAGGCCACCGTCTCGAAGGTCGCCGACGACCAGCTGTTCTACCTGATGAGCCGCGGGCTCTCAGAAGAGCAGGCCATGTCGATGGTCGTCAACGGCTTCATCGAGCCGATCACCCGCACCCTGCCGATGGAGTACGCCGTCGAGTGGAGCCGCCTCATCGAACTGCAGATGGAGGGATCGGTCGGCTGAGTGCTGGGACCGGCTAGGAACTTCCCATGCCGATGCGCCAGGACTGCAAGTACTTCGAGAGCCGCTCGTACCCGAACGGCGACACTGTCCGGAAGTGTGACCTGGACCTGGCCCCCGAGGCTCCGTGGCGCTGCCCCGACGACTGCCCGTCGTACACCCGTCGGATGGTCGACGTGAACTGGAGCCACGGCACCCTGGTCACCCCGGCCACGCCGGACGAGCCGGCCAGCCTCGGCGAGGACGACAGCATCGCCGCCCTGCTCGACGCCGCCGAGGACATCGTGAACGAGGCGGGCCCGCGTGTGATGGCCGACCTTGAACGCGAGTCGTCCAAGCGCCGTTTCCTGAAGGGCCGGGGCAAGGGCGGCAAGCCGGGCAAGCCCGGGAAGAAGAAGCGCCGCCGAAAGGGCTGAGAGCCGTCTCAGTCGGAGGCGACCAAGACCTCGACCACGGCGCCGAAGGGCAGGTGTGTCGCCGAGCCGTCGGCCTCCCGGACGAGGAGCACGTCGCGGCCGAGGCGTTCGAGGACGCCCTCGACTGGAATCAGGGTGCCGACCAGCGTGATCGTCACGCGTGGCTGGTCGGCGACGAGCCGGTCGAGGACATCCCGGAGGTTGGGACCGTCGTGGGCAACAGACCGGTCGCCGACCAGGTCGGGGACGCCGCGGTCGGGACGGATGGCCGCCAACGCCCGTCGGGCAACCAGCGCCAGCCGTCGATCGTCGAGCCGCAGGCCGACCAGGTCGGCGCCGACGGTCTCGATGCGTCCGTGGCGGCGTCCACCGCCCACGAGCAGGAGTTCGACCGGGTCCTGACGTTCGGCCAGGTCGGCGAGCAGGCCCAGCAGGCTGGCCGACTCCTCGGCACGGCGCCGCAGCCAGGCCTGGTGCCCGAGGCGCCGGACGGCCTCGTCGACCCCGGCCTCGGCGGCTAGGCGGTCCAGCGGATCAGCAGACATGGCCGGAGAGTAGCGGCGGTATGGCCCCGGGTCACGAGCCCCGAACACAGGGGAATCGGTGTGGTGCCCGGACGGGTACGCTCTGGGGGCTGATGGCAGAGACGACCGTGACCCTTGACGTGCCGGGCAATGACCTGATGTCGGGCCTGGTCGGCGAGCGCGACCAGTTGCTGCTCCGGGTCGAGGAGGCCTTCCCCGACGCCGTCATCCATGTGCGGGGCAACCAGATTTCCGTCGACGGCCCCGACGCCGACCTGGTCGGCAGGGTGTTCGACGAACTGGTCATGCTGCTCGAACGGGGTCTGCCGATAGACGACCGCACCCTCGACCGGACCATCGACATGGTGCGCTCCGACGAGAGTCCCTCCGAGGTGCTCGGTACCGAGATCATGCGCACGGCCCGCGGCAAGCCGGTACGGCCGAGGTCGGTAGGCCAGAAGCTCTACGTCGAGGCGGTGCGCGACAGCGTCGTCACGTTCGCCATCGGCCCCGCCGGCACCGGCAAGAGCTGGTTGGCCGTTGCCATGGCCGTCCGGGCCCTGCAGGGCAACCTGGTGGACCGCATCGTCCTGACCCGGCCGCTGGTCGAGGCGGGCGAGCGGGTGGGTTTCCTGCCCGGCGACCTAATGGCCAAGGTCGACCCCTACCTGCGTCCCCTCTACGACGCTCTCTTTGAGATGCTCGAGGCCGAGACCGCCCAGAAGATGCTCGACCGGGGGCAGGTCGAGGTGGCACCTCTGGCGTTCATGCGGGGCCGCACCCTCAACAACTCGTTCGTGATCCTGGACGAGGCCCAGAACACCTCGCCCGAACAGATGAAGATGTTCCTCACCCGGATCGGCTTCGGAACCCGTGTCGTCGTGACCGGCGACGCCAGCCAGGTCGATGTCCCGGACGGGCGCAGTGGCCTCGACGGCATCGAGAAGGTCCTGAAGGGGATCGACGGGCTCTCGTTCGTGCGCCTCGGTGCACGCGACGTGGTCCGCCACCGGATCGTCCAGGACATCGTCGAGGCCTACGACCGCAACACCCCCCGGCGCAGGGGTTCCTGACCCGGATGGGCGACGAACCTCCTGAACCCGGCCCCACGGTCGTGGTCGTCGACGAACGGGCCGCCCCCGGTGCGGGCCCCGAGGTCGATGCCGACCGCTGGGGACGTCTCGCCTCCGATGTGCTCGTCGCCGAGCGCCTCGCCGAGCCGCGCATGGAGCTCACTGTCCACTTCGTGGACGAACAGGCCATAGCCGACCTCAGGGCAGAGCACCTTGACGGCGACGGCAGCCCGACCGATGTTCTCGCCTTTCCACTTGACAACCCGGTCGACGATCCCGCCGAGGTGCCCGATGATGAGCCGGTGTTGCTGGGCGACGTTGTGATTTGCCCCGCTGTTGCCGCACGGCAGGCGGTTGACGATGATGGTGTGTATGTCGACGAGGTGGCCCTGCTGTTGGTCCACGGGATCCTCCACCTCCTCGGCCACGACCACGCCGAGCCCGACGACAAGGCGGTGATGCAGCAGCGCGAGAGCGAGCTGCTCGACCGGCACCACCGCCCATGACCGGCCTCGAGATGCTCGGTGTCGTCACCCTGGTGCTCCTGACCGGCGTGGGATCGGTGCTGGCTGCGGCCGAGACGAGCCTCACCCACATGCGGCGTGCCCGGGCGGCGGTGCTGGCCCGCGGCGACCGTGAGAACGGCAACGGCAACGGGCCCGGCGACAACGCCGCCGGTGACCGGACCGGGCTGCTGCTCGAGGTGCTCGAAAGGCGTTCCCGCTATCTCGGGCCGATCCTGCTGCTGCTCCTGGCCTGCCAACTGGGTGCAGCCGGCCTGACCGCCGTGATCGTCAGCGATCGCTTCGGCGGTGGCTGGGTGGCTCCCTCGCTGCTGGTCCTGCTGCTGGTGTTCTTCGTCGCCGCCGAGATCGTCCCCAAGACCTGGGCGCTGACCAACACCGATGCGGTGGCGGTTCGCATGGCGCCGCTGGCGAGCGGCCTGTCGAGGATCGTCCCCCTCCGCTGGGTGACCGCCTCGCTGGTATCCCTTGCCGAGCGGATCGCCCCGAGGCGGACCAACGGAGCCGGATCCGCCATTTCGGAAGAGGAACTGCTCGCTGTTGCCGACCGGGCACTGGAGTCGCAGGCAATCGACGAGGAGGAGCACGAGCTTGTCGAGTCGGTGATCGCCTTCGGTGACACGCTCGTCCGGGAGGTGATGGTGCCGAGGCCCGACATGGTGACGGTGGGGTCCGATGCCACGATCACCGAGGCGATCGAGGTCGCTGTCCGCAGTGGCCGCAGCCGCGTTCCGGTTGAGGGGACGGGCACAGACGACCTGGTCGGCGTCGTGCACGCCAAGGACCTGATGCGGGCGCAGTTCGAGGGTCGGGGGGACGACCCGGTGACCGGGCTGGCCAGACCGACCCACGACGTGCCCGAGACCAAGCAGGCCGACGACCTCCTGCGCCAGATGCAGGCCGAGCGCTTCCATCTGGCGGTGGTCGTCGACGAGTACGGCGGAACGGCCGGCATCGTGACCATGGAGGACCTGCTCGAGGAGGTCTTCGGCGAGATCGTCGACGAGTTCGACAGCGAGGAGCCCCTGACCACGCCCCTGGCCGACGGTGCGATGCTGGTACACGGCCGGATGCCTGTCGACGAGCTCGACGAGTTGCTCGGCGACGTACTGCCGGACGGCGACTGGGACACCGTCGGTGGGCTGCTGTTCGATGCGCTTGGTCATGTCCCGGCGGTGGGGGAGGGTGTCGAGCTTGCGGGTCGGCGCTTCGACGTCGAGCAGGTGGTCGGGCGGCGCATCACCCGGGTGCGTATCAGCGCCCCAACGGCTCGGTGACCGGTTCGGGGGAGAGCGCTATGCGTTCGGGGTTCGTGACGATCGTGGGCCGTCCCAACGTCGGCAAGTCGACGCTGCTCAACAGGATGCTCGGCACCAAGGTGTCGATCGTTTCCAACAAGCCCCAGACGACCCGGACCGAGGTCCGCGGCGTGCTGACCCGCCCTGATGTGCAGGCGGTGTTCTGCGACACGCCGGGCATCCACAAGCCCCGGACGACCCTCGGAGAACGGCTCAACCACACAGCCCGTTCGGCGCTCGCAGACATGGATGTCGTGTTGTTCGTGGTGGACGGCCGGGGCGGCATCGGAAACGGCGACCGGTTCGTAGCCGAGGGGCTCCCACCCGACCGGACGGTGCTGGTCCTCAACAAGGTCGACGGCCAGCCGCGTGGCCGCATCATCGAGCAGTTGGCCCTGGCAACCGATTTCGGGTTCGACGAGTACTTTCCGGTCTCGGCCCGGAAGGGGACCGGCGTCGACGACCTGCTCGAGCACGTCCTGGCACGCCTGCCCGAGGGACCGCAGTACTACCCCGACGACATGGTCACCGACGTCCCCGAGGCCTTCTGGGTGGCTGAGCTGGTGCGCGAACAGCTGTTGGCTGTGGTGCGCCAGGAGCTACCCCATTCGATCGCTACCCGGGTCACGGAGTGGGAGTGGCCGCACATCCGCTGTGAGATCCTGGTTGAGCGCGACTCTCAGAAGGGGATGGTCATCGGCAAGGGGGGCCTCGTGCTCAAGGAGGCCGGTATCCGGGTGCGTGAGCAACTCCCGGAGGGCGCCTATCTGGAGCTGGTGGTGCGGGTCGACAAGGACTGGCAGCGTCGCCCCAGGGCCCTCGACCGCCTGGGCTACTGACCGCAAGTGATCTGGGGACGGGCCTCCGATCACTTGCAAGTGATCTGGGGACGGGCCTCCGATCACTTGCCCGAGTGACAAGGCGACAAGGCGACAAGGCGACAAGGCGACAAGGCGACAAGGCGACAAGGCGACGGGCCGCCAAGTGATATGGGGACGGGCATTTTGTTGCTGCGAGTACGACTCGCCCCGCTGCCCCCTGTGGCTACTCCCCGGACAGCCCGCGCAGGAACCGCCCGACCTCGTCGGGATCGACCGTGCGGGGCATTGGCGGGAGTGCGGCGATGAGTTGTTGCCGGTAGGCGTGGCTCTTGGCGAGCCGCCGGTCCAGCACGGCGACCACGCCGATGTCGGTCGCCGTCCGGATGAGGCGCCCGGTTGCCTGCGCCAGGTCGGTGGCCGCCATGGGGATGTCGATCTGGCCGAACGCGCCTTCGCCGAGCTGTTCGCGGCGTGCACTCAACAATGGGTCGTCGGGACGGGGGAAGGGGATGCGGTCGATGGTGACCAGCGACAGAGCCGGCCCGGGCACGTCGATGCCCTGGAAGAGGCCGCGGGTGCCGAACAGGCAGGAGGTCTCGTCGGCGGCGAAGGCCTCGATGAGTGCCGGTTTGGGGAGGTCGTTCTGGTGGAGGACGGTGAACGGCAGCCGTTCGGCCAGGTGGGCGTGGGCGGCGTCGAGTGCCGACCAGCTGGTGAACAGCGCCAGGGTGCGGCCACCGGCTACGAGGATCAGCCGCTCGAGTTCGTCATGGACGGCGTCGCGGTAGCCGGGGTCGCGTGGGTCGGGGAGGTGGGCGGCGCAGTACAGCAGCGTCTGGCGCTCGAAGTCGAAGGGGCTGCCGACGTCCTCGACCCGGTGTTCGCCCTCGGGAAGGCCCAGGCGCCCCACCAGGTTGGGGGGCAGGGTGGCGCTGGTGAGCACTACCGGGCGCTTCGGCCAGAGGCGTTCCTGCAGCACGCCAGCTATGTCGATCGGCGACATGCGCAACACGGGTCGGTTGCGTGCGCCCTCCACCCAGATGACGTCGCCGACGGCGGGTGAGCGGATGGTGCGGATGGACCCGAGAAGGCCGTCGGTGGCCAGCAGCACACGTTGGGCCCGTGCCTTGGCATCCGCTTTGGCGTCATCGGGGATTGCACGCAGTGCCGATTGGAGGGACTCGAGTCGGGTATCGGCCAGCTCGAGCAGCGGCCCGATGAGGGGATCTTCGGCAGGGTCGAGGCGCTTGCCGACGTGTGTGAGAAGTGCGTCGTCGAGGCGACCAGCTAGGTCTTCGAGATCGTCGAGTTCCGACGAGCGGGAGAGCACGCCGGCCGCCAGGCGGCGCAGTGACCGGAAGCGGCCGCCGAACACCTCGGCGCCGATGGCGGCGGCGAGGATGTCCTCGGCGGCGTGGGCCTCGTCGAGGATCGCCAGGTCGTGTGCCGGGAGGATGGCCCCGTCGGTCGCAACGTCGATGCCGTAGAGGTGCAGGTTCGTGACGATCACCTGCGCCTGTGCCGCACGGTCGCGGGCGAGTTCGGCGAAGCACCCGTCACCCGACGGGCAGCGGTTTCGGCCCGGGCACTCGTGGGAGCCGACGCTGACGGCCGACCAGGTGGATCCGCTGGGCTCGAAGGGCAGCTCGGCCCGGTCGCCGGTGTCGGTTTCTGTTGCCCAGTCGGCGATGGCTGCCAGGTGTTCGTCGTCGGCATGTTCGGCGAGCCCGTCGAGGGTCTGCTGGACGTTCGCCTCGGCGACCTCGGCGAGGCGTTGGAGGCAGACGTAGTTCGATCGACCCTTGAGGACTGCGAACGAGACAGGTTCGTCGATGTAGTCGGCAAGGTGCTCGGCCAGGAAGGGCAGGTCGCTGTTCGCCAACTGGTCCTGGAGCGCCTTGGTGGCCGTGGCGATCACGGTGCGTTGCCCGGCCAGGAGGGCCGGTACCAGATAGGCGAGCGTCTTGCCGGTTCCCGTGCCGGCCTGCACAGCCAAATGGCCCCCGCCGTCGATGACCTCGGCCACGGCACGGGCCATGGCCTCCTGGCCGGGGCGCCGCTCGCCACCGTCCGGCAGGTGGGCGGTGACCTCTTCGAGGGCGATCGCGGCGCGCTCGGAGGGGTCTGTCGGCTCCTCTGTTTCCTCTGCGTCCATGTGATGACGGTACCGGTGCCGGGTGACACGAGGAGGTCTGCTCCACCGGGTGCTCCGTGCCAACCGGTAGTTTTCGAGTTGTGCTTCCCGCCGACCTCGATCCCTCGCGGATCCCGCGCCACATCGCCTGTGTCATGGACGGCAACGGGCGCTGGGCGAAGCAGCAGGGCCTGTCCCGGACCGAGGGCCACAAGGCCGGTGAGCGTGCCCTGTTCGATGTGCTCGAGGGTGCCGACGAGATCGGCATCGACTGGTTCACCGTCTACGCCTTCTCGACCGAGAACTGGCGGCGCCCCAAGGACGAGGTCAGGTTCCTCATCAACTTCAACGAGCAGATACTGCTCGAGCGCCGTGACGAGCTGAACGAGCGCAACGTCCGGATCCTGTTCTCGGGGCGCCGCGACTGGCGGGTCCCGAAGCGCCTGATTCGGCGCATGGACGAGTCGCTGGAACTCACGCAGGACAACACGGGACTCACGTTCACGATCGCCTTCAACTACGGCGGGCGGGCAGAGTTGGTCGATGCCGTGAGGTGCATCGTCGAGTCGGGAACGCCGGCAGAAAAGGTCACAGAGAAGGTCATCGCCAGGCACCTCTACAACCCCGAGATGCCCGACCCGGACCTCATGATCCGAACCTCGGGCGAGTACCGGATCTCCAACTTCCTGCTGTGGGAGCTGGCATACAGCGAGCTGGTGTTCAGCGAGGTGCTGTGGCCCGACTTCCGCCGGGAGCACCTCTACGCAGCCATCAAGGAGTACCAGGATCGGGATCGGCGCTTCGGCGGCGTCGCCGGCGAGTAGTGGGAACATGCCCGGAGGCCGGTGCCTGATGGCCCTCTACCGGGACCAGGCGGTGGTGCTGCACACCTGGAAGCTGGGCGAGGCAGACCGCATCCTGGCGCTGCTGACCGCCGGCCACGGCCAGATACGGGCTGTGGCAAAGGGGGTGCGCAAGACCCGTTCGAAGTTCGGTGGCCGGCTCGAGCCCACATGCCACGTCGACGTGCAGCTACACAAGGGGCGCAGCGACCTGCAGATCGTCACCCAGGCCGAGAGCCTCGACACATTCGCCACGCTGCGGTCCGACCCCGACCGTTTCGCTGAGGCGTCGGCCATGCTCGAGGTGGTCGAGCGCCTGGCGCCGGAGGGTGAGGGTGACCGGCGTCGCTACGACATGCTCGTCGGTGCGCTGCGCACGCTCGATCGGCGGCCGTCGCCGCTGCTGGTACCGGCTTTCTTCCTCAAGGTGCTGGCGCACGAGGGCCTGGCTCCTTCGCTGGATGCCTGCGTCCGGTGTCAGGCGACCGAGCCCCTCGTGGCCGTCGACATCGGCGAGGGCGGGGTGCTGTGCGACGGCTGTCGCCGGGGCCGCCCCGTGTCCGAGTCGGCGCTGGCGGTGATGCGTGCCGTCCTCGGAGGCCACCTGGCGACGGCCCTCGAGGTCGAGGACGCCAGGGTCTGCGGCGAGGTCGACGCCGTCGCCACCGACGCCGTTGAATACCACCTCGAACGCCGCGTCCGATCCAGGCGCGTCATGGAGCAGGCGTAGGGCTCAGCCTTCGATCGGGTTGGGTGGGTCGATCTGTTCGGGCATCACCGGAGGTTCGGGCGGGTCGGCGAGGCCGGGCACGGAGAGGACCAGTCCGGCGTCGCCGCGGTCGACGACGAGGGTGCGCCCGATGCGGTCGCCGACCCGGCGGTGGCCCTTGGTGGTGATCATCACGCCCAACTCGACGAACGGGATTACCGGGATCGGGATTATCCACGGGATCGTGCGGCCGGCGGCGCCCAGCAGGCCGGGGATACTGCCGTCGCTGCGGCGCACGATCCTCAGGCCCACGATCGCCTTGCCCAGGCTGAATCCCCTGGTTCCGGCCAGCAGGACGTGGTTGACGATGAAAAGGAGCGAGGCGGTGAGCAGGGCGGACTGGTTCCAGATGATCTGGTCATCGTCGGTGATCGACGCGATGCCGCCCCTGTAGAGAAGCAGCACGACTATCGAGATGATGAAGGCGTCCAGCAGCGAGGCGACCAGGCGTCGTGCCACGACAGCGGTCGGGTCGCCCGACGGTCCGCCCCGTCCGATCTGGCCCATGCCCCGGATGTTTTCCATGTGGCGAGTGTCGCACGAAACACCGCCGAAGCGTCGCCAACGTCGGTACCAGCGGTCGCTACCCTGCACCGCCATGGTCCCCAACGACGAGACGCTGTTCGACAAGGTCGTCAACCTGTCCAAGCGGCGTGGTTTCGTGTTCCAGTCGGCCGAGATCTACGGCGGCTTCCGATCGACCTACGACTACGGGCCGATCGGCGTGCTGCTGCTGCGCAACGTCAAGGACCAGTGGTGGCGGTCGATGGTTCAGATGCGCCACGACGTCGTCGGGCTCGACGCCTCGATCCTGTCGCCGCCGGCCGTGTGGGAGGCGTCGGGCCACCTCGCCAACTTCACCGACCCACTCGTCGACTGCCGGGAGTGCGGTGCCCGTCACCGCGAGGACAAGCTCGACGACCCCGACACCTGCCCCGACTGCGGCGCCACCGGCACGCTCACCGAGGCCCGCCAGTTCAACCTCATGTTCAAGACCCACGCCGGACCCGTCACCGAGACGGCCACCGAGGTCTACCTGCGGCCCGAGACAGCCCAGGGCATGTTCACCAACTTCGCCAACGTGCTCAACACCAGCCGCAAGCGGCCGCCGTTCGGCATCGCCCAGATCGGCAAGTCGTTCCGCAACGAGATCACCCCCGGCAACTTCGTGTTCCGGACCCGCGAGTTCGAGCAGATGGAACTCGAGTTCTTCGTGCCGCCCGACGATTCCGACGAATGGTTCGGGTACTGGTGCGAGGTGCGCCGCAACTGGTACCTCGACCTCGGAATGCCCTCCGACAGGTTGCGGCTCCGCGTCCACGAGGGCGACGAGTTGAGCCACTACTCGAAGGCCACCTCCGATGTCGAGTTCCTGTTCCCGTGGGGCTGGGACGAACTCGAGGGCATCGCCAATCGCACCGACTTCGACCTGCTGCGCCACTCCGAGGCATCCGGCGCCCGACTCGAGTATCTCGACCCCGCCACCAACGAGAAGTACGTCCCGCACGTGATCGAACCGGCCGCCGGTGCTACCCGCACCGCCATGGCGTTCCTCATGGCCGCCTACGACGAGGAGGAGGTGCGTGGCGAGCAGCGCACCGTCCTGCGACTCGACCCGCGCCTCGCCCCGTACACGATGGCCGTCCTGCCGCTGTCGAAGAAGCCCGAGTTGGTAGAGCCGTCCCGCGAGGTGCTGGGCCTGCTGCAGCCGCACTGGATGTGCGACTACGACGAGACCCAGGCCATCGGTCGTCGCTACCGGCGCCAGGACGAGATCGGCACGCCGTTCTGCGTCACGGTCGATTTCGACACCCTCGACGACCGGGCCGTCACCGTGCGGGACCGCGACTCCATGGAGCAGGAGCGGGTGCCGATCGACGGGCTCGTCGACCACCTGCGGGGCCGGCTCCCGGCCTGAGCCGGCGGCCGGGATCGCTGTCGGAGGGCGCTGCTAGTTTCGGTGCCCATGGGGATCCTCGACGACGACATCCGTCGGGTGCGCGATCAGAGCGACATCGTCGGGATCGTCACACAGCACACGCAGCTGAAAAAGACCGGTAGGCAGTGGATGGGCCTGTGCCCGTTCCACGGTGAGAAGTCGCCATCGTTCTCGGTCAGCCAGGAAAAGGCGGTCTTCTACTGTTTCGGCTGTCAGGTGCAGGGTGATGTCATCGACTTCGTCCGCGAGATGGAGCACCTCGACTTTGCCGGGGCCGTCGAGTACCTGGCCAACAGGGCCAACATCACGCTCCGCTACACGGACGCCAACGAGTCCAGGAAACGGGGCCGGCGGCGTTCGCTCATCGAGGCCGTCGGGAAGGCGGCCGACTTCTACCACCGGCGCCTCCTCGAGGGCGACGACGCCGGACCGGCCCGTAGCTACCTGCGGGCACGCGGCTACGACGGTGACGTGGTCCGGAAGTTCTCGATCGGGTGGGCGCCCGAGGAGTGGGACTCGCTGGCACGCCATCTGGGCCTGTCGACCGAGGACCTCCAGGGCGCAGGTCTGGGCGGCCTCAACAAGCGTGGGAAGCAGTACGACTTCTTCCGGGCCCGCATCATGTTCCCGATCTTCGACGAGCGGGGCGACGCCGTCGGCTTCGGTGGCCGCAAGCTGCCCGATTCCGAGGGACCCAAGTACAAAAACTCCTCCGACCAGTCTGAGGTCTACGACAAGGGCCGACTGCTCTACGGCCTCAACTGGGCCAAGACCGAGGCTGGGCGCATGGACGAGATCGTCGTGTGCGAGGGCTACACGGACGTCATCGGTTTCCACCAGGCCGGTATTGAGCGGTCGGTCGCCACCTGCGGCACCGCCATGACCGCCGACCACGCCCGCAAGCTGTCCCGTTTCGCACCCCGGGTCGTGCTGGCCTACGACGCCGACGGTGCGGGGCAGGCAGCCGCCGAACGGGTCTACGCCTGGGAGGAGGAGTTCGGGCTGCGCTTCGCCGTCGCCGCCCTGCCCGAGGGCTCCGACCCCGGCGACATGGCCCGCTCGGACCCTGAGGGCCTCGGGCGGGCCATCTCCGACGCCCGACCGTTTCTCGAGTTCCGCGTCGACAGGGCACTGGGTCGGGGCGACCTCGACACCATGGAGGGTCGGGCGCTGGCCGCCGCCGATGCCATGTCGCTCGTCGCCGAGCATCCCAACCCGTTGGTGCGCGACCAGTACGTCATGGGTATCGCCGACCGTTGCAGGGTGTCGGTGGAGGAGGTGCGGCGCCTGGCCAGGTCGACGCCCGGGAGGCGCGGCGGTGGTCGGGAGGCGTCCCGGGCTCCCGTGTCGACCAGGCTCACGTCGGAGCATCAGGCGATCCGGCTGCTGATCCACCGGCCCGACGACATGGCGGCGCACCTGCATCCGGTGCTGTTCGGTGACCTGATTGCCCGCACCGCCTACCAGGCCCTTGTCGGACACGAAGACCTGCATGCGGCCCGTGAGGCAGCCGGTGGAGAATCCGCCGACCTGCTCGGCAGGCTCGCCGTCCAGGATGCGACCGACGACGATCCGGTCGGGGTTCTCAACAGGCTGGTTTCGCTTGCCGCCGAGCGGGTCGCCGTGGGGATCGAAGCCGAGGCACGTGAGAGCGGCGACCTGGCGGCCTATCAGGAGCCGATTTCGTACCTGCGCACCGAGATCATCAGGCTCCGCGAGATCCCGGCTTCACGGTGGGAGGAGCCTGGTTCACAGTCCGGTTCCGAGACCGATTTGGAGTCCGACTTCGAGTCCCTCGAGGCATTGCTACGGTGGCTGGTCGAGTACTCGGAGGGGGGGTCCGATGGGTGACGCTGCCCCGAATGCCCGCTGGGCAGGGGTTTCGGAGTTTGAGTTCGTCCGTCTGCTGCGGCGCGGGCGGGTACGTGGTCGGCTCACGCTCGACGAGGTCATCGACGTCATCCAGGATGCGGAGCTCACCCCCGAGTTGATCGGTGAGATGCGAGCCGCACTCGAGGATGAGGGCATCGAACTGGATGAGACGGTCGTAGATGCCACCGGCGATGGCACCGGCACCGGCGATGGCACCGGCGATGGCACCGGCACCGGCACCGGCGATGGCGATGACGATGACGAGGAGGTGCTCCGGCTGATCCGACCGAGGCAGAGGTCGGTACGGCGCCGCGACCCGGCGAAGCACCCATCGGAGCGCGGCGACAGCGGCGACTCCACCCGCATGTACCTCCAGGAGATCGGCGAGGTTCCGCTCCTGACCTCGGCTGAGGAGGTCGAGTTGGCGACCGCCATCGGGGACGGCAACGTGGCCGAGGACGAGCTCGCCGACCTGGCGGTCACGGGCGAACTCGACCAGATCGAGCGCGTGGTGCTCGTGCGGCTGAGGCGCCGACAGCGGGCCGGTGAGATGGCACGCGATCGGCTCACCCGGGCCAACCTCCGCCTGGTGGTCTCGATCGCCAAACGCCATGTCGGGCGGGGCCTGCCGCTGCTGGACCTGGTCCAGGAGGGCAACCTGGGGCTGATGCGGGCTGTCGAGAAGTTCGATCATTCGAAGGGCTTCAAGTTCTCGACCTACGCCACCTGGTGGATCCGTCAGGGGGTAACCAGGGCGGTAGCCGACCAGGCGCGCACGATTCGCATTCCAGTCCACATGGTCGATGCCATGAACCGCTGTGTCCGGATTGAACGCGAGCTCCAGCATGAACTCGAGCGGCAGCCCTCGGTGGGCGAGATCGCTGAGCGGGCCCTACTCGATCCTGACAAGGTGGAGGACCTGTTGGACCTGGCCCGAAACCAGGTTCCGTTGTCGCTGGATTCAACGTACGGCGACGAACAGGACGTGAGCCTCGCAGACCTGGTCGCCGACCTCGATGCGGAGGATGCCGTCATTTCTGCCACGCGACGGCTCTTAAAGGACGACATTCTCGAGGTGCTCGACCAACTCGACGATCGGGAGCGCGACGTCGTCCGCATGCGCTTCGGCCTCGACGACGGTAGGCCGGCGACGCTCGAAGAAGTGGGTCGTCGGTTCGGTGTGACCAGGGAACGGGTGCGTCAGATCGAGTCTCGAACCATGGCCAAGCTGCGTCATCCTCTGAGGTCGGAGAAGCTGCGCGAGTACCTCGACGAGGATTGAGCGCAGGATGTTCGCCGGGGGCGCGCTGGTATCCTGCGTCCCGCCTTCCGGGGTAGCTCAGCTGGCAGAGCGTCGGACTGTTAATCCGCAGGTCGTGGGTTCGAGCCCCACCCCCGGAGCCATTCGCTTCCTGGCGGATTTCTCATAACCGGCGTGTTCATCGGTCTTGTGCGACGAGCGTGATCCGGACTCCCGAGATCTCCACCTCGCTGGACTCGGCTGCTGCCAGTTCCAGGCCGCTGACGCCCTCGCCTCGGTCGTCTGAGACCCCGGCAAACCGGATCTCCCCCTCGTCGAGCGGAAGCGTGGTGCCGTCTGCCGGGACGCCAAGCACCTCCGACCAGCGGGCGGCCATCGAAGTTGGTTCTTCTGCCTGGATTTCGACGGCCTGTATGCCTTGCACGACGTCGGTGCGGATGTGGTTGCGCCAGTCAGGGCCGGCCCAGGGCCAGGCGTCCCAGTCGTCGGTCCGGTCGACCGACAGGATTGCCCCGCCGACGTCGGCCGGGTGGAGGTGGAGGCCGGCGACCCCGTCGGCGGCCGCCTCGAAGACCACCCGGGCTCGGGTCTCGGCGAACCGGTTGCGGAAGGGTTCGAGGTCGTCGACCTGGAGGATGACCATGTAGCCACCGTCGCCGCCCCGCTTGTCGAGCAGTCGGCCGGCAGCGGTGCCCGCCTCGATCGGCGACACGACCTCGAGCAACTGGTCGCCCACCGGATACAGCACGTTGTGGAGGCCGAACCCCGCCACTCCAGGATCGCGGAAGCAGGCCTCGATGCCGAGGCGTTCTTCGATGTCGGCCTCGACGGCGGCGAGGTCCTCGGCCACGAAGGCCACCTGGCGAAGGCGAATACGCATCTCTGGTACGTCGGGGCTCAGCCCATGGTCGTGCAGCGCAGAGGCTCGATGACGGCGACCACCCGGACCTCGTCCGGCGGGAGCAATTCACGGGGGTACTCCTCCACGCCGCTGTACTTCAGGCTCTGCGCATCGAGGAACGAGACGTCGGCGTCGCTCTCCCATGTCACCACCCGGCCGCGCACCTCGAGGTAGCGGCCCTGGTCGGACGGGTCGATCGCCGACAGCGCCACCCGGTCGTCGGCGCACAGGTTGCGCCACTTCTGGCGACCTTCGGAATGGGGGAAGCGGACGTGCGTACCGTCGAAGGCGGCCCACACGGGCGAGGAGTGCGGCTCACCGTCGGGGCCGATGGTGGCCACATGCCAGACGGCGGGCAGGTCGAACAGGTCACGGTGGCTTGCCGGGATGACGGTCATGGGCGGCGACGCTAACCGCGGGCGGGACGCCAGGTGAGGCGCGAACCGAGCAGGTGGCCGACCGGAGTCATGGCGGCCAGGGCCACCAGAAACGCCGCCAGCGGACCGAGGTGGAACCAGTTGACGAGGGCGTTGATGACCATGAGGCGGCCGAACAGCAGGACGCCGAGTGCCAACTGCACACCGAGGAGGCGGCGGATGCGGTCGAGTGCGGTGCGGGCCACCCGGCCGGCGAAGGTCCAGAGGTCGAGCAGCAGCACCGTGTAGAGGATGGCGACCTCGCCGGCCAGCGCCGCCGAGCGGGTGAGGTTCAGGTCCAGGCCGTCGAACAGCCACACGAAGGTGGCGGCGTCTACCACGAGCGCCGTGAGGGTGACGGCGAGGTAGCGGGCGAGCGCCTGGCTGCGCAGGGGCAGGACCCGGAGGCGCATGAGGTGCCGGAGGTAGTCGAGGTAGTGGAGGGGCCGGACCTTGGATTCGCCCCGCTCGCGCTCGAGGAAGACATAGGGGGCCTCGGCCACCCGTCGGATGTCGCCGCGGGCGAGAACTTCTAGGAGGATCTTGTAGCCCACCGGGTGGAGTTCCTGGGCGGCGACGGCCTCACGTCTGACGAGGAAGTAGCCGCTCATGGGGTCGGTGACCCGGCCGACCGTGCCGGGGAGCAGCAGCAGGCCCAGCGCCTGGGCGCCCCGTGACAACAGGCGTCTGGTGGCCGACCAGTTGGAGACGCCGCCGCCGGGCAGGTGGCGGCTGGCGACCGCCACGTCGGTGCGCTCGTCGAGCGCTGCGAGGAGTTCGACCAGCACCTCGGGTGGGTGCTGGCCGTCGCCGTCGATCACGCCGAGCACCCGGCTGCGGGCGTGGGTCCAGCCGCAGACAACGGCGCTGGCGAGCCCGGACTCGCCGGTGCGGCGCAGCACGCGCAGGGTGGGGACCTCGTCGATGAGGCCGGCGGCTACCTCCCAGGTGCGGTCGGGGCTGTCGTCGTCGACGACGATCAACTCGTGGGAGACCCCGGCGTCGCCGAGGATCGAATGGAGGCGCCGGACCAGGTCGGCGATGTTGCCGGCTTCGTTGAACGTGGGGATGACGAGGCTGACGTCGACGTCGCCGTCGTGGTCGCTCGTGATCTGCAGTGCCTGGCCGCCGACGACATCGACGACTGCGCCACCGGTCATGGCTGCTCCTGTGCCGTGTCGGTCGGGGTCGGGACACGGTATCCGAAGCCCGTGACGGGCCGGGGTCCTGAATGGGCGGGCAATGGGCCAGACTGCGGGTGGGGCCGGTAGCTCAGTGGTCAGAGCAGGCGACTCATAATCGCTCGGTCGCGGGTTCGATCCCCGCCCGGCCCACGTAGGTTGACGGGTAACCCCCATGGCATGCCTGTAGAACCCTGTTCGGTGGCAACCGATATCGCTGAAGGAGCGACGATGCCTGAAGTCGATTACGTGATCTTGTGCGACTACGCCCGCATCGAAAACGGGGTCGCCTTCATCTCGGCAGCGGGGATCAGCCGCTTCACGATCGCCGACCTGGAACAGGCGCAGCAGTTCACCATCGTGCTGAGCGTGTCGCTCTCGAAGTGGGAGTGTGATCAGCCGCACCAGCTTCAGATCGTCGGTGCCGACGCCGATGGCGCCGCCATCTTCCGCGCCGACGGCGTCATCAAGACGGCATGGGACGAAGCCCTTCCTGCGGGATGGAGGAAGCCCCTGATCCTGCCCTTCCGGATCGGCAAGAAGTTCACCTCGTACGGCCTCTACACGATCGATGTCCTGATAGGTGGGGACATCAAGGCAAATCTGCAGTTCCAGGTCCAGCCCCCGCCGCCCAGGCCCGACGGGGCATAGGAGCCCGGTTCCCGCCGTCGGGAACATGCGGCAACGGACGGGTCCGACCTGATCCAAGGAAACGCCGTTGCGGGTACGGTCGGTCCATGACCGAACCTTCGCCGACCGATCTTTCCCCCAAAGCCGTTGCGCGCGTGCATGGCATCACCACGATGTTCCACGGCTTCGTCTACTTCTCGCAGGAGGCGACCGAGGAGTACGCAGCCGTGGGGGTCGAGGGAGCGGGCGGTTACTTCGCCTCGCGTGCTGCCCCTCTGGGGCCCGTCTCCCCGGAGGTCGTGGTTGCCACGTTCTACAACTTCAGCCCAGATCTAGTCCGACCTGCCATGGAGGGGGTCTGGGACCGGGTTTCGCCCGACGACGTGCAGCGGGCCAGGTGGCGGGCGGTCATGCGGATCCTCGATGCCACCGTAGCCGACGCCATGACCGATGCCGAAGTCGTCGAGGCGCTCGGTGTCGCCGAAGCCTGCGTCTCGGCGCTTTCCCATGCGGGCAGACCGCTTGCCGCTGCCAACGCCTCGGTACTGCCGCTTCTCGAGGAGTCCGAGTTCGCCGGTAACCGCCTGCTGCGCCTCTGGCAACTGGTCACGATCCTGCGCGAATGGCGCGGCGATGCGCACATCGGCCTCCTGATCGCAGAGCCACTCGACGGATGCGAGTGCACGGTCGTCAGCGAGATGCTCTTCCACCGGCCCGGAATCATCAGGTCCACACGCGCATGGCCTGAGCCTGACTGGTCCCTGGCGGTCGAGCGCCTCACCGCACGAGGCTGGCTCGACGCCGATGGCATCACCGAACAAGGTCGCTCCAGACGCAGCGAAATCGAGCGCCGGACCAACGAACTCGACGCCGCGGCGTGGAAAGGCATGGACGATCAGGCCGTCCACCGGTTCGCCGACCTCCTCAAGCCGGCGAATGAAGCCCTTCGTGCCGGCGGCCACTTCGCCGCCTTCGACCCGGACCTGCCCTGGAAGGGTGATTCCTGACGGCATGCCCTGTGACACATGGCCGTCTTCAGGGCCGACTGCACTGCCGATCGTCGGGGCCAGACTGGGGCCATGAGCACGAGCAGCGAGGTCATCGTCTACTGGAGGCCCGGTTGCGGCTTCTGCCACAAGTTGTTCCAGCGGTTCGACCGGGCAGGTCTCGAGCGGACGGAGCGCAACATCTGGGACGACCCGGAAGCCCGAGAGCAGCTCCGGGCCTACGCAGGTGGCGACGAGACCGTGCCCACGGTCGTCGTCGGCGGTCAGGTGCTGGTCAACCCCCGTCCCGAAGAGGTCATCGCCCTCGCCGAACTGGGGCTCTGACCCTCAGCCGTCGAGCATCCGGCCGACACACGGGCCGGCACACACGTCGATCACCTGTCCGGTCAACAGGAACGTGAGCGCCTGTTGGAGCACGCGGTCCTCGTCGGCCGCCGCCCCGTGCGGGTCGGACCCGTATTCAGGTGAGAAGGGCGGCAGGTTGACTGTCGGCGGCGGAGGTGTTCCGAAGTCCCAGACGCCGAGCGTCGCACCCGACGCCGGATAGCCGGAGACCCGTTCGATGCCCCAGAACGGCTCGGTATCGAGGCTGCGGCCGTCACGGAGCGGCGGGTCGTTGACCAGCGCGCCGATCGTGCGGGCGAACACCTCGGTGGCCACGTTGGTGACCTGGTGGTCGCCGAAGGCCTCGAGCAGGAACACGTTCTTGGCCTCGAGGCCGGGATACGGGTCGGCGGTGAGGTGCTGGGCGTAGGCCTGGTTCTCGCCCCGGTCCCAGAGCAGTTGGGCCAACTGCATGACCAGCACGTGCTCCATCGGATCCGGATAGGAGGCATCGAACACGGCCTGTAGCGGCGGCCAGTCGCTGGACCGGTCGAGCAGCACGTTGTAGTTCATGGCCGGCACGCCCAGCATCACGTCGGACCACTCGGACGAAACGGCCGATGCGGCGCCGCCGAGGATGCCCCCTTGGCTGTTTCCGAGGAAGGCGGTGCCCTCGCCCGACAGCAGCGGCGAGCCGTCGTCGGTCTGGAACGCCCGGTCGGTCACGAAGCCGTCCGGGCTGTTGACCAGCCGGCCCAGGAGTTGGAAGGCCAGGTGGGCCTGTTGCAGCCGGTCTGCCTGCTCTGCGAAGCGGGACATCTCGGCGAGGATCTCGACGACCGCAGGCACGTCCTCGCTCGACATCCCGATCCAGTCTGTTGCGCAGCCGGCGGCCAGGCCGAGGGTGGCGAACCCTTCGAAGAAGTCGACCTCGCCGCGGCTGCCGAGCAGGCCGTGTCCGTAGAGCACCGTGGGCACCGGTCCGGGGGGGCTCGCCGGGAGCACGCAGCGGAAGCGGGCGGGGTAGTCGGGGTGTTCGGTACTGCGCACCGGCAGACCGTCTTCGAGCAGGAAGCGGTTGCCGGGCCCGCCGTCGCCGGTCAGGTGGTTCGGCAGGGTGAACGTGCCCTCTATGAACCGGATCGACTCACCCTCCACGGAGGTCACCTCGAAAGCGGGGGCGCCGTCTTCGCCCAACCCGGCGAAGGTGCTGTCGACGATCGCCAGCAGTCGGCCGGCGAGGCTTTCGGCGCTGGCGATTGTGAAGGTCCACTGGAGGGGGAGTGTCAGTGAGATCGGATCGCCGTCGCTGTCGAGCAACCCGTCGACCTCGACGAGGTACTCGTGGCCCTCGAGCATTGCCGTTGCCGGCCGGACCATGAGCAACTGTTCGCCGGCCGGGGCGGTGGCGTCCATCTCCGCCCAGTAGGGCCAGCGATCGCCGGTGGTGAGGTCGGTGAGACGGACGGGTGTGGCGTCGCCGAGCGAGGCGCCGATGTCGGTGGTGCCGGGGACGCCGGAGAGGGCGAGGTCGGCGTCGGGTGCGAACAGCAGGATGGCCGATCCGGGTGAGAAGCCATCGGCACGGTTCTGGTCGGTCACGTCGACCGCCACGCCGTCGACGTTCAGGGGTGTTCCGGCGGCTGGGATCGAGAGGCGTAGTCCGGTGGCCGTCGTGTCGTCGGCGACGGTGAAGGCGTCGTTGGGCCACGGAAGCAGGCAGGCAGCGGGATCGCGTTCGTCGCACCGCCCGTCGGGCGGGAGGGTCGTGGTCGGCGCGGCGGTCGTGGTCGGAGCGGCAGTGGTTGTCGGCGCGGCGGTCGTGGTCGGAGCGGCAGTGGTTGAGGTCGTTGTTGTCGTGGTGGTGGGTGCGGCCGTAGTTGTTGTCGGCGCAGCTGTGGTGCTTGTAGTCGGCGGCAGCGTGGTGGTGGGTGCGGTGACCTCGGTGGCTGAGGCACAGGCAGCGAGAAACACAATGCAGGCCGCCATGAGGCCAAAGCCCAGATTTGAGTAGCTCGGGCGCATGTGTCGAACGTAACCGTCGGGGAGGGGGAGCGTCGTGTCCGGGCAGGCCCCGTGGGATACTGCGCCCATGATCTTCCTCTCGGTTCTCTCGGGCTTTTTTCCGCTCATCGTGATCGTCGCCATCGTGATGCTGGTGCGCCGTTCACGGTCCGGTGCGCAGGCATCCGGCGACGCCGGCGTGTCGTTGCGACGCCTGCTCGAGTACTGCTTCCTCGCCGTGGCGCTGGGCCTGGCCGCCTCTGGACTTGACAGCCTGCTCGCTGCTGGCATCGAGGCGATGGCAGACGGCACCGACAGCGTCGACTCACCCTCCTGGGCGGTAACGAGCCTGCTGGTCGGCGGCATCGCCCTCTGGTTCCTCGTGCGGAACGTGCGCCGGCGGTTCGCCGAATCCCCCGCAGAACAGGGAGCCCTGGGCTGGGTGCTCTACCAGGGCATCGTCGAGTTGGTGACGCTCATCGGGGCTGCCGTCGCCGCCAACGACCTCCTCGACGGGCTCATCGGGGCCCGGGGCGTCGAGCCTCAGAACTTGGCGCACCTTGCCGTGTGGGGGGGTGTCTGGGTGGTCCACGTCCGCCTCGGCGACCGGGTCGTCGACGGGGTACCGGTTCGCACCACCCTCGTGCCGTTCGCCGTCAGCGTCAGCGCCCTCGGCGCCCTCGTCGCCTCGATCTGGTGGCTGATCGCAGTGGGCCTGATGGCCGTCTACGAGGGGATCACGGGTTATTCGTCATGGGGAGGAACGGTCGATGGCATCCGCGACGTCGCCTCGGTCCTCATCATCTCCGCCGCCCTGTGGTGGTGGTACTGGCTGCGCCAGGCGATCCACGACCGGGGATCGCTCCTGCACCACGCCTACACCCTGTTCGTGGGGGTGCTCGGTGGGCTGGGGACCCTTGTAGGCGTTGCCATCGGGGTCCTGGCGGCGTTCATCAACTGGGGGTTCGCCATCGGGGAGGAACCCGCTGTCGAGTACTTCGAGTTCCTGCCGCCGGTGGGCGCCGCCGCCATCGTGGCGACGCTGGTCTGGCGCTACCACCGGGACCTGCTGCCACCGGAGGAGGGCCGACCCCGCAACGACGTCGACCGGGCCGCCGACCACCTCGCTTCCGGGGTGGGGGTGTGGGCGCTGTTGGCCGGAGTGTTCGTCCTGTTGTTCGTGGGCTTCCACCATGTGACGCCGGTGCCTGCCGGTGCCGAGCGCGAGACCACGATGGTCGTCATCATCGGGCTGCCGCTTCTGCTCATCGGCGGACTGGTCTGGCGTCGCTTCTGGCAGGCCATCCAGGAGCGTGCCGAAGATCCGGACGAGGTCGGGTCGGTCGTGCGACGGACCTACCTCTACGTCATCTTCGGGATCGCCGGAATCGCGGCCCTGGGTACCTCGCTGTTCATCGTGTTCTCCGTGGTCGACGGTGTCCTCAACACCTCGTTCGACCGACAGGGCGTCTGGGACCTGCACGGGCCGTTGGCTGTAGCCCTGACCGCCGGGGTGGCAGCCGGCTACCACCGCCGGATCATGCGTTCCGACCAGCAGGTGATGAACTCGGTCGTTACCGAACCGGTCCCGGCATCCGCTTCCGCTCCGGAGCGGCGGGGCCCCGGTCGGGTCATCGTGGTCGCCGCCGATCCGGCCCCGCTGGCCGCTGCGGTCGAGATGGCGACCGGCGCCGAGGTGGAGGTGATCCGCCGCAGCGATGCGCCGCCTGTTGCGTTCGACCTCGACGTGGCACGGATGGAGATCGCCGAATCCACCGCCGCCGCCCTGATGGTGGTGGTGGGTCCCGATGGTGGTCTGCTGCTGATCCCCGTCGACCGATTCTGAGGAGCACGTCATGGAGAGAAGCGAGGCTGAGACCGTGAGCGTGAGCCGGGAGATTGCGGCATCACCGGAGGAGGTGTGGGCGCTCGTCAGCGACCTGACCCGGATGGGCGAATGGTCGCCGGAGGCCAGGGGAGGTCGTTGGGCCGGTGGGGCCGACGGGCCTTCGGTCGGGGCTGTGTTCAAGGGCAGCAACCGCAACGGGCGCTACCGCTGGCGCACCAACGTGACCGTCACCGAGTGCGAACCGCCGCGGCGCTTCGCCTTCCGACTGCTGGTCCCGTTCATGGGCGGCTGCGACTGGGTGTACGAGATAGAGCCGTCCGACGGAGGGTGTCGGGTCACCGAGTCGTGGGTCGACCACCGCAAGAAGGTACTGGTGGTAGTCGGACGGTTGCTCAGCGGTGTCGCCGACCGGGCCGCCCACAATCGGGCCGGCATGGAGGCCACGCTCGACCGCCTGGCGGAGGCCTTCGCAGCCTGAGCGAAGGGGCCCGGCCTACTCCCAGGTGTTCCAGCGGGTGACGGCGGCAGCACCGCCTTCGCGGGTTGCCGGCCTGAAGTCGGTGCCCTGTGTGTGGGCGATCGTGATAAGCGCAACCTGCGACACCTCGGCGTAGGGGATGCCGAGCACCTCGGCTGCCTCCTCCTCGAACATGAGGTGGATGGTGGTCCAGCAGGTGCCGAGCCCGCGCTCACGGGCCGCAAGCATGAACGACCAGGTGCTGGGGATGATGCCGGCCAGCGTCGAGACGGCACCCATGCCGGGCATCGCCTCGGTACGTCCGGGCAGGCAGGGGATGAGCATCACCGGTACCCGGTGGAAGTTCTCGGCGAGGTAGGCGGCCGAACCCATGACCCGCATCTGCTGGTCGGCCCGGTCGTCGGCTGCGCCCACGGCGAGGGAGGCAGCGCTGGCCGACATCCCGGCGTAGGCCTCCCATCCACGGCGGTAGAGGTCGCCGAGCGCCTGCCGCTTGTCCTCATCGGTCACGACCAGGAACTTCCAGGACTGCGAGTTGGAGCCCGTCGGTGCCTGGACGGCGAACTCGAGGCACTCCTCGATGAGCGCGGGGTCGACCGGCCGGTCGAAGTCGAGCCGCTTGCGGACGGCACGGGTGGTCGAGAGCAGTTCGTCGGCGGAGAGTCCGAGTGTGGTCATGGGTGGGGGGTTCCTTCGTGGATTAGGGGTCGGGGTCGGTGTCGGCTGGATTCAGGCCTCGGCTAGGTCGCGGATGCCCTCGATCGTGGCGCGCATGTTGGCGATCTGGCCCTTCTGCCGATTGTCGATTATGGCCGCCTCCTTGTCGGGCATCGAGTCGATGAACATGGTGAGGCCGGAAGGACCCGGTCCCAGCACCATGGCAAACCGGAGGCGGGTGCCACCCAGGAGGGGCTCGATCTCGAAGCGCCACCGGGCGGCCGGGTTGTCCGGGTCGCCGGCGTGCCAGGCGAACACCCTTTCGTGCTCGAAGTCGACGATCGTGCAGGTGACCTCCCACTCGCCAAGGTCGTCCCGCTTGTTTCGGCCGAGGAAGCGTGCACCGACTGCGGGCTCGTCGTCGATCCACTCGGCGCCCTGGAACTCGTCGCTGAACCGGGCCGGCAGGTTTATGTCGGAGACGACTGGCCAGATGTCGGCGGGCTTGGCGTCGATGTCTATCTCGACGGTGATGCCTGCACCGTCGGCGAACAGGGGGGAGCGGCCGTCGGTCGGATCCTGGAGGGTGCGGCCCCATCTGTCGAACCAGGTGACCTCCCTGGCCGGGCGGCGCTCGACGGGGGAGAAGTCGTCGCCGATGGTCCAGGCGACGGGCAGAAGCACGACCTGGGTGACGCCCTCCTCGGGGATGTCGAGCACCTCGGCGACCTTGTCGGCGACGCCGAGGTGGAGGGTGGTCCATGCCGTGCCGAGGCCACGGGCCCGGGCGGCGAGGCAGAAGCTCCATGCGGCCTGAAGGACCGAGTCGAACAGTCCGGGGCGGCCGCTGCCGTCGTGTTCGCCGAAGATCGTGACCAGCACCAGGGCCGGGACCTCGTGGAGGTGGTCGGCGAGGTGTCCTCCGGAGCGGGCCGCACGCTCCCTCGGGTCGCCCGTTCCGGCGAGGGCGGCGGCGCGTTCGGACAGCCATGCGCCACCCGCCTCGCGGTAGAGGTCTGCGACCTGCTGCTTGACCTTCGGGTCGCGGATTACGAGCCAACGCCGGCTGGGCTGGTTGCCGCCGGTCGGCGCCTGTTCGGCGAGGTCGATGCAGTCGAGGAGCAGTTGCTCGGGGACCGGCCGCTCCAGGTCGAGGCGCCTCCGGACCGACCGTGTGGTGGAGAGGAGGCGGTCGGTCTCGTCGGTGTTGAAGGGCGGGTTGCTTTCGGACATCGCCGTCAGTCAAGCACGGTGCCGGTGTCAGGGTCCCGGTCGGGGAGGCAGCGGCAAGGCTGCCTGAAGCGCCTCGACGGTGATGCCGAGCGTGGCTGCAGCGGCTTCGAGGTCGGGTGGCGGCGGGCCGAGGGCCGCCATGATTGCGTCGACGGTGACCCCGAGGGCCTCGGCGGCTTCAGTGAAGTCGGGTGGGCCGCCCGGTCCGGGACCTGCGCCTCCCGGACCGCCCGCCCCGGGACCGCCGCCACCAACGAGTGCGTTGTCGTGGAGTTCGCCCCAGAAGGTCGGGCCCACGTAGAACGGGAACACGTCGACGAACTCCCCGGGCCTGTCCGGATCGTGGGCGCGGGTCACGTGGTAGTGGTAGGTCGGCTGGGCGAATCCGGGAAGCCCACCGAGGTGGCCGTTGTGCTCGTCGAGCCCAGCCGTGCTGCCGTCGCCTAGGGCCGCGTCGAAGTACCAGTCCTGGGCGTAGAGGCCGCTTGCAGCGGAGATGTCATTGCCCGACATGGAGCGCACGAAGTCCGACGTGTCGGGTCCGGGGCTGTCCGTGACGACTGTGCCGGCGGACGGATCGAGTTGGTCGAGCAGCAGGCAGGTCCTGGCACCCGCAATGCCACAGCCGGTCGCCGAATCCGGATCGTCGTAGTCGCGCAGACGCCAGGAGGATCGGGCGAGCACGCTGTCGGCTGCCCATGGTCCTGCGATCGGCACGCCGTCGGCTGCGTAGCCGTAGACGGGAGAGTGGGCCGAGCCGTCGTCGCCCAGATCGTCGGCGAGGCAGCCGGGGTGTGAGTGGTGGTGGTAGGTGCCCATCGCCGAGTGGCCGGGACACACGTCGAGGTCGTAGGCCTCGGCGACGGGGGCGAGGTTGAGCCAGACCTGCTCGTTGCCCCATGACTGGCCGTCGCCCCAGTTGAACACGGCGACGCCGTTGACCCAGAGGCCGATGGCGCCCAGCCCCGTGGCGGTCGGTTCGGTGGCCTCGACGGGCTCGACGGGGAACCATGCGTCCCAGTCCTGTCGTGTGGGGCATGCAGGCCCTGGCGGCCAGAATCCGTAGCCGGTGCCCGGAAGGTCTGTGCATCCGCTGCTGGCGTAGCCGATGTCCTGGCCGAAGTCGACGGTGTCGCCGGAGCCGACGAGGGGTTGCCCGTCGCGGAAGTCGGAGGCGGCCCGGGGGCGGCCTTCGAGGAAGGTGGCGTCGGTGTCGGTCAGGAGGTGTGTGTAGCCGGGGATCCCGGAGGCGACCACGTGGATGTAGTCGACGCCGTCGATAGAGGCCGTTTCCACCGACTGCACGTCGACGGGGATGGGAGCATCGCCTGAGATGACGGCGGCGGTGTTCCCACCGGGGTTGGTGAGCCAGGTGGCTACCAGGGCGGCTGTCCGGGTGAGGACGGGCAGGGTGATGGTGGTCGGCGGCAGCGTCGTGGTCGGCGGCAGCGTGCTGGTCGGCGACAGCGTCGTGGTCGTGGTCGGCGTCGTGGTCGTGGTGGTCGGCGTGGCGGTGGTGACGGGAGGGGCAGTCGTCGTTGGTTCTGCCGTCGGCTCGTCGCTGGAACACGCCCAGCCGGCTAGGGCGAGCAGCAGGAGCGCAACTGAGGATCGGACGTGCCCCATCCCGACGACCCTAGACCCACGTTTCTGCCGGCGACGGGGCGATGCAACACCTAGGTTGCGCAGCCGTGGAGCGATCGGCGAGCAAGCTTGGCCTTCCAGGGCATCCTGACTTCGAGGTCCATCCCGTCGTCTCGTCGTTGAAAGCGGTCGGCGTGGAGAGCGGATGGGTCGTGGTCGCCTGGGCCGACGGCCTGGAGGCCCGCTTCTACGGCGCATTCCTCTACGAGAACCGGTTCGACCCTGGCATCACGTCGCCGGACACGCGGCAGCGCGAGGTCGAGCCATCGGGTGTGCCGGCCGACCTGTGTCCCGTCGGGGCGTCCGTCGATGCCGCCGGAGCACTGGAGGTCGCCTGGTCGACGGGGGAGTCGAGCCGGCACCACCCGGGATGGCTGCGCCACTATCGGGAGGCCCGCCATCGGCCCGGGGTCATTCTGCCGCACCCGCTGCCCTGGACCGAATCCGGGCTGTCCGAGCTTCCGACCTTCGACGGGGTGGCGGTGCTGGCCGGCGACGACGAGGTGTTGGGCGAGTGGTGTGAGGCGATCGCCGAACACGGCCTCGGACGCCTGGAGGGGCTCCCCACGGATCCGGACACAGTTCTTGCCGTCGCCGAGCGTCTGGGCGTGGTGCGTGCCACACACTTCGGACGCTCGTTCGATGTGGTCATCGCCCCGGAAAACGAGAGCAACGCCTACACGAGCCTGCCGCTGGCCCCGCACGTCGACATCGCCACCCGGGCGCACCTGCCGGGCGTGCAGTTGCTGCACTGCCTGGCCAACACATGCGCCGAAGGGCTCAGCGTCATGGTCGACGGGTTCGCTGTCGCCGACGAGGTTCGTCGCACGGATCCGGACGCCTTCGAGGCGTTGACGTCCCTGCGGTGGGTCCATTCGAACAGGTCGACCAGTAGGGACCTGCGATGGTCGTCGCCGGTAGTCCAACTGGGACCGGATGGCGAGCCTGCCGAGATCCGCCTCGCCACCGGGACGAGGGCGCTACCGGACATGGCCGACGATGACCTTCCCCGGGCATATCGGGCCCTGCGCCTGTTCACCCGGGTCGTGGAGGATCAGCGGTTCCGCATCACCACGGCGTGGCGCCCGGGCGACCTGGTCTGCTTCGGCAACGGCCGGGTGCTCCACGGGCGGGAGGGCTTCGATCCGTCGCAGGGAGAACGGCATCTGCAGGGCTGCTACGTCGACCTCGACGACCTGTGGTCGTGTCTGAGGATGGTGCGCCGCCGAGCCCCATGTCCAGGGGATGACCGTGCCTAGACCTCACCCAGCCATGCGGGCGCCCGGTCGAGCAGGTACTCGCTGATCGCATGGCAGCGGTCGAGGGCGTCGCAGACCCAGTTGTGTTCCTCGGCTCGGAAGTCTCCCCTGTAGAGGCCGGCCAGCGGGGTTTCGATCCGGGCGACGACGTTTATCGAGCGTTGCGGTGCGTCGGTGACCTCGGCGAATGAGTCCATTGCCGACACCTCGGTGGGGAGGCTGGTTCCGCCCAGGCCGGCCAGTTCGGTGGCGAGGACCAGCAGGTCGGGGCCGAATTCGAGTGGCGGCAGAGCCCAGGTGAACAGGATCTGGACTGTGAGGTCGTCGCTCGGGCTGGTGTCCTCGGAGAGGCTCATGACCTCGTCCTCGAAGGCCATCAACGTTCGCGGTTCGAGGTCGAGCGAGAGGTGCAGGTCGAGCGGGCCGCCGCAGGCCGCCTCAGGGTGCAGGTCGATCTCGAACGCCTGGCGCATCGAGTAGGTCTCGACGAAGTGCCGCTCGTCGTGCACGTGGAAGCCGTGCTCGGCAGCGTGTTCCTTCAGGTCTGCGATGAAGCCGGCGACGTCGACGACGGCCACGGGCGGCCCTCCTGGTTCCCCGGGTGGTTCGGGGCTGGTTCGGTGTTTCGGCAACAGGTTAGGGCGACGGGAGCGGTCGCGCTGCCCCGAGGTGGTTGACTTGGCGTCATGGGCGAGATCCTCGATGCGCAGAGCGTGTTGCTTGACCTGCACGCCGCAGCAGACGCGGTGGCCGCTGCGCTTTCCGACCATGTCGACTGGGGCCCGTCGGGCAACCGGCCCGACCAGTACGTCAGCGACGTCGTCGCCGACGAGGCGGTGCGTGCCGTGCTGATGCCGCTCGGCTACGGGCTGCTTAGCGAGGAGTCCGAGGTCGTGGATCCGGCTGAGGGTCGCCCCATGGTGGTTGTCGATCCGCTGGACGGTTCCACCAATGCGTCCCGCGGCATCCCGCACTACGCGGCCAGCCTCTGTGCCGTCGACGACGGGGGGCCGTTGGCTGCGGTGGTGCTGAACCTGCCGCTGGGCACGAGGTACGAAGCCGTGCGCGGCGGCGGTGCCCGCCGGGACGGGGTGACGCTGTGGCGCGATCACCGGCCGCCGTTGTCGGAGGCGATAGTGGGCGTGTCGGGGCTACCGGCGTCGAACCCCGGTTGGGCACAGTTCCGCTGCCTGGGGGCCGCAGCCCTCGACCTGTGCGCCGTCGCAGACGGCACCCTCGACGGCTACCTCGACTGCGTAACCGACGCCCACGGCGTGTGGGACTACCTGGGTGCCCTGCTGGTATGCGAGGAGGCCGGGGTCACGGTGGTGGATGCGCAGGGCCGCGACCTGTGTGTGTTGGAGCGATCGGCCCGCCGCACCCCGGTCGCCGGCGTGGCGCTCGAGATCCCGCGGTGACCTTGCCGGCACGCCCGATTTGCGCAAGGAACATGAGAGCCGGCCCGGCGCTGGGGAGGGTGGCGCCGCTGGCTACCTTTCTGGCGATGTTCGCGGCCTTTCGACGCGTGTCGCTGCGCCTGATGCTCCCGCTGCTGGTGCTGCTGGCCGCCTGCGGAAGCGTGCCACCGGAGACGACCTCGCCTTCGTCGACCACGACGAGCGCGCCCACGACGAGCGCGCCCACGACGAGCCCGCCCACCACGACGAGCCCGCCCACCACCACGGTTGCGCCCACCACCACGGTTGCGCCCACCACCACGGTTGCGCCCACCACCACGCCGCCTCGCACGTACGACTTCAGCGCCATCGCACCGATCGTCGAGGGTTTCGTTGCCGAGCACGGGCTGAACGGTGCCGGCCTGATCGTGGTCGATCGTGACGACGGTGTGGTCCACCACGAGCACTGGGGCGAGTTCAGCCCCGACCGGATCTCGCTGATCGCCTCCTCCTCCAAGATGCTCGTGGCCGGCGTCCTGATGCGCCTTCACGAGGACGGCCTGCTCGACATCGACGCTCCGGTCGCCGAAGCAGTGCCCTGGGGGTCTGGTAATCCGGACATCACGCCGGCCCAACTGGTGTCCAACAGTTCCGGTCTGGTCGGCCTGCTGCCCAATCCGGCATACGGGCCCTACGTCTGTCAGTTCCTGCCGGTCGGCACCCTCCAGGGCTGTGCTGAGTCGATCTTCTCGACAGCCGTCGACGATGCCGACATCGTCCCCCCGGACACCGAGTTCCGGTACGGGGGCGGGCAGTGGCAGGTCGCCGGTGGCCTCGCCGAGGCGGTGTCAGGCAGGTCCTGGGCGGAACTGCTCGACGAGGTCTACGTCGAGCCCTGCGATCTGGACGTCTTGGCCTTCAACAACCACTTCACCCAGTTCGAGTCGGAGGCGTTCGCCTACCCGGATGCGTTCGGCGGTGACCCCTCGGGGCTGGTGGCGACCGACAACCCGAACATGGAGGGCGGCGCCTACACGACCACCGGCGACTACGGCGCCCTCTTGCTCATGCACCTGCGGGAGGGCATGTGCGGCGACAACCGGGTGCTGGAACCCGAGTCGATCGCCCGACTGCACGCCGACAGGACCCTCGAGGCCCATCCGGACGGTTCCGGCGCACCCGGCTACGGCATGGGCTGGTGGGTCGACCGGGAGACGGGGCGGATCAGCGACGGCGGGGCCTACGGGACCGTTCCCTGGCTGGACCTCGACGACGGCTTCGGCGCCTACCTGGTCATCGAGGCGACAAGCGTGCTCGGCGGCAGCCTCGCCGGGCAACTGTTCGAGCCGGTCGAGGCGGCGGTGCTGGCGGCACGCGACTGACCGGCCCCGGAGGCCGTCGCTACGGCACGGGTAGGCTCGCCGCCCCGGGCGCGTAGCTCAGATGGCGAGAGCACCTCCCTTACAAGGAGGGGGTCGGGGGTTCAAGTCCCTCCGCGCCCACCGGGAATACCGCAGGTCAGAGGGGCCGGCATCGGGCTGTCTGCGGACGGGCTCGACAACTGCAGTGTGTCGGGACTTGACAGCTTGCTCGGCCAGCGACGGGTCGCCTCCACGCTGGACTGGCACACCCACGTCGGCCGACCTCATCGGCTGTGTGGTGGCTGGCGGTGCCGCCGACCGGCAGTCGGCAGCACCGCTGCAGACCCCCCGCACTCATGCTTATGGGTTTCACCGGTCCCTTTCCTTGACCGTTGGGAGGGGAAAAGTAGAATTCTCGGCAACCAGTTAGTTGAGACGTGGGAGTCTGACGATGTTGCGAAGGGTGGGTGTCCTACTTGGGATCGTCGGCCTGCATTTGGCGGTCGCCGCGGGCGCCACATCGGCACACAACGTGGATCTCGATGTCGGCGGGACCTGTCCACACGCGTCAGCGAGTTATCACGGCTCCGGCTGGTACGCCGTCACGGTCGCGGCCGAGTTCGGCGGGAGCGATTCGATCTGTATCGCATCTCGAGTCCGGGTGTACGGGTGGAACGTCCTAGGAGGCGACCCGGTTTCTGGTTGGGGTCGACGGGTTCACGGGGGAGACCCCGGGGTGGTGGCGGCGGGATCCGCGGTCGTCATCTGGAAGACCGAACACCAGGTGTGGATGAATTTCGGTCCCTACTCGAACTGGTACGGACTGACGATCCTCCACCCCTACTGACAAGCCCACTGACAAGGAGGTGTTCCTCCCGATGCAGGCGAACAACAGATCGATGGGAATGGAGGCCCTCCGTGGGTGGCCCCGTGTCTTCGTGTTGGTCGTGGTGATCGGCTTTGCGGCGGCGGGTTGTGGCAGTGGCGTCGAGTTGGCCACGGCAGACGATCCTGTCGTGCCGAAGACCAAGGTCACCGTGGCCACCACTATCTCCCCAACGCCGGTGGTGGAGGCCCCGTCCGGTGAGAGGCAGCGGTTCGAGCAGATGTGGGCCGTGGCGATGGCCGACGAGGAGATCGTCTACGGGGAGTTCTGGGTCTTCGCCAGCGAGGCAGCGGCTTGCGCCCGGCGGGGCGGCATCGATGCCTCGGTCGCTGCGTCGGGGTTCGAGAACCTGGACCTCGTCGTGGGTTTCGGTGGCCTCGGGGAGTCTGACTCCAGCGCCGATCCCGGAAGGGTTGTTGAGTTTGGAATCGAAGGAGAGGCACTGTTAGAGGCCTGCAGCTGGACGTTCCACTGGCCGGCCCAGGCGGACTTCGGGCGCTGGGACCCGGTGTACGGGGAGCGGTTCCCGCTCGACGAGACAGTGTGGGCACAGGGCGAGGCGGCGTTCCTCGCCTGCCTCGAGGCCGAAGGCAGTGGAACCGCGCTCGGTGGCTACGACGACGCCATGGAGAAGGTCATGGCAGGCCAGGGTCTCCCCCCGGAACTGGCGCACTACTGCTTCATCATGGCGTTCGTCGACTGAGCACATCCAGGCCAACCCGAACGGCCGCAGGTGGCCTCGACGGTGCACCGTCCTCGGGGTCGGCGGGACGATGCGCCGGGAAGGGGAGGTTCCAGTCACATGACCAGGGCGACTCGACCGTGCCGCGGGAGTCCGCAGGTCTGGGATAAGATCGACAGGTGGTTCGGGGACAGGGGCGGCCCGACGAGCCCAAGGTGGCCCGGGCTGACATGGTGTCCGTCGAAGACCTGCTGCCCCACCCGCCATGGTGACGATCGACGACGTGGTTTCCCGGCTCGCTGCCGCAGACTTTCGCACCACCGTCCAGTACACGGGGCCGCTCGAGCACCAGTACCTCATGACGCACTTTCGGGACGACTACCTTTCGCTGTGGCTGGACATGCGGGAACTGATCGCCGCGACCGGGGTCGTCCGGCCGTTCCTCGGTAGCACGCAGGTCTGGAAATACGTCGACCTGCCCGACGGCTACACCTACTGGGTCATGCCGGAGTGGATCGACGACGGGTGGGAGGAGCGCTTCGACCCGGATGACCCGTACGTGCTCAACCGACAGGAGACGGAGAAGCACCTCCGGATCGGGGACGGGTAGGGGACCGCCGAGCCGGCTCAGCTCAGAGCCGGTAGGCCTCCGTGGCGGTGCCGGCGAACATGCGGGAGCGCTCCCCGGGTGAGAAGTCGGCAACCATCTTCTTGAAGGCGTTGTAGAGCACCCGGTACGGCACCGACAGCTTGTCGACCGGGAAGTTGCTCTCGAACATGCAGCGGGCCGGGCCGAAGCAGTCGATCGTGTGGAGGTAGTGGTCCCGGTGGGCCGCGACCACCTCGTCGGAGGTGGGCGGACGGTCGGCCAGGTGCCACCCGAAGCCGTTGTCGGGCATCGCCAGGCCGCCCAGCTTGGCGAGCACGTTGGGGCACCGTGCCAGCTCGGCGATGTCGTGCTTCCAGGCCTCGAAGATCTCGTCCCGTTGTGACGCGTACGGCCCCACGCCGAGGGGCGTGCCGAAGTGGTCGAGGATGATCGTCGTGTCCGGCGCTGCACGGGCCAGTTCGGTGAACTCCGTGATCTGGTTGTGGTAGTGCCAGCTCTCGTACGTGTGGCCCAGGCTGCCCAGGCGGCGCACGCCGCTCCGGAAGGCCTCGTCGGCGAAGAGGCCCAGCGGTGCTCCCCCGGGGATCATCATGACCTCGGGGTGTTCGGCGTGGGCACCGGCATGGCGGATGCCGCGGAACAGTCCCCGTCCGGCCTCCGCGTGGGCTGCGAGCACCTCGTCGAGGGCGTCGCCGAGGCGCAGGTCGGCGTGGGCCACGATGCCGGCGATGCGGGCGCCGTCACCCGAGGTGCTCTGGGCGGCTATCTCCGCGACGAACTCGGTCTCACCGACCGGTCGCAGGTGCACCGGTCCGTCCGTCCGGTACTGGGCCCCGCACTCCACGAACACCGTCGCCTCCACCCGGTGACCGGAGCCGGTGTCGGCCCACAGGTCGTCGAGGAGGTACTCGGAGCCATGGTCGTCGCTCCGCCACAGGTGGTGGTGCGGATCGACGATCACCAGGTCCGGATCGACGACCTCCTCGGCAACGAGGTTCGGGGTGCTCAGGAGCCCAACCCCAGCCGGGGTCGGAGCCAGGCGCCGATCTGGGCGATGGCCTCGTCGGCCTCGGGCATGTTGCCGGTGAAGAGCTGGAACACGTGCTGCATTTCGGGGAACACGTCGAGCTGCACGTCGACGCCGGCCTCCCGCGCCACGTCGGCGAGGCGGGTCGAATCGTCGAGCAGGGTCTCCTCGTCGCCGACCTGGATGAGCAACGGGGGGATGTCGGTGAAGTCGCCGTAGAGGGGAGCGGCCAGCGGATCGCGGGCGTCGCAGCCGGCGAGGAAGACCTGGGCTCCTTCCTTCAACCTGACCGGTTCGATCAGCACGTCGACGTCGGCCCTCGTCGTCATGGAATCGCCGAGGCCCTCCATGTCGACCCACGGTGAGATCGGCACACCGCCCACCGGGAGGGGAATGCCGTCGTCGCGTAGCTTGAGCAGCGTCGACATGGTGAGGCCACCCCCGGCAGAGTCGCCGCTGATGGCGAGCCGGTCGGCGTCGAAGCCCTGGTCGAGCAACCACCGGTAGGCGGCGGTGCTGTCCTCGACGGCGGCGGGGTGCGGGTGTTCGGGGGCGAGGCGGTAGTCGACGTTCAGGACCCGACAGCCGACGGTCCTGGCGAGATGCCCGGTGAAGTTCCTGTAGGCGGAGGCCGAGCCGATCGTGTATCCGCCACCGTGTACGTACATGACGACGTGTTCGGTCGATCCGCCGTCGGGATCGGCCCAGATGGCCGGAATGCCCCCGGCGTCCACCTCGGTCCAGGTCACCCCGTCGGGATGGGTGCTCATCATCGTGAGCGCCATGTCGAGTTGGGCCCGCTGCTCCTCGATGGTGAGTTCGCCGCCGACGGATTCTCCCAGCAGCCGCAACTGCTCCTTGATCGCCAGTGCCTCTGGGCTCGCCATGGTGGGTCGTCTTTCGGTCGAAGGTCGGTGCTGCAGGTATAGCACCCGCTAGTCGATGGGCCCAAGAGGCGCTCTGAGCAGGTTCTGCTCGCAGCCTCCACCTCCCCTCGAAAGATATCTATGTACCTTGACGAGATCTGTCAAGTAGTCTGAACGACAACACGTGCCGAGGATGTCGAAGAGCAGGGAGTTGGTTCGACTCCTGTCGAATCATTACGGCGCAAGGAACATCAGCCAGAAGGGTTCTCATCTCAATCTCCGGGTGACCGGCAGCAACGGGGCCACGAGTACGGCGACGATCCCGGTCCACCAGGACCGGGACATCACGAGGACCTCTCTCCGCTGCATCGAACGAGATCTCGCACCATTGCCCGGCGAGGGATGGCTGAGACGTGAAGGGTGACAAGAAGGGAAGCCACATGGAGAACTACGACATCAGGCTGATCCGAGACGAGACCGGAATCTGGGTCGGTCGCTGCGAAGAGGCGCACGCCACCACCCGGGCCCTGACGATCCGAGGCGCACTCACCGGCATCCGGGAGGCAATCTCGCTCGCCGACGATGTCGAGGAGGAAGATGTTCGGTTCCATCAGGTAGGCATCGAGTTCCAAGGGTTCGACGGCTCTGCGCTCCTGTCCGAGACATTGGCTGTTCGCGAGGAACTGGCCGCCCTTGAGCAGCGCTCCCGTGACCTGACCCGCCGCGTCGTCCGGGAGTTCTCGGCGGCCGGCGCCACCCGGCGAGATGTCGGACCCCTGCTGGGACTCTCCGGTCAGCGCGTCGACCAGCTACTCGGGTCCTGGCGCCCGATGAGTCGCCCTCTCCTCGGAAGCCGTCCGGCGATCCAGAGGGCGGCGGCGATGAGCAGCACCTGAACAGCCGCCCGGATCAGGTTGCCGGTGGTCGACAGGCTGGTCTCGCCGAGGGTGACGTCATTGACCCACATGTTGAGGTTGCCGACATAGAGCACCACGAGCAGCACTGCCAGGGCGGTCGCCGCATCTCGGCGGAAGCGGACCCCGAGCAGGCCGAGCCCCACCGCGATCTCGGCCACCCCGCTCACGTACACCCATGCGGCGGCGTTCCCCAACTGCGCCGGGACGAGCGGCTCGAACCAGCGGGGATCGACGAAGTGCATCACCCCCGAGGCGGCCATCCCCAGGCCGAGGAGGACTGCGATGAGGTTCCGGAGTCGCATCACCATGGCGGGAGTCTCGCAGGGAGATCCTCCGGGCACCTGACCCGGCCCGTCCCGACGGAGGGCCACGGCTCGACCGTTCAGGAGCGAAGCGTCTCGATCACAGGATCGGGCGCAGTCGAGGCAGCCAGGACCGCCTCGTGCAGGGTCTCCCTGGAGGCTGGGGCAACCAGGATGTGGGTGCCGCGCAGGAGGTCCATGTACCGGAAGGTCCTGGGCCGAAGCAACTCCATTACGACCGGATTCCTGGGATGACACCTCCGCATTGCGAGGAAATCCTGACGACGCTGGGCGCTGACCTCCCGGAACGAAAAGACGATCACGTCCTCACGCCGGGGAACCCGCTCGTCGTCGTGCACCTGCTCGCCATCATGACAGGAGCACTCGATGACCTCGAAGCCCGACGACTCGAGGAGGTCGACGATCGGTCCACGTGACCCGTCTTTGGAGCCTTGGACGATCACACGGGGAAGGTCGGATCCGGGCGAAGGGGAAACGCCCGATGCCATGTGCTCAGTGGTCGGTGCAGGTTCGCTGATGCAACAAGCATGGTTCGTGGCCGTCCGATCCTGTAGGGACGAACGTCCCGATTTCTGGGCGGGCGGAGGTGGCGTCGGGAGTTCCGGTCCGGGACCGACCCCGGTGGATGATCAGAAGCAACATTCATTACGCTGCGACGCGTTCGGCAACGATGCGAGAGGAACACCCCTTGGAACTCCAGGACCCGACCCTTCTTAGGACGCAGGCGTACATCGGCGGCGCATGGGTCGATGCCGACTCGGGCGCCACCTTCGAGGTTACCGACCCTGCCACCGGAGAAGTCGTGGCCACTGTTGCCGACCTCGGTGTCGAAGAGACCCGTCGGGCCATCGACCTGGCGGAAGTAGCGCAGAAGGCCTGGGCGGCTCGCACCGCCAAGGACCGGGGCGTGATCCTGCGCCGCTGGTACGAGCTGTTCCTCGAGCACAAGGAGGACCTCGCCCGGATCATGACCCTCGAGATGGGCAAACCCATCGGCGAATCCCGCGGCGAGGTCGTCTACGCCGCCAACTTCATCGACTGGTTCGCCGAGGAGGGCAAGCGGGCCTACGGCGAGGTCATCCCCACCCACGACCCGACCAAGCGGCTGCTGGTGCTCAAGCAGCCGATCGGCGTTGTGTCGGCCATCACGCCCTGGAACTTCCCGCAGGCCATGATCACCCGCAAGGTCGCCCCGGCCCTCGCCGCCGGCTGCGCAAGCCTCGTGCGCCCGGCCAGCGAGACCCCGCTGAGCGCCCTCGCCGCCGCCGAGTTGGCAGACAGGGCCGGCCTGCCCGGCGGACTGCTCAACGTCATCCCCGCAACCGACAGCCCCGGCGTCGGCCGTGAACTCACCACCAACCCGACGATCCGCAAGATCTCGTTCACCGGCTCGACGCCGATCGGCAAGCTGCTCCTCCAACAGGCCGCCGGCACCGTCAAGAAGGCATCGATGGAGTTGGGCGGCAACGCCCCGTTCATCGTGTTCGACGACGCCGACGTCGATGCCGCCGTCGAGGGCGCCATCGTCTCGAAGTACCGCAACAGCGGCCAGACCTGCGTGTGCGCCAACCGCTTTCTCGTCCAGGACGGCGTCTACGACGAGTTCGCCAAGAAGTTCGCCGAGGCCGTCGCCGAGCTCAAGGTCGGACCCGGCATCGACGAGAGCAGCGAGATCGGCCCGCTCGTCAACGAGGCAGCCATCGACAAGGTCGAAGAGCTCGTGCAGGGCGCCCTCGCCGAGGGGGCGGCCGTGCTCACCGGTGGGCGCCGACACGACCTGGGGCGCACCTACTACGAGGTCACCATCCTCACCGACGTCACCCCCGACATGGTGATCCACGGCGAAGAGATCTTCGGCCCGGTGGCGCCGCTGTTCCGGTTCGCCAGCGAGGAGGAGGGGATCGCCATCGCCAACGACACCGAGTACGGCCTGGCCGCCTACTTCTACGCCGCCGACATGGGCCGCATCTGGCGGGTCAGCGAGGGCCTCGACTACGGGATGGTCGGCGTGAACACAGGCCTCATCTCCACCGAGGTGGCGCCGTTCGGCGGCTTCAAGGAATCGGGTATCGGCCGGGAGGGCTCGCACCACGGTCTCGACGAGTACCTCGAGACCAAGTACATCGCCATCGGCGGGGTGTAGCCGGGTCTCTCTGCGCCGGCGGACGGGGATCGGGGGCCGGGCACGTACCGGGTCCGGGGCGGTTGTCGCACCCCTTGGTCATGATGTGGGCATGGTTTCTACGAGCATTGCTGCTGCCGGGTCCGGGTCGGTTGTCGCACCCCTTGGTCATGATGTGGGCATGGTTTCTACGAGCATTGCTGCTGCCGGGTCCGGGTCGGTTGTCGCACCCCTTGGTCATGATGTGGGCATGGTTTCTACGAGCATTGCTGCTGCCGGGTCCGGGTCGGTTGTC
>JACKQG010000234.1_pt1 | contig 81427 bp, 65 predicted proteins | sample 8237621 | NCBI WGS metagenome assembly JACKQG01 (sample SAMN15677084, study PRJNA649215) | marine metagenome | biome: marine; feature: Black Sea; material: saline water; isolation source: suspended particulate matter (SPM) from the Black Sea western gyre | collected 2013-06-09/2013-06-10 | depth...
AACTCCCCGCCGAAGGCCACCCCCGCGAATGGCCCCCCCTCATCAAAATGGATGAGACGACCAAGGCCAAAATCACTGGTTTTCTCGGAAAGAACGCTTGATATGGGTGCCCATATCGGTGAGTATGGGTGGCTGTGTTGTGAAGACGACGGTTGAAATTGCTGATGATTTGTTTCTTCGCGTGCAAAAAATGGCGCGCGAGGAGAATACCACCTTCCGAGCCCTGACCGAGGAGAGCCTTCGGAACATGCTGGAATCGAAAAAACCCGCGAGAAAGAAGCTCCCACCCTTGGTGACTTTTAAAGGGGGTGGGTTGACTGAGGAATTCAAGGATGCGTCTTGGGAGAAGATTCGAAATGAACTCTACCGGGGTCGAGGGGCATGATTGCCGTCGATTCGAACCTGCTGATTTATTCGCACCGGGCGGACTCCGAATTGTTTGCGGCCTCGAGCGAGTTGGTTGATTCGCTTCGGCATCAATCGGCGCAATGGGCCATCCCCTGGCCGTGCGTGCATGAGTTTATCAGCATCGTCACTCACCCTAAGATTTACAACCCAGCCACCTCGATTGACCAAGCGTTGCTCGCCGTGGATTCATGGCTCGCCGGTGGCAATGTCCATCTGCTTTCCGAGAGCCCCGGTTATTTTGAGAAACTGCGCAAGATTGCGGTGACTGCAAAATCATCCGGCTCCAGCATCCACGATGCGCGGATTGCGGCGCTTTGTCTGCATCACGGCGTGCGGGAGCTTTGGACGGCCGATCGCGATTTTCTTTCCTTCCCGCAGCTCAAGGTTCGCAATCCACTGATCAATCTCTGAATTGTTTTTCGGTTACACCGGGGGCAGCATTGCTTCTCGCATGTGTTGCCGGGTGGCGCAGGGTTCCGGTGGGGACAAGGTCAAAAAGAAGGTGAAGGCCAAGGGCGGCGTGCCGGCGGTCGCGCCCCGGCTCAACCTTGCGCCGACTCAGGACGCATTGGTGGCTGTGTGTGGGCCAAGCGGCGCGCGGCTGGAGGCGTTGCGGTGGGGGTTGATTCCGCCTTGGGCCAAGGACAAGTCGATCGGGGCCAAGCTGGTCAACGCGCGGGCGGAGACGGTCGACGAAAAACCAAGCTTCCGGAAACCGTTTCAGCGGCGGCGCTGCCTGTTGCCGGTGGACGGTTATTATGAGTGGGAATCGCGGCCCAGCGGCAAGCAGCCGGTTTACTACTCGATGCGTGATGGCGACCTGTTCTGTCTCGCCGGACTGTGGGAGACGTGGACGGCTCCGGAGCAGGTCGCGGAGCCGGAGCTGCCGGGCCTTGGCCTTGGCCAAGCGGAGGCCGGGACGCTGTGCACGTTCACCGTCATCACCACCACGCCCAATCGCTTGGCCAAGCGCGTGCACGACCGGATGCCGGTGATCGTGCCTCCCGCCGATTACGGCCAATGGCTCTCGCCCGAAAGCCAAGCGGCCGATCTCAAGCGGCTGCTGCGGCCGTTCGACGACGAGCCGATGCAGGAGCATTACGTCACGCCGCGCATGAACAGTCCCCGCTTCGAGTCGCCCGAGTGTATCGAGCCGGTTGCCCTCTGATTTTGGTTGTAACTTTTTTGGGACAACGGGCATCTCGTTCATCCGTGTATATGAAACAGTTGATTCGATTCACAGCCGTGGGGGTGTTTTTTGCCGTGGGGGCTTTCATGCAGGCGCAGCCTTCGCGTGGCGGGGGCGGGCCGGGGAGACCGTCATCGTTTATTTCGACGTTCCCGGTGACGATCGCGCTGGACACCAACAAGGACGGGGTCATCTCAGCCGGGGAAATTGATGCGGCTGAGACGTCGCTCAGGAAGGCCGACAAAAATGGCGACGGCAAAATCAGCGCCGACGAGTTAACACCCAACTTCGGTGGTCCCGGTGGGTTTGGCGGCCGCAGCAGCAGCAGGGGCCGGGTCGGCCGGGGCGGCGACCGGGGCGTGGAGTCGGAGATGGAGCGGATCCCGCCGGAGAAGCTTGATTTCAAGGATGGCGTGGCATCGATCCCGGACTTGAAAACGTTCGAGACTCTTTCCTACCAGGGCCCGGAGGTGATGGTGGACACGCACTTGGCCGACTGGAAGTTTGTGAAGTTTCAAATCGAGGATGTTGGCAAAGGTGAGCCGATTATTTATTTCATTAACACCAAGACCCATCGCGGCCACCCGTTTTTCATGCGAAAAATAGGCATCGCTCGGGGCGACGGCTCGATGCGCGGCGTGCTGGTTTATCGTCCGCTCAAGAAAGCCCCCAACGGCGAGCCCGGCATGTTCACGTTTGAGTACGAACCGAATGACCGTTATCCGTTCGAGCGCATAAAGCTTTCCTACGAGATGCTCACCCGGCACATGCCTCATCTTGAGGGGCGCCTCGGCTACTATCCGATGCCGCGGGCCCGCCCGGTTTATTTCGAGGAAAAGACGCTGTACGATGCCGCCGAGTTTCCGGTTGTGCTCGACGAGGATCTCGAGAGTGACATCGGCTTTTTGCCGCTCAACGCCGCTGAGTCGTTTGGCCGTTTGCGCCTGATGGAGCCCGGCGAATTGCCCAGTTCCCGCGACGTTGTCGTTTACAAAACATTGCCCAACGAGATGCCCCGTGTTGCCGGCGTGATCACCGCCGTCCGGCAGACCCCCCTTTCACATGTCAATCTCCGCGCGATTCAGGATGGCGTCCCGAATGCGTTCGTCACCGGCGCGGTGGAAAACAAGGCGATCGCCTCGCTTGCGGGGAAATGGGTTTATTACAAGGTGGACCAAAACGGCTATGAACTCCGCGAGGCCACCGAGGCGGAGGTGGACAAACATTTCGCCGGCATCCGTCCGGCCAAGCCGCAGGCACCCAAGCGCGATTTGTCGGTGAAAGAGGTTCGGCCGCTCGACAAAATCGGGTTCGGCGACTCCGCCGTTTTTGGCGTGAAGGCAACGAACTTGGCCACGCTGCACACGCTGGATTTTCCTGACGGCACAGTGCCAAGCGGCTTCGCCGTGCCGTTTCATTTTTACGACGCGTTCATGGAACACAATGGCCTGTACGACAAGGCGCGCGCGATGTTGGGCAGCGAGTCGTTCCGAAATAATCGAGACGAACAGGTCAAGCAACTCAATGCGTTTCGCAAGCGGGTTGAGGCTGCCGCAATGCCAGGCTGGATGATGGACGGCTTGGCCAAGCTGCAAGCCGCGTTCCCGGAGGGGCAGGGGATCCGGTGCCGCTCCAGCACGAACAACGAAGATTTGCCCGGCTTCAGCGGCGCCGGCCTGTACGACTCATTCACGCACAAGCCGGACGAGGGCCACTTGGCCAAGTCGATCCAGCAGGTGTATGCCAGCCTCTGGAATTTCCGCGCGTTCGAGGAGCGTGAGTTTTACCGGATCGATCATTTTGCCACCGCGATGGGTGTGCTCGTGCACCCGAACTTTGCCGACGAGGCCGCCAACGGCGTGGCGGTGACGGATGACATCCTGTACCAAACCAAGGGCAACTATTATCTCAACACCCAGGTCGGCGAGGATCTCGTGACCAACCCGGACGCTGACTCGATCCCCGAGGAGTTACTGCTCAACTGGTGGCGTCCGGGCGAGCACAAGGTCATGCGCCGTTCCAGCTTGGCCAAGGGCGGTGCCCTGTTATTGAGCGCCAAACATCTCGCCCAAATGAACGAGTGCCTCGGTAAAATCCACAGCCGTTTCGCCAAGCTGTACGGCAAGTCGCTCGACGATAAAAAATTCGCGATGGAGATAGAGTACAAAGTCACCAAGACCGGCGTGCTCGCCATCAAGCAGGCACGCCCGTGGGTGTATTTAGTTGTAACTTTTGCCGCGCTTGGAGCGTTTCCAATTTAACTTAATGGTTACTGTTATGAAAAAAATGACATACAAGCTGGTGATGGCTGCCACATGTCTTGGCATGGTGGCAGGTGATGCGATGGCGCAGGAACGCGGCGATCGCGACCGTCCGGAGCGGCCCGACCGCGACCGGCGTGAAGGTGCCGAGCGCCGTGAAAGGCCCGATGGGGAACGCGCCCGCCGCGATCGTGAACGCCCGGATCAAGGCAACCGTGAACGCTCCAGCCGCAGTTCACGTGAGCGTGGAGGAGAACGAGGATCAGGCAGGCCACAGTTTGGTGGGCAGGGTGGCCCCGGTGGTTTCATGCGGATGCTCCCGGTGATGGCCGCGCTGGATGCGGATGGCAACGGCGAGATATCCGCCGAGGAAATCAAGGGTGCCGTCGCCGCCCTCAAAAAGCTGGACAAAAACAAGGATGGCAAACTGACCGAAGACGAATTGCGCCCCAGCTTCGGGGGTAGCCGCAGTGGAGGTCGTGGCGGACGCGGCGGTGCCACTGAACGCCGACCCTCCTTTGAGGGGGGGGATCGGCCAAGCCGCCGTACGGAAGCACGCGGTGATGGCGAGCGTTCGGATCGACGACGTCCCCGCGGCGGTGACGAGCGTCCGGATCGCCCCTCCCGCGAGGAATAGCCAAGTCACAGACATCTCAACCCGTTGGCCAAGCGCTTGGCCAACGGGTTTTTTTCGAGTCCGGCTTGGCCAAGCGCTTGGCTACCACACCTCGACGGGGCCCTTGGGCACCGGGATGGCTTTGCGCTTGGCCACGGCCGGTTCGTCGTCCTGCATGAACGTCGGCACCATCGGCCCCTGCCGGTAACGCTCGGTGAGTTCCCCGTCGGCGTCGGCGAATTGCTGCCGCCAGTCGAGGTAGTCGGCCAGCGCCGACTCGAAATCGTCCCGCGTCGAGATCAGTACGACCGCCTTGTTGAACGGTTTCACCGGCCCGAAGCGCTTGGCGTACCACGGGGCGACCTTGCGGAACATCAGGCAACCGCGCTGCTCGCCGAACACCTCCAGCATCAGGTCGAAGTGCCGGCGCATCACTCGTACCCGCTCCGCGAACGTCGGCTCCGGCAGCAGTTCGCCGGTCCGCAGGAGGTGTTCCGTGTGCTTGAAAATCCACGGGTTGTAAAACGCGCCACGCCCCATGCTCACGCCGTGGCAGCCGGTGGCGTCCATCATGTGCTTCGCCGATTCCGGCGTGGTGATGTCGCCGTTGCCGATGACCGGGATGGCCCGCGCCGCCTCGACGACTTGGCGGATGCCCGTGAGATTGACTGTACCGGTGAAGCCCTGTTCGCGCGTTCGGCCGTGGATGAAAATAGCCGCCACGCCGACGTTCTCGAGCACGCGCACCAAGTCGGGTGCGGTGATGTTTTTGTCGTCCCACCCAAGGCGCATTTTGGCGGTGATGGGGATGTTCACCGCATCGACCATCCGCTTCACGAGGTGCGCCGTGTCGTCGAGCTCGGTCATCATCGCCGAGCCGCCGCCGGTCTTGCAGACTTTGCGGACGGGGCAGCCCATGTTGATGTCGATCGAGTCCACGCCGATCGACTCGAGGTACTGCGCCGCATCGCGCATCTCCTCCGGTACTGCGCCGAACAACTGCACCGCGAACGGGCTGTCGGCCTCGTTGGTCTCGATGAGTTTCAGCGCCTTGGCGTTGCGCTCGAGCAGCGACCGGGCGTTGACGAGGTCGGTTGTGGCGAGGCTCAGGCCGCCCACCTCGCGCAGCACGAGCCGGAACGGCAGGTTCGTGTACCCGGCCAGCGGCGAGAGAAACAGGTTGGATTTCAGTTGGAGCTGCCCGAATTGCATAAGCCCAAGCGCGGTCGCAGCTTACGGCACGCGGCAACAAAAACCGCGACAAAAAGTGTGCTTGGCCAAGGGCGTTATTGCACGCTCGGTCTGGTGCGAAGATCGTAGCAGGAGAGGTTGTCGTCCATTCGGAGGTAGAGCTTGCCATCGACGATCACCGGGGAGGGACACCACATGGCCTTGATGCGGGCCTTGCCCAGTTCGCGATGCGCCTTGGTGTCGGTGTCGATCATCACGAGATCGCTCCCTTTTTTCTCGAGCGCGATCAATTTCCCGTCAGCAATCACCGGGGACGAAATGGTACTCTGCCGCGATTCCTTCCAGCGCAGTTTGCCGGTGGCTAACTCGACGCACATATGCCATTCGCCGCCGGTCAGGTACACGTGCCCGCCGTAAATCACCGGCGACGATTGCGACCGGCGCTCGGACATCGGGAAGGTCCAAACCTGCTTGGCCCCGCCCTTGGCCAAGCGATACGCCGCGAGGCCGACCGTTTCGTCCTTGCTGTAAACCACCATCCAATCGCCGGAGATCGTCGGGGTCGAGTTGCCGCCTCCGCTTGTTTTCCAAACGGTCTTGCCGGTCTCGGGATCAACTGCAACGTACGCCCTGCGTTCGCTGCAGATAAGCCGCTTCCCCGCTTGGCCAAGCCACAGCACAGGCGAGGAGTCGCTGCTCCGCACGTCGCTGTTTTCCCAAAGCAACTCACCGGTCTTGGTATCGTACGCTGTCAACTGGCCGGCGATTAAAAACGCCCGGCAGTCATCGACCAAGAGAGAGGACGCCGGCCCTTTGCCGCGCTTGGGCAACGGTGCCGCCCAACGCTGTTTGCCGGTCTTGGCGTCCATGCAGTAAACGTGCGTGCTTCCGGCAGCAAACAATCGACCGCCGGTCACGCTGGGTGTGCTCGACGACTTGCGGCCGGTCGGCTCGCCCGGCGCCTCGGTTTTCCAAAGGCGCCTGCCGGATTTGGCGTCGAGACAAACGACGACGTCCTTGGCCACTCGCACGGTGTTCGGAATCGCCTTGAGTAATTGGCGCTTGGCCAAGCTGCTGACCGGTTGCGCCTCCATCCACTGTTGCAGGGCCGCATCGTTCTTGAATCGTTGATCGCCCTTCTGCGCCACGTAACGCAAGTCGTTGTACGGGATCGCCGCCCGGCCTTTTTTGAACCGGCTGACCACCCAGCTTCCATTGCGCTCGGCCTGTTCTGTCGAGAGCTTTTCCGACACCCACTTTTCCGCCCACTCGTTGAGCTTGCGGCCGCGCAAACGGGGACTCAACGATTCGCGCGCCTTTTCCATTTTTACGATGAGCGATTCCGGCAGGGACAAGTTCCGATAGCCCAGCTTGCGCAAAATCAGCGCGTTGATCTCGCGGTTGTCCGACGGCTCGTCGTCGTGCCAAACGAGGCTCATGTAGGTTTTGCCGTCTGCGACCACCACGCTGCCGTGGCCGCCGTCGTCGCCGCTCGGGATCGTCTCGCTGCGCCAAAGCAGTTTCGGGCCGCTCTCCGGCCAGGCGTCCAGCAGCGGCACCCCGTCTGTCACGACACCGTTGCGCTGGCTCCCGCGCCACTGCGTCCAGTCTCCCGCCGTCCCGTCGATTGAAGCGAGAATGCAACCAATTAAAAAAACCCGATTCATGTAAACGCGGAAACGATGACGGGAGTTCATCCGGCGCGCAAGGCTTTGGAGGTGTGGCTCCGCAAGCTTTTGGCAAGGGTGGCCGGTGGGCCTTGGGCGGTGAGTTGGCCACCTTCATCGCCGGCGTCGGGGCCGAGGTCGATCACCCAGTCGGCCTGGCGGATTAAATCCAAATTGTGCTCCACGACGATCACCGAGTGGCCCTCGTCCACGAGCCGGTGCAGCACCTTGGCCAACAGCCGAACGTCGTCGAAGTGCAGGCCGGTCGTCGGTTCGTCGAAGAGGTACAGTGTCGGGCCGGTGGCGGTTCGTCTGCTGTGCGCCTCGGCAAGACTACGGACGAGTTTGAGTCGCTGGCTTTCGCCGCCGGAAAGGGTGTTGACCGGTTGGCCAAGCCGCAGGTAGCCGAGGCCGACGTCGCTCAGCAATTGCAACTTGGCCCGCGCCCGCGCCGCCGGCCGTGAGTCGGGGTAGCCGTCGAGAAACGCGATCGCCCCGTCGGCAGTGGCGTCGAGCAGGTCGGCGATATTCCAGACCGGGCAATCGGCCAAGGGCGGTGTCAGCTTGGCCTCGAGCACGTGGTCGCGGTAGCGGCGGCCGTTGCAATCGGGGCACTTGATGAACACGTCGCTCAAAAACTGCATTTCGATTTTCTCAAAACCAGTGCCGCGGCAATGGCCGCACTGGCCCTGTGCGGAGTTGAAACTGAACGCCCCGGCCGGCAGTTCAAGTGCCTTCGCCTCGGGGCTGGCGGCGAACAGTTTACGGATGTCATCGAACGCGCCGATGTACACCGCCGGGTTTGAGCGCGGCGTGCGGCCAAGCGACGACTGATCGACCATCATCACCGACTCGAGCGCGCGCCAGCCGGTCAGCCTGGCCAAGCGGCCGTCCGTCAGTGTGCCGCCGAGCTTGTCGAGCAGGGCAGGGAGCAGGCCGTCGCGGACGAGCGTCGTTTTGCCGGAACCGCTGACGCCGGTCACGCAAACGAGGCGGCCAAGCGGGATGTCCACCGAGAAGTCGTTCAAGTTGTTCCGGGAAAACTTGGCCAAGCGCAGTCGCGGCGTGCGCGCGGTGACGGCACGGGCCGGGGGCGGGTCGAGTTGCCTGCGGCCGGAGAGGTAATCCGCCGTCAGGGAGGTGCGGCAGTTGGCCAAGCGCGCACCGGGGCCGTCGTAAACAATTTCGCCGCCGCGCTCGCCGCGTTCCGGGCCAAGGTCAACGATATGGTCGGCTCGTCGGATGACGCCGGTTTCGTGCTCGACGACGACGAGCGTGTTGCCGAGGTCGCGCAGATTTTCCAGCAGGCCGGCGAGTCGTTCGGTGTCGCGCGGGTGCAGCCCGACGCTTGGCTCGTCGAGCACGTAAAGCATGTTGACCAGTTTCGAGCCGAGGCAGGCGGTGAGGTTGACGCGCTGGGTTTCGCCGCCGGAGAGCGTGCGCGTCGGCCGGTCGAGCGTGAGGTAGCCAAGCCCGATGCGCACCATCGCGTCGAGTCGCCCGCGCACCTCGTCCAGCACCGGCGCGAGTGCGTCCGTTTTTTTGAGGTTGAGCCGGCCGGCGATCGTGTCGATCACGTTCGCTGCATCGCGAATGGGGAGTTGGTAAAAATCGGAGAGCGTGAGCCGGTCGCCGCTGCCGTCGGGGTCGAGCTTGAAGCGGAGCGACTCCGGCTTGAATCGGTGTCCCTCGCACGCCGGGCAGGTCGTGTAACTTCGGTAGCGCGAGAGCAAAACGCGAACGTGCATTTTGTAAGCCTTGCTCTCGAGCCAGCGAAAATAACCGGCGACGCCGTACCAGGCGTCGGGCCAGGTGTGGCCCGGTTGACCGTAGTCCGGCGCGCCGTGGATCACCCAGTCGCGTGATTTTTTCGGCAGCTTGTTGAACGGCACATTGGTCGGGATGCCGTCCTGTTTTGCGGCGGTCATCATTTCGCGCTGACACTCGACGCCGTGCCCGGTTTGCCACGGCTTGACGACGCCCCCGGCGATTGACTTGGTGAGGTCCGGCATCGCAAGCCGGTAGTCGATCGAGATGATCCGGCCGAACCCTTTGCAGTCGGGGCAGGCACCGACGGGGTTGTTGAAACTGAACAGCGCCGGCGACGGGTCGCGGTACTCGGTATCGCAAGCGGCGCAGTGGAAATGCTTGCTAAATCGCTGTTGACCAAGTGCTTCTGTGTGCACAGCGAGGTGGCCTTTGCCGAACTGGTACGCCTGCCCGGTAGCCTCGAGAAACCGCGCGCGACTGCCGTTGGCCAAGCGCACGCGATCCTGCACGACGGTTAGCGACGCGAGTTTGCGCTTGGCCAAACGCTTGGCCGCTTCCTCGATTCTCAGCAGTTCCGGAAGTTTGCCGCGCTTGGTTTTTGCGGCGGGATCGACGATGCGGCGGTAGCCTTGTTTGCCGATGAGTTGCAGCGACTCGGCGAGCGAAATCTTGTCCGACAACGGGACATCGAACGTGACCAGCGCCTCGCCGGCTTGGCTGCCGTGCAGCATTTTCCAAATGGCCAGCGGCTCGTCACGGGTGACCGGTTTGCCGCAGTGGTCGCAGTGGCACCGGGCGAGGTGGGGCCACAGATTTTTCATGTGGTCGCAGACCTCGGTCATCGTGCCGATGGTCGAGCGGGTGGTGCGGACGGTGTTGCGTTGGCCAAGCGCGATGGCCGGTGGGATGCCGTCGATGCGATCGACCTGCGGCTTGTCCATCCGGTCGAAAAATTGCCGGACGTACGGCGAGAACGTCTCGACGTAGCGACGCTGCCCCTCGGCAAAGAGCGTGTCGAAGGCGAGCGAACTTTTGCCGGAACCGCTCAGCCCGGTGAACACGATCAGTTTGCCCTTGGGCAAATCGAGGTCGAGGTTCTTGAGGTTGTTGTGGCGGACGCCGCGAAGCCGGATCAGGCCGTTGGTCTCTTGGCGTGGCAATGGCCCGGGGTCGCGTCAGCCGTTGGCCGCGCAGGCCTTGAGATAGTCGATGATCGCCCGGTCATTGTCGCCGGCCTCGAGCGTGACACGCAGAAAGTCGACAAGGCTCGAGTTGTGCTCGCGCAGGAACGGCCGGTCACCGCCGCAGCCGTACATCAACTCGGGCGGCAATTGGCCGGCGAGCTTGGCGCGGGCCTTGACGATGAGGCGCGGCAGCCAGGCGATGCCGTCGACCTTGTCCGACTTGGCCGGGATTTTTTCGGGGTCGATCTTGGTCATGGCCGATTCACTGCCGAGCGTGTTCACAAAATGATCGCGCCGCAACTCCGTGACGCCCTCGACCTGATCGTACTCGACGTCGTCCCAATTGATGCTGTCCTCCACGAAGTCGAACAGCTCCCGCGAGGAACAGCCGATCGTGGCGAGGAAATAGACCTCGTCCGGCTCGAAGATCGTCGTGGTGGTGGTGCGTCCAGCGCGGTAGCGCGCCTGCGCAGCCTGGTACAAATCGCGGAATCGGGTTTTCCAGTCGTCAGACATGCGGGTCAGTTTCGCAAATCGACCGCCGACATCAAGCGATCCGTGGCGGAGTAGGCTTCGGTGACCCACTCGACAATTTGGGAGGGATCGGGCGCGTACTCGAGCTCGAGGCTGATCGCGCCGTCAAATTCCAGATCCTTGATCGCCCGCAGGTAGCCTTCGAACGGCACCACGCCCCGGCCCGGCGGCAGGTCACCGTGCACCTTGCCGTCGCAGTCGGAAATATGCACGTGCCCGGCGCGGCCCTTCAGCGAGGCGAGGCTCCCGGGCGGACTGTCGCTCAGCACCATGTGGCTGATGTCGATGTTCGCCTTGACTGCCGGATTGTCGACATCGGTCAGGAATCGATCCATCTCGCCGATGGTGTTGACGAGCGACATGTGGAACGGCTCCAACTCGATGACGATCTCGAGGTCGCGTTCGCCGGCGTAGTCGCCGAGGAGCCTGCAGTTCTCGACGGCGAAGTTCCACTGTTCCTCCGGTGGGATGACTTCCTTCTGCCAGATGTATTCGCCGATGACGAGCAGGTAGTTTTTCGCGCCAAACGTTGCGCCCATGTCGAGGTAGCGTTTGCAGCGCTCCACGTGGAAGCGCTGCACCGACGGGTTGAAATCCACCAGCCCGACGCTCACGCCGACCACGCTGATGATCGGCAGCCCGAGTGCGTCGCAGGTTTGCTTGATGTTCGTGATCCGCTCGTTGGCGTTCGGCTCCATCGGGTCCTCAAAAATATCAACACAATCGAAACCCAGTTCCTTGGTTTTCCTGAGACCGTCCACGAGGCCAACCCCGTGCTGTTCCCAGGCCGAATTGATCATTCCCAGTTTCATTTTGCTCAAGCCGTTGCGCGATGTTACGGAGCGGTTCGCCCCAGTGAAAGTCGAAAATGGTCAGACGCCGAACAACTCCTCGAGGCGGGCGCGCATCACGCCGCCGTCTACGGTCACGCCGGTCCAGTACTCGATGCCGGTGATACCTTGGTTCACCAGCATGCCCAGGCCGTCGAGCACTGTGCAGCCTCGGGCCTCCGCGTCCCGGACCAGGCAGGTTCGGGGTGGATTCGGGATCACGTCGGCCACGACCATGTTGGCGGACAGCGAATCGAGGTTAAGCGCCAGTCGTGCATCGACGTCCGGAAACAGGCCGATCGAGGTTGCGTTGATCACGACATTCATGCCCTCGGCCACCGAGTAGTCGCCGTCCCATTTTTCAAAAACCGCCTCGACAGGGGTTTTGTCATTGAGCAGCACCACCAGCTCCCGGCCGCGCTCCTCGGAACGGTTCACGATGGTAATGTGGGTCGCCCCGGCCAGCGCCACCTCGACACCGATCGCACGGGCCGCGCCGCCTGCCCCGAACATCACGATCCGTTTCCCGGCCGGGTCGACGATTTCCTCGAGTGACTTGAGGAAGCCCTTGCCGTCGGTGTTCTCGCCGATGAGTTGGTCGCCCCGGCGCACGACGCAGTTCACCGCCCCGATCACCTCGGCGGATTCGCCCAAGCCGTCGAGGTGCCGGATCACCTCCACCTTGTTTGGCAGCGAGCAGTTGAAGCCGGCCCAGTTCATCGCCCGCGCCCCGGCTACCGCCGCGCCCAAGTGCTCCGGCCCGACCTCGGTGTTGATGTAGCGCCAATGCAGGCCGTGATGCCGATAGGCGGCCTCGACCATTTCCACGGTGGGGTTCTCGGCCGCCGGCTTGGCAAACGAGCCGGTCAGACTTGGTAAAAAATTCAGTTCCTCTGGCATAGCAAAATCGGCGGCGATGGTTAGTGCAGCTTGGCCATGCGTCAAGCCGCGCTTGGCCAAGCGCGAGATAGTGGCAGGGAGACCGGTTGGCGGGGTCAAGCCAGCTCTCGCACCTTGGCCTCCACGGCATTGATGAGGTGGTCGGGCGTGGAGGTGCCTGCCGTGATGCCAAGCGTGCCCGCCTTCGGCAGCCACTCCGGGCGGATGTCGTCCGGTCCCTGGACATGATGCACCCTCCCGCAAAACCGACGGCACGTTCGCGCGAGTTCATGCGTGTTGTTGCTGTTCGCCCCTCCCACCACCAGGATGATGTCCGATTGTTTTGCCAACGTCTCGGCTGCGTTCTGTCGTTGCTTGGTGGGTTGGCAGACGGTATCCACAAAACGAACCTCAGCTTCCGGAAAACGCGCCCGTATATGCTCCACCAAGGCCCGAACCCGGGCAACGGGCTGTGTGGTTTGCGCCACCACGCCGAAACGGGGACGCGAATCCAACGCGTCGATTTCTTCCCTGCTCAGGACCACATCGCTTTCTGGAAAATCCTCGGTGAGTCCGCGCACCTCCACATGCCCGTGACGGCCGATGATGACCGGGTGATATCCGGCTGCCACAAGGTCGCAAACCTGCTTGTGGGCGTAATGAACGAGCGGGCAGGTGGCATCCTTCAACGTCAACCCACCCCGGTGTGCCCGGGTGCGCGCCCGGTTTGAAGCGCCATGCGCGGTGATCATCACGGTTTCTGTTTCGACTGCCTCCGGTTGATCCTCGAACCTCACGCCGCGATCCCGCAACTCTTCGAGAACCGTGGCGTTGTGCACCAGTTCGCCCAGCACCGTCAGGGGGCGCGACCGCACCTCCCGCTTGGCCAGAGTGATGGCGTCACGCACCCCGAAACACATGCCGATGTGTTCCGCCCTTAAAATGGTTAATCTAACTTTGTGATGCAAAGTATGTGCTGTCATTGGTTTTGCATGGTTGGTCATCATGGGATCAATGGGTTTTTCGGGCCTGTTTTACGATGCCCTCGAGCAGGTCTACGTATCCGGCGAAGGCGTTCGTTCCATCCTCCGTCAACCGGCACGTGGTCAGCGGACGATTGTCGTGATACGACTTGGCCACGGAGACGTACCCTGTTTTTTGCAAGGTCCGAATGTGCGTGATCAAGTTGCCGTCCGTCATATTCAGGGCATCGCGCATTTCGGTAAACGACATTTCCCGCGCGGAGGCCAGCAGGGACATGATCGCCATTCGGTTTTTTTCATGGATCACCCGATCCAGTTGCTGGAACGATTCCGGATTCACTCCGTGTCCAAAGGTTCCACGGTGAGTTTCAAATAGAAACCGTAGGCGATGTTGATACCGCCGAAGCCGATCCCCATGACCCAATGGGCGGTGTTTTCATTGAGGAAAGGCATGAGCTCCATCCCGTGCGAAAGCAGGCATAGACAGCCGATGACGACATAAAACCATCCCAGCAACTTGATCCCTCGGCGCATGAAAAAACCGGCCGCATGCAGCGCGCCTCCATACAGAATCAACCAAAGAGCCGCCAAGCGGATGCTGTCCCTGGCCTCCGGCGGGTTTAAGGTCTCCAATACCCCCAGTGCCAAGCCGGCTGTCAGCAGCGGGATCATCGCCTGTGCCACGCGGCGCGTGGGCGGGGACCAGAAATTCTCCCTGCTTTTGAGTGCCTGCCGCCGGATCAGCAACAGGGCCGGGATGGCCGAGACCACTGCCACTACGAGCCAGTAGCCGGCAAAACGGCTCGGCCCAGTCTTGTCAATGGCGTTCGCAATTCCAGCGGCGACCAATCCCAGCGTACCCACGACAAAGGCCACGGGTGCCATGGCGCGCCGGTAGAGGCTGGCCTGTTCCATCAGGCGGCGGATTGTATTGAGATTGTCTTCAGCCCAGTTCGCGTTCACGGATTCACTTTGTAACGCAAAGTGAATCCGTGCAAGCATTTTTTCCGGTTGTTGTTGGAAACAGCTTGAGGGGCAATGCCCTAAAATGGGCGAGTGTGATTGAATCCACTTGAAATAAGGGGCGATGGAATCGAGGGTCTCCGGGCAGTGAAACCGTTTGATTCCATTATCGTGGTTGGTTTGTTGTGCAGCCCCTATCCAGTCAACGCCGAGAGTCCGCTTGTCGAGGAACTTTCGATCGGGGTGAAAACCCCCCTGAAGGTCCGCTTGGCCAAGCCGCCCCGCGGCTTGGTTGCCGATGCGAAGCTTGGCCTGCTGCGGCATCGCGTCGTGAACGGCCAGCTGCTGCACACCGCCCGGGAGGGAGTGCGCGGGTTGTTTGAGACGCGCGGTGTCCGCACCCCGAAAGGCGATTTGCTGCTGATGTTTCCGGAGGGCAACCATTATGCCGCCGGTAGTGGGAAGGTGAATGACATGATCGCCTATCGCTCCAGCGACAACGGTAAAACGTGGCAAGGCCCGTCCATCGCGTTTGACATCGATTACAGTCAGCACGGGTTCATCCCGCTGATCCCCCGTGGCGGCAACCGCATTTACGCCTTTGGCACGCAGCCGATTCCCAGCAAATACAGCCGGGAAAAGGGGAGGCATGAAAACACGCCGATTGGTTTTCGTTGGTCGGACGATGACGGCCACACGTGGAGCAAGGCCACACAGATCAGGCCGACGAACGATCCCGGCTTCCTCGGCATGTCGGTCACGCGGATGTGCGAGACCGATTCCGGGGCTTGGGTGATCGGCTCGCACGCGGCGGATTGGTCCAAGAATCCGCTCATCACGCAGCAGTACATTTTGCGCAGCGAGGACAAGGGCAAGTCGTGGACGTTGCTGCCGGGTAAACGGCCCGGTGGATGGTTCTCCCCGAAGTACAGCCGGATGGATGAAGGGCGGCCCATTTCGCTCGGCAACGGTGAGGTTTATTTCATGGCGAGGACGCCCACCGGCCGCATCTGGGAGGCGCGCAGCATCGACGAAGGCAAAACGTGGAGCGATCCAAAGCCATCGCCGCTGGTTCATCCCGACGCGCCGCCGATGGTCTTCCACTTGAGCGATGGCAAGACGCTGATCGCGTTCCACCACAACCGGCACATCAACACGCAGTACGTCGGCCTGACCGGCAAGATGGACGGCATGCGTGACCGGGCGGAGATTTGGATTTCGTTGTCCAAGGACGGCGGACGGAACTGGAGTGAGCCGCGGTTTCTCTTCACCAACGCCACCCGCCCCAACCCGGCAAAGAACGGCTGGTTCAACCACAACTCATCCTACTTGGATGCCGTGATCGACGACGGCACCATTCACCTGTTCCTGCCGCACCTTTGGAATCGCGCCGTGTATATGCGTCTTGAGGAGAAGGACTTGGCCAAGCTGCCGACCGTCCAGCAATTGGCCAAGCGCTTGGCCAAGTGACCCGATCAGTCGTCCGACCGGCCATCCGTTGCCTGCTGAAGCTGTTCGCTCCAATATTGGAGAAAGAATTTCTTCTCCCCGAAGTTAAAGAGTGAGTCCGACTTCCCGACGATCGGGCGCAGGGTCGTGGTCATTTGGACGGTTACCAGCAGGAAAATCATGCACCAGACGAGCAGATGGCCGGTGTTGGTCATGCCCATCGCCTTCCCGGCACGGAAGATCAGGGTGAACCCGAACCCAACGCAGATCACCCACAACACCAGCAGCAAGAAACCGATAAACAGTGCCGACGTGCTGGAGACGCTGAACAGCCAAACCACCGGGGCGAACCCGACCAACAGCAAACCGGAGAGCGCCACAATCGCGCACAGCATACCCACAACGGAACTGAACTTCGCCTTCAACCCGCCGATGCAGGTGAAGATGTAAAGGCTCGGCAGGCAGATCAGGGCGCTGAAGATCAACCCGGAAACAATCTTGAGGGGAGTCGCCCAGAGTTGGTTGCCCCATGAGAAGGTGCCCACGACGAACCCGAACACCGACAGGCAGACCACCGAAACGAGGAGGAGCACACCGTGAATCCGCCAGGAGATGTTCCCGGTTTCGAGTTCGTGAACAATGGACAGTGGCTTCTGCAGCAGTTTCCCGATCAGGTTCGAGAGAGAGGTTCCCCCTTCCAGTGGGACGTATTCATCATCGCGAATGCCCCCGTGGTTGCCCGGGTTCGGTTTACTTTTATTCCCAGTCATGTCTAGTTTGGTTTTGAATATAGTTCATGCAGTCAGGTGACATTCTTGATGGCGACCCAAACCGCCTCGTAAAAATTGCCGTTGAAGGGATCGTCCCGGAGAAACTCCACCTTGAGTCCAGGCGAAACAAAATACGGACGCAGATTCCACGACACCTGCGCCCCGACGAACAGGTTGCCGGCCAGCCAGGCAAAAAAGGCAACCGTTCCGGCCCGGCTTCTGTCCGAAAACTCCCGGACGTGTTGAAGCAATCGAGCGTGAGCGACGATGCCGGCAAATGCGATCAGCAGGGTGTGCATCAGCAGGCTGGCTCCGTGCCAGGCGTACCCCCCGGAACCGTCACCCGACGACGGCGTGTTCAGGGTCGCGAAGAAGCTGACCGGACTCAGCGCCCCAAGGATCACCGCCATGATGGCGACCCCGACCAACAGGAATTGCAGGCTTTTTCGAACGCCAATCCCGCTCCCCACCACCAGGCCCAGCAGGCCGTTGAGCAGGCCGTTCAAGAGGAGAGTGATGAGGAGGATCAGCGGCAGCTTGACTGCGACATACGCCCCCATTTCCCAGCCATTCCGGAGGCCCACGGTAAACCCGTAGGTGCCGCACCCCAGCGCAATCAACAGCAGGCAACACCGGACGGATCCCGTTCGCGCGGCACCGATCCAGTCCGCGAGCAGCCCATTGTCCCCGCGGCATAGGGCGATGGCATTCTGAGTGGTCGGGTTCAAGTTGACTGAAGCTGTATGGACTCCGCTTCCCCGGCCCCCGTTCAAAATCGGTCGGCAATCCTTGGCCAGTTCCTTCCGCTTGGCCAAGCGGTGAGCTAGTGGCGGGTGGCTTCCGCCTTGGCCATCGCCTCGGCCTTGAACTTGGCCAAGCGGCTGTGGATTTCGGGTTCGTTGGCCCAAAGCGCTTGGCCCCCTTCCGGCAGGCGGTGGATGGGGTCGTAGTAGTAGAAGATCTCGCCCGGCTTGGCCGTGGGCGAGGTCCACGCGGACACGCCGATTTCGCGGTCGTAGAGTGTGTAGCTGGAGATTTCCCGCTTGCCGCCGCCGCCGGGGGCATCGCAGACGACGCGGGGCGTGTTGAAGCCGGCGATTGATCCCTGCAACCGGCGCGACAACTGTTCCGCCCTGTGCACCGTCGTGCGGAGGTGTTCGCAGCCCGGCACCATGTCGTGCAGGTAGACGTAGTACGGCTGGATGAGCAGACTGGAAAGTTTCTTGCTGGTGTAGTGCAGACAGTCGAACCCGTCGTTCACCCCGCTGATGAGTACGGACTGGTTTCGGACACGAACACCGGTTTCGGACAGCGCCTTCATCGCGCGCGAGGTCCACGCCGTGATCTCGCGGTCGGTGTTGAAGTGCGTGTGCAGCGCGACTTCCTTCATTCGCTCGCGGCCCAGTTGGCATACCTCGTCCAGCGCCGCCATCCAGTCGGTGTCGCTGGTGAATTTCATCGGCATGATGGCCAGGCCCTTTGTCGCAAACCGGATCCGGCGCACGGTGGGAATCTCCAGCAGCGTAATCCCGATCTGGCGGATCTGGTTGGGTCGCAGCAGCAGGGCGTCCCCGCCGGAGATGACGATGTCCTCCAGGTCCGGATGGTTGCGGATGTAGTCAAACGTGGCATCCCACTCGGTGGCATTCGCGCCGTAGGTGGATTTGCTTTTCACCGCCGTGCTGCCTCCGACAACCCGGCTGCGGGTGCAGAAGGAGCAGTAGACCGGGCAGAGCGTGATCGGCAAAAACAGCGCCTTGTCGGGATAACGATGCGTGAGGTACGGCGTCGCCTTGTTGCTGTCTTCGGCCAGCGAGTCGTCCATCGCGTGCGGGTGGTCGGGGACGAACTGCGAACCCAGCGGCAGGAACTGGCGGCGCACCGGGTCGTTCTCCACGTTGTCCCACAGGATGCGCGAGAAGATGTACGGCGTGAGGCGCACGTTCATCGGGGTCTTCAGCAGGCCGTCCTCGATGTCCGCAACCAGCGACGGCGTGGCCAACTCGCGCAGTGCCTCCTGAATGCCTTGGATGGAGGTCACCGAGTGGCGCTGCTGCCAGCGGAAATCCCCGAACGTCGCGGCGTCGACATCGCGCCAGGCGGGGATCGTCCGCCAAAACTCCGAGTGGTCGAACGCATACGTCAGCGGCCCGCCGCCACCCGGCTGGGCGCAGGGCGATTCGCTTTGTACGGTTGTTGCCTCCTCGATCATCGGCGATGCCTGTGCGGCACGGTCAATCAGGACGCCCAGTATAACGGCATGGCTGCATTTTACGAGTCTATTCAGCCTGCCTCACCGCTTGGTTTTGGAGGTGACCTTGATCTCCGAGATGACCATTTCCCTGTCGATCGCCTTGCACATGTCGTAGATCGTCAGCGCGGCGGTCGAGACCGCCGTGAGCGCCTCCATCTCGACGCCGGTCCTGGCCGAGATGCGGGCCGAGGCGGTGATGATGATCCGGTCGCGGCTGGCCGGGATTTCAAAACAGACCTCCGCGTGGGAGATCGGCAGCGGGTGGCAGAGCGGGATCAACTCGGCGGTTTTTTTCGCGGCCATGATGCCGGCCAGGCGGGCCGTCGCCAGCACGTTGCCCTTGGCCGTGTCGCCGCTCTCGACCGCGTTGAGCGTGGCTGCGGCCAGGCGGATCTCGCCGCGGGCCGTCGCCTCGCGCGCCTGCTCCGGCTTGGCCGAGACGTCGACCATGCGGGCCTCGCCGTCGGCGTCGATATGGGTCAGTTCACTCATGCGCTCGGCTTGGCCAAGCCATCCTTCCAGCCGCGAATCATGCCAACCATGCGTTCCCGGAGCAACTCATCCGGCTGAATGTGTCTGGGGATAAAGTCCGGCGAGGTGCCGAGCAGGTCGGTGGTCACCAAGATTTGTCCGTCGCAGCGTTTGCCGGAACCGATCCCAATGGTCGGAATGTCAACCAAGCGCGTAATCTCACCGGCGACGGCCGGTGTCACAAGCTCGAGCACGACGCCGAACGCGCCGGCTTGGCCAAGCGCTTGGGCATCGGCAAGCAGCGCCTCCCGCTGCGCCTCGTCGCGGCCCTTGACCCGGTAACCGCCCTCCTCGAGCACGTGCTGCGGCAGCATGCCCAAGTGGCCAAGAAACGGAATGCCGGCGGCGCGGATCGCCTCGACCTGCGGAAGGATCGCCCGGCCGCCCTCGGCCTTGACCGCCTCGGCACCGGCGTCGGCCAAGCGCTTGGCCGACTCGACGGCTTGCTCCGGCGTCTCGTAAGTCTCAAACGGAAGGTCGGCGACGACAAGGCCGCGTGGCTTGGCCCGGGCGACGGCGCGGATGTGGTGCTCCATCTCCTCGAGCGTGACATGCGTGGTGTCCGGGTAGCCGAGAACGACCATCCCGAGCGAGTCGCCGACAAGCAGCAACGGCACCCCAGCAGCGTCGAGCAACTTGGCCATGGGGAAGTCGTACGCGGTCAGCGCCGCGATCGGCTCGTGGCCCTTGCGTTGTCGAATCGTTTGCGGCGTCTCCCGTGTCTCGCTCAAGCGGCAAGGTTCTCCCCGGTTCGCCGCGCGCTCAAGCGCAAACTCGGTTACCCGCCGCGCTTCGGATCGAGCCACGGCGTGCCGGACCAGTACCACTTGAACGACGGCAGCGACTCGGCGTGGCCGTCGGTGAAGCTGACATTGCTCTTGGTGTTGTGGCGCAGGTGCGGGCCGCCCCAGTTCGGGTCGCCGGAGGTGACGCAGCCGCCACAGGGCGCGCTGTTGCCGGGATCGTGAACAATCCAGCAGCCGGCTTTTTCCGGCGACTGCGGGGTGACGCATTTCTTCGGGTTGGTGGTGTTGACCGGCCGGCTGCCGCCGTCGGTCTTGTAAACGAGCGTGGCGGGGCTGCGGACGGCGCTTTCCTTGAGCGGGGCATATTCCCAGACACCGGGCCAGTTGCAGCCGCCGAGCCGAAAGTTTGCGGCATAGTTGTTCGTGGTTCGGCCAAAGTCGTAAATCGTCTCCTTGGTCTTGAACGGCTTGCTGGGGCAACGAAGGGTCTTTTTGGTTTCCTGATACGGCAGCAGATAATTGAACCACGACGTGCGGTTTTGCTGGCTGCCCACCAGCGTGAAGGTCCAGGCGAAGCGGTCGCCGTTGTCGCCGGTGTACATTTTCGAGGCGAGCGTCAACTGCTTGATGTTGTTGAGGCAGTAGATTTCCTGCCCCTTGGCCTTGGCCTTGGCCAAGGCTGGCAACAGCAGGGCGGCCAGGATGGCAATGATCGCGATGACCACCAGCAGCTCGATCAGCGTGAATGCGCGGTGGCGTTTCATGGCTTGGCCAAGCGTTACGGCTTGGCACCCCAGTTGAGCAGGCGGCCCCTGCGGCTGGGCTTGTCCGGGGCGTTTTCGCTGCGCTGCAGCACGTTTTTGATGTCCACCTTTTTGGAGATGTGAAGCAAGGTCCGTTCCTTGGCCGCCCCGCTGAATTTTGACGAGGCCGCCTTGCTGCGCGCGGTCCCGCGCTTGGCCTTCCATTTGCCCGGCGCGGTCTTTGTATTGCCCGGTGCCTTGCGGCCGGAGAATTGGTTGGGATCGGCGGCCCGGCGCCGGGCTTCGAGGGCGTCCTGCTTGAGCTTGCGCAGAAACTCCAGCACGGCGGCGGTCTCGCGGCTGGCGGCGACGTCCGGGCGCAACACGCCGTTGGCCAGATTTTCGCGGACCTCGAGCGGCGTGATATCGAGATCGGGATTGAGCTTGCGTAACTCGCGCCGCACGGCGGACACGACCGGGTCGCTCAACATCATCGCGCCGAGGTAGTGGCGGTTGGTCACCTCCAGCCGGAGGCGGAAGTGATCCAGCCCCGCGCTCCGGTGCCCCTCGCGCGTCAGCAGGAACAGCGTCTCGAGGTGCGCGTCGCGGCTGGGCTGCATATGCGACAGGTCAAATGCCAGGACGACCGGTGTCTCCGGCCGGGTGTTGCCGGTGTCCTCGACATGATGCACCTGCCAGCCGATGCCGTTGGTCAGGACGATCCACTCGACGCCGTTGAGCAGCGCGTGCTGCGAGGTCGCCAGCAGGTAGCGGTCGTCTGGCGCGGCACCGACCGGGCTGACGCGCACCAGCATGGCGGCCGAGCCGCCGGAATGAATCGCGAAATCGTAAACCGCCTCGCGGTTGTCCAGCTCCGACGTCACCTCCGTGTAGCGGTCGAACCCGAACAGGTCCGACAACAGGTCGAGCGCCAGTGTGGCGGTGTCCGCGCGGCTGGCGTCGCGCTCCCGCGCCGCCTTGAGCAGCGGCTTAAACCGGCGCAACCCGGCGCGGAGACGTTCCCGGACTTTTTTCGTGATCTTGGCCATTTGACCGGACGGACGGGTGATTCAAAGCAAGCCACCTGCCAAAAGCAAGCCGACAATGCACTTGAAATGGCCCCGTTTGTCGCCCCTAATCGCCGCGCATGAACAAGCGCTCACTCCAATTTCTACAGACGTTGGTCAACACTCCCAGCCCTTCCGGCCATGAATCTCGCGGCTTGCGCGTCTGGATGGACTACGTCAGCCAGTACGCCGACGAGACCTATTCCGACGCCTACGGCAACTGTGTCGCCGTGCTCAACAAGGGCGGCGGCCCGAGGCTGATGCTCGCCGGTCACGCCGACGAGATCGGCATGACGGTCAACTTCATCGACGCCGACGGCTACGTTTACGTGCGGCGACTCGGCGGCACCAACCCGGCGATCACCCGGGCACAGCGCGTCATCGTTCATTCCCGCAAAGGCCCGGTGACGGGCGTCGTCGGCAGTGTCGCGCCGCACCTCATGCGCACCGACACCGGCGCGCCGAAGGCGCCAAAAATTCACGAGGTGTTCATCGACATCGGCGCCCGTTCCCGCAAGGCCGCTGAGAAACTCGTCCGCGTCGGAGACCCGATTACGCTCAATGACCAGTTCGAGATTCTGCGCGACGACCTCGTCGTGGCGCGGGCGTTCGACAACCGCGTCGGCACGTGGGCCGTGGCCGAGACACTGCGCCTGCTCAAGACCGGCAAAGCCAAGCTCAACGCCGAGGTGTGCGCCGTCGCCAACACGATGGAGGAGGTCGGCCTGTTCGGTGCGCGGCAGATCGCCTACTCGCTGCACCCCGACGTCGCGCTGGTGATGGACGTCACCCACGCAACCGACTACCCGACCGTGGACAAGCGGCAGCACGGCGATATCAAGGTGGGGCAGGGGCCGACCGTCACCCACGGAAACTGCAACCACCCCGAAGTCATCAAGCGCGTCGAGCAAGTGGCCAAGCGGCTGAAGATCAAGTTGCAACACGAGGCGATCTCCGCGACGAGTGGCACCGACACCGACGCCGTGTTCTGGACGCGCGGCGGCATCCCGAGCGGCCTCATCAGCCTGCCCAACCGCTATATGCACTCGCCGGTGGAAGTCGTCAGCTTGGCCGACCTCGAGCAGATCCCGCAGCTCATGGCTGGCTTCGCCAAGTCGCTGAAAAAAGGCGAGCAATTCAAAGTAAAGATTTAGCCAAGCGCTTGGCCAAGCGCCAATCAGCATCGGGCTGAAAGCCTGATTTTACGTAGCCGAGGGCAACGCCCTTGATATCGAACCGACAAATCCAACGTGCCCTGCAAGGGCATTTTAATCATAAAAAAATACGGTTGAACACCCCTGCAGGGCTGTTTGTTATTGCGCTGATTCCAAGGGCGCAGCCCTCGGCTACGGAAAAGTCGCCTTACAGGCGACAACTTCAGCGCTTGGTGTGGGAGCAGGTGCCGCGCTGGCTGGCGGCGACGAAGTCGATGAGCTGTCCCGCCAGTACGCCGGTGAACTCGGCGCGGGCTTTTTCCAGCGCGTCTTTCAACAGGTCGCCGCTGAGGAAAATCGCGTGATACGTTTTCTTGAGCTGCGACCGTTCCTCAGCGGAGAACCCGGCGCGCTTGAGGCCGACGCTGTTGAGGCCGCACATGCCGTTGATGCCGCGCACGATCGTGAATGGCGGCAGGTCGAGGCTCACCCCGGCGCAGCCCTGCATCATGGCGAACGCGCCAACCCGGCAGAACTGGTGCACCACGGCGTTGCCGGAGAGGAACGCGCCGTCGCCAATCATCGCATGACCGCCAACCAGCGCGCCGTTGGCGAGAATGACTTTGTTGCCGATGATGGCGTTGTGGCCGACGTGGCTGTTGGCCATGAAAAAGTTTTCCGATCCGATCCGCGTGTCTTCGTCGGGCGTGTTGGAGCGATGGAGGGTGACGTTTTCGCGGAAGGTGTTTCGCTCGCCGATGATGAGCCGGGTCGGCTCGCCGCTGTACTTCAAATCTTGCGGCGCGGCGCCGATGACGCAGCCGGTGTGAAACCGGTTTTCCGCGCCGATTGCGGTGTGGCCGGTGAGGTGAACATGCGGGCCAAGCTCGCAGCCGGCGCCGAGCGTAACCTGTTCATCGATGATTGAGAACGGGCCGACCCGGACGCTTTCGTGCAGCTGCGCGTTCGCGTGGATGATGGCGGCGGGGTGGATCATGCGTAAAAATAACCAAGCTCGCGCAGCGACGCGTAATCCTTTTCGCGCTCCGCCGTGCGGCGGCCAAGGATGATGTGGTCCAGCACGTCGATTTTCAACAACTTGCCGGCACGGATAATGTCGCGCGTGAACTTGATGTCGGCCTCGGACGGGGTGGGGTCGCCGCTCGGGTGGTTGTGCGCGAGGAACAGCGCCGAGGCGTTGGCGGTGATCGCGGGGCGGAACACGTCGCGCGGATGTGTCGTCAGCGAGTCGAGCGTGCCGCGCGCGAGCGTCTCCACACGGATCAGCCGCCGCTTGGCGTTTACCAGCACGACGTGGAAATGCTCGACCTCCAGCAGCCGGTTGTCCTCGCGAAGCAGTTGGGCGAGTTTTTCCGGCGTGTCGAGCACCGGCAGCTCGTGGCGCAACTCGTCAGCCATGCGCTTGGCCAGGCTGAAGGCGCTCTTGAGTGTGACCGCCTTGTCGCGGCCGACGCCTTTCACGCACAACGCCTCGACCGGCGCCTTGGCCAGCGCGTCGAGCGTGCCAAACTTGTTGAGCAGCGACTGGGCGACATCGATCGCCGACAGGCCCTGCGTGCCGGTGCGCAGCAAAATGGCGATGAGTTCACTGTCCTTGAGCGCGTCGGCGCCCTTGGCCAATAGCCGTTCGCGCGGCTTCTCGCTGTCGGGCAAATCCTTGATGCGGGTGGCCTCCGGCATGGGTCATTTTTCGGCGGCCTTGCGTTGGCGTCGGCGTTCCCGCTTGGGCTTGGTCGTTTTGTTTTTTGACGGCTGCGCGTTGACGGTTTTGTCCCACGAATTTGCCTCGCGCGGGCGATAGAGCGGCCGGCCGTCCACCTTTGGCTGGTTGTCGATGACGGCTTGAAATTTTTTCAGCGCGGCCAAGTGCTCCGGCTTCTCGCTGTCGAGCAGGTTTTTTTGCTCGAGAGGATCGGTTTTAAGGTCGTACAGCGCGGCGATTTTTGGCTCGTGCTCGAGCCAAACCTTGTAACGCTTGTCGCGAAATACCCGGTCGGCGAAGTCGCGCGTGCCGCGCACGCCGTTTTTGTCGAGTCGGCCCGCGCCGTGGCCAAGCGCCATGATCCAGTCGCGCGGCGAGTCGTCCGCCTGGCCAAGCAGCAGGGGAGCGAACGACTTGCCGTCGAGCGGGACGCCGCTGGGCAGCTGCGCTTGGCCAAGCTCGGCGAAGGTCGGCAGCAGGTCGGCGAAGTCGGTGAGGGCGTCGGTCTCGCGGCCGCCCGGGACGAGGCCGGGGCAGTTGACGATGAACGGTTGGCAGACACCACCCTCGTACTTGGAGGCTTTGCCGCCGCTTGGCCGATTGCCATCGACCGTGCCGAGCAGGCCGCCGCTGGTGCCGTTGTCGGTGGTGAAAATCACGATCGTCCGCTCGCGGATTTTCAACTCATCCAGCGCGCCGACCAAGCGCCCGACGAGGGTGTCGGTGTAACGCACCATCCCCTTCAGTTTGTCCCTGCCCGTGGCGGCTTTCGGTTCGTCGGGTGTCGGCACGAGCGGGCCGTGGGTGAGGGCCATCGGGAAGTAGAGCATCATCGGCTCGTCGCGATGCTGCTTCATGTAATCGATGAGGAAGTTGCAGTAAACGTCCGGCCCGAATGTGCCCTCGTAGGTTTTGCTGCCGGAGCGGGTATGAATGTAGGCGTCCCAGTAACGTTTGCCGCTCGGCGGGTTGCCGGTCTCGTAGCCGGTCCAGACCGCCCAGTCATCGAAGCCGTGTTTTTTTAAGGCGTTGGGTTCGATGCGAAAGTCGTTAATCTGCCACTTGCCGGCGATCGCGGTGGCGTACCCGGCGCGCTTCATCACGGTGGCGAAGGTGGTGTACTTGGCCCAGTCGAAGTAGCCGATCCCCCAGCGCGGGACGTCCCAGTGGTTGACCCAGCCGGTGCGCCACGGGTATTGGCCGGTGAGCAGCGTGGCGCGGGTGGGGGTGCATTGTGGCATCGACCAGGCGTTGTGAAACTTGAGGCCACCCTTGGCCAAGCGGTCGATGTGCGGTGTCTCTATGTCGTCCGCGCCGTAGCAGGAAATCCAATCCTTGCCGAGGTCGTCGACCATGATGAACAGGATGTTCGGCTTGGCTGCGGAAATGGTTTGCAGGCCGAACGCACAAAGGATTGTCAGGGAAAAAAACAGGCGTTGCACGGCGGAACCGTAGCCGCCCCGCCGCCCCAAGCCAAGCGCTTGGCCAAGCGGGTTGGTTACAGCTTATCCTCCGGGCCGAAGAAAAAGGTGCGGAGGTCCTCGAGGATGAGGTACATCGCGGGGACGAGGATCAGGGTGATGACGGTGGCGAAGATGACGCCGAAGCCAAGCGAGATGCCCATCGGCACGAGGAACTTGGCCTGCAAACTTTTCTCGAGCAGCAGCGGCGTGAGGCCGGCGAAGGTGGTGAGCGATGTGAGCAGGATCGGCCGGAAACGGGCCATGCCGGCTTGGCGCGCCGACTCCATTTCGCTCAGGCCGATGCCGCGTTTGCGGTTGACGTAGTCGACCATCACGAGGCTGTCGTTGACCACCACGCCGGTCAGCGCCACCACGCCGAAACCGGAGAGGATCGTGACCTCCATGCCCATCACGACGTGTCCCCACACCGCGCCGATGAGGCCAAACGGGATCGCCGCCATGACGATCAGCGGCTGGATGTATGAGCTGAACGGGATCGCCAACAGCGCGTAAATAATGATCAGCGCGACAATGTAGAGGTACTGCAGGCTGGCGAGGGTCTCGGCCTGCTCGCTCTTCTCGCCCTCGAACGACCAGTAGATGCCGGGGAATTCCAGCTGCATTCGGGGGAGCAACTCGGTCTCGAGTTTGCCGTTGATCTCCTGCGAGTTGCCGATGGCGGCATCGACGTCGGCGGTGACGTTGACGGCGCGCCGCCGGTCGATGCGCCGGATCGATTCGTAGCCCCGACCGTATGTCACGCCGGCCGCCTCGGCGAACGGCACCTCGACACCGCCCGGCAGGCGGACGCGCATCTGCTCGAGGTTGGCGATGCTGCGGCGTTCGTCGCGAGGATAACGCAGCATGACCTTGACGTCGTCGCGACCGCGCTGGAGCCGCTGCACCTCGTCCCCGTAAAACGCCTGCCGCACCTGCCGCGCGAGGTCGGCCTGCGACAAGCCAAGCGCCTCGGCTTCCGGCTTGATTGTCAACTGCACCTCCTCCTTGCCCTGGCGGAACGAGTCGGCGATGTCGGTGACGCCCTTGAGCTTGGCCAATTCCTGCTTGAGCCAAGCGGCGGCGTTTTGCAGTTGGCCAAAGTCCGCGCCGGCAAGCACGACGTTGATCGCGTCGCCGGCCTGGAAGATGTCGGCGGTGAACTGCAGTTCCTCGGCCTCCGGCATGTCGCCGACGATCTCGCGCCACAGCCGTGCGACCTCGTAGCTGTTGAACATCCGTTCCTCCGCCGGTGAGGCTTCGATGTGCACCTCGCCGGTATGCGCGCCCTTGATGGAGGCGATCGTCCTGCCGCCGGCACGGCCCTGGTCGGTCATGAACGGCTGGCTGCCCACCGAGCTGAGCATGTGGCGCACGATGCTGGGATGCCCCTCCGGCGTTTTGGCGTCGAGCCGTTTGCCCACCTCCACGGCGGCATTCTCAAGTTTCTTCACGGCGCGCTGGGTTTCCTCGGTGGTGGTGCCCAGCGGCATGGTGACCGAGGCGGCCACATTGTCGCCCTCCACCGGCGGGAAAAAGACGAAACGAATGTGTCCGCCCGCCACAAATCCCATCGTGATCGCGAACACCGCCACGGCGATGGCCATGGTCAGGTAACGCCACTCGAGGCACCACCGCAGGCTCGGCTTGTAAATGCGCAGGATGAAGTGGTCCATCCGCACGACGAACCGGTGCTGAAACCGCCGCCATCCGCCGACGAACCCGGTGCCTTCGGCGATGTTGTCGACCTTCCGCAGGTTGCTGAGATGTTTTGGCAGGATGAACAGCGACTCGATCAGCGAGAAAAACAGCGTCGGGATCACGATCAACGGTATGAACTTCATGATCTTGCCGGTGTTGCCTGCGGTAAAAATCATCGGCGCGAAGGCGGCAATCGAGGTAGCCACGGCGAAGGTCACCGGCTTGGCCATCTCGACCGCGCCGGCGATCGCGCCCTTCAGCCCGGGCGTGCCGCGCTCGTGGTGTGCGTGGATGTTTTCGCCGATCAGGATGGCGTCATCCACCACGATCCCGAGCACCACGATGAAGGCGAAGAGCGAGATCATGCTGATCGACACATCCAGCGTCGGCATCAGCCAGAACGTCCCCAGAAACGAGATCGGGATGCCGAGGCTCACCCAGAAGGCGAGGCGGAAACGCAGGAACAACGCCAGCACGAGGAACACCAGGCAAAAGCCGGTGAGCCCGTTGCGGATCATCAGGTCGCGCCGCCCGCGCAGATAGGTTGAGTCATCCTGCCAGGTCGTCAGATCGATGCCTTCCGGATAACGGTGCCTCGAGCCGTCAATATATTCGTGGACTGTTTCAGAGATGGCGATGGCGCTCTCCTCGCCGACGCGAAACACCTTCACGAGCGCGCACGGTTTCCCGTCGAAGAACGACTCTTGGTCGTCATCCTCGAAGTCGTCGCGGATCGTTGCCACTTGGCCAAGCCGCAGCCGCGTGCCGTCCGGGCGCGTTCGCAGCACGATTTGCTCGAATTCGACCACGCGCTTGGCCTGGCCCTTGGTTCGCAGCAGGATTTCGCCGCCGCGATCGGCCTTGATCGTGCCGCCCGGCAGGTCGATGGAGGAACTCCGCACCGCCCGGGCCACCTCGTCGAACGTCAGGCCGTATTGCCTCAGCGAGTCCTCGGGAACCTCGATCGACACCTCGAGATCGCGCACGTTGGCCAGTTCCACCTGCGTGATACCGGGCAGCGCCATCAATTCGTCGCGCACCCGCGAGGCGTAATGCCGCAGTGTCGCCTCGGAGACCCCGTCCGCCTTGCCGGACACGGCGACGTTGATCACCTGCTTGCGCATGATGATCTCCTCGATCACCGGCTTCTCGGCCTCCTCGGGGAAGGTGTCGATGGCATCGACGCGCGCCTTGATCTCGTCAAGCGCGCGGGAGGCGTCCGCGCCCGGCGTCAACTCGACCATGATTGCGGCGGCGTTTTCCGTGGAGGTCGAGTTGACCTGTTTCACATCCGTCAGGCCGTATACCGCCTCCTCGATTTTTTGGCAGACGCCCTCCTCGACCTCTTCCGGCGCCGCGCCGGGGTACGGCACGGCGATGTAAATCATGTCCGACGAAAACTCGGGGAACACCTCCTGCCGCAGCGTCCCGATCGACAGGAAACCGACAACGACGATGAACATCGCCATGATGTTAGCGGCGACGCCGTTCTTCGCGAACCATTCGATCAGGCTGTTCATTCGTCGAGTTCAGATCGGTTCGTCCCGCGCACCTCCACGGCCATGCCATTGATCGCCCCCGCGATCAGTGAGGTGATCACCTGCTCACCCGCCCGGATGCCATTTGTGACCACCACGTGCCGGGCGTCTGCGTAGGAGACCGCCACCGGCCTGAATGTAAGCCAGTGTTGGGGGTTGGGCTGCCGGTATCCGAGCCACTTTTGCGTGGTGCTTTCTTCGTTCACGATCCAGACGCGATCCCTCCTGCGAAGCGCCTCCCGCGGCAGCACGACGGCGTTCTCCTGCGTGCGGCCATCGATGCTGGCCTGCACGAACGTTCCGTTGCGCAGCGGCGCACCATTGCGCTTGGCCAAGCCGTACGGGTCGGCAACCTGAGCCACCACGTAGACCATCCGGTTCACCGGGTCGACCGTTTCCTCCGAGCGCACAAGTTGCCCCTGCCACTCTGTCCGTTTTCCGTTGGCAAGGGCGCTGAGCGTGACTCTGGGCGCTTGGCCAAGTGCGGAATCCGTGCCGGGGATGGGCAGATTGATGAAACCCAAGTCACTGGCAGTCAAAGGCAAACGCACTTCAGCAACATCGGTGGCGAACAACTCACCCAGCGGCGTGGCCAAGGCGACGATTTGCCCCGGGCGCACATTGGCCTTGGCCACCATGCCGTCGAATGGCGCGCGGATTTCGCACCGGTCGAGGTTGCGCCTGGCCGTCTCCTCAGTGGCGCGGGCGGCCTCAAGTGCGGCGCGGGCGCTGGCCAGCTGTGGCTCGCGCGCCTGCAGGCCAGTCGGCTCCTCTTGCTTGAGCAACTGCCATTCACGGCGGACGACGTCGGCCTCATTGATTTCCGTCAGCAACCGCAGCTCGGCCTGGGCGACCTGGGCTTTGGCTTGCGTGAGTGCCAGCTCGTAATCCCTCGGGTCGATCGTGAGCAACACGTCGTCCTTCGCGAAAACCTGTCCGGCGTTGAACGACTCCGCGACCGAGACGACCCTGCCACTGACTTCGCTGACAAGCCGAACGCTCGTCCGGGGCAGGGCGGTTCCCTGTGATGGGATCCGGTACGTGTGCGGCGCTGTCACGGCGGTGTGCACCTCCACGCTTGGCGGCTTCGGCATGGCAACCTGCGATTCCGGCACTCGGCCGGACTGCACCAGCACGGCGGCGAGGCCGATGCCGACAACGGCCACGGCGAACGTGCTGATGATTTTCAGCCATCGGTTGGGGTTACTGCCTTGCGGTTCCATCGTTCTTCAATGTTTCAAATCCGCCGCCCAGGGCGAGGTGTAAATTGACCCGGTTCTCGAGTTGGCGCCGCCGTGCCGCCCACCACCGGCTCTCGGCGGTGACCGCGCGCCGGCGCGCCTCGAGCAGTGCGATCACGCTGCCAAGCCCGTGGTCGTATCGCTCCTGCGCGGTTTGCGCGGCGGCTTGCGACTGCTCGTACGCGGTGCCCAGCGCCGCGTCCATGGCGGCCAGTTGTTGTGCGGCGTCGAGCGCGTTTTCCACCTCGCCCATCGCGTTGAGCATCGTCGAGCGAAACGATTCCTCCGCGGCCTTCAGGTTGGCGCGTTGCAGGCGGACGTTGGCACGCAGCCGGCCGGCCTGGAACACCGGCTGGGTCAGGTTGGAGGCGACGTTCCAGACCACCGAGTCGCCGGAGAGCAGTCCGTCGAGTTCGCTTGTCGAGGTGCCGCCGCTGGCGGTCAGGCTGATCTGCGGGTAGAGCGTCGCCTTGGCCTGCGCGAGCGTCGCGCCGGTGGCGAACAGCCGCTGCTCGGCGGCGACGAGATCGGGTCGACGGGACAGAATCTCCGCCGGCACCCCGGCCGGGATCGCTGCGGGCAACAGGGGCAGTTCCTTTGGGATCGCCATCTTGTTGGCCGGGAATTGGCCAAGCAGGATTTCCAAACGCCGGATTGACTGGGTGGCAACCGACTCCAGTTCAGCAGCTTGCGCCTCCGATCCGGCGAGGTTGGCCTTGGCCAGGCGCAGATCCAGCGACGTTAAAATCCCCTGTTCGAACCGGGCTTCAACTTGCCCAACGGTCGTCTCGTGCGTGGAGACGGCAAACTTGGCCAAGCGCGCCTGTTGCCGCGACTCGATGGCCAGCAACCACGCCTTGGCCACTTGGCCGGCGAGTGAGTGGCGCGTCCCGGCGAACTCCGCCGCCCGGCCAAGCGCGTTCGCCCGTGCCAGGCGTTTGCCGGCGCGTACCCGGCCCCAGAGGTCGAGTTCCCATTGGGCACCGAGCGTGAGGTGGTGACTTTGGCTGAGAAAGGAGTCGGGCATGTTGGGAATCTTCACGCCGAATTTCGCCAGGTTCATCTGGCTGGCCGACAAGCCGCCGCTGAGCCCGATCTGCGGCCACTGATCCGCGCCGGCAATCCTCGCCTCCGCCCACGCGGCCTCGAGCCGGGCGGCGGCACTCCAGACATCCGGATTCGCGGCGAGGGCGTGCCCGATCGCCTCGCTCAGCCGGTCATCGCCAAACGTGTGCCACCAAAACGCCGGTGCCTGGCCGTCGCCTTCGCCGGGATTCGTCCATCGTGCCGGGAGTTCAGCGGCAAAATCGCGGGCCGTCCGGTGGGAGTCGGTGGCGCAACCGGCGAGCAGCAAAACCGCCGCCGTGATGGAGAGTGTCCGGCGCATTACTTCTTTTTGTGTGGACGCGTGGGCGGGCTGACTTTTGCACGGAAGCCGGCAGCGGTGAAATCGATCAACCGCCGCACGGTGGACTCGTAGTCGGACGCGTTGGCATCGGTGCCGGTGAAACGGACGAGCAGGTCGGCGTTGCATAGCGTGTGCGCCATCGCGCCGGCCATGAAGTGCGAGCGCCAGTCGGTCTCCTCCTTGGTCAGTCCCGGCAACGCGGCCTCTAACGCGGCTCCGAACTGGATGATCACCTCGGCCAATTCCCCCATCATGAACTTGTGCAGCCCCTCGTTGCGCTCGCCCATCACGCGCCCGACGAGCCGCGCGAACGTGGGGCCGGCCTTGGGGTCGGCCTGCACGCGGAACAACGGGCGAAACAGGCAGTCGAGTACGCGCTCGAGTTTCAGCGGTCGCCGACCGGACTTGGCCCGGATCTCCGCAAGCTTGGCCAGACGCTCCCCGTTGATCGGGCGGAGCCGCCGGGCGATCACCGCGTGAACCAGCGCCTGCTTCGAGCCGAAATGGTAATGCACCGCCGCGAGGTTGACCTTGGCCGCCGCGATGATGTTGCGCAGCGACACGGCATCAAATCCCTTTTGCGCAAAGAGCCGCTCCGCTGTGTTGAGAACCCGCGTTTTGGTATCTGTCTTTGCCATTTGATTCAAACGACTGTTTGAAACAGGCGTTTGTTTTAACTGCCGCCGCCCCGGCCGTCAATCCTGTTTTTTTTGGATTGCGCCGCCAAGGTTCACATTTGGCCGGTTGCCGCTTGGCCGGGGGGATTCCGCTTGGCCAAGCGCTTGGCCGGGGGCACTCTCCGCGCATCATGTGTTTCCACAAAAAGAGGAGCGTTTGTCTTGTCGCCGCTGTTTTATTGTCGGCTGTGTCGGTTGCTGCCGCGGAGGAGGGGTTTCGGCCGCTGTTTAACGGGAAGGATCTTTCCGGCTGGGTGCCGGTGAACACGGCACCATCAACTTGGTTGGTGCGAGACGGGATGATCGTCTGTTCGGGAAAACCGATCGGCGAGTTGCGCACGGAGCGGATGTACCAGAATTTCATCATGGAGGTGGAGTGGCGGCACATGAAGCCGCGTGGCAACGCCGGGATTTTTGTCTGGGCGGATGACATCACGGCGCGCGGTCAGCCGTTTCATCGCAGCGTCGAGGTGCAGGTGTTGGAGAATGCCTACGGGAACTCCGGGGGGCACACGGTGCATGGCGACATTTTCCCGATCCACGGCGCGACGATGACCCCGGTCAACGGCCGGGGCGGCAGCCGGGCGTTCCCGACGGAGTTTCGGTCCAAGCCAAGCCCGGAGTGGAATCATTACCGGATCGTTTGTGACGACGGGGAAATCTCGCTCGCGGTCAACGGCAAGGTGGTGACGCGCGGCAAAGAGGCCAGCCCGCGCAAGGGTTACATCTGCCTCGAGTCGGAGGGGGGCATTGTGCATTACCGCAACCTGCGAATTAAGGAACTGCCGGCGACACCGCTGGAGCCGGGGCAGGTGGCCATCGCCAATCGCGGCTATCGTTGCCTTTACAACGGCGTCGATTTTTCCGGTTGGCGCGTGTCGGAGGGGTGGCAGTCGCGGGATTGGGTGTTGCGGTACAACGGCCAGCCGGACGCGGTTGGCCAAGCGATCGAGACCACCGAGTCGTTCGGTGACTTTGGGTTTATCTTCGACGTTCGCGTGTCGGGGGAGACCCAGCCGTGCGCGGTTCGGCTTCGTGGCTCGGCGGCGGCGGCCGTCACGATTACGCCTTCGTTGTACAAAGACGTTTTGGTTTTGAAGGGACGCAACTGGAACCGATTCGAGGGCGTTCTGCGCGGCGACCGGCTCAGTTTACGCCTCAACGGCAAGCCGGTTTACACCGGCAAAAAACTAAATGATGTGCCGGCCAAGGGACCGTTGAAGATCGTGGCGACCGGCCCGATCGACTTTGCGAACGTGTACATCCGCAGCTTGGCCAAGCGCTGACCCCGTCCGGCGGGTCAGTCGCTCTCCCTGAACGCCATCCATTGCCCGGCATGGCCGCCCTAAAACAGCTTCAGTTTGTTGCCGTCCACCTCGAAGCCCAAGCGTCTGGCACGCCTGCCGCGACTCCTCGGGGGGGGCACTCGTGGCTTGCTCTCGGATGGGGGCTTCCCGACACTCGGCCGCTGGCGCGCTGCTTGATGGCGCGAACACCGGAACCCCGCAGACATGGGAAAGACAATACTGGTTGTGGATGGTTCGCCGACCTGGCGGAAGTTGGTTCAGGTGACGCTGACTGCGGCCGGCCACGAGGTGCTCGAGGCGGAGGACGGGGCGCAGGGACTGGAACTCGCAGAGACTGAACCGGTGGACATCATTTTCTCCGGCTGCCAATTGGCTGACATGGATGGCCCGACCTTCACGCGAAAGATTCGCTCCCTGCCGGGTCACAAGGAAACGCCGTTGATCGCCATCTCGGACCGCCCGGACGACGAACGGAAAGAGGCCGCAAAATCGGCGGGGGGAACCGGCTGGATGGTGCAGCCGGTGATGCCCGAGAAATTGATCGTGGCGGCGGAGGGGTTCGCGGCGCGCATTGACCTGCTCGAGGCCAAGGCCAAAAAGAAAGCCGAGTTGAAGAAAAAAAGGGACGAGGCCGCCGCCGGTTAAAGTGCCCTCCGCCTGCATTCATCGGTTTGTAGTTCAGGGCAGGAACAGGAACTCGTTGGCGTTGAACAGGGCGCGGCAGAAGGCTTCGAGCGACTGTTCGGCAACGAGCCGCCCGGCGTCGGCCAGTTCCCCGGGGGTCGGCTCGCGGCCAAGCGCGAGTTGGCAGGCCCGCGCCACCTGCGCGCGGGGGTCGTCCCCCGTCTCGTGCCGAAGGCGGTTGGCCAAGCGGCCGGCCTGCTGCAGCACGAACGGGCTGTTAAGCAGGCTCAACGACTGCAGCGGCGTGGTCGAGCGGCTGCGGCTGGGCACGGTCTGGTTGAAGTCGGGGCAGTCGAACACGCCGAACGTCGCTTCCCGCTCCTGCCGCACTTTTGTCATGTACAGCATCCGCCGCCAGTCGGCCGGGCCGTAGTTTTTTTTCGGGTGATAGTGGCGGACGTTTTCCGCCTCGACTTCGAACCCGCTGAAGCCTGGGCCGCCCATTCGCGCATCCAGCGTGCCGGCGACTCGTAGGATGTTGTCGCGAATGGCCTCCGCCTCCAGCCGGCGCGGCGGGAAACGCCACAGCAACCGGCTGCCGCCATCGACGGCGAGCGCCTCGCGGCGCGGCTGGCTCGATTGCCGCCAGACGCGGGAGGTCAGGATCAGCCGGTGCATCCGCTTGAGCGACCAGCCGGAGGAGACCAGCTCCGCCGCCAGCCAATCGAGCAGTTCCGGGTGCGTGGGGCGCGACCCGTTCGCGCCGAGGTCGTTGAGCGTCGCAGCGAGGCCGGTGCCGAAGTGGTGCTTCCACAGCCGGTTGACAATCACCCGCGCCGTGAGCGGGTTGTCCGGTTCCGTGATCCATTCCGCCAACGCGATGCGCCGCTGCTGCTCGGGCGCGCTTGCCGGGAGGCCAAGCGCGCCGCCGAGCGCGCCGATGCTGTTCGGCCTGACGGCGTCCCGCTTGGCCAACGGGTCTCCGCGATACAGCACGTGGGTCGCCTCCGGCTGGCGAAAGGTGCCGGCGTAAACCGTGCGCCGCATCTCGGCATGGATTTTGCCCAGGCGCTGTTCGTCCCCGGTCAAGCGCTTGGCCAAGGCCGCGGCCTGTTCCGCTTCCTCGCCCTTCAAACGGGTCAACAGGTACTCGAGCTTGGTTTGAGTCGTGTCGCCGGTCGGCGGCCGGTCGGCGGAGTCGGCAACGGGCCGCCATTGGCCAAGCTCCATCGCGACTTCAAATGTATACTCGACGGCCAGCCGGTCGCTGTAGCGGCCCTCGCGGTCACGCGCCCATTTGATGCGGGAGATGAGCGCCGGCTTGGCCAACTCGATCTGCACCCACGCATCGGTGCTGCTATTTGCGATCCAGCTTCGCGGGTTGCCGTAACGGCCGTCGTGGACGAAGGCAAGTTGGTGGATCGGGTTGCCGCCATCGAGGTAGACGCCGGAGGCGGTGGCCGTGGCCCCGGCGCTGGCCAGCGCGACATTTTTGCCTTCGGAAAAAATCTCGAGTTCATCCACGCACGGCTCGGACTGGTTGGCCCGCGCGATGTTGAAGCGGATGAACCGCGCCCGCACTGGCTCGAACGTCTCCTCGTTGCCCCGCGCGTTCACCGGCGGCTTGAAACGGGGCACGAGCGCCTCGAGTCGCGTCAGTTTCTTTTTTGCGGCGTCGATCCGCCCGGCGAGCCTGGCCTGTTCCTGTGCCCGTGCGGGATCGGTAGTTTGTCGAACGGCGCGCTCCGCATGGTTCACCCCGGCGAAGACCGCCTGCAGTGAGTAGTAGTCGCGCATGGTCACCGGGTCGAATTTGTGGTCGTGGCAGCGCGCGCAACCCAGCGTCAGTCCGAGGAACGCCGTGCCGGTGGTGTTGATCATGCCGTCGAGTTCGTTCTGCCGCTGCATCAGCGTGAGGTTGATGTCCTGGCTCTTGACGAGGTCGTACGGCCCCGCGACGAGGAAGCCGGTGCCTGTACCGTCGCCAACGGCGTCCCCGGCCAGTTGCGCCCGCACGAACCGGTCGTACGGCAGGTCTTGGTTGAAGGCGTCCACCACCCAGTCGCGGTACGGCCAGGCGTTGGGCCGCTCTCGGTTGGTTTCGTAGCCGTGCGTCTCGCCGTAGCGAATGACATCGAGCCAATGCTGCGCCCAACGTTCTCCGAGCCGGGGATCGTCCAGCATGCGGTCGACCAGCCGCCCCCATGCGTCCGGCCGGGAATCGTTCACGAACGCCGCCACCTCTGCGGGCGACGGCAGCATCCCCAGCATGACGAGATGGAGGCGGCGGATGAGCACCGGCCGCTTGGCCAAACGGGACGGGGCGAGGTTCGCCTCGGTGAGCTTGGCGAACACGAACGAATCGACGGCGTTGGCCGGTCGCTGCGCTTGGCCAAGCGCCGGGAGCGCGGGCCGCTGCACCGGCTTGAGCGACCAATGCCCTGCCCATGCCGCAAGCGGGAAAACCAACACCCATGTTAACCAGCGTCTCATCGCAAAAAACTATGCCAGCACACCATGGATGACTTCGCCCTCCACGTCGGTCAAGCGGCGCTCGAGTCCGTCGTGGTAGAAGGTCAGCCGTTCATGTTCCAGCCCGAGCAGGTGCAGGATCGTGGCGTGAAAATCATGCACTGTGACGACGTCCTCTGCCGCTTTGTAGCTGAACGCGTCCGTCGCGCCGTGGGTATGGCCACGCTTCACCCCGGCTCCGGCCAGCCATGCGGTGAAGCCGTCCGGGTTGTGGTCGCGCCCGCTCGCCCCGGCCTGGAAGGTCGGCATCCGGCCGAACTCGGTGCACCAAACGACGAGGGTCTGCTCCAGCAGGCCGCGCTGTTTCATGTCAGTCAACAGGGCGGCGACCGGCTGGTCGAGCACCGGGCCGTGCTTGGCGTACTGCTCCGCGAGCGCCTTGTGGCCGTCCCAGTTGCTGACGCCCTCGCCGCCGGTCTGGTAGGCGCCGTTGAACAGTTGCACGAACCGCACGCCCTGCTCGACGAGCCGCCGCGCGAGGATGCAGTTCCGGGCGAAGGCGACCTTGAGCGGGTTGCGCGAATCGTCCGCGCCGTATGACCGCAGCACGTGCGCCGGCTCGGCGGAAAGGTCGCTGACCTCCGGCACGCTCAACTGCATGCGCGCCGCCAACTCGTGGCTGGCGATGCGTGCCGCCAGTTCCGACTCGCCGGGGTAACGCTCGAGGTGCCGCTGATTCATCCGCCGGAGAAAGGCGCGCGTCGCCATGTCGGTTTCGGCGGAGATGCTTTCCGGCCGGGCGAGGTTTTGGATCGGCTTGGCCGCGTTGAACGCCGTTCCTTGGAACGCCGCCGGCAGAAAACCGGCACCCCAGCAGTTGACGCTCGACTGCGGCGTGCCGCGCGGGTCGGGGATGGCGACGTACGCCGGCAGGTTGTCGTTCTCGCTGCCAAGCGCGTAACTTGTCCACGCGCCCATGCTCGGGAAGCCTTCCAGCGTGTTGCCGGTGCACATGAAATTTTCGCCCGGGCCGTGCGTGTTCGTCCGGCCGGTGAGCGAGTGGATGAAGCACAGCTCGTCCGCCATCTGCCCGATTTGCGGCACGAGATCGGAGATGAATTTGCCGCTTTGGCCGTACGGCTGGAACGCCCATGGGCTGCGGTTCAGGCTGCCTTGTTTGCCTTGGAAGGTGACGAGACCGTCGGCCCCCGGCAGCGCTTGGCCATGGCGCGCGATGAGTTCCGGCTTGTGGTCGAAGGTGTCAATCTGGCTGCACGCCCCGGAGCAGAAAATCACCAGCACCTGCCGCGCCTTGGGCGGTTGATGCGCATGCCGTGCGGCGTACGGCTTGGCCGGTGCGATGTCCGGCCGGATCGGCGGCTTGGCCGCCCGGGCGCCGAGCAGTTGGCCAAGCGCAATCCCGCCCAGCCCCATGCCGGAGTTCACCAAAAACTGGCGCCGGCCAAGCAGCGGATTGGATGCCTCAAGTTTCAATGTTTCCGGCGGAAATTTACACGATTCGCGCCGCTTGGCCAGCTTGGCCAAGCGCGATTGCGCTTCGGGGCGATTTCTGACATCGTTCCGCCCACAAAATGCGTTTCACTCTTCAATCCTCGGTTGGCCGCCGTTTGGCTTCGTGGCTCCTTTTGTCAATCATTTGCCTCGCCGGCGTGGCCGCATCGGCGCAGGAGACCTTGCCGCTCCTGCCGAAGTGGACCCGTTTCCAGGGCGAGTTGGTCAGCCTCAAGGCGTACGACAACCCGATACAGGAGGTGCAACTCAAGGCCGTGTTCACCTCGCCCGCCGGTGAGGAACATGAGGTCGACGGTTTCTGGGATGGTGGCAATGACTGGAAGGTTCGCTTCCTCCCCGATCTCGCCGGCAAGTGGACATTTCAAATCACCTGTTCCGACGAGGAAAACCGCGGACTGCACAACCTCTCCGGCGCGTTCCGCTGCACCGCACCGCTGGGCCGCAACGCCCTCACCCGGAGTGGGCCGGTTCGCGTGTCGCGCGACCGCACGCACTTTGTGCACGAGGACGGCACGCCGTTTTTCTGGATGGCCGACACCGCGTGGAACGGCCCGCTCAAGTCAAACGAGTTCGACTGGAAACATTATTTGACCGAGCGCAAGCGGCAAGGTTTCACCGCTGTTCAGTGGGTCGCCACGAGCTGGCGCGGCGCGCCGGACGGCGACGCCGACGGCAACAAGGCGTTCCAGGGCAAAGAAAAAATCAGCATCAACCCGGGCTTTTTCCAGCGGCTCGACCGCCGCATAGACGCGATTAACGACGCCGGTCTGCTCAGCGTGCCGGTGTTGCTGTGGGCGATTCGCGGCGACGAAAACCCGGTGAACACCTTGCCCGACGACCAGGCGATCCTGTTGGCCCGCTACATGATCGCGCGCTGGGGTGCAACGTACGGTGCCTGGTTTCTCGGCGGAGACGGCGACTACTCCGGCACACACGCCGCCCGCTGGCGCACGCTTGGCCAGGCGGTGTTCGGCGGCAAGCAGCACTTCCCCGTCTTCATGCACCCGAAGGGAAAGAGCTGGGTCTTCGATGAGTTCCGCGACGAAAAATGGATGACCGCGCTGGGCTACCAGAGCGGCCACGACATCAACGACGCAACCAACAACTGGATCCACCATGGCCCGGCCTCGCGCGACTGGGCCAAGCTCCCGCACCGGCCGGTGGTCAACATCGAGCCGGCTTACGAGGGCATTCCCAGCTACAGCAAAAAGCAGCCGATCACCGCGCACGAGGTTCGACGCGCCCTGTACTGGAGCCTGCTCAACGCGCCGACCGCCGGCGTGAGTTACGGCGCAGCCGGCGTCTGGGGCTGGGACGACGGCGACGCGCCGACCCCCGGCCATCCCAACGCCGGCACACCGCCCGCCTGGCGCGATGCGCTGCACTTCGAGGCCGGCGAACAGGTTGCGCACCTGTCGGCCCTGTTCCAGTCGATTCCCTTTCAGTCCCTCCGACCGGACAGCGGCGTGCTGGCCGAGCAACCCGGCGACGAGGCCCTCCCCGAGTACGCCGCCGCCGCCAGTTCCGGCGACGGGCGCTTGGTGGTCGTTTACACGCCGGTCGAGAAGCGTCTCAAAATCAACGTGGCCCGGCTGCCCACGCCGTTGATCGCCGCGTGGGTCAATCCGCGCACCGGCGAGCGCTCCACCGTGTTGGCGGTGCTGCGCGGCACGGCGCTCGAGTGCCCGGCCCCCGGCCCCGGCGACTGGCTGCTGCTGCTCCGCTCCAAGCCGGCCGAGCCGGAACTCACTGAAAACTGATTCATGCATCCGCTCGCCGAGAGAGTGGGCGACATCATCCGGGTGCAAACCCTCTTCCCGGGCGGCGGCGGCATCGTCGTGGCCGTGTCCGGTGGCATCGACTCGATGGCGTTGCTGCACCTGCTTTCCACCCCCGCGCTTGGCCTGCGGGATCGCCTGGTTGCCGCCCACTTCGATCACCGACTCCGCGGCGCGGAGAGCGACGCCGACGCGGCGTTTGTCGCGCAGGCAGCCGGGCGGCTTGGGTTGCCATTTGAGTCCGATCGTGGCGACACGCGGCAACTCGCCGTCGAGACCGGCGACGGCGTCGAGGCGGCCGCCCGCCAACTGCGCCACGGTTTTTTCGCCCGCTTGGCCAAGCGCCTGGGAGCCGTGGTCGCCCTGGCGCACCATGCCGATGATCAAATTGAGACGTTTTTCCTGCGGCTGCTGCGCGGTGCGGGCAACCGCGGCTTGGCCGGCATGCGGCCGGTCGCGCCATCGCCAGCTGATCCCGGCGTGACGCTGGTTCGCCCGTTGCTCGGCATCCGGCGCGATGAAATTGTCGAGTACGCAACGCGGGAGGGGATCGGGTTCCGCGAGGATGCGACGAATGCCGGCACGCGCTTTCTCCGCAATCGCATTCGGCACGAACTGCTGCCGCAACTTGCCGGGAAGTTCGGCGCGTCGGTGAGCCGCCAAGTTCTCAAGGCGATGCAGCTTGCCGGTGACGCGGCCGACTGCATTGACGGCCTTGCCGCCGAGTGGACGGGTGTACCGCCATTCAACCAGCTGTCAATCGCCGTGCAGCGGCAGGTTGTGCAGCGCCAACTGTTCGCGCTTGGCGACGAGCCGTCGTTTGACTTGGTGGAGTCGTTGCGGCTCGAGGTCGGCCGCGTCATCGAAGTGGCCCCCGGCCGGCGGCTGCGACGCAACGCCGATGGCCAAGTGGAGGCCACCGCCTCCACCGTCGAGCCGGAATTCTCGCTGGCCAAGCACGAAGTCAGCCTCGCTGGCCAAGCGGGCGAAGCCGAATTTGGCGGCCTGAAAATCGGCTGGGAACGCGTGGCCGGCGGCTTGGCCAAATGGCGGGAGGTTGGCCAGGCGGAGAATCGTGAAGTCTTTGATGCCGAGTCGCTTGGCCAAGCGATCACCCTGCGGCACTGGCGGCCCGGTGACCGCTACCAACCGATTGGCCATGCCGGCACCGCCAAGCTGCAGGATCTGTTCGTGAACCAAAAAATCCCCAAGGCCGAGCGCCGCCAACTGGTCGTCGCCGAAGCCGCCGATGGACGGTTGTTCTGGGTTCAAAAACTCCGCATCGCCGATGGAGGCAAGGTCACCGACTCGACCCGCGAACTGATTCTGCTCCGTTGGTAAGGATGGCGGCGTCCCAGTCTTTCCAGACCGGCTCGTAGCCGAGGCGGGTGAGGGTCGAGGCGACGGCGCTGGGCTCGCGTTCGTCGGCGATGTCAAACTGGCCGGTGGCGGCCCACTCGCTGGAATCTTCCGCCAACTCTTGGATTCGCCCGCGCTGGGTGTAGTGGAGGTTGTCCCGCCCGGCGCCGGTGTAGCCGCCCGGCTCGGTGTGACTCCCGGCGCTCATCATCGTGACCCCCAGCGGAATCAGCCGGTCGCGCAGACGGGCCGGTTCGCGGGTGGAGAGGACGATGCCGGCGTCCGGCAAAAACAGCCGAAGCGCGCAGATGGCCTGGACGAGGGCGCGGTCGTCGAATTCGGTCAACGGCTCGAACTCGCCGGCGCACGGGCGGAGCCGCGGCAGCGACAGGGTAAGTTGCGCCTTCCAGCAGTGCCGCAGCAGGTATTGCGCGTGGGCGGCGAGGCAGAGGGTCTCGCGCCGCCAGTCGCCCAGCCCGTACAGCGCCCCGATCCCGAGCCGCCGGAAGCCGGCTGCGTGGGCGCGCTCCGGCGTCTCGAGCCGCCAGTCGAAGTTGCGCTTGGGGCCGGAGGTGTGCATCTCCGCATAGATGTCACGGTCGTAAGTTTCCTGATAAACGACGAGTCCCTCCGCGCCGGCTTGGGCGAGGGGCCGGTATTCGTCGGTTTCCATCGGGCCAACCTCAAGTGAGATCGATGGCACGGCGTCGCGCAGTGCCTTGACGCAGTCGGCGAGGTAGCCGCTGGAGACGAACTTGGGATGCTCGCCGGCGACGAGCAGGATGTTGCGAAAACCGTGCCCGGCGAGCGCCCTGGCCTCGCGCACGACCTCGTCGACCGAGAGGGTCACGCGCAGGATCGGGTTGTCGCGCGAGAAGCCGCAGTATTGGCAGTTGTTGATGCACTCATTGGAGAGGTAAAGCGGCGCGAAGAGCCGGATGACCCTGCCGAATCGCTGCTGGGTCAGCTGGTGGGCGCGCCTGGCCAACGGCTCAAGTTGGCCGGCGGCGGCGGGGGAGAGCAGGGCGGCGAGGTCGGCCAGCCCGAGGTCGCGCTTGGCCAAGGCGTCCGACGCCTCGGCAGCGGAGGCATCGCGGGCTTGGCCCCAAAGTGCATCGATGGGCAACCGGTCAAATTGGCCGACAAAACTCACAGAGCCACGTTACCGGAGCGCCCGCGCTTGGCCAAGCGTGGTTGTCATTTGGCGTCGGGATGAATACGGTTTCCGCGTTGCTCGTGATGGAGGAGCGCCGGATGTTTGGATTGAGGAAAAAAAAGCCGAAGGACGGGGATGAGGAGCATCGCTATTATCTGCTCCCCGGCATGGGGCGCTCCAACCGGCGATATCGGAATAAAATCCAACTGTGGAGCATTATCGCCGGGATTGTCGGCTCCGCGTTGATCGGCACCGCCCTCTGGCTGCTCAATCGCTGAGCCGGGTTAAGCTTTCAACTCGGCCAATTCCTCAGCCGGGTTAAGCTTTCAACTCGGCCAATTCCTCTCGTAGCAGCTTGGCCATGGGGGCGACGGTTTCGCGGCTGAAATCGAGCCGCGTGTTGCACCGCTCGAACAGTTCCGGCAACGGCCTTGAACCGCCCAGTGCGAGCGCGGCCTTGTAGTCGGCCAGCGCTTGGGCGTGATCCTGTTTGCTGTTGGCCCAGACCTGCAGCGCCCCGAGTTGGGCGATGCCGTACTCGATGTAGTAAAACGGGTGCAGGAAAATGTGCAGTTGACGATGCCACAGCTTGGCCCGGGCGCGCTCGTGGCCGCTCCAGTCGACACCGCCGCCGAAGCGCTCCATCAAGCCGTCCCACGCCGCGTCGCGCTCGGCGACCGAGTGGCCGGGGTTCAGGTAGAGCCAATGCTGGAAGGCATCGACCGTGGCGATCCACGGGAACACGAACAGGATGCCCTCGAGGTGGGTGATCCGCGCGCGGCGCACTTCCTCCGCGTCGTAAAACTCGCCGAGGTGTTCGCCGCCGAGCAGCTCCATCGCCATCGAGGCGACTTCGCAAAACTCGATTGGCGCGTGGCGGTACGAGTGCAGCGGTTCCTCCTGGCAGGCCATGGTGTGAAAGGCGTGCCCGGCCTCGTGCAACAGCGTCTCGACATCGCGCTGCACGCCGATCGCGTTCATGAAAATGAACGGCAGCCGCGCCTCGGCCAATGAATCCTGATAGCCGCCGGGCGCCTTGCCCTTGCGGTTGGCCAGGTCGAGCAGGTCAAGTTCCTGCATGGTGCGAAACCAGCCGGCGAGGTCGCCGTCGAGCCGGTCGAAGATCGCCTGCGTGCGGCCGATCAACTGCGGCACCTCGTCGAACGGCTTGAGCGGCGGACGGCCGTGCGGGTCGGTTGCGGTGTCCCACGGCTTCACCGAATCGATGCCGAGTGCGGCCCGGCGCTCGTCATGCAACTCCTTGAGCAGCGGCACCATTTCCTGCTCGATGGCGTCGTGAAACGCGAGGCAGTCGTCCGGTGTGTAGTCGAACCGGCCTTTGCGCCGGTGCGCGTAGTCGCGGTAGTTCGGGAATCCGGCGTTGGCGCTCATCTGGTTGCGCCGCTTGGCCAAGTCGTCGAGTTGGGCGTCGATGGTTTCGGCCTCCTCGAGCCGCCGGTTGGCGGTCAGTTTCCACGCCTCCTGCCGCCGGGCGCGGTCGGTCTCCTCGAGGTAGCGGCCCATCTGCACGACGGTTTGTTCCTTGCCGTCGAACTGCACGGCGAGGCCGCCGATGAGTTTTTGGTACTGTTGGCCAAGCTTGGCCGTCTCGGTCTCGATCGGGACGTTCTCGGGCCGGAACAGCTCGACCTCGAGTGCGGCGTCGCGGGTGAACACCTCGTAGCGCTTGGCCTGGAGACCGTCTCGGTGCGGGTGCTCGGCGAGCGCCTTGGCCAAGCGGAAGCTGCGTTTTTTTTCTTCCGGATCAATTTTTTCGATGAAATCGAGGTGGGCCTGCTCGGCGGTTTTGTCGTCCGTTTGGCAGGTCATGGCGATGTAGCGCTTGGAGCTTTCCTCGGCGATGGCGGCGGAGATTTCCTCCCAGTTGAGAATGGCCAGCTCGAGTTGGGCGGCATCGTCGGCGGCGTTGAGCTGCCGCTCGAGTTGGTCGAAGAGCGGCGCGAGCGCGGCCCAGTCGCCGGGGTTCAAGTCGGCCGGCACAAACGTGTGCGGTGTATGGAGAGCGATATTTTCAAACATGAGTTTTTTGAAGAGTCTGGTTTTTGAGGACGAACAGGAGGGTTCCCTGCCGGTCCGTGGAGACGCCGCAAAGGTGGACGTCATACTTTAGGCGGAGCTCCTCGGTAAAGTATTTGCGGGCGGCAATGGCGTGGTACTCGACGAAGATGTTGCGGATGGGCACGTCCGGCGCGCCGGTGAGCACCTCGTGGAGAATCTCCGGCTCAGCGGTCTCGGCGTCCACCTTGAGCAGATCCACCGAGGTGAGTTGCAGTCGCCCGAGTTCGTTGCTGAGTTTTTTCGTGACGATTTCCTCGCCGCCGAGGTCGTCCGGCCATCCGTCGCCGGGCTGCAGGGTGGACGCCCCGGAATGCCCCCCCGGGGCGTGGTGCAGCCGGAAGGTGCCTTCCCGGTTCCAGATGCCGCATGGGTGGGTCTCGATGCCGTCGATCGCGCCGACGTTGGCCGACAGCAACTCGTACGTGGGCGCGCTGGGCTCGTAGCAAATGACGCGCGCGCCGGGATAGTGGGACTTGAAATAGAGCGCCGCCGCGCCGCAGTTGCTGCCGATGTCGATGATCACCGGCGTGTCGCCGCTGAGGCGCGCCTTGGCCAAGGGAAAGTCCCGGCCCTCGAGCACGGAGAGGATCATTCCCCGCTCGGCTTGGGGATAGGCAAACGCGTGCTCGCGGTCGCCGAGCCGGATTTGATGGGTGTCGAGCGCCATTGGCCAAGCGGAGTCGGCTGTCCATCCGCTGCCGGGGAGTAAATGAAAGAGAACCCCACACGGTCGAGACAATTTAACCGGCGCAATTTCCGGGGCGTTTTATTTCTCGAAACACCGGAGGGCTGGCGCTAGACTCCCGCCTCTCGCGCAAGGTGGAAAACCCAGAGGAAAACCAGGTTGAACCGTCCGACTCATCCGTCGGCGAATCCGTTGGCCAAGCGGAGGGACCGAGGGATCCATCGGAACCCGGCACGCCGGAGCCGGCCGGGGAACGGCGCGGCTTCATCAAGTTTCTCTGCGCATTTATCGGCACGCTTATCAGCGCGGTGCCGTTTGGCGCGGGTGTGTGGTCGTATCTCGATCCGTTGGCCAAGCGCAACAAGGGCGGCGGCGGGGGTGACGGTTTCGTCAGGGTCGCCTCGCTTGACGCGATTCCCGCTGACGGCACGCCGGCCAAGTTCTCCATCGTGGCTGACAAGGTGGATGCGTGGAACCGGTTCTCGAATGTCAGCATCGGCGCGGTGTATCTGCGGCTTGTCGATGGCATGCCAAGCGCGCTGCACACGGTCTGCCCGCACCTGGGCTGCTTCGTCGATTATCGGCCGGGTAAAAAAGATTTTTTCTGCCCGTGCCACAACAGCAATTTCAAGCTGGACGGCAGCATTGTCGAGGGTGTGAGCCCTCGTGCGATGGATGGACTCAGGATTGAGGTTCGCAACAAGACGGAGGTGTGGGTGAAATTCCAGAATTTTCAGCCCGGCCACAGCCACAAAGTCCCGGTGTCATGAGGTCGCTGCTGGACTGGATCGACCACCGCACCGGCATCCGCAGCCTGACGCGCGAGGCGTTGTTCGAGAACATCCCCGGCGGCTCCCGCTGGCGCTACGTCTGGGGCAGCACGCTGACGTTCACGATCTTCGTGCAATTCATCACCGGCATTTTTTTGTGGATGGGGTACAGCGCCAGCTCCGGTGACGCGTGGGAGTCGGTCAATTACATCCAAAACGAGATGGCCGGCGGCTGGCTGCTGCGAGGCATCCACCACTGGATGGCGCAGCTCATGCCGGTGCTGTTGCTGCTGCACCTGATGCAGGTCGTCGTGGACGGCGCGTACAAGGCGCCGCGCGAGGTGAATTACTGGTTCGGGGTCCTGTTGCTGCTGCTGGTGTTGGCCCTGTCGTTGACCGGCTACCTGCTGCCGTGGGATCAAAAGGGATTTTGGGCCACGAAGGTTGCCACCAACCTGATCACCCTCGTGCCGTTTGTCGGGCCGGAGCTGCAGCAGCTTGTGATCGGCGGCACCGAGTACGGGCACCACACGTTGACGCGTTTCTTCGCACTGCACGCCGGCGTGTTGCCGGGCCTGCTGGTGCTGCTGATCGTCGGGCATATCTACCTGTTCCGCCGCCACGGCATCACGCCGGCCGAGCCGGTCACCAAGCGCGACGCCTATTTCTGGCCGGATCAGGTGTTCAAGGATGTTGTCGCCTGCCTCGCGGTCACGGTGGCGGTGCTGGCGGTGGTGCTCTGGTCTCACGGCGCGCATCTGGGTTCGCCGGCCGACCCGTCCGAGCCGTATTCCGCCGCGCGGCCGGACTGGTATTTCCTGTTCCTGTTCCAGTTCCTCAAGCTGCCGTTTTTTGCCGGGGAGAAAGAGGTGTGGGGCGCGATTTACATCCCCGGCATGGCCGTCGCCCTGATTTGCCTGATGCCGTTCATCGGCCGCTGGAAGCTGGGGCATGTGTTCAACGTCGGCGTCATCTTTGTGTTTCTCGGCGGCGCGGGCGCGCTGACGTACCTGGCCAAGCAGGAGGATGTCGACGGGCCGAACAGTGCCACGTATCTCAAGGGCGTGCTTGCTGACACCCGCGACGCCCAGCGCGTGACCGCCTTGGCCAGGGGCAGGGGCATCGAGTCCACCGCGTTGTCGCTGCTCAAGGATGACCCGAAAACGCAGGGCGCGCGTCTGTTCGCGCAGCACTGCGCGAGCTGCCACCGCTACGACGGCCACGACGGCCTGGCCGTGGAGTTGGCCAAGGCCGAATCACACGATGACTTGGCCAAGCGCACGGGAGTGTCGAGCCGCTTTCTCTCCGGCGACGCCGTTCATCCCGACTGGCTGGCACGAAAAACCGGCACGCAGGACGAATGGCAGCCGGTGAAGTCGGTTTTGAAGGCCAAGGCCGAAGGCCCATTCGACGTGATCGCCAGCGTGTCTCCACCGGAAAAACCGAGCGCTCCGGATTTGAACGGTTTCGCCACCCGCCAATGGATTCGTGACCTGCTCGATCCCGATCAATACCTCAGCGCCCGCTACTTCGGAGGCACTGCGCATGGGGAGGGCGCGATGTACAAAAAATTTCTCAACCGCAAGGTTCGCAAGTACGATGCCGAGGAAAAGGCGATGCTCGAGCTCGTCGTGTTCGCGCTTTCCGCAGAGGCCAAGCTCCTTTCACAGGCAGAGGACGACAAGGCCGATGCTGATAAAATCAAGCAGGGCATCGACCACCTGATCGACGACATCGGCTGCGTGGACTGCCACGCGTTTGGCGAGCCGGATCCCGACGCCGACGGCCCCGACCTCACCGGCTACGGCTCGCGCCAATGGATCATCGACTTTGTGAAAAATCCGGAGCACGAAAAGTTTTATCCCGACAACAACGACCGCATGCCGGCGTTCGGCGTGAAAAAGATTTTGACCGACAAAGAGGTCGGCCTGATCGCCGACTGGCTGCGAGGCGACTACTTCGAGCCGGTTCGCTGAACCCCGCGCTTGGCCATGGACACCGCCAAAGCCATTCGCCACCTTAAAAAAGTCGATCCCGACTTGGACAGGGTCATCCGGCACATTGGCCCGAGCGATCTCAAGCCGGACAAGAGCCGCACGATATACGCCTCACTCGTCCGCTCGATCGTGTACCAGCAACTCACCGGCAAAGTGGCGGCGATCATCTTCGGCCGGTTTCTTGAGCTGTTCCCTGGCCGGAAATTCCCCGAACCGGAGAGGGTGTTGCGAAAGCCGTTCGAGCAATTGCGCGGCGTCGGGCTTTCCAACCAAAAAGCCAGCTACATTCGCAACATCGCCCAAGCGGCGAATGACGGCATTGTGCCGGACTCGCGCCGGGCCAACCGCATGAGCGACGACGAGTTGATCGAGCAACTGACCTCCATCAAGGGTGTTGGCCGATGGACAGTCGAGATGCTGCTCATCTTCCGGCTGGGCCGGCCCGACGTGCTGCCGGCGACTGATTACGGTGTCCAGAAAGGCTTCGCCTTGGCCAAGCGCTTGGCCGAACTCCCCAAGCCGAAAGAACTGCTCGCTGCCGGCGAACGGTGGGCACCGTACCGCACCACCGCCGCTTGGTACCTCTGGCGCACCACTGACACCGCTACGCCTTAAAGCCAAGCGCTTGGCTACTCGCTGATCTCCTCGGTCACGGCTTGGGTGGGGTGATTTTCCCGGGTCTGTTTGATGGTCGGGATCAGCAGGAGGGCGGAGAGGAGGATCAACCCGCCGCTGATCTGGCTCAGGCTGCTAACGGCTAGGCCGGAGGCCAGAACGCTGAAGCCGATCACCGGAGCGAGCACGCCCCGGACGCCGGTGAAAAAGGTGTGTACTGACATATAGTCGGCCACGCGGTTGGGCGGCGCGAGCTTGGTCACCCACAGGCCCCACGCGATGTCGCCGCCGGCGTGCGCGATGCCGAAGCAGATTTGCCCGGCCACCATGCCGGCCATCGTGTCGCTGTTGAAGAAGATGAGGATCCCCGCCGCGAAAAACAAGTTCAGCACGGCGCGAAGCAGGAAGATGTTGATCCGGTCGAACATCCATCCCCAGAACGGGTTGAGCAGGAGCCGGAACACATTCGGGATGACCAGCGTAAGCGCGGCGATGACGAACTCGCTTTTTTCCAGGCCGTAAACCGGGTTGGCCAGGTAGTCGACCCGGATCGGGATCATCATCAGGTTCCCGAAGCCCATCATCATCCAGCAGATCAGCGCGTGCCGGAAGAGCCGGTCGCTCCGCGCGAAGCGCAGCGCCCGGAACGGATGCCCGCCGGCGTCGCCCTCGAGCGGCCGGGACGGCAGTTGTCTCAAGCAATGCCACGACCCCAGGAACGCGAGGCCGAAGATCACCAGCAGCCAGCGGTAGCTGCCCAGGCTGGCCTGCCCGTCGGCGCCGGTTTGGGTGAGCACCCACCCGGCGAGAAAGCTGAACACCCCGGCGGCGAGCACCCGGAACGACACCGCCCGCGCAAAATAATGCCCGCGCCTGGCGTCGGGATAATTGTCGCGGAACACCTGCGTGAGCAGCGGGATCGCGCCGGTCGAGCACGACATCGCCACGATGCTCCCGACGGCGAACAACGGCAGCCACGGCACGGCGGCCATCAGGAAAAACAACGCCGCGCCGAGCAGCGCCATGCGGGCGGCCGCGGTGGCGGCGGGAAGTCCGCGCGACTGGACCACGGTGACGACCACCGGCGTGAGCAGCAGGCCCACACTGGCGGCGGTTGCGACCAGCGCCTTGCCCACCAGCCCCGTCTCCCCAAACCCCTTGACCACGGTCAGCAGGAGGAACGTGGTGCCGGCGGTCTCGAGAATGCCGTTGCTGATGGCCCGGCGCTGCTCGAGTTTGAAGGTGGCTTGGGTCCGCTCGGCAAGATTCATCCGGGATGCGCATTGTCCACGAATCGGGCCGGTTGGCGATGCATAAAAAAAGCGCCGCCTCGCCCTTGCCGCGCGAACCGGCTACAACAGCGCCGTGCCGGGAGTGGTAGCCATCGTCGGTCGGCCCAATGTCGGGAAGTCGGCCCTGTTCAATTGTATTGCGCGCAGGCGCGTTGCGATCGTGCATGACCGTCCCGGCGTCACGCGCGACCGGCTCAGTGCCGAGGTCGAGTGGCTGGGGCACCCGTTCACGCTGGTGGACACGGGCGGCATCGGCTTGCTCAAGGGCGAGCGGGGCGGGGACGACTTTGCGCGGGAGATCGTCACCCAGGTCGAGGTCGCGCTCGAGGACGTGGACGTGATTTTACTCGTCGTCAGCGTGCAGGAGGGTGTCGCACCGATGGATTTCGAGGTGGCGGCCATGCTCCGCGAGGCCGGCAAGCCGGTGTTCGTGATGGTCAACAAGGTGGACACCGCCGCGCACGAGCCGGGCGTCGACGAGTTCGCCGAGCTGGGCTTCGAGCGGCTGTTCCCGGTCAGCGCGCTGCACGCGCGGGGCATCGACCTGCCGCTTGGCCAGGCGGTCGGCCTGTTGCCAGAGCGCTTGGCCAAGCCGGAGGAGCCGGCCGATGCCGAGCCGCCGCTCAACATCGCCATCGTCGGCCGCCCGAATGTCGGCAAGTCGTCGATCATCAACGCCCTCACTCGTTCGGAGCGGGTCATCGTCAGCGAGATTTCCGGCACCACGCGCGACGCCATCGACGTGCCGTTCGAGGTCGAGACCGACGGCGTCCGGCAGCGCTACAACCTCATCGACACCGCCGGCATCCGCAAGCGGCGGCGTATCAAGGATGCGGTGGAGTTTTTCAGCGTCAACCGTTCCGACAAGGCCATCGAGCGGTGCGACCTCGCCGTGCTGGTGATGGACGCCGCCGAGGGCGTCACCGAGCAGGACAAAAAAATCTGCGACCGCATCACCGAGACCGGCTGCGCCTGCGTCATCGTCGTCAACAAGTGGGATCTGTTCCGGGCCGGACTGGAGAAGGCCCGAAAGCAGGAGGCCAAAAAGAGCGCCGCGCAGGGCGGCCGAAAGGTCAGCCGCAAGAAACAGGAACAGCTCATGTACGACGAGTTCGGCAAATGGGTGAAGTCGAACCTGTTTTTCATCGACTATGCGCCGGTGATTTTCACGTCCGCGATCGAGGGGTTCCAGCTCGACCGCCTGCTTGAGGCGATCCGCTACGTCAGTTCGCAGCTCCAGAAAACCACGCCGACGAGCCTGCTCAACCGCACGCTGCAGTCTGCGCTGGAGCGCAACCCCGCGCCCAGCTCAAAGGGCCACCGGCTCAAGCTCTTTTACGCCACACAGGTTCAGTCGAAGCCGCCGACGTTTCTGCTTTTTGTCAACCGCAAGGAGCTGCTGAGCGACAACTATTCGCGCTACCTCATCGGCGTGCTGCGCAAGGCGTTCGGCTTCGAGGGCTGCCATATCCGGCTCGTGGCCAAGCCGCGCCCGAAAAGCATCGAGCCGGTCCGCCGCAAAACGACGGTCAAAAGCCGGACGAGCAAAAAAGTCACCAAGCGCGAAATCCAAAAAATCCGCGACGAGACCAAGCGCAAGAAGGATGCGAAGAAAAAAGCCATCCGAAAAGGCGCCAAGCCACCCGGAGCCAAGCGCCCCAAAAAACGCCCTGCCAAAAAAGACCGCCCCCGAAAGTCACCCTAACGCTTGGCCAAGCGCGAGCGAGATCCACGGGAGGGGCGAGTTCCACCTCGCCCCAAATCCCCTGTCAAACAAACATGGATGAACAGGGTGGACGGGAATGGTTTTGTGCTGCCTGTGCAGCAACTTTGGTTATTTTGGGGCAAGGTGGAACTTGCCCCTCCCAGCCGGGGCTACGGCTGGGCCAAGCGGTGGAGTTCGTTGGCGACCTGGCCGATCACTTCGGGCCAAGCGCCGGCGGTTTGCTGCCGGAACAGTCTTGTGTTCGGGTACCACGGCGTGTCGCCGCGACCGAGCAGCCAGCGCCAGTCGGCGGCGAACGGCAGCAGCACCCACGTCGGTTTGCCCAGCGCGCCGGCCAAGTGCGCCATGGCGGTGTCCACCGTCACGACCAAATCCATCGACCCGATCAACCTCGCGGTCGAGGCGAAGTCGCTGATGTGCGGCGAAAGGTCGGTGACGCAGTCGGTGGCATCGATGATTCGGCGGGCCTCGTCGCTGGGCTCCAGTTGCAGGTTGAACCAAGCGAAATCGCCGCACGCGCCGAGCAACTCAGCAAGCAGCCCGGCCGGCAGCGAGCGGTTGTCGGCCCACGAGCGGCTGCGGCCGGCCCAGACCACGCCGATTTTTAGCGTGCCGACATCGGGCGCGACTCCCGCCGGTTCTGCGAAAAGGTAGCGGCCGTTTTCGCCGTTGGGCACAGTCTCCGGCGTGGTGCCAAACGCCAGCGGCGCGCTCAGCATCGGCAGCGCGAAGTCGGCACTTGGCACCGGTTCGCCCGGTTCGAAAACCTGCGACACGCCGGGGAGCGTTTGCAGGAGGGCGCTCAATCCCGGCTGGCACTCAATCACGACGCTCGCACCGGCGTTGGCTAAGTGAGGTGCGTAGCGGCAAAACTGCAGCGTGTCGCCAAATCCCTGCTCGGCGAACAGCAGCAGCGTTTTGCCGGCAAGTGGCTCGCCGTTCCAGCGGGGGATGCCGGGGTGCCTGGGCGCGAAGAGCGAATTGTCGGTCTGCCAACGCGCCTCGTAATGTTTCCAACCGTCGTTCCAGCGGCCGGCGGCCAACTCGGCGATCGCGAGGTTGAATGGCCCGTCCGGGTTGCGCGGCTCGGCGGCAATGAAATCGTTGAAAGCGGCGATGGCTTCCTCCACGCAGTTTTGCGCCTGCAACGCGACACCGAGGTTGAGCAGCGTATCGGGATGCCCGGGATGATGCCGGAGCACCGAGCGGCAGGTGGCTTCGGCGGCGGCGGGGTCGTCGCGCTCGAGTTGCAGCTTGGCCATGTTGACGCCGGCCATCGGCTGCCCCGGCTGCCCCTGCAGGATGTGCCAGAAACATTCCTCGGCGAGCGCGGATTCCCCAAGGTCGCGGAGCGTGAGGCCGAGGTTGACCATGGCGTCGGTGTAGTCGCCGTCGAGATCGACGGCCCGCTTGTAGGCTTGGGCGGCGGTGAGGTAGTCGCCCCCGTCCTGCGCGACTTGGCCAAGGTTGAACTGCGCTGCGGCGAGGGCGGGGTTAAGCCGGGTCGCCCGCCGGTAGTCGCGCCGGGCCTCGGCCGCGTGGCCAAGCGCGTAGTGGGCATTGCCGCGGTTGAAATGAAAGTCGGCGCAGCCGGACTGCAACCCGATGGCACGGTCGTACGGGCCAAGCGCCTGCTCCGCTTGGCCAAGGCCGGAGAGCAGCAGGCCAAGCTCGTGGTGGTTCTCGGCGTCGTCCGGCTGCAACTCGATGGCGCGCTCGAGGCTTGTCCGCGCCGGGTCAGCCTGACCGTTTTCGCGGAGCACCCCGGCGAGCAACCGGAGGAGGGTCGTGTTTTCGGGGTCGGCCTCGGCGGCGAGTTGGTACTGCTCGATCGCTTGGCCAAGCCGGCCCTGCTGCTGGCAGTCGATCGCCTTGGCCAAGAGGCGGGAGGCGGCCGGGGAGGGCTGTTGCCGCAGCGCGGCAGCCACGTCGGCGATGACGCTGTCCCAGTCTCCGGGCCGGGGTTGGCGGAAAATGCGCATCGTCGGATACCACGGGCTGTCGCTGCGGTTCTCCAGCCAGCGCCATTCACCGGCATACGGCAGCAGCAGCCAGACTGACCGGCCCAGCGCGCCGGCCAAATGCGCCACGGCGGTGTCGATGGTGATGACAAGATCGAGTTGTCGCAGCAACAACGCAGTGGCCGCGAAATCGGTCATCCGGGAGTCCAAATTGGTGACATCGCCAAGCTGCGCCGAGTCGGCGGGATTAGGTTTTTTTTGGAGGCTGTAAAATTGGGCGGTGTTTGATCTGGTCAGCTTGGCCAGCGCAACGATTGGCACTTCGCGCGACTCGGGCCGGTTCGCCCGCCGTGAGCCGCGCCAGACGATCCCGACCGCCAGTTTATCCTGTTGGCGGCCCGGCAACGGAATGCCCGGGCCGGCCTTGAGCGGATTCATGAACTCGTTGCCGGGAATGGAACCGGCGTCACAGCCGAACACGCGCGGGAGACTGAGCAGCGGACATTGCAGGTCGTGGGCCGGGGGGTGTTCACCGCGGGGGATGACCTTGTCGATCCCGTCGATGCACCGCATCAGCGGGGCCAGCTCGGGCTGGCACTCGAACAGGATGCGCCCGCCCCGTTGTTCGATCATCGGGAGGAACCGCGCAAACTGGATCGTGTCGCCGAAGCCCTGCTCCGCCCAGACGAGGAGGGTTTGCCCATCGAGCGACCCGCCGTTCCAACAGGGCTTGTCGAGGCGCGACTGGAGACTGTTGTAATGGGGCATCAGCAGCCGGTTCTCGTAGGCGGCCCAGCCGTTGGCGAAGTCGCCGGTTCGCAACAGCGCCAGTGACAGGTTGAACGCGATGCCGGGGGAGTCCGGGGCGAGTTGCCGCGCCTGTTCGTGCCGCTTCAGCGCCTCTGCCGGCTGGCCCAGCGCCATCAAGATGTTTCCGAGATTGGAAAACGATTCCGCGTGGTCCGGGAACTGGCTGACGAGTTTCTCAAAGACCAGTCGGGCTTTCTCGAATCGACCGTCACGCTTGAGTTGCAGTCCCTCCTCCGACAGAACGGGCAGCGTTTTGTCCGTGGACTCAAGGCGCAGTGCGAACCGCACCGTGTCAATGACACTCCGCCAGTCGCCGGGCGTGGGTTGGCGGAAAATGCGCATGGTGGGATACCACGGGCTGTCGTCCCGGCCGTGGAGCCAGCGCCATTCGCCGGCGAACGGCAGCAGCAGCCAGACCGGTTTGCCGAGCGCCCCCGCCAGGTGCGCCGTGGCGGTGTCAACCGTGATGACGAGATCGAGCTGCTCCATGATCGACGCCGTGGCCGCCAGGTCGGTGCAATGCGCCGCGGCATCGGTGGCGCTGGCCGCTTGGCCAAGCGTTGCCGCAGCCTCGTCACCGGGATTCAGCTGGAGGCTGACAAAATGGGCGCGGTCGGACTCGAGCAATGTCTGGCAGTCGGTCCACTGCATCGAGCGGAAGGCGTCATTTCGGTGCCGGGGATTGCCGGCCCAAGCCAGGCCGATCTTCAATTTCTCCGCCGGCAAACCAAGCGGGAGTGGCCACTCCCCGGTTGGGCGCAGATAGGGCACTTGGCTGGGGATGGAATCGAGTGTGATTCCGAATACACGAGGCAAACCCAGCAGGGGAATCTGGATGTCGTATTCCGGAGGCGCGTCGTTTGGTGTCACCACCTTGGCCAAGCCGGGGATGCTTTCAAACAAGCGACTCGTCTCGGGAGGGCACTCGAGGATGACAGAGCCCACGTGCCCGGCAACCGACGGGAGGCAGCGGACAAACTGGATGGAATCCCCCAGCCCCTGCTCGCAGTGGATGAGCAAGGTTTGGCCCGGGGCCGGCTTCCCGTCCCATTCCGGTTTGTCCTGATGTCGCCGCCAGCTTTGCTGTGAGGAGCGCCAGCGCCATTCGTAGTTTTCCCAGCCGTCGGCGAAATCCCCCTCCAGCAGTTGAAGCATGCCAAGCCCGTAATGGGCGTCCGGCAGCTCGGCATCCAGATCGATCGCCCGGTGGAACCGTTCATGGGCTTCATCGAGTCGCCGGGCATCGACGAGTGCCCCGGCGAGGTTAGCAAGATAAACCGCATTGCCGGGGGTGGCATCGACCGCTTTGTGGAAACAATCGATTGCCTTGTCAATCTGCTGGGTGGCCTTGTAAACAGCGCCAAGCGTGTTGTGGGTTTCCGGTTCGTCAGGCTCGAACTGCTTGGCCTTGAGCGCAAACTGCAGTGCTTCAACATGGCGGTTTTGCCAAAGCAATAGGGAGGAGAGATTGCGATGGGCAGTGGCCAGGGCCGGTTCGTTGGCCACGGCTTGGCGGAAGGAGTGCTCCGCCTCATCAGGACGACCCATCTGGTGGAGAAGGGTGCCGAGGTTAAGATGCGCCACGGCCAAGGCGGGATCGGCGGCGATGGCGCGGCGGTAGCATTCTTCCGCTTGGCCAAGCGCATTCGCCTGCTTGTGAAGCAGGCCAAGGTTGACATGAGCCCGGGCGTGGCACGGATCAAGCTGCATAGCCCGCTCGTAATGCCTCTGTGCAGAGTGGGGATCGCCGGATTCTTCCTCAAACAGGCCAAGCGCAAAGTGCACATCCGGAGCGTCCGGGTTCTGCAAACAGGTCTGTTTTAGGCATGTTTCAGCCTCATCCAAACGGCCGTTCTGGATGAGATCAACGGCACGGAGCACGGAGTCTGCTACGGGATCGGGTGATTCGGCAGACTTCAGGTCGGACCTGGTTGGACAAATCGCGTTCGCCAAGAGCCGCAGATAAAGCAAAAAACAAGCCAAAAACGATTTAGTTTGGACAAGTTGAACGGATACGGAAACAGTCAAAAGAACAGGGAGAATTGGCTCGGCCTAAACTGGCAGCTCGGGCTGTCGACGGGCTGGGGAATCCTGGGGTTGAACGTTGCTTCAGCCATGGAAACGGACCGTCGATTCAGGCCGGTTCCGTTCGCGGAGTTTGGCACAATTCAACCCGGTATAAACGGCTCCGCCCGGTTCATCGCCCAACTGAATCAGCGGAGTGAGCAGACGCGCCAACACGTCGGAGCCAGGACGTCCGGCGTGTCACCGTGCGGGTTTCCCGTGGTTCACTCGTTGGGCAACAATATTCATTTTGAAGGAATACCAAAGCTGAGGGATTTCAACTTCGACGGCTCGATGAACTTTGGCATTTGTGTTTTCGAGTTCGATTTGTCAAACGAGATCACGCTTCAAAACGCAGCCAGATTCGAGGTGGTGTTCGCGGGATGTAAATGGAATCAAGCAGTGTTAAAAAAACACGGTGTGCCGAACACAGACCTGTTCCTGCACGGGATCGACCCTTCTTTATTTTATCCGAGACCCAAAAAAGAACAGCATCGGTTTGTCGTTTTTTCAGGTGGCAAGCTCGAATACCGAAAAGGACAGGACATCGTCGTGGCGGCATTCAGGCAGTTTGCCAAGCGACATTCGGACGCCGTCTTGGCGACCGTATGGCAAAATCCATGGGGTGCCTCGGCAAACGGTTTGGGAACCACGGGATACGTTGATGAGGATATTGATGTTGATGAAAATGGTTGCCAGAAGATTGAGGAATGGGCTGTTCGGAACGGGATTTCGCCTTCGCAAATCGTCGACTTCGGGGAGATTCCAAACGCGTTGATGCCGGATATATACAATCAAGCTTCAGTCGCGGTATTTGCCAGTCGATGTGAGGGAGGAACCAACATGATGGCGATGGAAGCCATGGCCAGCGGTGTCCCCTGTATCCTTTCAGCCAACACGGGGCATCTGGATCTGATTGATGATGACAATTGCTATCCGCTTCTCAAACAGACATCGCTGACGACTCAGGATCTCGAGGGAAGAGGGGAGTGGGGTGAAAGCGACGTCGATGAATTGGTGGAGGCGTTGGAAAGAGTTTACCACGATCACAACGACGCAAACATGCGAGGGGCGAACGGGGCCAGGTTCATGGGGGATTGGACATGGCAAAAAAGAACTCAGCCGTTAATTGAGCGGATACATCAGGCGACTCAGAACCGATGAACGGCGCGATCGAACGGGATGGCCCGGGTTGGCTGGGGCTAAACTGGCAACTCAGCCTCTCATCAGGTTGGGGGATTGCAGGTGTGAACATGGCCCGTGTCATCGATATGGATGGCCGGTTCAAGGCAGTCCCATTGCTCCCTTCAGCACAACTGGAGCATTCCAGTGGGGCGTTTGAACCGCTTGTGGCCAAGCTCCAGCGCAGGGAGCACGAGGTCGCGAAAGCGCTTGGCCAAGCGCAGAAAGGCCGCTTGGTTTGTGACTTTCCGGTGATCCATTCAGTTGGGAACGAGATCCACGGGGAGGATATGCCGTACCCCGGCATGCCGGAGCGTGTCGGTTCCCGAAATTTCGCGGTTGTATTCTTTGAGTTCAACTCTCCCAGTGGCTTTACAACGAACAACGCCAAGAAATTTGATGTCCTATTCGGAGGTTCGACCTGGAACTCGACTGTGTTGAAGCAACACGGCTTGGCCAACGTGGATACTTTTCTGCAGGGGGTTGATCTGGAAATGTTTCATCCACGCGCAAAAACTCCCCAGGAAAGATTTGTGGTTTTCTCGGGTGGAAAGCTGGAATTCAGAAAGGGGCAGGATATTGTTATTGCCGCATTCCGTGAATTTGTAAAAACACACCGTGATGCAGTGTTGGCAACGACTTGGCACAATCCATGGCCAAAAGCGATGAATGGAATCGTTGAAGCTGGAATGGTGGAGGGTGTTCCCCAAAAGAATTCGGACGGAGAATGGGGGATCACCGAGTGGGCCGGTGATAATGGTGTCCCGGCCGATAACTTTCACGACCACGGATTGGTGGCGAATCACCTGATGCCCGAAGTATTTGCACAAGCCGATGTTGCCCTTTTCCCGAACCGTTGTGAAGGCGGCACCAATCTGGTTGCGATGGAGGCGATGGCCAGCGGTGTCCCCTGTATCCTGTCAGCGAACACCGGTCACATGGATCTGATCAACGATGACAACTGCTACCCCTTGCTCAAGCAGTCGGAAGTGACGAGTTTTACGAACACGAACGATTGGGGCGAGTCGGACGTAGCCGAAGTCGTTGAGATTCTCGAGCGAATCTATACGGATCGCCAGGAAGCCAAGCGCCGGGGTAAGCAGGCGGCAATGTTTATGCGAGATTGGTCTTGGGAGAAACGAACAGCATATTTGTTGAACCGGATAATTTAATTCCATGCCAGCCCCAAAAGATAGAGTTAATAACCGGTGAACATGAAAACGATGCATAACAGTTCGGTGTCGGTGAAGTTTGGCTTGATGGGTCAATGAAGATAGCGGTTGCCATCCCGACCTTTAACCGGGTTGAGTATTTGAGAAAGGCGGTTCAGTCCGTGCTGGATCAGGTGCATGACCATGGTGTGGAACTGTACACCGTGATCTCCAATATCGCCTCGACGGATGGGACAGGCGACTACCTTGATCAGCTAAACAAAGACCATGAAAATGTGATTGTCTATAATCAGCCGGAGGACAATCGAAAGTTTCCGAACCCGTACTTTTTGGCCAGTGTGATTCCCGACGATATCGACTGGGTATGGTTGATGGGGGACGATGACTATCTGATGCAGAAGAACACGGTACAGGATGTGTCGCGGCTAATCCGGAACCATCAGCAGAATGAGTTGTGCCTGATTCACGCTTGCCAAGGTGGCAGATCGCGATCAACGAGACAGGTGAGGGTCGGGGAGATTTTTGATTTATGCAACGAGTTTGGATATCATGAGATGTTGGGGTGGTTTTCGAGCATCGTGCTTCGCAGAAGTGAATTTGTTGATTCGATGAATGAACTCAAGGAAACACATCACTATATGCGTTCAGACACGTTGGAAGGGAGATCAAACTATTCTGCATTTGCCCATTCCGCAGCGATCTACAAACAATGTGTGGGCAAGAAGAGTTTGTTTGTCGACTGGCCGCTTGTGGATCCACAGGATCGAAAACAAACCGAAAAAACGGCCAAGCGGTGGGCTGTTGAGAACACCCCTGAACGCTACCTGTTTGTGGCGGATGACCTGCAAAGGCTAAAGGATCTGGGATTGATCAAAAATAAATGTTCCAGGCTTTTTTTTAGGTATCTCACGGTCAATTTTTGGGATTTGTGGCTTAGTTATTTGATGTCACTGCTGATTGATAAAGAAAAAACAGAAGCAGAATTAACTTCAGAAAAGTTTTTGACCGAATGGAACATCAATCTTGATAGGATCATGAAAGTCACTGAACTGCTTGATGATCCAAATGATATCAAGCAACTGTCCTATATGCATTTGAACGTAAAATATATGGCAGGGTGTCTTTCTAACGGCAAGTTTTTCGACCGAGCCGCTTTGGATGCCATTTCCGAACAGATTCAGACATTGATCGTACCCTCCTATAATTTTAGTTTTTTTGCATTCGAATGAATTATAAATGAAGATAGCGATTGCCATCCCGACCTTTAACCGGGTTGAGTATTTGAAGAACGCGGTTCAGTCAGTACTGGATCAATCACAAGAGGAAGACATAGATCTTTACATCGTGATCTCCAACATCGCCTCGACGGATGGGACGACTGCTTACCTCGAGCAACTGAACAAAGACCATGAAACGGTGATTATTTACAATCAACCGGAGGACAATCGTATTTATCCGAACCCGTACTTTTTGGCCAGTGTAATTCCCGAGGATATCGACTGGGTGTGGTTGATGGGGGATGATGATTATCTGACTCAAAAAAACTCAGTGCAGATTGTGTCCGAGCACATCAAGAAATACCAGGGGAAAGACTTATGCTTTTTGCATGCTTGCCAGGGGCGCAGATCGCGTTCAACGGGACAGGTGAGAGTCGCGGAGATATTCGATTTGTGTAACGAGCTCGGATACCATGAGATGTTGGGATGGTTTTCGAGCATTGTGCTTCGCAGAAATGAGTTTGTCGCCTCGATGAATACCCTCAGGGAAACACATCACTATATGCGTTCAGACACGTTGGAAGGGAGATCAAACTATTCTGCATTTGCCCATTCCGCAGCGATCTACAAGCAATGTGTGGGCAAGATGAGTTTGTTTGTCGACTTACCGCTTGCGGAGTCGCAGGACCAGAAACCAACTGAAGAAACGGCCAAGCGGTGGGCTGTCGAGAACACCTCAGAGCGCTATCTGTTTGTGGCGGATGATCTGCAAAGGCTAAGGGAAATGGGATTGATTAAGCATAATTATTCCCGTGCATTCTTTAAGTATCTTAATTGGAATTTCTGGGATATTTGGCTGCTTCATTTGACATCAGAGCTCATTAACAAGAAAAAGGCAGAACAAAAATTCGGGTTTCATTTTTCGATGAATCCGTTTGATGAAGATAAGACTTCAGCAACATATGACTCAGAAAAGTTTTTGACAGACTGGAACAAAAAACTTGATAGGATTATGAAGGTAGCTGATTTCATGGAAAATAAAACAGACAGCAAGAATTTGTCTATACTGTATGTATCTCTGAAATATGCCGTCAACAAACTCGTTCAAAGTAATTTTTCAGATGAGTTTGTCATGTCTATGCTTGCCGATCAGATCAAGATGCTCACGGTTCCATGCCACGATTTTGAGATTCTGAACCTCGACAAGGACACTTCTGGGAGCCTGTGAAGCACGGAATAAGGTCGCTGGTTCTTTCGTTGTTTGATTTTTATCATTCCTTCCCCTTGGCCTTGCCATTTTGCCTGCTGCCGGTGAGCATCCGGCCCGGTTGGTACCGAGGTCATGGCGGCGTTGATTTCCCCTGATTTGCTGAAACGGCTCGAGCAGTTGCAACTGCTCGCGCGCCGTCGTTCCAAGAGCACCACTCGGGGTGAGCGCCGCAGCGGCGCGCGTGGCCAGTCGGTTGAGTTCGCCGACTACCGCAACTACGTCCCTGGCGACGACCTGCGCCGGATCGACTGGAACATCTACGGCCGGCTCGACCGCCTCTTCCTCAAACTATACGAGGAGGAGCGCGAGCTTCCTGTCACCATTTTTCTCGATGCCAGCGAGTCGATGTCGTTTGGCCAAGCGCCCAAGTTCGATTTCGCTCGCCAAGTTGCCGCCGCCGTCGGCTATGTGGCGTTGTGCGGGTTCGACCGCGTCACCGTCGAGCCGTTCCCGCTGGGCGACGGCCAAGCGGGCCTCGTTGGTGAACTGCGGCAGGTGCGCGGTCGCAGGTCGTCGTTTCGTTTTTTTGGAAATCTGGCCAAGCTCAAGGCTGGCGGCACGGCGGACTTCAACCAAGCGTTGCGGCGTGGCGCGATGAAACATCGTACACCCGGCGTGTCGGTCATCCTCAGCGATTTTCTCGATCCGGCCGGGTACGAGGAAGGACTCAAGTCGCTGGCCCATCGCGGCTCGGAGATTCACGCCGTGCAAATCCTCTCGCCGGAGGAACTCGAGCCGACGGCGTACGGCGACCTGAAGGTGATCGACTCCGAGACCGGCGTCGAGCAGGAGGTCACTTTCGGCAAATACCGCCTCAAGGCGTATCAGTCAACGGTGCAAAACTATTGCCAGCGGCTGCAGGAGTTTTGCCGTGCGCGAGGCGTGCGTTACCAATTGGCGCGCTCCGACACGCCGCTCGACGATCTGCTGCTCAAGGCCATGCGAACCGGGGGCATGTGGCGATGAATTTTCTCACACCCGAGGCGCTCGCATTCGCGGCCGCGCTGCCGGTCGTCGTGGTTTTTTACCTGCTCAAGCGCCGTCGCGTGGCGCGTCTCGTCCCGAGCACCGTCCTGTGGCAGCGCTTCCTTAATGAGACGCAGGCCAGTTCGCCGTTCCAAAAACTGCGGCACAACTGGCTGCTCATTATCCAGCTCATCCTGCTCGCGCTGGCCGTGTTCGCGCTGACCCGTCCTTACTTCGCCGGCAAGCTCGAGAGCGGCCGGTTCATCGTCGCGATTCTCGACGTGTCGGCGTCGATGCAGGCGACCGACGTGGCGCCGAGCCGGCTTGGCCAGGCGAAGACCGCCCTGACCAGGCTGATCGACTCGATGTACGACAACGACCGCATGGTGCTGCTGCTCGCCGGCGCGGTGACGGAGGTGCGCCAGTCGCCGACCAGCGCCAAGCCGGCGTTGCGCTCCGCGCTTGGCCAAGCGCGGGCAACCGACTCGCCGACCCGGCTGCTCGACGCGATCAAGCTCGCCCAAAACCTGACGCGCAACCGCGCCAAGACCGAGGTGCATCTGTTCAGCGACGGTGTCTCGCCGGACTTGGACGATTTCGAGTTGCAGGACTTGAATCTGGCTTACCACCGAGTGGGCGGCAGCGGCGACAACCTTGGCATCGTGTCGCTCGAGGTTCGGCCGCACCCGGAGCAGACTGGGCAACAGGCGTTATTCGCGACGGTTGCCAACGCTTCGACCAATGCGCTTGCGAGCGACGTGTCGCTGTTTTTTGGCGACCGGCTTGTGGGCAACCGGCGCGTGAGCGTCGGCGCAACCAACTCAGCGTCGCTTGTCTTCGTCGCTGGCCAAGGCACCAACGGTGTCTTTCGGTTGCAGTTGAAAAACGCCGACGCGCTCGCCGTGGACAACACCGCTTCGGTGCTCAGTCTCGCCCGGCGCAACACGCGCGCGTTGCTCGTCACCAAGGGCAACCAATTCCTCGAGCGGGCGCTGCGCAGCGTGCCCAAGCTCGACCTCGCCGTGGCGGCGAACCTCACCGGCTCCGAGCCGCCGGTCGATTTTGTCGTGCTCGACAACGTCGCGCCGAGCGCTTGGCCAAGCGGCAATGTGTTGGCGATCCACACGCAGTCGACCAATTGGTTCCGGCCAAGCGGCTCGATCGACGGCCCGCCGATTGTCGATTGGAAAAGCAGCCACCCGCTGCTGCGCTTCGTTAATTTCGACAACGTGCAGGTGGCCAAGTCGCTCGCTGCCGAGCCGCCGCCTTGGCTCGCACCGCTCGTCGAGTCGCCGTCTGCACCGCTTGTTGCCGCCGGCGAAAACAACGGTCAACGCGTTGTGTGGGTTGGCTTTAATCCGCTCGACAGCACATGGCCGCTGCGCGTCTCGTTTCCGATTTTCATCGCCAACGCCGCCGACTGGCTCAACCCCGCCGCGCGCACCGGCATTCGAGTTGGCGAGCCGTTTCACGTGCGCTTGGCCAGCGGGGAACAGCCGGTGACCGTCGAGCTGCCGGACGGTTCGACGAGGGAAGTCAAGACGACGGCCAGCGGCGAGTTGATCTTCGGCGACACGTTTCAGCAGGGCGTTTACACGGCGCGCGTCGAGACGAATGCGCTGCCGTTTTGTGCAAATCTGCTCGACAGAAACGAGAGTGATATTCGCTCGCGCGAGTCGCTGCAAATGGGCGAGTACGGCAAGGTCGAGGCGACGATGCCGGTCAGCGCCGACAAGGAGGCGTGGCGCTGGATCACGATGCTGTGCCTCGGTTTCATCCTGTTCGAATGGTGGTTTTACCACCGCCGCACCGCATGACCGACCGGCTGCAAACAATTTGGGTAATCGGCGCAGTGCTGCTCGCTGGTTGTTCGCCCGGGGGCGAGTCGGTCACGGTTTACACCTCGCAGGATCAGGTTTATGCGGAGCCGATTTTGCAGCGGTTTGAGCGGGAGAGCGGCGTTCGCGTGCGGGCCGTTTACGACAGTGAAGCCGTCAAGACGGTCGGCTTGGTCAATCGCCTGATCGCCGAAAAACGTTATCCGCGCTGTGATCTGTTTTGGAACAACGAGGCATTCCGCACGCACCAACTCGCGGCTCGCGGGGTGCTCGCGTCGGATGTGCCAATTGAGGCGTTCGGTGCGCGGACGCGGCAGTGGGTCTGGAACACAAACCAACTCAGTGTCGCGGAGTTGCCGCCAAGCCTGGCCGCGCTAACCAACGCGCAGTGGCGGGGCAAAGTGGCGATCGCCCTGCCGTTGTTTGGCTCGACGGCGACGCATTTTCAGGTGCTGCGCCAGAGCTGGGGCGCGGCGCGGTGGCAGGCGTGGTGTCGCGCGCTGTTGGCCAACAACGTGATGACGGTCGACGGCAACTCGGTGGTCGTGCAACTCGTCGGCCGCGGCGAGGTCGCGCTTGGCTTGACCGATTCCGACGACGTCCGCGCCGGGCTTCGAAACGGCCTGCCGATCGCCGGACAACCGCTTGGCCAAGACGGCATGGCCATTCGCAACACACTGGGCCATGTTCGCGGTGCGCCGAGGCCCGACTTGGCCAAGCGCTTGGCCAAGTTTCTGCAATCGTCGGCGGTGCGGGCTGCACTCGTTGAGGCCGGCGCCATTGATCCCGGCGACTCAGCCGCCACCGCGATCGCTTGGCCAGGCGTGGTCGAGGCCAACGCGCAGGCGGTGACTGAGCTTCAATCCATCTTCCTCGAGTGACATGAGTTGGGGGTTGCTGCTCAACAGTCTGGCGTTGGCTGTGCCGGTGGCGTTGGCGGCGGTCACGGTGGGGTGGCTGGCGGCGTTGTTCATCGCCTCGTCTCGTGGGTGGGTGCGCATGGGTGCGTTGATCGGGGCGATTGTGGCGTTGGCGCTGCCGCCGTTTTTGGTCGTCAACGCGTGGCTTGGGCTACTGGGAAACGTCGGCGTGCTGAAGCCGTGGCTGCCGCTCGACATCTATTCGCACGGCGGCGCGGTGTGGGTGTTGACGCTGATGCTCTGGCCGTTGCCGTGCCTGATGTGCCTCGGCGCGCTCAAGCGGCTGACTGCGGAATTGCTCGACGCCGAGCCGGGGCTGGGCGGCGGGCCGCTCGTGCGTTCGCTGCTGCTGCCGATGACGCTGCCGGCGGCGGTTCAGTCTGGGTTGATCGTGTTCGCGTTGGCGTTCAATAACATCGCGGTGCCGGCGATTTTTCAGGTAAAGGTTTTTCCGGCGCAGTTCTGGGTGCAGTTCAGCACGAGCTACAATTTTTCGTTGGCGTGGCAATACGGCTGGGTGCTGGCGGCGCTGCCGCTGGGGTTGCTGCTGCTGCTGCGCGGCCGGCCGGTCGCCTGGCCGTGGGAAAGTTCGGGCGTGCCGGGGGAGGTGTTGCGCAACCGGCTTGGCCAAGCGCTTCTCGGTTTGGCGACTGTTGTCGCTGGGCTGCTCGTCGGCGTGTCGGTATTGCTGCCGCTTGGGCATTTGATTTTCGATGCGCGAACGTGGATGGGTTTGTTGGACACGATCCAGGCTGGGAAGCAGGCGATTTGGAATTCGTTTTGGTATCCGGCGGCGACGGCGACGCTGGTCTCAGTTCTAGGCTTGGCGGCGTGCCGGAGGACGGGACTGCGGTTGGCCTGGCTGCTTTTCTTTTTGCCGGGCGTGCTGCTTGGGGTGGTGCTGGTTTTTCTGTTGAACCGGCCCGGCTTGGGCTGGCTTTACGGCGGGCCGGGCATCGTGCTGCTGGCGTTTGGCCTGCGGTATTTCGCGCTGGGCTGGGAGGGGATGCGCTTGGCCAAGGCGTCGATGGATGCTGACCTGCAAACCGTCACAGACCTCGCCGGGCTGCCGTGGTGGCAGCGTTGGCGGCATTTGTTTTTGCCGCAGGCCGGCCCGGCGCTGGCGGCGGCGTGGTACGTGGTTTATCTGCTGTGCCTATGGGACACGGAGACGCTGGTGCTCGTCGTGCCAGCGGGCGGCGAGACGCTGGCGTTGCGGGTGTTCAACCTGCTGCATTACGGCCATCACGCCCAGGTGAACGCCCTCTGCCTGATCCTGCTGTTGCTGGCCGTACTACCGTTGGTCGCCTGGGCTCTGTTTCGTTTGTTAAAAAAACCGGCCCACGTTTGAGCGGGCCGGTTGCAGAAAGTTGATAGCTCAGTTTATTTGGTGGCAATGCAATAGAGGTATTCCTTGCCACGGAGGAACAGCTGGTTGCCGACGACAGCCGGTGAACAGTCGAACTTGTCGTCCAGTTCGTTGGTCGCCACTAGCTCCAGCTTGGCGCTGTCATTGAGCACGGAGACGCTGCCGTTTCGTCCTGCGATGTAGACCCTCCCACCGGCGCTCACCGGCGAGGCATACACCCCGCTGATGCCGTCGAGCCGTTCGCTCTCTATGAGCAGTTTGCCGGTTTGGGTGTCGCGCACCGAGAGGATGCCGTTGTTGCCGGCGAGGTACCAGATGCGGCCGTTGCTCAGGAGCGGCGACGGGACGTATGGCGTGCCACGGTTGCCGGTCCAGGCAACGGCTTTGCTGTCGGTCAGGTCGCCGCTGCCGCCCAGTTTGATTGCTGCCACGTGCGCGCCCCGAAAACCGCTCATCGCGTAGGCGGTTTGTTTATCGACGACGATCGACGGGATGCAATTGGCGGTTTGCCCGCTGCATTGCCAAAGTATCTTGCCGTCACTGAGCCGGTAACTGCGGACGGCGCGGGAGCCGTTGACAATCACCTGCGTGACCCCGTCGTGCGTGGTGACGACCGGGGTGCACCAGCCGCTGGCCTCGTTTCGATCCTGTTTCCACTTCAATTTACCGGTTTTTTTGTCGAGCGCGTAGATGGCCGAGTCGCCCTCGTGATCCCACAGCAGCACGACTGTGTCGCCGTGCAGGGCGGGGGAGGTGCCTTCGCCGAAACTGTTGCGGGTGCGCATGTCGCCGAAATCCTTTTTCCATTGCAGCTTGCCTTTCATGTCGTAGCAGAACAAGCCGCGTGAGCCGAAGTTGGCGATGATGTGTTCGCCATCGGTCACTGGCGATCCGGAGGCATAGCCGTGGTCGCGGTGGTGCCCCTCGTGCGGCACGGCGGTCGTGGCGACGGAGCGCCAGTTTTCCTTGCCGGTATTGCGGTCGAGGGAGAGAAGGACGAAACGATACTCCTCGGTCGGCTTGCCGCCGCCTCCGAATCCGCCGCGTCCCCGGCTCGAGCGCCCGCTGCGCCCGTTCCGCTCGCCGCCGCGCCCCCGGCTGAATTGCCGACGCATCTCCTCACGGAGTGCATCGCGCTCGGCATCATTCAACTCACCGTCACCGTCCTTGTCGAAGCGCTTGATGAATTCCTCGCGGTTGAACCCGCCATTGCCGAAGCCGGATCGGCTGCCGCTTTCACGGCTGCGTTCGCCCCCGCGCTCGCCGCGCTCGCTGCGACCGCGACCCTCGGGCCGTTCGCCGCTTGGCCGCCGCCGTTCGCCGGGTTGACCGCGTTCACGCGAATCACTCCCTGCCGTTGCCGCCACTTTTTTGCCGGTTTTCTCAGCCGTGAGGACGAAAAGCTGATCCCCCCAGATCACGGGCGTTGAGTTGCCGGAGCCGGGAACCTTGATTTTCCAAAGGACATTTTTTTTCTCGGAAAACTCCTTCGGCGGGTTGGCGCCGGGGGCCACGCCGTTGGCAGTGGGGCCGCGCCAAGCCGGCCAATTGTCCGCGGTGACCGTGCCGGCCAGCGCCCATGCCAGGCCGGCCAAGCCGCCCAGCCCAAGTTTGGTTAGTCGAATCGAGTTCATGATTTTACGTCGAACTGGCGTTAGACTTGGCCAAGCGGTGAAAGGTTTCAAATTATTTTTTGGCCACCGCTTTTTGGCCAAGCGGGGTATGGCTTGTGCGGTCCGGGCCCTGCACCCACACTGCCGCCGTGAACATTCACTGGATCGACGCGACGCTGCTCTGCGCCTACCTGCTGGGCATGGTGGTGTTCGGGATGTGGATGGGGCGTGGCACGCGGAGTTCCGCAGAATTCATGGTTGGCGGGCGCAGCCTGCCGTGGTGGGCGGTACTCTGCTCGATCGTCGCGACGGAGACCAGCACGATCACTTTCCTGAGCGTGCCCGGCCTGGCTTACACCGGCGACTTGGCTTTTCTGCAACTGCCGCTTGGCTACATCCTCGGCCGGTGGATCGTGTCTTCAATTTTACTGCCGCGCTACTTTTCTGGCGAGTTGTTCACGGCGTACGAGGTTCTCGACCGGCATTTCGGCAGTATTGTGAAACGGGTCGCAAGTTTGTTGTTCATCATCACGCGGACGCTCGGCGACGGCTTCCGTTTGTTTCTCGGCGCGATCGTTTTGCAGCATGTCGCCGATATCGACATGAACACGGCGATCATCGCCCTCGGTATCGCGACGATCATTTACACGTTCGCCGGCGGCATCCGCGCGGTGATCTGGACCGACTTCATTCAGTTCGTGGTGTACATGGTGGGCGCGGCGATCGCGTTTGGGATTTTGATCAACTCGATCGAGGGTGGCTGGGGCGCTGTTACCGAGTTGGCCCATGCGGCGGACGGCGACAAACTGCGGATTTTTCATTTCGATTTCGACCTGACGGGCACGTACCTGTTTTGGGCCGGATTGATCGGTGGCGGTGTGCTCGCGATCGGAACCCACGGTGTCGATCAGTTGATGGTGCAGCGTTATTTGAGCGCGCGCAGCCAAGGTGAAGCGGCGCTGGCGTTGCGACTGAGCGGATTTGTGGTGCTGCTGCAGTTCGCGTTTTTCCTGTTGATCGGCACGGCCCTCTACGCCTATTACATCCAAAGCCCGCCGCCGGAACCGTTTGCCAAAAGCGACCGCGTTTTCGCCACGTTCATCGTTGCCAAGATGCCGGTCGGCGTGCTTGGCATCGTGCTCGGAGCCTTGTTTTCAGCGGCGATGTCGACCCTGTCGAGTTCGCTCAATTCCAGCGCCACGGTGCTGGTCAATGACATCCTAAAAACGGACGGTGACCGCAGCCGGTTGCGCTTGGCCAAGTGGTTGACGATCGCGTTCGGCGTGGCCCAGATCGTCGTTGGCATCTCCGGGCAATGGCTCGAATCGTCGGTGATCGGCAGCGTGCTGGCCATTCAAAGTTTCACGACGGGTATCATCCTCGGCGTCTTCGCTCTCGGCTTGGCCAAGGGCAAGGTTGGCACCGACTCGGCGTTGGCCGGCTTGGTCGTTGGCCTGATTGTCATGAGTGCGATCAAGTTCGGCACGCCGCTGGCTTGGCCTTGGTTCGCCTTGGTCGGCTCGTCTGTGACCTTTTGTGCGGGCTGGATGCACAACAAACTTTTTAACGAGGAATCGTTTCTGATTTATGACTGAGTTTCGCCTCGGGCTCGAGGTTTGCGCCGCCAATCCCCCGGAAATTTTGCGCGATGCCAGAATTGGTTTGGTGATGAATCAGGCGTCGATTGACGCAAACTTCCGTCCCGCCGATGAACTCCTCGGCGAAAGGTTGCCGGGACAGTTGGCGGCGTTGTTCGGGCCGCAGCACGGCCTGTGGGCCGAGCAGCAGGACAACATGATCGAGACGCCGCACAGGCTCGATCCGCTGCGGAAGCTCCCGGTGCACAGCCTCTACGCCGATGCGCGAAAACCGACTCCGGCGATGCTCGAGGGGCTTGATGTTCTGCTCATCGACCTGCAGGACGTCGGCACGCGTGTTTACACCTACCTTTGGACGTTGAGCTTTTGCCTGGAGGCTGCTGCCGAAAAGGGCATCGCCGTTGTCGTGCTCGACCGGCCCAACCCTCTCGGTGGCGACATCATCGAGGGGCCGATCCTGAATCCGGAATACGCCAGTTTCGTCGGTCGTGTGCCGATGCCGATGCGGCATGGGCTCACGCTGGCCGAAGCCGCGAGGCACCTGAATCGCGAATGCGGCATCGGCACCGATCTCCACTGGGTGGCGATGGAGGGCTATCGCCGTGGCGCGCTCTGGCCCGAGCATGGCCGTCCGTGGATTCCGCCATCACCGAACTTGCCGCGCTACGAAGGGGCCTTGGTTTATCCCGGGCAAGTCCTGCTCGAGGGCACGGAGCTGTCCGAGGGCCGGGGCACAACCACGCCGTTCGAACTGTGCGGCGCGCCGTACATCGATCCTGCGGCGCTGCTGAATGCGCTTGGTGAATTCGAGTTCGACGGGCTGACCGCGCGGCCGTACCGCTTCGAGCCGACGTTCCAAAAGTTCGCGCAACTGTCGTGTGGCGGCCTGTTTCTGCACCCGACCAATGCCTCGGCGCTGCGTTCCTATCGATTCACCGTCGCGACGATTGGCTGCGTTGCCCGGCTTTGGCCGGAGCATTTCGCCTGGCGGCAGCCGCCGTACGAATACGAGACCGAGAAGTTGCCGGTCGACATCCTCTCCGGCGGCACGGAACTGCGCGAGGCGATCGATGCGGGCCTGACGCCGGAGTCGTTCGAGCGGGTCACCGCCATCGACGACTCGCAGTGGGAACGCGCGACCCGGCCCGACCGGCTTTATGAGTAAGCGCCCGCCGCGGGCCAACCGCTCACTTCTTTTCAACCGGCTCGTTGGCGGGTAGCCTGTCGGCGCATGACCGTTGAGGAGCAGTTGGCCAACGGGGAGGTTCGTTACATCGATCGCCGCGACGGCGGGGTGAAGGCCGAGGCCATCTACGGCGAGTGGCCGCTGCGCTGGGTGTACGGCAATCCGCTTGGCCGGCTGGCCCAGTGGCTGCTCATTCGCCGGTGGATCGTCTCCGCATGGTACGGCCGCCGGATGGACACGGTCAAAAGTTCACTCCGCATTCGGCCGTTCATCGAGCGGTACGGGCTGGACGAGGGCGAGTTCGCCGAGCCGGTGGACGAATACAACACATTCAACCAGTTTTTTTACCGCAAGCTCAAGCCAAGCGCGCGGCCGGTCGATGCCGCCGATGACTCGGTGGTGTTCCCGGCGGACGGGCGGCATCTGGCGATTGCCGACATCACCGGTGAGACCGATTTTTTCGTCAAGGGCCGGTCGTTCGACCTCGCGCGGTTCCTCGGCGATGCCGGCTTGGCCAAGCGCTACGAGGGAGGCTCGATGCTACTTTCGCGGCTCTGCCCGGTGGACTATCATCGATTTCATTTCCCGTGCGCGGGCGAGGCCGGCATCCCGCGCTTCATCAACGGCTGGCTCTACTCGGTGAACCCCATCGCGCTCGTCACGCGCCCGTCGATTTTTTGGGAGAACAAACGGGTCGTCACTCCGGTCGAGTCGCCCGCACTGGGCCAAGTGCAGTTCATCGAGATTGGCGCGACGATGGTCGGCAGCATCCGGCAAACCTATATGCCCGGCGAGGCGGTGGCCAAAGGCGCGGAGAAGGGCTACTTTGCCTTCGGCGGCTCCAGCGTCGCACTGCTGTTCGAGAAGGGCCGGGTTGAATTCGACGCCGACCTGCTGGAAAACACCGCCAACGGCCTCGAGACCTACGCCTGCGTCGGCGAACGCATGGGCCAAGCGCTTGGCCAAGCCTGAGACAAAATGTTCGGCAGACTCCTCATCCTGTTCATCACCCTCCCGCTGGTGGAGCTTTATCTCCTGATTTGGGTGAGTACCCGGATCCATTGGACAAACACGCTAATGCTTGTGATTCTCACCGGCGCTTGGGGGGCGTATCTCGCGAAAAGCCAGGGCTACTCGATCCTCGCGCGGATACAGGCCGAGACGGCCGCCGGGCGCGTGCCGGCTGCGGAGTTGATTGACGGGCTGCTGGTGTTGATCGGCGGCATCGTGCTGCTGACGCCTGGGCTGCTGACCGACCTGGCCGGCTTCGCCCTGATGATGCCCAGCTTCCGCGCCCTCATCCGCGAGCGGGTGAAAAAGAAATTTGCCGCGCAGGTGGGGCACTTTCAAATGCCCACCCCCGGCGGCATGGGCGCTCGCCCGCAAGCTCCCCCAACCCGCCCCAAAGACGACGACGTCATCGACGTTTAGCGGCGGGTGACTTGGGGTGGGTCTTGGGCGAGGAGGCGCTTGGATTCGCGCAGGAGGAAGCCGACCTCGGTGAACGGCTCGTAGCTGATGTCCTGCCAGCGGACGAGGCCCTGCCGGTCGATGAGGAAGGTGCCGTGCAGTGGTTGCTGTTCGAAGTCGTCGTAGGCGCGGTACTGCCTGAAAACAGTCAACGACACATCGGAGACCAGCGGGAAGGGGAATGGCGCGCCGGTCTTGTTTTGCTGAACGGTCTCGCGCAAACCGGCAACGGCGTCGGTACTGATGGCGATGAGATCGATGCCAGCCTGTTTGAACTCGTCGGTCTTGGGCGCGAACACACCAAGCTGCTCGATGCAGTGCGCGCAACCTTTGCCGAGGTAGAATATGACGATCACCGGCCGGCCGGCGTAGTCGGCGAGGGTGTGTTGTTTGCCCTGGCCATCGGTCAGCGCCCACTGGGTCGCGGGCGAGGGACTCCAGCGGAACGGGCCAAGCGTGTCGAGTGACGGCCGGTCGCCGACATTGCCGGCCGGCTGAAACTCCGCGCGCCAGTCTTCCGGCAGCCCGAGAGTTTTAGCGACGGGTGCGAGGCGCTGGAAGACGGCACGATCGGTGTCGATGTGCGCGGAAAGTTCGCGCAGTTTTTGGAACTGCTTGACGGCTTCCTTTTCCCTGCCGCTGCGCCAGAGGATGTCGGCGTGGTTGGCCAGCGGCTGCACTTGGGCCTCGGCTTTGGCGGCCTGGGCGGCGAGTTTTTCGGCCTCTTTTTTGTCGCCGATCTGCAGGTGGAGTTGCGATTTGCGCTCGGGCGACAGTTTGCCGGCCAGGGCGATCTGTTTTTTGAATTCATCGTCGTCCATGTCCGCCACGGCTTGGCAGGCGAGGAGTTCGGCCCGGTATTGGTCGACGGTCTTGATGCGGCCGTCGAACGGTTTCGTTGCGTCAGCCTTGGCCTTTTTGATTTCCTTCTCCTTTTTTTCATCGGCTTGAGCCTTCTTTTCGGCCTTGGCCCCGGCCTCCTGTTTCCGTTCCTCCAGCCGCTGCCTGAGTGCGTCGAGCTTGGCCAAGGCCCCGGCGGCACGCTCCGCTTGGCCAAGCGCGTGATGAGCCGCGCCGACGGCGGCCAGGCGCTTGGCCTGTTCCTCCGGGATGCCGGTCGGCTCGAGGTAGACGGTCTGTGAGGCATCGATGATTTCCTCCCACATTTCGTAACGCAGCAGGGTGTCGAGCAGGCGCGTGCGGCCGTAGCGGGCGCTGCCGCGCTTGCCGTACTCGGTGGGGTCGTCCGGCTTGGCCAAGGTGTTGTATGTTGGATGGCGCGGCAGCTCGATCATGTTGCGCGCCAGGGCGACGGCGTCACTGGCCCGGCCAAGGTGGTTGAGGTTGCGGATGAGCCATTCGTTGTTGTGGGCGAAGTTGTGGATCTGATCCGGCATCACGCGGTCGCGCTTCATGTGGGCGTGATCAACGCGGGCGCTGGCCTCCTGCTGCCAGGCGGAGTCGTGGTACCGTTTGAGCTTCGAATAAATGTGGCCGGGCATGTGCCACATATGGGCGATGCCGGGGGAGCCTTGCCCGCACCGGGCGGCGGAGGTCAGGGCGCGCACCGGTTTTTCACTGTCCCACAGGTGGATGCGGAAGTGATGGCACGGGTGCATCGGCTCAACGTCGAGCACGTCCTCGATCAGGGCGGTGACGGCGCCGTGGCTGTGAATGGGCAGCCCGTTTCGGCTGCTCTCCCACATGCAGACGGCGAGGAACGCCTTGGCCTCGATGTCGTCGGGATACTCAAAAATAATCGTCTCGAGATCGCGGATCATTTTGCGGCGGCGATCCTTCTTGGACTTCTTGGTGTCGGCCCAGTAATTGACCTCGCTGTCGATCCAGAGTTGTTCCCGCCTAGTCGTGCCGCCCCGGCGTTTTTTGGCTTCATCGATGAAGCCCTTTGCGCGCTCGGCGTTGCCGCGGTTGGCCACAGCCATGCCCCAGTAGGCCATCGCGCAGTCGGGATCGAGCATTGCCGCCTGCCGGAAACTGCGCTCGGCTTCGAAGTGCCAAAAGCCATGCAGCTGCGCGACGCCCTGCGTGAAGAACAACTGCGCCTCCTGCACCGAGGTCGTGACCGGGAAGCGCACGCGCCCCATGCCTTTCATGAGATAGGCGCTCGAGCGCGGCCCCTCGTTGAAGGCTTCGCCGTGGTACGAGTGGCCCTCGAGCACCTTCTTTTTGCCGTCGCCCACCGGCTCTTCGGCGGTCACCGGCTTGGTCAGGCCGATGGTGAAAATCGCCGCAATCGTCCCCAAAACACGATAATTCAGTCGTCCAAATTTCATAAAGACGGGGAGTTTTCCACCATCTCCCAGCGATGGCAATGGATTTGTGACGCGGCTTCCCGTCAAAAATTCAATCGCATTTTGGCGCGAGTTGCTTACCGTGCGGCGTCCCGGTTTTCGCCGGTTTCCCTGCGGAATGAAAGTAACCTACAACTGGCTCAAGCAGTATGTTGACTTTGACTGGTCGCCCGAGGAACTCGCCGAGCGGCTGACGATGATCGGCCTCGAGGTCGAGAGCATCGAGAATGTGTCGGGCGGTTTTGGCGGTATCGTGGTCGCCGAGGTGCTGGCCATGGAGCCGCACCCGGACGCCGACCGACTCTCTCTCTGCAAGGTGAACGACGGCGCGGGCGAGCGGCAGATCGTCTGCGGCGCGACGAACTTTGACGTCGGCAGCAAGGTGCCATTGGCGACGCCCGGCTGCGTGATGCCGGCTGAACCGGGCGAGAAGCCGTTCAAGATCAAGGTCGGCAACATTCGCGGCGTCGAATCGCACGGCATGATGTGTTCGTCGAAGGAGCTTGGCCTCGCCGACGACGCCGAAGGGCTGATGCTCCTGCCGGCGGACGCGCAGGTTGGCCAAGCGTTCGCCGAACATCTGGGCCGCAGCGGCGACGATGTGGTTTACGACTTGGAAGTGACGCCGAACCGGCCGGACTGGAACAGCCTCATCGGCATCGCCCGCGAAGTCAGCGCGCTCACCGGCAACCCGCATGAGCTGCCGGAGATTCCCGACCTGCCGCCGGGCGACGACGACGCCTCGGCGCTCGTCGATGTACGGCTCGACAACGCCGAGCACGGTCCGCGTTACAACGCGCGCATCGTTCGCGGCGTGACGGTCGGCCCCAGCCCAGGCTGGCTGCGCGACACGCTCGAGCGGGTCGGCGTTCGCAGTATCAACAACGTCGTCGATGTGACGAACTACGTGATGCTCGAGACCGGCCAGCCGCTGCACGCGTTCGACTACCATTTGCTCGCCAATGCGGACGGCGCGGCCAAGCCGGTGATCGTCGTGCGCGACGCGGCCGAAGGCGAGAAATTCACCACGCTCGACGGGAAGGAGCACGAGTTGACGAGCGACGCGCTGTTGATCGCCGACGAGAGCAAGGGCATTGCCCTCGCCGGAATCATGGGCGGGCTCAACAGCGAGATCGCCGCCGGCACCGAGGATGTGCTGATCGAGTGCGCCTATTTTCAGCCGCAAAATATCCGTGCCACGGCCAAGCGCTTGGGCATCAGCACCGACGCGTCATACCGGTTCGAGCGCGGGTGCGACCCGAACGGCTGCGACTGGGTCAGCCAACGCGCCGCTCAACTCATCATCGAGACCGCCGGAGGCCGCTTAGCCAAGGGCTGTGTCGACGCCTATCCGTCGCCCGCCGTTTCGGAGGAGATTTCGCTGCGCTTTGCCCGGACCGACGCACTGCTCGGCCTCGCGGTTGCGCCGGACGAACAGGTGGCCGCGCTCACCGGGCTTGGCCTCGAGTCGGTGTCCCGCGACGGCGACACGGCGGCGACGTTTCGCATCCCGACGGCTCGGGTGGACTTGAAGCGCGAAGTCGATTTGATCGAGGAGGTCGTTCGCATTTATGGCGTCGACAAAGTGCCGTCCACGCCGCCGCGCGGTTGTGTCGGAAGCGATCCGTTCGACGCCACGCACGATGCGTTCGCGCAGATTCGCACGATCCTGACCGGGCTTGGCCTGTATGAGGCGCAGACACAGACGCTGGTTTCCGGCGAGGCGGCGTCGCTGCTCGGCATCGCGCCGGTCGCGCTCGAATACCCGCTGAGCAGCGAGCAGGACAAGCTGCGGACGAGCCTGCTGCCCGGCTTGGCCAACGTGCTGCAGCACAACGCCAACCACGACACCGCCGACGCGGCGCTGTTCGAGATCGGGCGCGTGTTCCGCGACGACGACGGCCAACCGGCAGAAGGGTGGCGGTTGGCCATCGCGCTGACCGGCCGACGGTTCGCGCCGTTTTACGAAGGGGCAGAGCGCGAGGCGGTGAACGAGTTCGCCGACCTCAAGGGGATCATTGAGGAGTTCGCCGGCCAGTTCGGCATGCGCGGCGTCAGCTACGAGCGGCACGACGAACCGGGCGGGTTTTTCGTCGAGTCCGGCAGTGTGAAACTCGGCAACACGCCAGTCGGAACGCTTGGCCAATTTTCGCCGCTGCTCGCCCGGCGGCACGACTTGAAGCACCCGGTTTTTTTCGCCGAGTTCGACCTTGGCCAAGCGCTGCAACGCCGCACGACCAAGCGCAGCTTCAAGGCGCTGCCGGCGTTCCCCGGCACGCGGCGCGACATCGCGATGCTCGTGGCCGACGACACGACTCACGACGCCGTGCTGCAAAGCGTCCGCAAGGCCAAGCCGAAGGACCTCGAGTCGGTCGAGTTGTTCGACGTCTACCGCGGCGAAGGCGTCGAGGCCGGGCAAAAGAGCGTGGCGTACGCGTTTCACTACCGCTCCGCCGAGGGCACGCTGAAAGACAAGCAGGTGGACGCCGTGCACGGGAAGGTGATCGAGCGGTTGCGTGACGATCTCAACGCGACGATCCGTGGTTGACCCGTTAATGAGCGACACGTTCGATTCATCTTCGCTCAACCCGTTGCGCGCGGAGCTGGTCGAGCATCCGGTGTTTCATTCCGTCACCACGTTGCCGCGCCTCCGGGTTTTTATGGAGCATCACGTGTTTCCAGTGTGGGATTTCATGTCGCTGCTCAAGTGGCTGCAGCAGGCCTTCGCGCCCCACGGGGCGCCGTGGCTGCCGGACGGCGATGGGGACATTCGCCGATTTGTCAACGAAATCGTTACCGAGGAGGAGTCGGACCAGGCGTTGGCCGGCAGCGCCCGGGGATTTATCAGTCACTTCGACATGTACCGCCAGTCGATGAATGAGATCGGCGCGGACAGTAGCGGGATCAACGGCTTTCTCGACTGCGTTGCAGCGGACGGCTTGGCCAAGGGCTTGGCCAGGCGGGAGGTGCTGGAGACGGCGCGGCAATTCATGCGGTCGACGTTCGACGTGATGGACACCGGCCAGCCGCATCGTGTTGCGGGGGCTTTTGCGCTGGGCCGGGAGGACATCGTACCGGGAATGTTCAAGGCCCTGCTGGCCGAGATGAAAATCAGGAAGGCGGATGCACCGACGTTCCACTACTACCTCACGCGCCATACGCATCTCGACGAGGAATCACACGGGCCGATGGCGATTCGGATGCTGGCTCGCCTCTGCGACCGTGACCCCCGGCGCGAACAGGAGACTCTGGACACGGCTCGATCGGCATTGCAGGCGCGTCTCGTTTTTTGGGATGGCGTCCACCGTGCGATTGAGCAGGTTTGATCGATCATGTCGAAGTCGGACACACCCGTCATTGAATTGTCGAATCTTACGATTCGCCGCGACGGGACTACGATTCTGCGAGGAGTCAACTGGCGGGTCAACCGTGGCGAACACTGGGTGGTCCTGGGCGGTAACGGATCCGGAAAGACCACGCTTCTCAGCGCCTTGAGTGGCTATTTCATGCCATCAAACGGGGAGATTGATCTGCTGGGTAAGCGCTTTGGCCATGCCCATTGGCCGACTTTGCGGCAGCGGATCGGCATTGTCAGTTCAAGTGTCCGGCAGATGATGGCCCGGGAGGAGCCTGCTCTGAGTACGGTGGTCACTGGCAAATACGGGATGATCGACTTGTGGGGGCATCCGACACCTGCAGACCGTGCAGAGGCCGGGAAACTATTGCAGCGCATCGGGTGCGCGCATCTGGCAGCCCGACCGTGGGCGGTGCTATCTCAAGGCGAGCAGCAGCGGATCCTCATCGGGCGCGCCCTCATGGCCCGTCCGGGGGTGTTGCTGCTCGACGAACCGTGTGCGGGGCTGGATCCGGCGGCGCGCGAAGCCTTCCTTCAGTCGGTCGACAAGTTGGCCCGCCGCCGCGCCTCGCCCGCGATGGTGCTGGTGACCCATCATGTTGAGGAGATCACGCCTGTGTTCAGCCACGTTCTGCTATTGCGTGACGGCGGGGTGGTGGCCGGTGGGGCGAAGCTCAATGTCATGAAAACGGAATTGATGGCTGAAACGTTCGGCCAGAAAGTGAGTCTCAAAAAAAATCGGGGCCGATACCGGCTTGAGATGCAGGGTGGGGATTGCTGGACCGGGCGTTGACCTTGCCAACGACCGCGTCCGCCTGTTAAATGCGTGCCGTGCAGCAGCAGCAGACAGTGGCCAAGCCGGCGAGCTTTTCCGGCATCGGGCTGCATAGCGGCAACAAGGTCGCGATGACCCTGTTGCCCGCGCCGCCGAATTCCGGCATCACCTTTCGCCGCGTGGATCTCGACAGCCACGCGGAGATCCCGGCGCTGGTCGGGAATGTCGCCGAGACCGACCGCTCGACCACGCTTTCCAAAGGCAACGCCAAGGTGCAAACGGTGGAGCACGTGTTGGCGGCCCTGTACGGGTTTGGGGTGACCAACGCCGTGGTCGAGCTCGACTCGAGCGAACCGCCCGTGGGGGACGGCAGCGCGCGGCAGTTCTGCAAACTGATCCGCGAGGCCGGCGTCGAGACGCAGGCAGAACGCATTGAGCCGATCAAAATCGCCGCGCCGATCGAGTACACGCATGACGGCACCGTGATGTCGATCAGCCCGCACGACGGCTTCAAGATCACATGCACCAGCTCTGACAAGGGCGGTCGGTTCACCCAGTTTTTCAGCGTCGAGCTGACGTCCGAAACGTGGGAGAGCGAGATCGCCCAAGCGCGAACCTTTTGTTTTTACGAGGAGATCGAGTACCTCATCAAGAACGGCCTCATCCGTGGCGGCAGCCTCGAGAACGCGATTGTCATCCGCGACGATGCCGTGCTGACGACCGAGCCGATGCGCTACCGCGAGGAGTTTGTGCGGCACAAGATTTTGGACATCATTGGCGACTTGAGCCTCGTCGGCGCGCCGTTGCGCGGGCACGTTGTCGCGGTCAAGCCGGGGCACGCTGCCAACTGCGGCTTGGCCAGGCGCATCCTGCAACAGGCACGCCGCCCGCTGGTGGCCGCGCAAAGTTTTTCCCCGCCGGGCGACAAGCCGGTGAAGCAACCCACCCAACCCAAGCAATCCCAAGTGAGCGAAGAAGCAACAGCCCCACTCGACGCCGAGCAGATCATGCAGATTCTGCCGCACCGCTACCCGTTCCTGATGGTGGACCGGGTGACGCAGATCGACGGCAACCAGATCACCGCGGAGAAAAATGTCACGATCAACGAGCCGTATTTCCAGGGCCACTTCCCCGGCCATCCGATCATGCCGGGTGTACTGCAACTCGAGGCGATGGCGCAGGTGGCCGGCATCCTCACGCTCAAGCAGGCCGACAACGCCGGCAAAATCGCCTATTTCATGGCCGCCGACAAAGTGAAGTGGCGCAAGCCGGTCAAGCCGGGCGACGTCCTGCAGATCGACATCGAGCTGCTCCGGGCACGAGGCAAGGTGGCCAAGGCCAGGGGTGTCTGCACCGTGCGCGGCGACGTGGTCAGCGAAGCCGAGATCACCTTCTCCCTCGCGGGGAAATCATAACCGGCAATAAAGTTGTGGCCTTCATAAAACAGCCGAGGGTTCACCCTCATCCGGCCTGCGGCCACCTTCTCCCGGAGGGAGAAGGAATCAAACCGAACGCGCTTGGCCAAGCGGAGTGGCTGCGAAACTCGATCAAAGAAAATGTTATTTTCTAGTTGACGTAAGTTGTTTTTTTGATCTAGGTCGTTTCTGTCACAGCAATAGAGCGGATCTATTCAATTGAGTGACTCAACATAAATACATTGAAAGATAATCAAAATGAGTAAATTGATAAAAAAATGTATGGTGCTCGTCTGCGGATTGTTCCTTTTGGGAGTTGGCAAACAGACTACAAATGCGGAAACAGACATTGCCATTTTATTATATGCCGATGCAAGTTATGCGTTTACGATGGTGAGCGTATGGGATCCACCGCAGGGCTTAGAAATACCAAACGAGCCTGTTGTGGTTGATTCAGGTGATGTTTTGTATGTCGGATGGTATTTTGAAAGTGTTACAATTATCGAGACATCAGATCAACCTGGTGCTGGTGTACTAAGGAGTGCGTAGGTAAGTAGACATTAGATTTATACCTTGATATGATTTGCGGCGTGAAAGAGCACGA
>JACKQG010000235.1_pt1 | contig 81355 bp, 77 predicted proteins | sample 8237621 | NCBI WGS metagenome assembly JACKQG01 (sample SAMN15677084, study PRJNA649215) | marine metagenome | biome: marine; feature: Black Sea; material: saline water; isolation source: suspended particulate matter (SPM) from the Black Sea western gyre | collected 2013-06-09/2013-06-10 | depth...
TGTAGAATTGGCTTCTGATTCTGACATACCTAAGTACATCTCTAATTCTTTATATTCTTCATCCGTCGGTACATGAAAGTTTTCAGGGCATACACCTCTATTATCATCAACTGCATACCAGTTGTATAATCTTCCATACATATCTGCATTACTTTCTTGATCACTGTAAACTGCTACGGCACCGCTGTTGGTATTTTGCCAACTGCTATTGCTTAGGTTTGTAGGTATCACATCACCATTATTATAATGGGTTGTTTTCAGGCTTTCTGACATCCACAGTTGGCTGCCTATTTCAATAGTTTCATATTCATTGCCATCATAGTCCACACAGCTCCCTGCCATGGGGGCTGAATCGGCGGTTAAACGAAATATAGCGTTAGCAGTATAGGTGGCACCCACTTCGTTGCCAAAATCCCATACAAAGCATTTACTACTACCTTGTTCGATATCACCACCAATATGACCATTTGCCATGGTAATTAGTTGATACGACGAACCACCATCAAACGATATTTCAGCAGAAATGCTGAAAACTGCAAAATTTTCATCACCTTGTAAGTCATAGCATACGTCAACCAAACGACTGCCATCTGTACGCTGAGAGGCGGTAATATTTGTGATTTCTGCAGTTTGTGTATATACAAATGTGCAAGAAATGATTAAAAAGAAAAGGTTACGTTTCATTTTAGGTCTCCGTTATTATTAAATATAAAAATCTGTAAACTGAATAGAACGAATGTTTTATGCATTCATTACCTCCTGTTAATGTTAAAAAACTCCTCCTTCAGGAATTTAGGGTATTAATTACGATGTGTAACGACCATTAAATATAAGGCAATTCATACTTGTAACCATAGTTAGAAAACCAAGATGTGATGTAGGTCATAAAAGCAATTGTAAATGGTTAATGATTGATGGTTAATGGTTAAAAAGAAGATAGGAGTAAGGAGTAAGGGAAATAAGGGCAATTATAAATTATAAGTTGTTAATTGTTAGTGGATAGCAAAAAAGGAAAAAGGGAAAAGCAATTATTAATGGTTAATGATTGATGGTTAATGGTTAAGAAAAAATAGGTATTCGGTTTTAGGAATTAGGGGCTAGGGAAGAAAAATTGTTAATGGTGAGTGGATAGCAAAAAGGAAACAGGAGAAAGGGAAAAGCAATTATTAATGGTTAATAGTTAAAAAGAAGACAGGAGTAAGGAGTAAGGTGAAAGGAGAAAGGAGAAAGGGCAAAGCAATTATTCAAGGGTACAAAAAACCCCTCATATAGAGGGGTTTTTACAAAAGGTCTATTTTTTCTACTTATTTCTTACAGCAGGGCTTAACACAATCTGTACCACAAGGTTGTTTCTCAAGAGATTTACCGCATGGAGCAACCTGAGCAGACTGTTTTGAACAGGAAGATGAATAACTCTTCTTGCAACAGGTTACACTCATAACTCCATATGTGAACACTGCTAAAAATAGAAACTTCCATAATAAATTTAATTTATCTTTTAATTCCACGATCTTTTCCTTTAATTAATTATTATTTAGGTCAAAACTTACATCAATTTGAACTGACTTATAGCTGACTATTTCATCCACTTTCAGCCTTTTACAAGATTTGAAAATTTCAGGGTACAAAAAAGCCACCGAAACGGTGGCTCCACTGTGGGCGATGAGAGACTCGAACTCCCGACTTCCTGCGTGTAAAGCAGGCACTCTAAACCAACTGAGTTAATCGCCCTATATTTTTTACTTATACCTCAGCTCTCTTTACTAATTTTGGAGTTATGCCAAGACTTAATTTTAGAGCTTCTTCCACATCTTTTACAAAAGTAATTTTCAAATCTTTTTTAACTTTTTCAGGTATTTCCTCTAAATCCTTTTCATTCAATGCAGGTGCCATAATATGGGTTAAACCAGCACGATGTGCAGCGGTAGATTTTTCTTTTAATCCGCCAATAGGTAATACATTACCTCGTAGTGAAATTTCACCGGTCATGCCAAAGCCTTGTTTTACTGGCGTATTCGTTAGCAATGATACCATTGCCGTTACCATTGCCACACCTGCAGACGGACCATCTTTGGGTATTGCCCCTGCTGGCACATGAATATGAATGTCTAATTTTTTATAGAAATCTTTGGGTATTCCCCATCGTTCTGCATTGGCACGCACATAAGAGTGAGCTGCTTTGGCTGATTCTTTCATCACATCCCCCAACTTACCCGTTAATTTAAGCATACCTTTGCCTGGCATTTTTGACGCTTCAATAAACAGAATATCTCCACCAAAAGCAGTCCATGCTAATCCCACTACTACACCGGGTTTATCTGTCCGTTCTGCCACATCAGAAATAAATCGTTTTGGCCCTAAGTATTCAAGTACCATTTCTTCATTTACGGTGATTTTCTTCGGTTTTTTCACCAACACATCTTTTGCCACTTTTCGACAAATATTGGCCAGTTGACGTTCAAGATTTCTAACGCCAGCCTCACGTGTGTAAGAATCAATCAATAGCTTAATGGCATCATCAGTCAATACGATTTCAGATTTCTTTAGACCATGCTCTTTAATCTGTTTAGGGAGTAAATGGCGTTTGGCAATTTCTACCTTTTCATCTTGAATATAGCCAGTATATTCTAAAATTTCCATTCGATCACGAAGTGGTCCCGGAATTCGGTCAATTCGATTTGCAGTAGTAATAAACATTACATTTGATAAATCAAAATCCACTTCTAAGTAATGGTCATTAAATGATGAATTTTGTTCAGGGTCTAATACCTCCAATAATGCACTGGAGGGGTCACCTCTAAAATCCATACCCAATTTATCAATTTCATCTAACATAAAAATGGGATTATTCGTCCCCGCCTTTTTTAGGCTTGCAATAATTCTACCGGGGAGGGCGCCAATATAGGTACGACGATGTCCACGAATTTCAGCTTCATCACGAACTCCACCTAATGAAATACGTACAAATTCACGGCCCATGGCTTTGGCAATAGATTTACCAATAGAGGTTTTACCGGTTCCAGGAGGGCCACCAAAACAAAGGATGGGGCTCTTCATTGGCTCGCCATCTTTCTTCCGAGAACGCTTCAAATTGCGAACGGCTAAATGCTCAACAATTCGCTCCTTCACCTTCTCCAAACCATAATGATCTTCATCCAATACGGTTTCTGCATTGGCAATATCTTCATTATCCTTTGACTCATGCTTCCAAGGTAACTCAACTAACCAATCCAAATAAGTGCGGGAAACGGTATATTCTGGCGATTGTTGTGGAATCTTTTGCATACGGTTTAATTCTTTCCGCGCAACTTTTTCAACTTTTTCAGGCATTTCAGCCTTATGAATTTTTTCTTCTAATTCTTCAATCTCTACACCAACACCTTCTTCACCCAATTCTTTTTGAATGGCTTTTGACTGTTCACGGAGGTAATATTCTCGTTGAGATTTAGATATTTCATCTTGCACATCAGATTGAATTTTCTCACCTAATTCAATGCGTTGGATTTCACGATTTACAACCACCGTTGCCTTTTCTAATCGTGCCTTAATATCCAATTCATCCAAAACATCTTGTTTCTCAGATGTGGCAATATTCATCAATGATACTACTTTATCAGCCAACTTTGCAGGATTTTGAATATTAGATAATGTGGTCGATTGATCATCAGAAAGATAGGGTGCCACTTTAATTAATTTCTTAAATATCCCTTGAAGGTTAATTTCAATAGCATCTAATTCATCGCCTGCATCAACATTATCTGCAATCTTATGCACCAAGCCTTTATAGTAGGGTTGATCTTGAGTAAATGAACTGATTTTGACACGCTCAAGTCCTTGTACAATGGCTGACTTGGATTTATCAGGCATATCAAAAACCTTCATCACCATGGCCAATGTTCCCACTTCAAAGAGTTCATCGCCAGTGGGATTTTCAACGGCACCATCTTTTTGAGCCACCACAACAATATATTTACGATCTTCTGATGATAAATCGTCAATTAGTTTTAATGATTGTTCACGGCCTACATAAATAGGAATAATTTGTTGCGGAAATAGCACTGTATTTCGCAATGGTAAAATTGGATAAATCTCCAATACATCTTCTTGACCGTTTTCTATTTTTACTTCTTCTGACATTCTTTCTCCAATATGGATACTAATTTAATGGTTTGTACTCTGACAAATATCATGCCATCCCTATCAAATTAGTTTAATTCTGTAATTTTTTCTAAAAATCTGTTTATTTGTCAGTATTAACGAGTTGACTCAACCGCTCTAACTAATGCCATTGCCCTAACGGTTACCGCCTCATTTGCGATGGGCATCTTCCCTGCCATTGCTGGATACATTCCATCATCCATTTGTTGTGCAAGAAACCACTCATATAATTTTTTAAATTGTGGATTGGAAGGATTGTACCCTGCACGAACCAAAATTTCTAATACTTTTAATGTACCTCCACCAAACATCATAATGCTGTCAGGAGTAATACTAAATTGATTCCACGCATTTGCCTCAGGAAGTAATGTACTTAAATTATCTTTTTCAATATTTGCCAATAAAAATTCACATGCACGCTTTAATTCATCCGATTTTTTAAATCCACTTTTTTCTGACAATAATGCGGCAATTTCAGCGGTAGTCCAAATACATGATGGAATTTTATCGATATTTTTTCCCGTTGGCACATTGGCACGGTGAATCCAACCACCATCATCTCGCTGACGCTTGATGACCCAATTTATACCTCTGTCAATAAGACGATTTCCCGTAATACCCAACTTTAATAAAATTCGCAACGCATGGGCATGATGGTGATAATACATGGGGAAACGACCGTCATCATTTTGAAATCGCATAAACTCCACAATATGATATCTCACTTTGGCAATATGTCTATTCCCGCCACGCTCATCAATTTGATGTAATAATTGTAGCTGTGCAAAAAACCGCATATCACGATTCATATTTTCATCGTCTTGCTCAGGTAATGTTTTAGCACCCTGACTTATTAATTGTTTTAATTTAAGATGGGAAAATGCATTTTTTTCAGCCAATGCATATAATGGATGTGGATGCTTCATTCGGTACACATCCTTCAACATATTCAAAGTAGTAATGGGTGAGCACTTCATAATCAAATGTGTAATAGGATTTTTCTCTACCTTATTTACCCATTCCGGTTCAGCATCAATATTTTCAAGAATAGTTCTACGGTCTAAAGTTATTGGGTTCTTCGGAAATTTTGAATCAAATCGACCTTTCTTACTTGGGTCGAATTTACCTTTTCCTCTGGGTGTAAATTTTCGTTCGGACCGATCATCTCTACCTTTACCAAAACTACCTTTTCTTCTATCGTCTGCCATTTAATCCGTACCCAATATTAATTTATTTATAAAAACCATTCTATCCATGATTTGATTTTACACCATACATTTTTGCTTGTTCATCCGCATGATAAGATGAGCGAACTAACGGGCCCGATTCTACCACTTTGAATCCCATAGCCAAGCCTTTTTCTTTAAACATGGCAAATACATCCGGATGTACAAATCGATCTACTGCAAGATGGTCTTTGGTGGGCTGTAAATATTGACCCACATTAAATATCTCAACACCCAAATCAGCCATTTCTTTCATGGTCTCCAAAACCTCGTCATCCGTTTCACCCAGCCCCACCATTAAACCCGTTTTGGTTAATAATCCAAATTCTATGGATGCTTCCAATACAGATTTTGTTCGCTGCCAAATGGATTGAGTTCGCACTTGTTTTGAGATACGTTCCACGCATTCAACATTATGTGAAAATATTTCTGGTCGTGCCGAAAATACTTTTTTGAGTGATGGTAAATGTCCCTGAAAATCTGGCGTCAATACTTCAACCGTACAATCTGGAGCCATTCTATGAATTTGATTAATAGTCTCTGCCCAAATCGTAGCACCAAAATCATCCTTCAAGTCATCTCTATCCACAGAGGTTATAACCACATGAGTTAGCCCCATTTCTTTCACTGCATGGGCAGTTCGTACAGGCTCCATTTCATCATATATTGGAGGCTTCCCTGTTTTAACCGAGCAAAATCCACAAGCGCGTGTACATGTGTCGCCTAAAATCATAATGGTGGCCGTCTTGCGACTCCAACACTCATAGATATTTGGGCAACGGGCTTCTTCACAAACGGTATTCAATTTTTGACTGGACATCAATTTTCGAATGTCATTAAAATGGCCATCCGTTTTCAGTTTGATTTTCAGCCAATCTGGCCGTTTTACATGTGTGGAATTATTTTCCATTACAGCTTAATATCACTTCCATCAAATGCTTCTATTAACTCAGTTACTCGAGATAAAAATCGAGTACCATAGGCACCATCAATCAATCGATGATCATAACCCAATGTTATATACATCATGCTGCGAATTACAATCACATCACCGAACTCAGTTTCTTTTACCACCGGTTTCTTCTGGATTGAGCCCACACTTAAAATTCCAACATTAGGCTGATTGATGATTGCCATTCCAAAGAGGCTACCAAAAATCCCAGGATTAGTCACGGTAAATGTAGATCCAAATATTTCATCAGGTTCAAGTTTATTTATGCGTGCACGTGCAGCCAAATCGGCAGTGGCTCGAGTTAGGCCCAAAAAGTTCTTTTCTTCTGATGCTTTTATGGCTGGCACAATCAAATTGTTATCTGGAAGCGCCACTGCTACGCCCATATTTATTTTCTGATGATGAACAATATTATCACCATCTATTGACGCATTCATTAATGGAAATTCTTGAATCCCCTTAATACATGCATCTAAAATCATAGGCGTATATGTGAGCTTCACACCATATTTTTCAAGGAAAGCATCCTTGCTTTGAGCACGATAATTCACCAAATTCGTTACATCCACCTCCGTTGTAGAATATACATGAGGTGATGTTTGTTGAGATGCCAACATATGTTGTGCAATTTTTTTACGCATTCGACCCATGGGCTCAATATTATCAGTAAGTCCTGGAGTTGAAGTAGCAATAGGCTGTACAGGTGTTGCAGGAATATGTGGAAGTGGAACTGCCGCAGGTGTTACGAGTTGAGCATTTCCTCTATTTTCTAAATATGCCATCATATCATGCTTATTCACGCGACCATCTTTTCCAGAGCCGCTGATTGAGTCTAATTCTTCTGAGGAAATACCCTCTGTTTTCGCAATAGATTTCACCAATGGAGAATAAAAACGTCCCCCCTCACCTGATGATGTTGATGGAGAAACTGGCACAACCTCAACCGTTTTTTCAGCTTGTGCAACCTCTTCCACTTTAGGGGCTTCCTTTACTACTTCTGGTGATTTTTTAACGGGAGCTTCCCCTTCACCACCAACTCGAGCTATCACGGTACCCACCTCAACTACATCATTTACGCTAAACAGTAATTCCGTTATTACACCTGCTGCGGGAGATGGAACTTCAGAATCTACTTTATCGGTAGAAATTTCTAATAATGTTTCATCTAAAGCGATTGTATCACCAATATTTTTCTTCCACTCAAGGATTGTACCTTCAGTTATTGACTCACCCATTTTTGGCATTATCACATCCATTGCCATAAAAACTCCTTTTTAAAATTAATTTTTCAACTAATTTGATTTATAAATTTTATCTCAATTGTGCATTGTGGATATACTTTAGAAATTTCTTGATTCAATTTGACTTGAACCGCTTCTTTTTGCATAAACTCAACTGAACATGGAATCTCAAATGAAATATTTGAAACGGTTCCATTTTCTTTTATAATTCTTAAATCTTGAATCGCACCCAACATATAACTCTCAACTATTGGACTCACTAAGTCCATAATACTATTTTCTGCGCTACCACCCCGCTTCACAGGGTCAATATGTGTTACCACATTTGCATACAATTTGGTTGAGATATTATCTTCAACCACATCTGCAATTACATGAAGTTCATCTGCCGTGTGCTTATGCTCCACCTCAACATGCAAAGAAATGAATTTTTTCACTCCATATTGATGCACAATAATATCATGAACATTGAGTACTCCATTAACTTGTGTTGCAATTTGAGAAATGGTATCAATCATTTCTTTTGTTGGGGGTTTACCTAATAATTCATCCACGGCATTTCTGGCAAGTTCATACCCCGTATAAAGAATAAAAATAGAAACGCCAATTCCCATATAGCTATCAAGTTCAGGCCACCCCAACCTTGCGCCAATAAGTCCAACCACAACTAACAGAGATGATAACATATCACTCCGATGATGTACGGCATCACCTTTTAAAATGTCTGATTCAATCAAGTCACCCATTTCATGACTGACTCTCGCCATTATTTCTTTTATGAAGATGGTGACCACAATAATGAGAATCATCCGTGGGTCAACCATTAATTCCTCAGAATGATACAATCTTCCAACAGAAGATTTCAAAAATTCAATACCCACTAAGCCAATTAAGAATGCAATCAGCAAAGAACTAATTGTCTCTGCACGTCCATGTCCAAATGGATGTTCAGCATCTGCCGGTTTCTGGGAAAGTTTGAATCCTAAAATCACAATACCACTGGTAGCAACATCCATTAATGTATGAAATGCATCTGCCAATAATGCGATACTTTGAGAAATAACGCCTAAAGACAGCTTTATTCCAAACAGGAATAAATTACCAAAAATAGATAGATATCCCTCCAACCTTCCCACTTTGAGTCGGTTGGATGGTTCGAGGGGATCACCTCCCTTTGAAATCACACAATTTACTAAGTATGTGGTAAGTCTATTCATTTAACGATATGCAGGAATCCCGGTTATGTCTTCACCTAAAACAAGGGTGTGCATTTCATGTGTGCCTTCGTAAGTGTACACCGATTCAATATTCATCAAATGTCGCATGATAGGATATTCACCCGTTATACCATTGGCACCATGAATTTCTCGTGCAAGTTTGGCACATTCACGGGCAACCCATACGTTATTACGCTTTAACATTGATACTTGCTGATGGCGTAAACTTCCATCATCTTTATTTCTACCCACTTCAATGGCCAACATTTGACCCTTTGTGATCTCAGTAAGCATCCACGCCAATTTATCCTGTATTAGCTGGAAGCCACCAATGGGCTTACCAAATTGTACCCGTTCTTTTGCATAAGCAACAGATGCTTCATAAACGGCCATGGCCGATCCAATTGCACCCCAACCAATCCCAAACCGTGCTTGATTCAAACATCCTAAAGGTCCCTTTAGTCCAACCACATTTGGCAATAAATTTTCTTCAGGAATAAATACATCATCAAAAACTAATTCTGATGTTACAGATGCACGTAGTGACCATTTATGCTTCATTTCAGGAGCTGTAAATCCATTCATTCCCTTTTCAACGACAAAGCCTCTAATTTTTTCATCATCACATTTTGCCCACACAACGGCAATGTCTGCAATGGTTCCGTTAGTAATCCACATTTTGGCACCATTAAGTTTATATCCACCATCAACCGCGTTGGCACGGGTGAGCATCCCCCCCGGATTAGAACCATGATTGGGCTCAGTGAGTCCAAAACATCCAACAAATTCACCCGAGGCTAATTTTGGTAACCATTTATTTCGTTGTTCTTCGGTACCATAGGCATAAATGGGATACATAACCAATGAACCTTGAACGGAAACAAATGAACGGATTCCAGAATCACCACGCTCCATTTCTTGGCACATAATACCATAGGCAACATTCGACATGCCCGCACATCCATATTTTTCAGGAAGATTCATACCCATAAACCCCAGTTTTCCAAATTGTGGAATCAAATCATAATCAATAGTTCCATCCTCAAAGTGGCGTTCAATATCTGGCATAATTTCTTTATCCACAAATTCGCGTGTGGTATGTTGCACCATAATTTCATCTTCTGAAAAATGATGTGAAATATCTAAAAAATCTACACAATTAAGTTTCATGCTATCCTCTCAGTTATCGGTCTCAATTTAATATTCTAATAATTCTTGTAATGCATTTTCAAAACGTTTATGTGGCAAATACACATTGTTCTCAATATGAGATGCAAATGGAATTGGCGTATCTAACGATGCCACTCTTTTCACCGGAGCATCTAAAAACTCAAATGCGTCTTCTGAAATTGTTGAGGCAATCTCTCCCCCAATTCCACCTGTAATATTGGCCTCATGCAACACCAACACTCGGTTTGTTTTTTGTATGGATGCAAACACCGTTTCTCTATCCCATGGCATAAGTGTTCGCAAGTCAATAATTTCAACTGAAACACCTAATTTATTAACTACATCCACCGCCCAATGGACAGCCTTTCCGTAAGTAACAATAGTGGCATCAACCCCAGTCTTCACTACTTTAGCCTCACCCATTGGCACATTGTACAACTCAGTTGAAACTTCACCTTTTAAACTTCGATATAAACCTTTATGCTCAAAAAATAAAACGGGGTTTGGATTTTCGATAGCAGAAACCAATAATCCTTTTACATCAGCCGGTGTTGATGGGTATACAATCTTTAATCCCGGAACGTGAAAAAACCATGCTTCAGGATTTTGTGAGTGAAATGGTCCCGCACTCAGTTCTCCACCACATGGCATTCGTAAGGTTACATTCAATGGTGAATCCCATCGGTAATATGTTTTGGCTAAATTATTTACAATTTGATTAAACCCACATGATACAAAGTCTGCAAATTGCATCTCCACCACAGGCTTATAGCCTTCTAAGGCTAATCCCATTGCCGCACCAATAATGCCTGATTCAATGATAGGCGTATTTCGAACGCGACTTTTACCAAACTTTTCTAAAAAGCCCTCACTGATTTTGAATACTCCACCGTACTCTGCAACATCTTGTCCCATCAAAAGTACGGATTCATCTGACTCCATCTTTTGAAAAAGACCTTCTTTTATTGCATCTACGAATCGAAGCGATTTCAATGAATTTGTTGGGTTTTTCAGACTTAATTCATGTGGATAAAAAACATCATTCAATTCATCTGATTCTGTACTTTTAGGGATTTCAGCACTGGCTGCAAAATCAATGGCTGGATTCACCAAACTTTTGATTTCATTTTCAATCTCAACCACAAGCTCTTTATTAAACCATTTCTTTCCTGATAATGATTTTTCAAACTGTAAAATGGGATCTTGCTTTGCCCATTCATCAATCAACTCTGAAGGAACATACTTGGTACCCGATGCTTCTTCATGACCACGCATTCGGAATGTTTTCGCCTCAATCAACGTGGGGCCATTCCCCTTTCGTGCATGAGTGGCTGCCTTTTCAACGGAATCGATGACTGCAAATATATCATTCCCATCAATTAAATCTCCACGAATGCCATAGCCCTTTGCTCGATCTACCAAATTTTTACAAGCATATTGCTCTGAAGTAGGTGTTGACAATCCATACCCATTATTTTCAATCATGAAGATAACTGGCAATTTCCACACGGCTGCTAAATTCAACGCTTCATGAAAATCTCCTTCACTGGTTGCACCATCACCAATAAAGGCTAATGCCACTCTTTTTTCATTTCGCATTTGATACGCCATTGCAAATCCATTTGCTACCGGCAACATGGCGGCTAAATGTGAAATCATTCCCGTAATATGTTTCTCTGGAAGTCCAAAATGAAAAGTTCGGTCACGACCTTTAGTAAATCCACCTACTTTGCCCATTAGCTGGCAGAATAGTTTTTCCATATCTACTTGACGAGTGGTAAACACACCAAGGTTTCTATGCATCGGTAGAATTTGATCATCATTATTTAATGCATGAGTAACACCAACAGAAATAGCCTCTTGCCCAATTCCCGAAAACCATTTACTAATTTTACCCTGTCTTAACAAAAGCAGCATTCGCTCCTCAATAATTCGAGGTGTTTTTAGTAAACGATATAATGATATGAGGTCAGTTTTTTTCAAAATTTAAAACTCAACAATTTCCTGTATTGCCTTTTCAATCCAAGACGTTTGAACTAAAATTTCATCTTCTAATACTGGTGCATAAGCAATGGGTACATCCTTAGATGCCACTCGTTTTACTGGCGCATCCAAATATTTGAATCCAGCATCAGCAATTTGTGCAGCAATTTCTGCACCAAATCCATTGGTCATATTATCTTCATGCGCTACAATGACACGATTTGTCTTTTTAATGGACTCCATTATCGTATCCATATCCAATGGGTTTAATGTGCGTAAATCAATAATATCTGCTGATACACCTGAATTTCTTACCGCTTCAATGGATTTTTGAACCAGAGCACCCCATGTAACAATAGTCACGTCGCTACCTTCTTGTACCATTTTTGCCACTCCAAATGGAAGATAGAAATCTGAATCTGGCTCTAAGCTTGCTGCAAATCCTTGACGATATAATCCTTTATGTTCCATAAAAATTACAGGATCATTTAATTGACAGGCTGATTTAAGCAATCCTTTTGCATCAGCAGCATTTGATGGATATGCAATTTTCACACCTGGTAAATGGGTAAAATACCCATCGATACTTTGACTATGACATAGAGAGCCATGGATATACCCACCTACTGGCACACGAATCACCATTGGGCAATCCCAATCACCATTTGAGCGATACCGTACCGTTGCCATTTCATTTCTAATTTGCATCATGGATGTCCAAATATAGTCACCAAATTGAATTTCAACTACCGGACGATATCCAACTGTGGCTAAGCCAATTGCGGTACCTATAATGGATGATTCAGCTAATGGTGAATTATATACACGATCTTCACCATATTTTTCAGTGAGTCCACGTGTAGCTGTAAATACACCACCCTTGCCGCGACCAACGTCTTCACCAAAAATAACCATTTTATCATTCTTAGCTAATTCTTCATCCAACGCATGATTAATGGCATCCACAAGTACCACTTTATCTCCAGTAGAATTTGGTGATAAAGATGCAAAATTCTTTATATTACATTCAGGCGCAAATACATTTTTATCATAGTCTTCCGCCTTGGGCGATAATTGACTATCTGCCCACACTGTTTCTTCATCTACTTGCGTTGATACTTCTTTAATGATTTTATCAAAATCATTTTGTTTGGCGATTCCAGCATCAATACACTGTTTTGCTAATACTAACAATGGATCTCTTTTTTGATCTGCTGCCAAGTCGGCTTCACTTCTATATTTTCGCTGATCATCAGATGATGAGTGAGGTAACAAACGAACCACATTAGAAATAATTACACTTGGACCCCGCCCTTTACGTGCACGGTCAACAGCCTTTTTAAATGCCATTTGAGTTTCAAAGAAATCAGTGCCATCAACATTAAAGCGAGTTAACGAATCATAACCTGCAGCGATATTGTACACTGATGCACCACTGGTTTGCTCAATAATAGGTACAGAAATTGCATATCCATTATTTTCAATATGGAAAATAACAGGAGCCTTTTCTCGACTGGCCCAATTTAGTGCCTCATGAAAATCACCTTGACTGGTTGTACCTTCACCAGAAGAGACATAGACCACCGCTTTCTCACCATTTCGCTTCATGCCAAAGGCTACACCTACAGATTGTAGATATTGAGTTCCAGTTGAACTGGACTGAGAAACAATATTTAGCGCTTTATGTCCAAAGTGTTGTGGCATTTGACGACCACCAGAACTGGGGTCATCTTCTTTTGCCAAAAATGAAAGTAGATGCTCCTTAGAAGTCATCCCCCAACCCAAACAAAATGCTTGATTTCGATAATATGGATATGCATAATCGAACCCAGGTTTAAAGCAATTAGCTGCAGCTAATTGAGCCGCTTCATGCCCAGCTGCACCGATATGGAAAAACCCTTTACCTTGCTTCAGTAAGATGAGTTGTTTTTCATCTAGCCGACGAGATAATGCCATATTTCGATAAATTGCCAATAACTGTTTTTTTGAAAATCCGTGTAGTTTCATGTGGTCTCCTTTTCTACACATTCATCAATAAATTTTACTTTAAATGTCTCACAAATCAACTGAGCCAATTTGTGTACCGTTAAATCTATTTTGATACAATCTTTGATAGAAGTAACTCCGTGCTCAAAAATTCCACATGGAATCATCCCATCAAAAAAACGCATTTCTGGATTAAAATTTAATGCAAAACCATGCATAGTAACCCAGCGAGAAAGCCGAACACCCATGGCGCAAATCTTTTCATCTTCTACCCAGACACCTGTCAAATCATCTTTTCGGTCTGCAGAAATTTCTATTTTTTTTAATGTGTCAATAATGACAGCTTCTAATGTACGCATATACCAAGATACACTTTTTTCATATCCATGAAGATCAATTAACGGATATCCCACCAATTGCCCCGGCCCATGATAGGTTATATCTCCACCTCTATCAATCTGCACCACTTCAGCCTCTTCAGGATATGTGGGCAACAAATGGTCATGATTTGCATTTTTTCCAAAAGTATAAACATGGTCATGTTCCAACAATAAGAATACATCCTCAATCTTACCATCTTTTCTTAATGAATGGATGCTTTTTTGTAGCTCCCAAATAGGTTCATATGGTTGAGTACCCAGCCAAAAACAGTTTACTTTTTCATCACTAATAGACTGTATATCCAATAGTAAATTGGTAGATGTGGATAAGTCTATCAAAATTTAAATATGGACTGCTTCACCTAATGCATCGGCTGTGGCTTCCATTATTGCCTCAGATAAAGTAGGATGTGGATGAATTGTTGTCAAAACCTCATGCCAAGTTGCCTCTAGTTTTCGAGCAATGCCGGCTTCAGTTATCAAATTAGTTGCTTCTGACCCAATAATATGACAGCCTAATAATTCACCATATTTTGCATCATAAATCACCTTCACAAAACCATCCGTATCACCTACGGCCATTGCTTTACCTAATGCTCTAAATGGAAATTTTCCAATCTTTAATTCGTAACCTGCATCACGGGCCGCCTTTTCTGTCAAACCAACTGAGGCAACTTCTGGGTGACAATACGTACAGCCTGGAATATTATCATATTTCATAGGCTCTGGATTTTCACCAAACATATGCTCTGCAGCAATAATGCCTTCTTCTGATGCAACATGGGCCAACCATGGTGGACCTGCAACATCACCAATCGCATAAATACCATCTATATTTGTTTGCATAAATCCATTGGTAGAAATCCATCCTTTATCAAGAGCGATGCCAACTTCTTCTAATCCAATATCCTCAATATTTCCTTGAACGCCCACTGCAATTAATGCTTTGTCTGCTTCAATAATTTCACCGTCTTTTGTATGTACTTTCACTTTGGTTTTAAGACGTTCAATTTTTTCCACAAAGGTATTGGTTAAAATATTCATTTTTCGCTTTTTGAATATGCCTAATAACTCTTTAGAAACATCTTCATCTTCCCCCGGAAGAATAGTAGACAGCGCCTCAATAACGGTTACTTCTGTGCCATAAGTATTATAAAAATGGGCGAATTCCATACCAATTGCACCTGCACCGATAATAATCAAACTTTTAGGCTGTTCTTTTTGAATCATTGCCTCTTTTGAAGTAATTACGCGATCACCATCGGGCTCCATTCCAGGAAACCATTTTGACCGCGCACCTGTAGCAATAACAATATTATCTCCCGTAATTTTATTTACTTCACCCTCACTGGAAGTAGTTTGAACGGTAGTGGAATTAATTAGTTTTCCACGGGCAGGTAAATAAGTAACCTTATTTTTTTTCATAAGGAACTCAATACCTTTACTTAACCGTCGTGAAACATCACGAGAACGTTTAATGACTTTTGACCATTTCACCGTGTATTCAGGGATTTCAATCCCGTACTTTGACGCATTTTTCACAATTTCTAATACATCTGCATTTTTTAATAATGCTTTGGTGGGAATACAGCCCCAATTCAGGCAAACTCCACCCAAATGATTAGACTCAACAATTGCTACTTTTTTGCCTAATTGAGCTGCACGAATTGCCGCAACATAACCACCCGGACCACCACCAACTACAATAACATCAAAATTATCCATCTACTTCCTCATCGAAATAATATCTAAAAATTCTTTACGAGTACGTGCATCTTCGCGAAACAATCCCGTCATAAAGGATGTTGTGGCAAAAGAATTCTGTTTTTCAACTCCACGCATTTGCATACACATATGCTGTCCCTCAAGAACGACAGCAACTCCCTTTGGTTCAAGTACATCATTCAAAGTTTCAGCAATATTCTGAGTCATTCGCTCTTGAAGCTGAAGTCTTCTACCAAACATCTCTACAATCCGTGGAATTTTAGAGAGACCTACGACTTTACCATTTGGGATATATGCCACATGTGCTTTGCCAAAAAATGGCAACAAATGATGTTCACACAAACTAAAATAATCTATGTCACGAATAGTGACCATTTCATCATAATCTTCGTAAAAGATAGCATCATTAATGATTGAATCAATATCTTGGCGATATCCACTGGATAGAAAATCCCATGATTTTGCAACGCGGGAAGGTGTTTTTATTAATCCCTCTCTATTGGGATCTTCACCAATCTGAGTTAGCAATTCACCAACAAGAGATTCAATTTTATTTTTATTATTATCTGTCATAATTATTTTCCTTCTGGACCAAAATATTCAGTGAATATGGTAGGTGTCTCTCTTAATTTTATTGAATATAAACTTGCTGGATTTGGAATCTTCCACTGAATCTGCTCCCAAATAAATACAACCATATTTTCTGTGGATGGTTGCTTTGATTCAAACCATGGGATATCTAACTGAATTTGACTGTGATCCATCACATCTAATACTTGAGATTTCACCACTTCATTCAGCTCAAACAAATTACAAATAAAACCGCTATCCTCATTAATTGGACCATGAATAGTAATATCCAAAATGTAATTATGCCCATGAACTCTCACGTCTTCACCAAAAACGTCATAGTTCTTCTGCTCAGACCAATTGGGATTCCAATAACGATGTGCAGCACAAAATTTATATTGTTTCGTTAGATATGGCATTTAGCTCCGAAAATTTTTGAAATTACTTGCATAGTGCAAGATTGTCCAAGACAGATAATTTACTGACTTTTATAAAGGTAGAGCAATGCAAAGAATGTATATGGGAAATGATTTTTTATGTAGATGATGGACAAAATTTAGCGATGCTACATTCTGAACAATTGGGGCGATTCGCCACACAAATTGCACGTCCATGATCAATAATTAGATGGGTAAAGAGAGTCCAATCTGTTTTATCGATAATTTTTTCTAATTCTCGTTCAATGACAACTGCATTTTTTGATTTGGTAAAATTGAGTAAATTTGTAATTCGGGTTACATGCGTATCCACTACCACCCCTGGAACATCAAAAATATTCCCCAACACTACATTGGCTGTTTTTCGACCCACACCAGTAAGATTGACTAATTCATTCATCGTGCCGGGAACTTCTCCATCATACTCATCAACAAGTGAATGAGAGAGCCCCTTAATAGACTTGGCTTTATTATTGTAAAATCCAGTTGAATAAATTTCTTTACCGATTTCAGCCACTGTTAATTGAGTGAAATCTTCTGGAGTCGGATATTTATCAAACAGTGGAATCACCACTTTATTCACACGCTCATCGGTGCATTGAGCCGATAATACAGTGGCAACCAATAATTGAAATGGTGAATTATAGTCGAGAGAGCATTTAGAATCTGGATATTCTAATTTGAGGATGCTGAGAATTTCAGCCATCCGCAAACGCTTTCGTTTTATAGACTCAACGGGCATTCTTCACCTGATTTGCGATTACACTTAAATTTTTACAAAACAATGACTTAGGAAATACTAAATCAAAACCTGCTTCCGTTGCCTTTTTTTGAAGGGTTTTGTTTAGTCGGTTCACCAATCCAAATACTACCATATCATTCTTTTTTATTTTTTCACCTAATTCAAATGGACTTAAGTTTTGATCATTCAAATCAATAATAACACAGTTTTCTGAGAATGAATAATTTTCTAATTGAGGAAATGATAATCCGTATCCCAAACTATTGCATGCATGGGCTAAATTAGCTGAAAAGGTTGGTTCATTGATAAATGCTGCAATTTTAAATTCTGACATATTAATTATTACTTTCTAAGGGATGATAAATATCCCAATTAAAATCTTTATATGACTCAATTACCATTACATTATCGAAGGCATGTTTGGCTAATAATTGTATTAAATCTACAGAAAGCCCTCGTTGCAATCCATCATAATTTTCAAATTTGCTTTGGCATTTTCTAAAGAGCCCGCGTGCACCATTTAAATTATGATTTGTCAAATGATAAAATCCAACTGACAACTGGATTAGTCCTTGCACAAATTTTGCATCAGGCAGTCGATATTCTGTCCAAATTTCTTCCCAATATTCATGTGCATCGTAAAAATTTTTTGCATTAAATGCTTGCAATCCCTTGCTAAAGACTTGATCAATTTTATCCATTATGGCGAAATACCTCATCAACGATGTCATAGTATTTTTCACCTTTTCTAATTTTTACCGCCACCGTTTTGGGGTCGTGATAGAAAAATAGCCACCAATTTCCTTCTGCTGCATCCTGTAGAAATTTAGTTTTTTCTTCTAATGAGAGAAGCGCATTTAAATCATAACCCATTATCCATGGTAATTTTAAATGAGAACGAAGTGGAATTAAATCAGAACAGAAGACAAGTATTTCACCCTCACTTTCCACCTTGATTAGTTGTTGTCCGGTGGTATGACCATTTACGATATACGATGATATCTCTGGTAAAATTTCACTATTGTCTGTGATCAGTTTCAGGACTCCTGCATCTTTTAAGGGGATATAATTTTCCTTAAGATAGCTTGCCCTATCACGTGGATTTGGAACATTGCCTGTATCCCAATTACGTTCTGAAATATGATATTGTGCATTAGGGAATGCTGGAACCAAATCACCATTTTTAGCCAATGATAGCGCCCCTCCAGAATGATCAAAATGCAAATGGGTTAGTATTACATCTGTAATATTTTCATACGAATATCCAAACTTACTTAAAGTATCACTTAAAGGATTGGTTGTCTGTTCTATTGCAAACATAGATTTAAATTTTTCATTAAATTTGTTTCCCATTCCCGTTTCAATAAGTACTCGCTGAGAGCCATTATCAAGGAGCAAACATCTCAATGAAAGATCGATTCGATTCAACTGGTCTGCAGGATTTGTTTTCTCCCACAATACTTTGGGAACCGAACCCATCATGGCACCACCATCAAGTCTAAAATCGCCCGTTTCCAGTACAATAACTTTCCATTTACCAATTTTATTTAACATCAAGCAAAGCCTCAATGTTAAGAGATGCTGCCGAAATAATATTTTCAGTGTATTGTGGTGCAACTTTCAATGCAGCTCTATATGCATCAAATGTCAAAATGACCTGTGGGGTCAAATAATCTAATTTCATTTTATCAATGCTGTTCAGAATCCCTTCGCGTCCAACATTCATAATATTCATACTATCCTCGATCACTTCCCGAGAAACACTCACATCCATAATTTCACTCATTGTGGGTAACCACGGAGTAATCTTGACCATACGCACTATATCTTCCTCATGACATTGTATGATTTGACAGCTTAACTCAAAGGTTGACAAAAGGGTCAGTTTATCTGGATTTAAGCCCCAATCGGCAAATGAGTCATCTAGAATACTTTGTGTGCATAAAATCAGCAATGCTGTAATTTTTTCATTCGATAAAAATAAGTTACTCCGCAATGCCGACAATACAAAAAGGAATGATTTACCACTTTGTTGAGCACTTAACTCTAATAAAAATTCAAGGATAGGGCGACCGTCTGAAACGCGACTCAATTGTTCAAGATGAGAAAATGCTAATTTGGCATTTCCCTCTTTGATGGCGATCTCTAATGAATGGATGGTTATGGTTTCTTCTAACTCTCCAAATTTAAACATTAACTCAGATTTGGGCCTACTTTCAAATGAGGATATATATTCTTTTACCCAATTCAATAGTTTCATATTTGGAGATGAAATATTTATGCCAATTAATGATTTAACGGCTTGTACCACTCTCAGAGGGTGGGTATCCCAATCATCTTCATAAACGGTAAAAATAGCCTTTTCAAACAATCCCGTTAACTCAGTTTTTACTTGTTGGATATCCATTTATCCGCCGTACGACCACCCCGTTTTACGGAGCTCTAACGGTTCAGTTTCATGACTTACCACTACATCTTTTACTTGGGCCAAAAAGAGTGGATGATCCCCCCTTTCATTCACATCCACAACATCACAAACTAAATACGATGGTGGTAATTCTAAAACGGGTAAACCATCCATCATTTCAAATGATTGACCATTTATCAAGCCATTTACGCATTCGGTAGATTTAAAGAACGATGCGGCAAAGTCTTTTTGTTCATGCGAAAGTAAGTGTAAAATAAAACGATTTGATTGCTTCACCACATCAAATGTATGGCTTTCCCGTTTTATACAAACAGAAATCATAGGAGGCTCAAAAGAAGCTTGGCTTACCCATGTTACGGTAGCCGCACAAATATCTTTATCTGTAGAAGATGTAAGTACATACGCTCCATAAGTGAGCATGCGTAATGCAGTTTTGCGAGATTTTTCATCCATTGTTATATAATGTCCCAAATTATGACTGGAAAATTTAAACCTATATAATTCTATTACTGGAGCAAAATCCCAATCGAGTTTAGTAAAAATTCACTTAAATTTCTCATGTGAATAGAGAACATAATTAATGGCACAAGCAGGAATCCACGCTCTCATCGGCTTACAATCAAAACGATTAATCCCTCATGAAAAAGGGCTCTACCCTTCAATCATCATCGGATCACTATTACCCGACCTTGACATTATACTTGTTGCCATATCTTCCATGTTTTATTCCATAGAAAAAAGTACTGAAATATTTCATCGAACATTCAGCCATAGCTTTTTCTCCCTTATCATTATGTACCTGATATTCATGATATTGGGTGAAGCAAAGAAAAATTCTCAACTCAAAGCTATTGGTAAAGGACTTACCATCGGCATTTTATTGCATATTATAGTGGATACTTTTCTATGGTTTCATGGAGTACACTTTTTATGGCCACTTCCTGTTAGTGAGTTCAATTTATGGGAATCAATACATCTACCTGTTATAATGAGGAATTTAATCCTTTCATGTGAATTTCTATTCTTCAGAATATATGCGTGGTTCCTCATCAATCAATATATAGCAAACCCTGTTGACCATGATTGGTTTATAAAATTTCTCTCACAATGGATGAAAATAGAATCCATTCTCTTTGTAATATTTTTATTTTTTACATATTTTGAAATTCCCAGTTTTACATTTCTTTTTGGGTTGGCGTATATTCCATCACTCATTATGGCAATAATTTCAACAATACTCATGTGGCATTCAATTGAACCCACGCAGAAAGAACAAATTTGATGGATTTACAAATGGGTTGGTTAATTAAATTTTTCTCCTATTCATCGATTCAAGTGAAGCTTATTGCTACACTATTGGCAATCTTTGTTTTCATTATTATTCGTCGCCTCATTATTCACCTTGCCATTGACCGTATCACCGATGATCATATTCGATACAAGTGGCAAAAGAGTATTACTTATACTGTTTTTCTATTTGCATTTATTATTATTGGACAAATTTGGTTTAAGGGTATTCAATCTCTTGCTACATATTTGGGATTATTGTCTGCGGGTATTGCTATTGCATTAAAGGACCCACTCACCAATATTACAGGGTGGTTGTATATATTGTGGCGAAATCCATTTGAAGTGGGTGAACGAATACAATTAGGTGAGCAAGCTGGAGATGTAGTTGATGTGAGTATATTTAACTTCACATTAATGGAAATTGGAAATTGGGTGAATGCAGATCAATCTACAGGCCGACTAATTCATGTGCCAAATGGTAAAATATTTACACATACTTTTGCTAATTATGGTCGTGGGTTCAAATATATTTGGAACGAAATTCCAGTTCTTATTACTTTTGAGAGTGATTGGAAAAAATCTAAAATCATTCTTGAAGAAATTGCAAAAGAACATGCAGCCCATTTAAGTAAATATGCTGAACGAAAAGTAAAAGAAACATCGCGTCAATTTTTGATTCAAAATGTTGATTTTACACCTGCCGTTTACACCGCCGTTGTTGAGAGTGGTGTTGAACTTACTATCCGTTATTTGTGTGACCCACAAAAGAGGCGGTCATCTTTACAGGCTATTTGGGAAAGTATCTTAACCGAATTTGAAAAACATCCAGATATCGACTTTGCGTATCCCACAATACGGCGTTTCAATAATCTCTCGGAAGCCAAAGATAAAGAATAGTAAGGAACTTATAATGTCCCACTTATTTACAATTAAAATTTTTACAAGGAAATCATGGAACACCAAATAGCATCTTCAGTACTTTCAGTTGGATTATTGGTTTTTGTTGCACATTTTTTTACCGCTTTGTTTGAACGTACAAAAGTCCCAGATGTATTGCCCCTAATTCTCATCGGAATAATTATTGGCCCAACTGGAATAAATTTTGTAGATGAGTCCAATTTTGGAAATTTAGGCTCAATCCTAAGTGCAATTGCGTTGGCGCTCATGCTTTTTGAAGGCGGAAGTCACCTCACTTTTGAAACCCTTCGTAGTACCTTTAGAGATTGTGTTTTACTTTCAATCTTTACTTTTTTTGTGACGGCAGGAATCACATTCTCTCTTCTTTATTTTGTACTACAACAAGCATTACTTCCTGCTTTATACATTGGTGCCGTTTTAGGAAGCATTTCGCCCGCTGTGGTGGTACCCATTGTTCGTGGCTTAAAAATCAGTGAAATAACGAAATCCACTTTAGTTGTAGAATCAGCCATTTCAGACGTATTAAGTATTGTCCTTGCCTTAAGTATCCTCAAGGCATTTCAAGCGGGAGGAACCACATTAGGCCATTTTATCGGAACTAATCTGATAGCAACTATGGCCATGTCAGTCATTGTGGGTTTTACGGGTGCTTTAGTTTGGTCTACAATTTTAGAGAAAATTAGGAAATTCCCCAATACCATTTTTACCTCATTGGCATTTTTATTTATCCTATATGGATTATCTGAAGTATTGGGATACAATGGGCCAGTAACTACATTGATTTTTGGATTAGTGTTGGCCAACTCTAAGAAAATCCCACTTGATATTATTCAACGATTTGGCGCTGAACGTCTTATTGAATTTACCAGTATCGAGAAAACGCTTTTTTCTGAAATTATATTTTTAGTTAAAACCTTTTTCTTTGTGTACTTAGGAATTTCAATCAAATTTGGTCAAATATATTTCATGTCAATTGGACTCATATTAACCATCATAATTTATGCTTCTCGATTATTCTTAGTCAAATTTCTTACCCCAAAAGAAACCTCTCAGCGAGAGGCAGCGCTAATTGCATTTATCATTCCTAAAGGGTTGGCGGCTGCTGTATTGGCTGAGATCCCTATTCATATGAATTTCAACGAAAAAGCACATGCATTATTTTTAGATGTACAGTCTATAGTTTATGCCGTAATTTTCTTTAGTATTTTGTTCACTGCAATTTTAATATACACGGAGGAGAATAGAAAATCATCTTCTCCTTTTATAAAACGGTTTTTCAAAAAATTTAAACCAGTAACATCCCCCGTTGGGGAGTAAGGAGATATGATGTCAAATGAACTCACTATTAATCAAAAAATAAATGGTTCAGAAAATATTCGTTGGGATTTGACCGATCTCTTCGATGGAATTAATGACCCCAAAATCAATGAAGCGTTAGCATTAAGTAGCGACCGAGCCGTTGCATTTAAGCAAAAATACAAGCGCAAGGTTCATACTTTAACTCCTATTGATTTAAATCATGCTTATACAGAATTGATTGAAGTATTTGAGCCCATTTATCGAGTGCATCAATTTGGAAGCTTAAGTCTTTCAACCAATACCTCAAATGATGATGTTAAGCAATTGAGCGCACGAATTGAGGAGACATTGTCCTCCATCTCAAATAAGATTCTATTTTTTAGTCTTGAACTTGCAGAACGGGATGATTTAGAAGGATTGGAAAATATCCCTGGACTTGAAGATTTCAAATATAATTTAAATCAAACCCACAAGACAAAGAAATATAACTTGAGTGAAAAAGAAGAGCAACTCATCAATCTAAAATCTTTAACGGGTAAAAGTGCATTTAAAAAACTATATTCTGAATACACATCTTCATTTACATTTGAATTTGAAATTGATGGGGAAGTTAAAGACTTAACAGGTGCAGAGCTGAGGTCATTGAGACAACACCCTGACCCAGATGTTCGTCACCGTGCAATGGATACTTTCTTTGCTAAGTTTCGAGACAATAAATTAATTTTCACCCATGTTTATAATGATATCATCAAAGACTATAATATTGATAGAAACTTGCGTGGATATCCTTCATCAATCAATGTGATGAACGTGAATAATGATATTGATGATAATGCAGTAAATGCTCTGATTGATGTTACGACAGAGTCCAATACATTGGTCCAGCGATATTATAAGTTGAAACGTAATATGTTAGGCTTAGATGAATTAACATTGGCTGATATTTATGCACCATTACCCAATGCCAGTAAATCATATACATGGAGTGAAGCAAAAAATCTTGTATTAGAAGCCTTTGCTTCTTTTGATGATGAATTTTATATATTGGCAAAATCAATGTTCGACTTAAACCGAATTGATGGTCCTGCTGTTCCTAACAAACGAGGGGGGGCATTTTGTTCAAGTTCAACCCCAGATTTAAAACCATATGTACTTCTTAACTTTACCGGGAAACTGCGAGATGTATCCACAATGGCTCATGAGCTAGGTCATGCTATTCATGCCATGCTATCAACATCACAGCATTTGTTTAATTACCATCCTATTATGCCATTGGCAGAAACGGCATCAGTATTTTCAGAAATGATTCTCACCGATAAATTCTTAAAAGAAATGGATGATAAAGATGCTAAGATTGCACTTCTTACCAGTAAATTAGAAGATATATTTGCAACCAGCCATCGCCAAAATATGTTCAGTCGGTTTGAGGTTAAAACACACAAAATTATTTCTGAAAGACTTATGTCTGCAGATGAATTGTGTGAAGCCTACCGTGAAGAATTAGAAGAAATGTTTGGAGATTCTGTTGCTTATTCTGATATTTATAACTGGGAATGGGCATCAATCCCCCATATGTTGAATGTGCCATTTTATGTATATGCGTATAATTTTGCAAATCTTCTGGTAATTGCCCTTTATCAACAATATTTAGATGAAGGTGATGACTTCGTTCCTAAATTTAAGAAATTCTTAGGTTCAGGAAGTTCAGCCAGTCCAAGTGATCTTACTAAGACTATGGGTGTTGATATTAACAATCCTGACTTCTGGCGACAAAGTATGAAATATATAGAAGGAATGATTAACCAACTAGAAGAACTACTCTCATAAAAAAAGCCCCTGTAAAAGGGGCTTTTTTTATGACTTAGAAATATTAGGATTCCATGTAACTTCATCACATCCAATAGCATGATTGACCCATCGACTATATACAAATAATGCGTCAGAAAGTCTATTGAGATACTTAATAACTAATGGATCCAACTCTGATTCTCGAGAAAGTGAAATACTCCGTCGTTCAGCGCGTCTGCAGATATTACGTGCCATATGAAACCAAATATTGGCCTTTGATCCACCTGCCAATACAAATGAATGTAGTGTGGGTAAATCTTTATTAAATCTATCCATTTCATCTTCTAAACGCTGAACATCAACATCTGTTATACAAGGGAGATCTGTCGTAATATCTTCTGGCATTGTTGCCAAAATAGTACCCGTATTAAATAGTTCATGTTGAATTCGATGTAAAATATCAGATACGGCTAACAACTCAGCATGACCATCCATATAATCTTTAATTGCCTCTCTGCAACCACCGATGGTGGCATTTAATTCGTCCACATCTCCGTAGGCTTCAATGCGAACATGATCTTTCGCAACACGTTGCCCTCCAACTAAACCTGTTTCTCCTGCATCCCCAGTACGCGTATATACTTTATTAATGGTTATTTCAGGTTCTCTAAATTTTTCTTTACTCATCATGTCCTTCCGGTATTAATGTAAATATTTTCTTTGCGGATGCCTCAACTTTTCCTCGACTCCACAACATGGGAATATATTCTCCTTCTATCCATTTTTCTGCCATATCTGAATAATGTTTACTTCCCAATACTCCACTTTGTCCTGGGGGTGAAACCATGAGTGAATTATCCCACTCACCCACATCCATGATGAGACGGATTGATGGACACCACTCGCTGGCATGATATGGTGCCGTTGGATTATATGCCGTCTGGCAAACCGTGTCAGTATCGCCTCCAATGGGATATGGTCCTACATTTAAAATTTTATCTAAGGGTGCTTTAACCGACATCCCATGACGAAACTCTGCATGATGAATATCACCCCACTGCCAATCATCTACCTCATAACCCATATTTTCTTCTAACCATTGACATGTGCCAATCATCGATTTTTCCAGTAGAATTAAGATTTCTTGACTGGATGATATCCATTTAGAATTATTATTTTGAAAAATATTAAATACGGCCTGTGTAGTATGCCCTAATAATTCACTGGTTGGTAGCAATATTGGATGTTCTCCTGCTCCCATATATTTATCGGTTAAATCTTTGCCCAAATCATCTTCAACCAAGTTCCGAATAATTTTATACATGAGCACCTGATATACGGTGGCTGCAGATGAATCCGTTGTTAGTTTAAAATCCCAATTTAAAAGCACATCTAATATTTTTTGTACTTTTGGCTTTGCCGTTCGTAAGCCACTAATCATTCCAAGTATAAATGTTTCAGCTGGAATAGAATAAAAATCTTGATGTAAATCTTTACATTGTTGAATAGTGATTTTTTCGGAGGAAGAAAAAATATTTTCAATTCTTAGTGCACGAAATCCATTCATATATGAATTCCCTAAGAAGAATGGATAACTATCATCTACAATTTTATTATTACACGTAATCAAATACCCTTGTTTTGGATTCACTGACTTTGGCATTTCAGATAATGGAATATCTTGCCCCCAATCATATTCACCTGACCAGCCTTCAACCGGAAGTTGTCCATTTCCTTTTTTACGAATTGGAACTCTACCACTTATAAACAAGGCAATATTATTATCAATATCTGCATAGGCAATATTTAACTGTGGAGCATATATGAGGTCAACTGCTTGTGAAAATTCTTGTACATTCTGAGCTGTGTTCATGGCATAAATTGCACTGGGGAGATTCATCTCCATTAATGTTTTAGAACATAAGGAAATAGATAAATGATCACGGCCTGTTGCCCCTCCAATAAGTGGCCCATGCACCGTAGATTTAACGCATTCAATATGATCAGGTTTACCCTTAACATGAATAGTTTCATCAACAATATCAAATGTTAAATTTTCACCACAGTATTCATATGAGTTTATATCTTCAACATTTATTTTTTCAACAAAAATATCTTCTACATCTGTAAATGCTAATGTTATACCCCATGCAACATTTTCATTATGTCCCAACAATATGCCATTTACGCCTGGTAACGAGGCACCCATCACATGGAATCCTTCTTCAGAATGAAGGTGATTTAAATACCATACCCCTGGCGTGGAGAGTACCAAATGAGTATCATTACATAAAATTGGTCGCCCGGTAGCAGACTTTTCGGTAGAAACTGCCCAGGCATTCGATCCACGCCCACCACCCTCCATGTCTTTCGACAAAAAAGGTCCAGTGACGGCATCATACATTTCATCAGTGGTGAGTTTGTTAAACTCTAAACCATTTGGTAATTGAACTGGATTATCATCAGGATAGTAAATAGCTAACTCGGCTGCTTTTTCAACACCTACTTTTTCAACTATTTCTTGACGTGTGAGTGCCCCTGACCACCCATGAGATAACGTCCATGACATCACCCGCCCCCACCCAATTGAATCTACCGGATGCCACGGTTCTGGCTTTATTCCAGCCAATTTAAATTCAATGGGCAGCTTTCCTTTAGAAATATAGGCGTTTACACCATTTGAATAACACTCCATCAATAATTTCAATTCTGGTTTAGTATTTTCCCAATCTTGTGCAGCCAATCGATTAAAGCCCAGTGTACGGACCAATCGATCTGTATCCAATGCAATTTCTCCAAATGCTTCTGAAATTCTCCCCATAGCAACGCGACGATTCATTTCCATCTGCCATAGTCTATCTTGTGCATGAATCCATCCTTGGGCAAACATAAGGTCAGCATCGGTTTGAGCATATATATGTGGAATACTGGCTTCATCACGATAAATAGTTACCGAATGTTGAAGCCCCTGAATGGTTAATTCTCCGTCAAATAATTTATTTTTTAAAGCGCTTCGGTTGTATTGAATAAAAAGCCACTTTAGTATAGGTGCAATCATCTGCTATCCTCTAAAAATAACTTCTTCACGGCTTACAAATTTGACGGATAACCACATTGAGCATCCTGTGAAAAATAATAATGAAAGCATCACCTCTGCATATAATGGCCACGAGAGGGTTCCTGCAATAATATCATTCATCGCTAAAGATACATTCAAAATGGGAATCCAAGCTGTGGATACATTTAGAGTGATGCCAGGCATGAGTCCAATCATGATGGGGAAAATAATTAACATATTTAGTGGTCCCATAATACTCTGTGCCTCTTTGAATGTTTTAGCATAAAATGAAATGGATAATAGAAATGATGCAAAAAATAATGCTATGGGAATCAATAAGCTTAAAATGAGTACAACTGGCTTTGTACCCAATATAGTCATTGCAATTGAGACAATTTCTTCAGGAATGTCGGGATTCAGTTTGACTGCAGCTAACATTCCCATTAACCCAAAAATTACTGACATAATACCAAAAATTGATACCACTACAAATTTTCCAGATAAAATTTCTATTTGGCTCGCTGGAGATGTGAGAATGGTTTCTAACGTTCCCCGTTCCTTTTCACCTGCACCCAAATCTAATGCGGGATACATGGCACCACTAAAACAAAATAACAAAAACATGTATGGCAAAAAGGTACCAATCGTTTTCCCAAACTTCTCTTGTGCTGAAGCTACATCAATTTTTGTAATATAATACGGTTCGAAAACATCTTTATCCAAGTTTAAAGCTAAATATCGAGATTCTTTAATAGGAGAAAAATATTGCTCCAATAGTCGGTTAAGGCGTTTTTCTTTTAGATTCTCACCCTTACCCGATCGGAAATACAATTTTAATTCTATGGGCTTGTTTTTAAGCAAGTTTCCCCGGACAGTAGATGGAATTACAATAGCAGCATCAATAGCTTCATTTAGAATATTTTCCTGAATAACATCCTCTTGTAAGTCCATCAATAATATTAATTTTTCTTGATCGGCCAAAAAACGAGTTAGATTTGCATCATATTCTTCACCCACTATTGCTACGGTAAGGGTTTTATCCATCTCTTTTTTAAGTACAAATGTGGTGAGTTTTGTACTTCCCCCAATAATTAAGGGTAAAATTACTGCAGGGAACACAATCATAAAAAACATAGTTCGGCGATCTCGAACTAGATCTGTCATTTCTTTTTTGATAATCGTTAAAATCTTAAACATGTTTACCCTCTCCCACTAAACGAATGAACTCATCTTCCAACGTATCTTCCTGTTTTTGGGATTCAAATTCTTCATAGGTTCCACTAAAATATAACTCACCCTTATGGATGATAGCCAAATCATCACAAAGTGATTGAATTTCAGCCAATCGGTGCGATGAAAAAATAACCGTTTTCCCTTCTTCACGGCATTCTTTAATCAGATGTATTATGCTTCGCGAAGCCATCACATCCAAACCTGATGTGGGTTCGTCAAATACAACTACTTCTGGATTATGAATCATAGTTCTTGCAATATTCACCTTTTGCATCATTCCCGTACTTAGTTTTCCAATCCTGCGACCAGAAAATTCTTCCATATCTAATAATGTAAACAGTCGATCCCTGCTTTTTTTAAAATCCACGTCTGACATTTCATGGAGGTCTGCATAATATTTCACCATTTCTTCCGCAGTTAATCGGTCATATAATCCTGTATTTCCTGACAGAAAACCTAAACTTTGTTTTACTGACTGAGGATGAGTAACCGTATCAAATCCATTTACAGAAATTGTCCCTATTGATGGAGTAAGCATGGTGCCAATCATCCGTAAAGTTGAAGTTTTCCCAGCTCCATTAGGGCCGATTAGTCCAAAAATTCTACCTGGATTACAGATAAAACTGATATTATTTACGGCAAGGACTGAATCTCCTACAAAATCACTTCCCATTTCTTTTCGTTGCTTTCGAGAGAGTTTATATGATTTTGAGACATTTTTTATTTCTATCATTTGTTGGATCCTTTAAATCCTAAAGAAAGGGAGTTAACACAATAACGCTGACCCGTTTCAGTTGGTCCGTCAGGAAATACATGCCCTAAATGCGATTCACAATTTGCACATTGAATTTCAATACGAACCATACCCATAGAATCATCTTTAATTTTTTTTATACAATCTGAATTTATTTGATCAGAAAAACTGGGCCAACCAGAGCCGGATTCATACTTTTCACCAGAATCAAATAACTTTGCATCACAACATACACAACAATAAATGCCTTTTTCGTCATGTTTATAATATTTCCCTGTAAACGGTGGTTCAGTACCACAATTTTGAGTTATTTGATACTGTTCTTCTGAAAGTTTATTTTTTAGATTATCCTTATCCATATTGATTCCTAAATATAATTATCGTTTAAGATTTTTTTCGTAGATGGAAACCCATTCATCCACAGTCATTTTTGTAGCTAATTCAGCCAATAACTCAAATGGTATATTTTCCATTTTTTTAAAACGAATACAGCTCTTTCCCATATCTAACTTTGTATTGCAATATTTTGGATATTCATCTACAAACCAATTTAACAACGTTGGTTTTGCATAAATTCCCATATGGTAGAATGCTACAAAATTCTTTTGAGATGCAAAATTTATAAATGGTAATGGCAATTTAGGGTCACAATGATATCCAGCAGGATAAATAGAATGGGGTACCACGTATGCTGGCATCCCATAGCCCAATGTTTCTTCAAAACCAGTGGGGATGTTATGGCGCAATAATTTTCTAATTTTAGTGAGTACAATTTTTCGGTCTTCTGGGATAACCTTAAGGTATTCTTCAACAGAATTTGATTCGTATTTCATATATAAATTTACACATTTAATCGAAAAGAATCAGTAAATTTGCGTCGTTAAAAAAATTATTATAAACTCATTTTCACATATTCTATTTAATGGGAATCAATTTATGCGTTACTTTTTATTTGCTATATTATTTTCTTTAGTATTCTCCAACTATGAGAAAGACATTCAAACCTTGCTCATATTGGCAGAACCTGGAGATACTATAAATCTAGGTAAAGGTACTTTCTCATTAAAAGGAAGCCTTTCCATGGAGGGAAAAGAAAATATTGTCATTAGTGGTAATGGAATGGACAAAACCATACTCTCATTTAAAAATCAAACTGATGGAGCAGAAGGTTTACGGGTTAATAATTGTAAAAATATCACTTTAGTAGATTTTACCATCCAAGATTCAAAGGGTGATGCAATTAAAATCCAAGATGTTAATGGCGTAATTTTTAGACGTGTAAAAGCTGAATGGACGGGTGGCCCAAAAGCAGAAAATGGCGCTTATGGACTCTACCCTGTTTTATGTCAAAATGTTCTCATTGAGCATTCAATTGCAATTGGTGCATCAGACGCAGGCATCTATGTGGGGCAATCTAAAAATATTATTGTAAGAAATTCGGAAGCATATCATAATGTGGCAGGAATTGAAATTGAAAATTCAATTCAAGCTGATGTCTATGAAAATTATGCACATCATAACACGGGGGGAATTCTTGTTTTCGACTTACCTGATTTGGTTCAGAAAGAAGGGGAATATATTCGCGTCTATAATAATAGAAGTGAGTATAACAATTTAGATAACTTCGCACCTCCAGGGAATATTGTTGGCAATGTGCCTGCTGGAACTGGAATTATGATTTTAGCCGCCAAAAATGTAGAAATTTTTAATAATCAAATTATTGAAAATAAAACTGTGGGGACCGCCATCGTAAGCTACTTCATAACTGAAGAACCCATGACTGATTCATTATACAACCCATATACATCCTCAATTTCTATACACGATAATACATACAAACGTTCAAAACAGATTCCCAGTTTAGGTCATGAAATTGGTCAACTCCTCTTTGCAAAGTTTTGGCGAGATGTTCCAGATATAGTCTATGATGGTATGCCTGACCCTCAATTTATTGATAGTGATGGGAAAATCTTAGATGGCTATAATTTGTGCATCCAAAATAATGGTGATGCTGAGTTTGTTAATCTTGAAATTGATAAACATTTTGAAAAGTGGTATTCTCCATTCATTACCAAGTTCTCTCAGGATATGACCCCATTTGATTGTGAGTTAAAGGCATTAGCTCCAACCGTAATTACGGCAAATTAATATTACACCATTTTTTTAAACAAATGAGTTTATGATTCTTAAAGATACTTTTTATGAAGGTGCGCAACTTTTTAATAAATGTAAATACAATGAAGCGCATATTGTTTGGGAGAGTGTATGGAAGAATGGGAGCGAATTAGAAAGGCCCGAGATAAAAGGATTCATTCAACTCACGGGTGCAATACTCAATACCAAATCTACTAAAATTTCCAGTGGAAAATACTTATTTAAAAAATCACTATCCAATATCTCAACGTCGATACTTGTTCCGGACTGGATAGAAATGGAACCCTTATTAGCTGGGATTGTGGACTGTTTAGAACATTTAGAAGAAAAGCCTTACGAACTGCTTCCAGAGATAAAAATTATTTTCCAGTAAATTTAGCTGGACGTTTTTCTACAAATGCTGTCGTTCCCTCAGTTTGATCTTCAGACTCAAAAATAGTACCAAATCGTTGAGCTTCTTGCTTTAGGCCATCCTCTACTGAGAGATCTAAACCTTCATTCACTGAATAAATTGTTTCACGAAGTGCAATGGGGCCATTTCGTAATATTTTTGAAGCCAATTTCATGCAGGCTTTCATCAATATTTCTTGTGGAAAAATAGCATTCAGTAAACCCATTTCCTTCGCATCAGAAGCAGATAGCATTCCACCACTCAACAAAATTTCAAGTGCACGTCCCTTACCCACCAAACGAGGTAATCGTTGAGTACCCCCAAATCCAGCGATAAGACCTAAACCCACTTCAGGTTGCCCTAATCTTGCCGTTTCGGATGCATAACGAATATGGCATGCCATGGCAAATTCACAACCTCCACCCAGTGCAAATCCATTTATAGCCGCAATTACCGGTTTAGAAAAATTTTCTATATATGAAGTTAGTGCTTGCCCATTTTTCGCATAAGACAAGGCTTCTTCAGATGAGAGGGTGGACATTTCTTTAATATCTGCCCCTGCAATAAAGGCCTTTTCTCCTTCGCCAGTTAGTATAATAACTCCAACATTTGCATCATTCTCAACTACTTGAAAAGCCTCTTTCAGGTCAAGTAATACTTTCATAGATAGAGCGTTTAACTGCTCAGGCCTATTTATTTTAATAATGGCAATACGATTTTCTATAGATGTTTGAACTGTACTCATTTTCTCCAAAAACTCCGACTAAATAAAACAACAACTGTAAATATTTCTAACCTCCCCATCAACATGGTAAAAGAGGATACCCATTTTGCAAAATCTGTAAGATGCGCCCAATTCTCCCATGGACCAATCGAACCTAACCCTGGACCTATATTGCCGATGGCAGATGCAGCGGCAGTTAATGATGTTTCCAAATCTAAACCTGTGATAGAATAAACAACTGAGGTGATGACAAATATAAAAATGTAAAAAAGATAAAACCCTAATGTATTTTTTACTACCTCATCTGGAATTACTTTCTTTCCAATTTTAATGGGAAACACACCTTTTGGATGCAATAATTTTCTTACTTCGGATACAAGGTATTTAGTGATTAAAATAGACCTAATAATCTTCATTCCACCGGTAGTAGACCCTGCACATCCCCCAATAAAAAAAAGGAAGAATACTAACATTTTAGAGAGTGATGGCCACGTTTCAAAATCAATGGTTCCAAACCCTGTTGTAGTTAATAATGATACTGATGTGAAAAGTGCGTGCCGCAGGGATTCCAAACTCCAATGATAGATTGAAGAAGTATTAATAAAAAATAGAACTGTGAAGATTGTAATTAAAATCAGATAGACTTTAAACTCCCTGTCTTTAAAATACTCAAATTTACGTTTGCTGAAAGAGGAGTAATGAAGGGAAAAGTTAGTGGCAGCTAAAAACATAAATAGGAGAATTACCATCTGGATTGTACCACTATATGCACCTGCACTTGCATTTCTTGTTGAGAAACCTCCAGTTGCCATTGTTCCAAAGGCATGGCAAAATGAATCAAACCAATTCATTCCAACCATTTTAAGAATCACTGTTTCAGCTGCTACAAATCCTACATAAATAAACCATAATAATTTAGCGGTTTGCTTTACACGTGGTGTTAATTTGTCTGCAATTGGACCTGCAACTTCTGCACGAAAAAGCTGCACTCCCCCCATTCCTAACATTGGTAGAATGGCTAAGCTAAATACAATAATTCCCATCCCTCCAATGAAATGCGTAAAGCTTCTCCAAAAGAGGATGCCATGTGGTAAGGACTCAATTTCAATAGTTGAGGAGCCACCCAGGATACTTGCACCAGTAGTGGTCAGTCCAGACATTGCTTCAAAATAGGCATTGGTATAACTTAAATCTGTTGCAAAAAACATGGGAAGTGCAGAGAATCCAGCCATGGCAATCCAACCAATAGTTACAATGGCAAATCCATCACGAGGTGTTAAATCTTTTGGTTTCTTTGAATAGGTTAGAAAAAAAACGGTGAGGCCAACACCAAAGGTAATTCCACTGGACCTCAGAATGGGCCAAAGATCAGGTTCGCTATAGTATAAACTCCACGCAGCACTAAAGAGCATGGAGATTCCTAAGAATATCCAACTCAATGCAACAATATTGAAAACTTGACGTCTAAACATTGGGGTTAATTAAATAAATCTTCAACTTTATAGACATGCTCGGGTTTAGAGAAAAATAGTAGTTTATCACCTATTTTTAACTCAATATGAGAATCTGGCATTCGTGCCTTTCCATCTCTCATTATAATGCTCAAACAAGTATTCTCAGGAATCTTTTCCATAGTATATTTTTTCCGTAAATATTTACAATCGGGAGAAACCGTCAACTCAACCGATTCGATTTCAATGTCTTCAAATCGAGAAACAGGAACGGATTGTTGATCACTTCTGATCACTTTAATCACTTCATTCACTGCAGCAGTATTTTTACTTACTACAGCGTCTACACCAATTCGTCTCACTGACTTGATGTAATTTGTAGTGTTAATATGTAATATCACCTGCTTTACCCCAAAATGTTTTACTAACAAACTGGCTAAGATATTTGTCTGCTCTTTTTCAGTGGCCGCAATAAAACAGTCCATTTCACCAATATTTTCAGACTCTAAGAAATCTGTATTTAATCCATCACCAATTACCATCAATGCATTTTCTAACTTATCACCATACTTTTTGGCTTTCTTTTCATCAATCTCTAAAATTCTTACATTGTAATCAGATTGCAATGATTTAGCGAGGAGGCGGCCAATTTTTCCAGCCCCTAAAATGGCAATATTTTTTACCTTAAATGCAGGCTTTCCTGTCATTTGCTGTATGTTAGCAATATCATCTTCACGCCCCACAAAATAGACAAAATCATCTTTATGATATTTAGTGTCTTGATGGGGAATAAAACTCTCATCTTCTCGAACTACCACTGCCAATTTATGGGGTATAAATGGATTGGACATTTCAACTTGTTTTGCAGTTCTACCCATCAATGGAGATGAATCTGCTAATTTAATACCTACCAGTAAGACCGCTCCTGAGAAAAATTCTTGGATCTCAACGGCTGAAGATTGCCTGATTAAACTTTCAATTTCCTTTTTAGCGGCCTTTTCAGGATACACCACTTTGTTGATATTGAAATCTGATGGTGATACTACTGCATCCTTATGGGAATATTCTGTACTTCGAAGACGACAAATTACTTTTTTTGCACCTAATTTCGTAGATATTTGAGATGCTACTAAATTGACTTCATCAATTCGAGTAAGTGCCAATAGATAATCTACATTTTCCATGTCAATTTGTTGCAATACTCGTTGAGAGGCACCATTCCCAAGAATGACACGTGCATCAAAATTGTTAGTTACACGATCACACCTTTCAGGGGCATTATCTATAACTGTGATGTCATAGTCTTCTTTGCTCAGTACGCGTGTTAGATTATATCCAACTTCACCTGCACCAATAATAACAATATTTAAACTCAAGCTTTAACGTCCATGTATTATTAAAAATATTCTCTGTAATTTTATTTCATTTAAAGAACTTAAACAAGTGTTCAGTTTACTTTTGTGCATAAAAAAACCCCGCTTAAAAAAGCGGGGTTTAAAAAATACAATATTTTTATTATTATTTTAACAATGTCATTGTAATCGTATCTGAAAATCCAGGAGCTGACATTTTAACAATATAACGACCACTTGCTACATTTTGACCGGTATTATTTAAGCCATTCCAAACCGTTTGGTAAGAACCTGCAGAAATATTTTCTGAAACTAAAGTTTTTACTTCAGCACCATTTAAATCATAAACAACCATAGACACTAAGCCATCTTCCTTTAACTCATAAGGAATTGTTGTTGATGGATTAAATGGGTTTGGATAATTCTTAGACAATTCAGTCTTTAATGGTAATGTGTTTTCAAATGACACAGATGATACTGGAATTGCAAAATCACTGGTAATATTTTCACCATGTTCTCCTGCAATAATCATATTCACCAATTGAATATCACTCTTACCTGTAAAACCATCTACTGGAGAGAAATTAAATTCTAACACGTTAGATAAATCTTCTGGATTAAGAGATTGGCCACTCATACTGAAAATTAATCCTTTTACGGTTCCAGGTTCTGTGGATTGAAATTCAAATGTAAAACCATTCAATAATGACGCTGCATCCTCGAATTTAATTTCTTTTGAATTATAGTGTAAATCAAATTGAAGTCCCTTAACTTCTTGATCTGCAGTGGCAGATTTAGATAAAGACAACTTTACAGCTGAAGAGTTTAAATCTTTCTTCAAGTCAACTTGACCGCTAAACGCCATTGATAATCCAATAACAACTGTAAGTAATAATGTAGTACGTTTCATTTTAATGCTCCTTTGATTTCTGGTGTAAACTTATAAAAGATTATTGAATGAATGCAATAATATATACAAAAAATTATGTAACAAATTATTACAGTGCCTCTATGCTTCTGTCCTCACTATATCGGCACCCAATCCTTGTAACTTCATTTCAATATTTTCATATCCCCGATCGATGTGATAAATTCGTGAAATATCACTTTTACCGTCTGCTACCAACGCAGCCAAAATTAATGAAGCACTGGCACGAATATCTGTAGACATAACTGGAGCACCATAGAATTTATCAATTCCCATTACGGATGCCACATTATCAACCAAATGTAAATTCGCTCCAAATCTACATAATTCTGCTATATGTGTAAATCGATCATGGTAAATATCATCAATTACAGTTGAATTACCAGAAGCTAAACACATGAGTGCCATCCATTGTGCTTGTAAATCTGTAGGAAATCCAGGATAAGCAGCCGTTGTCATATCCACAGGATTTATTTTTTTAGAAGAGCGAATCGTTATACTATCATCATCTGATTGAATATCTGCTCCCACTTCCTTTAATTTTGAAATCACAATCCCTAAATGATCAGGATTAACATTTCTTAGTGTCACCTCACCCCCAGTTAGGGCAACCCCAATGAGGAAAGTCCCTGCTTCAATTCGATCAGGAATAATATCATATTCAAATCCACCCTTTAACTCTGGCAACCCATTGATGGTTAATTGAGTAGTATTTCGGCCTCTAATATCACCGCCTAATTTTGTTAAAAAATCAACTAAATCAGTGATGTCAGGCTCACATGCTGCATTATTAATCACCGTTTTACCATGAGCTTTTACTGCAGCCATAAGTGTATTACCCGTAGCACCTACACTAACCTTCTCAAAATTAATTTCTGTACCGCGTAATTCCCCTTTAGAAATCAAATTCCCACGTTCAAGTGAGATGGTTGCTCCCATCGCCTCTAAGGCCTTCAAATGAAAATCTACAGGTCGAGGTCCCCACGCACATCCACCCGGAAGTGAAACTTCTGCATAATTATAACGACTCATAAATGGACCCAATACATAAAATGATGCTCGCATAGTTTTCACCAATTCGTATGGTGCCACGGGCTTATCACAATTGATTGTATTAATTTGCATCGAATTATTATGAAACTGTACTGAGCCACCAATCATTTCAATGAGGCGTCCCATGGTTCGCGTATCACGAAGATCAGGTACATTGTTCAAAACATATTTTCCAGGTTCAATCACACATGCCGTCATTATGGGCAAAACAGCATTTTTTGCGCCACTAATAAAGACTTCACCATTCAATGGTTTTCCACCGTTAATTACAATTTTATCCATGTGTTCCTTCAAGTAAGTAAGCTGCTTGTTGTAAACTTGTTTCCGTAATTTCATGCCCGCTAATGAGTGATGCAATTTCTTTCACTCTATCAGCCTTATTTAATTTTTTAATGGAGGTCTGCGTCCTCCCCAAATCTTCGTTTTTCTCAACTTTAAAATGGGTCTGGCCTTTGCCTGCAATTTGTGACAAATGAGAAATACAAATAATTTGATGCGTTTTCCCAAGGGTAGTAATTTTTTCACCAACTCGTTGTGCTGTTGCGCCTGAAATTCCACTATCAATTTCGTCAAAAATCAAAGTATCTACTTTATCGCTCTTTTGTAGTGCCAATTTTATAGCCAACATTATTCGTGATATTTCACCGCCGGATGCAATTTTTGCCATTGGGCGTGATTCTTCACCTAAATTAGTTTGAATAAAAAATTCGCATTCATCCTTCCCCAAGTCAGTAATATGGTTTGACTCCCACACCTTAATATTAAACCGTGTGGATGGCATATCCATTTCATGAACATGAGATGTAATTATCTTACTTAATTTATCTGCAGTTTTTACACGTGCATCCGATAAAGAGGTTGCAACTTTTTCTAAATGGGTTTCTATTTTTTTGCATTCAGCTTCTAATTCAGGGATTCGCTTATTTGACTTTTGCTCCTCAATAAGTGCTTCTAATATTTTATTTCGATAATCAATCACATTTAACATGGAACCACCAAATTTTCGTTTTAGCATTTCAATATGAGAAAGTTTATCTTCTACTTCTTGCAATCTTTTTTCATCCACAGAAATACTATTTTTGATAATATTCACCTCTTGTGTCAAATCAGATAGTTCTAAAATTGACGATTCAAGCCTATTATCTATGGATAATAATGAGTCACTAATATGCGAAATTTTTGAGATGGATGATTTCAATCCACTAATTTGAGATACCACAGAAGATTCAGATTCATCTAATGATAAATTTATTTCATCCAAGGTTTGAATAATTTCACTGGCTCTTGTCAATGTTTCATGCTCAGTAGATAATTTGATATCCAATTCTTCTTCCAATTCATACTTATCTAATTCTTCTAACTGAAAGGTGTAAAGCTCTCGCTTCTCATCTAATGTGGACTGAATTTTTTGTAATGTACTTAGTTCAGACTTACAAGTTTGTAAGTTATAATATTGGAGGGATACGTTTTCCAGCAAATCAGCATAATCACCAAATTGATCAACATAACTCAAATGATGTATGGGTAATAACAATTGTTGGTGATCATGTTGCCCATGCATATCAATAAACTTTTTGGTAACTTCTGGTAATGCATTCAGCTTGATGGGCTCATCATCTACAAATATTCGAGAATTACCATTGACGCTGATAACTCTTCGAATAATGCAATGCTTTTGATCTGTCTGAAAATCTGCTTCAATAATTGTTTTTTGTGAATCTGTTCGCATATGGTCTTTACTAAAACGACCACCTAATAAGTAGGCTATTGCATTCACCAGAATAGACTTTCCAGACCCAGTTTCACCGGTAATAATATTGAGTCCATTCTCAAAATGAACTTCTAATTCATCAATTATTGCTAAATTTTTGATATAAAGGGATTTAATCATGGAAATAATCGCCGTAGATAAATACCAATTAATCCACCAGAAATATCTGCAATACCATCCATCACATCGGGGATTCGGCCAGGCGTAAACCGTTGCACCGTTTCATCGATTATAGGAAATATAATAATGAATGCAATAACTGCCAACCAATCTGACCTCCTCATGGGATTTATCATTAACGCATTTACAAGTAAAAATCCTAATATGAGGTATTCAAAAAAATGGACATATTTATCATACCTCCAAATAAAGCTGAAATAACCCATCTCATTAGCAGGTGTGGCCGACAAGTAAACAATGGTACATAGATATAAAATAAACAGCCATGTACGTGGAGAAGTAAGTAGCATTTAGGCTTTTACTTGAAATATTGCAGTAGCAGTGGCATAATTATCCGTATGTGAAATAGAAACATTCACACCACCTTTCTCTGATATATCTTTTGGCAATATAACACTGGGAATACCGGAGATATCACGGCCAATCACAATATCTTTCAGCAATATATAATCGAATAATCCTGAAGACAATAATGCCTTTTTAACCGCCTCTTTTGCACTAAAGCGGCCAGCATAATGGAGGGCAGGATTTACTCGTGCTGAACAATATTTAACCTCAATTTTATCGTAAATATGAGAAAGAAAGCGGTCCCCTTTACTTTCAATCATTTTTCGAATACGTGATACTTCTACAATATCTGTGCCCACAAATATCATTATTCATTTTCCTTTTCTACAATTTTTATCAACTCAGAGATTGACTCTAAATCATAATCTGCCCCCGAATCGGTTGTTCCAAAAGTATCTCCATATTTTGCAAATGCCGTCTTCATGCCCACTTTACTGGCACCTACCACATCTCGCTCAGGCCAATCCCCCACCATAATGCACTCTTCGGTAGAAACATCTAATCGCTCCACAATTTTCTTAAATGGCTCTGGAGATGGTTTATGGAATCCCGTATCATGGAATGTAACCACTGCATCAAATATATGATGGAGGTTTACGGTACAGAGTCGAACCCATGCTTCCCGGCTGGGAGCATCAGATACCACTCCTAATTTTAGGCCCATTTTGGACAATTGATTTATTGTTTGCAATACATTGGGATATAATATGAGTGATGCTTCCTTTGCCTTTTTATAGGCAACTATACCAGATGCTAGGATTTTATAATTGATTTCACCCTGTTCAGATATAATTAACTCATCAAGTACTTCTTGATATTCATATCCTTTTTCATCATAAATATTATATATTTTCTCGCGCGCTTCGTTGGGATCAATTGAAAGCCCTGCTTCAATCATACCTTGAATTGCTGAATCCACTGCCATTGATTTCATTTTCATGAAATCCAATAATGTATTATCTAGGTCAAAAATAACTGCTTTTATCATATCTTAAAATAAAATAAAAAAGGGCAAATTACTTTGCCCTTTTAATATTGAAATGCGATTTTTTTTAATTACAATCCCGCGTGTAATAATTTAAGTTTTTCAGGTAATCCCCAGCAAACTTTCGATAATTTCTATCTTTCTTCGCTTTCGTAAATGCATCTTCTGCAGCTACTTTATTACACATATTCATTTCTGCAATACCCAATTCACACATGGCTGCTGCATAATTACGTTTAATTCGCAAACAGGCTTTCGCTGCTGTTCGTGCATCTTCATATTTTTCCTGCGTGTTATAAACGGATGCCAAGCGAGAATGAACCTTATAAGCTTTACCATTTGTATCTAATGCCTTTTCAAAATTGAATACCGCATTATCTAAATCATTATTTTCTTGGTACACCACACCCAATGTTTCATAAGCCTTGGTATAGGAAGGGTTTACCAATAAAGCTTTGTTCAATGATTGAATGGATTCATCATATCTACCCACATCTTTTAGAGCCACACCCAATGAATAATAGGCTCTGTCATAATTTGCATTAATTTCTACTGCTTGTGAATATAATTCAATAGCTTTATCAATATTGCCACTTCGCTTATAAGTATCACCTAACATTTTAATGGACTGAACATGGCCATTATCAAGCTGAATAGTTTCTTCGCACCACTTTTTAGCATTTTCAAAATCTTTAACACTAAAATAGGTTTTGGCCAATCTAAACGTACCATCTTTAAAGTTTGAATAATAGGATACCGCTTGATGATAATATGTGAGTGCAGTATCATACTCTTTTCGTCTAAATTCTTCATCACCATTTTTTGCCAGCGTTTGGGCAACCACTTTAATGGCTTTTTCATATTTTTCTTCAAACGGATTTAATGAAATTGCTTTTTTGTAATGTTGAACCGCCTCATCCAAATCACCCATTTGCTTTAAGACTAAACCCTTAGTGTATTGAATCATAGCATTATCAGAAAAGGTTTCAGCTAATTTATCATAGTCAGAAAGAGCCTCTTCATGATAGCCACTATCAAATGTTTTTTTTGCATCCTTTAGGCCATTTTTCAACAGTTCTAATTCTTTTTGATATTCACGGTATTCTTTATTGGCAGGGTCGCTCTCAATTGCCTTCAAAATATAGGCATTGGCATTATCTAAATCATCTAATTTTGCTGCCACTTTTGACGCTAATGTAAATGCCTTTGCATTGGCAGATTTTGCATCAATCTCACCTTGCAATAAAGTTATAGCTTTATCGTATTCCTTATTGTCAAAATGTACTTTTGCATCATCGTATGTTGAACATAAGACCACGGATGTTGCAATAACAATAGATAGAAAAAATTTCATTAATACTCCAAATGTATGTGCTGAAGGCGGGATTTGAACCCGCACAAGGTTACCCTCACTGCCCCCTCAAGACAGCGTGTCTACCAGTTCCACCACTTCAGCAGAATGATTACTCAGATTTTGAGTCGTCTGCTGGTGCAGCAGATTCAACAGGATCCACTACATCAACAGGAATAGTTAGTGTAGGTTCGCCCACACCTTTATTTCGAGTTAATGTTGGATTCTCACGCGATACCACGGTAGAATCAGGGTGTCCCATAAAACCAATAGTAATAGCAAGAACCATGAATGTTACTGCTAAGCCACTGGTTACTCTTACCAAAAGCTTGTCTGCCCCTTGGCCACCAAATGCTGCATTCATTGCACCGCCACCCATGGCAGCACCCATGCCACCTGTTTGGCTAGATTGCATTAAAATAATGCCCATCAATAACAAGCAAACTATTACAAAAATAAATACGATAACTCCGTAAAACATCTTATCTCCTTATAAGTCTAAATAAATTTTATAAAACTTTTCAACATCTAATGATGCACCCCCAATTAGGAATCCATCTACATTTTTAACTGCCGCCAACTCACTGGCATTTTGGGGAGAGACACTCCCACCATACAATAATGAAACCGTATCACTTACGTTTAAATCTGCTAAAATGTTCCGAATGGATGCATGCGTTTCGGCAACCATTTCAGATGTGGCTGACTTACCGGTGCCAATTGCCCAAACAGGTTCATAGGCCAACATATATTCACCAGATACATTTGCTAATCCAGCTTCAAGTTGAGTACGGAGCACCTGATTGGTATCTCTAGATTCACGTTCAGATAGTTTTTCACCAATACATAATATGGGCGTCAATCCATTTTTAATGGACTGAACCATTTTAGCGTGAATCTGATCATCCTCTTCACCAAAAACGTGGCGACGCTCAGAATGACCTAAAATTACATACTCCACTCCAGTTTCATTCAACATATTTGCAGAGATTTCACCGGTATATGCACCTGAATCTTCAAAATGGATATTTTGTGCACCCACCGCAATAGATGAAGTTTTACTGGCATCAACAATAGAAAAAAGCGATGTAAACGACGGGCATAAAATAATTTGACTCTGCCCTTTGTTCAAATCTTTACTATTCAATTGAGAAACAAATTCTTGCCCTTGATGACCATTAAAATTCATCTTCCAATTGGCCACACAAAATTTATTTGTCATTTAATGCCTCAAATGCAGGCAATGATTTACCACTTAAAATTTCTAATGATGCACCACCCCCTGTGGAAACATGTGAGTAGCCATCTTTAAAGCCCATTTCCTCAATGGCTGCTGCCGTATCGCCACCACCAATAATAGTGGTAACACCCATCTTTGTTAAATTTTTCACTGCAGATGCAACTGCCTGAGTTCCGGTGGCAAATGATTGAATTTCAGTCACGCCGAGAGGACCATTCCAGACCACTGTTTTGGCCATACTCAATAACATTTCAAAATTCATGCAAGTTTCTGGTCCAATGTCAAAACCCATTTCTTTGGGCTTCATCTCATCTAAATTGGCCACTCGCCATGGTGTTTCATCAGCCATTCCAGTAGCACAAACCACATCCACCGGTAATTCAATTCTGACATTCTTAGTTTTAGCAATATTTAAAATTTCTTCTGCGACAGCAAGATTATCTTCATCAACCAGTGAAGCTCCAATATTTTTCCCTTGAGCTTTCAAAAAGGTAAATGCCATGGCACCACCAATAAGAATCGTATCTGCTTTTTCCATGAGGTTATGAATAAGTTCAATTTTGCCAGCCACCTTTGCACCACCCAAAATAACCATATAGGGTTGCTCAGGTTTATCTAAGCCAGCAGATAAATACTTCCATTCTTTTTCCATAAGGAATCCTGGTGCAACGGCTTCAATATGCTGAGTAACTCCCACATTAGACGCATGCGCACGATGTGCTGTACCAAATGCATCATTCACATATACATCACCATGTTGGGCCAATAGAAGCGAAAATACATCATCATTATCTGTTTCAGTATTATGGAACCGTAAATTTTCTAACAAATGTACTTCCCCCGGCTTGAGGGAATGAGATAACTCAATAGACTCTTTAGATATGCAATCTTTAGAGAAATGCACATCAATATCTAATAAATCTTCAACATCAAAGGCAATAGGGTCCAGGGATAAATCATCATCAAACTCTCCATTAGGGCGACCCAAATGTGACATAAGCACCACTGAGGCCCCACTATTCAGACAATGTTTTATGGTAGGCATACTGGCACGAATCCTGAAATCATTCTGTACGCGACCTTCTTGCATGGGCACATTATAATCCACCCGAATAAGTACGCGTTTACCGTTTAAATCTATATCTGTTAGTTTTTGCATAATTTTTGCTCGTGATTTTAGCCCGTAAATTTACGCAAACTACATTACATGCTCACAACCTTAATCATAGTTTTTCTATGGGGATAAATTCTCAACCTTAACCTTAATGCTCATCCTTAGAATCAACCACCCCTCTTTCACTTCCTTCATAAGGAGGGGACGGCTGCGCATTCAAACTGGGGAGGTCTATTAACTTTTTAATTTTATATTTTTTAATTTTTTCCGCTTTTCCATTATTGCCTAATTCTCAACCTCAACCTTAACCTTAATACTTATCCTCAGAGCCAACCACCCCTCTTTCCCCTCCTTCATAAGGAGGGGACGGCTGCGCATGCAGACTGGGGAGGTCTATTGACTTTTTAATTTTATATTCTCAAATTTTTATCTCTTTCCCATTATTGCCTAATTTTCCATCCTTAACCTCAATCTAAATCTTAAGCAATCGTGGAGTTGCCAACGTGATCACTCCCACCCATGTTGCTCCTGAGTCTTTCAGGGTTTGGGCACAACTATCTGACGTAGCGCCAGTGGTAAGCACATCATCTATAAGTAAAATACGCTTGGGAGGTTTAGATGAACATTTGAATTTATTATCCATATTTAGTTTACGTTCATGGTTATCAAGTTTGGTTTGGGAGGATGTCCATTGTTTTCGTTTTAAAATTTTACTATTTACTGATAGTTTCAACTTTTCAGAAAGTATATTTGCCAATACTTCAGCTTGGTTATACCCACGTTCACGTTGGCGAGAATGATAAAGGGGAATGGGAATAAGTATATCCGCATCGATAGAGGGTAATTTTACCGCATCAATTAACTGGCTAACCGGAATTATAGAACCAGAATATTTCAACTCATGGACACATTCATGAACCATCTCATCGTACCACAATAATGAATAAGCTTTATCAATATGTGTACCATGCGTAAGTTTTTGTTGCCAATTCCCTAACTCTGTGACTGAGATAGCATCATGGATACATTTCTCACAATATAGACGATTATTATCAATAAGGTCGCCATTACAACGCCCACAAAATTGAGGAAAAATGAGATGGTGAATGGAATTGAGTATGGTAAACTGACACATGTTTTAAATCATCATTACAATCAAGACTTTAGTTTGATAGAGACGCATACATCTATACTTCTTTACGTCAATGCTATTGCATTTTTCTGCCAGTTATGGAACTCATTCTGCCTTTAGTACTCTACCCGCCGGTAATTTACAATCAATATATACGTACAGAATTCCCCAAGAGAGGGCAGAAATAGAGTTTCTATTTAATTAGCATCAATTTTTGCGTTTGAACAAATTCACCAGCAATCCCGCCAGCTAAAGGGTGGGCAAACATTTTCACAAAATAGATTCCACTGGCATGATTTCCAGCACCCCAGATAATGGAATGATAACCAGCATCCATTCTACTATCAATTAATGTATTGACTAACTGGCCATTTACATTATAGACTTCAAGTTTTACTTTAACTAATTCAGGCAATTCAAAACTAATCATAGTAGTTGGATTAAACGGATTTGGATATGCAGATGCCAATCTATACGTTTCGGGTAATGTTTCGATCATACGCATATACTGAACCATGAGCAATCCATTGCTTTCCCATAGGGGTATATCTCCACTAAGGGCATACATCTCACCATTTTGTTTTTCTACCCTAAAGGTAGGCATTGAGTTTTCAGTACAATAATCTTTGGTTAAATCACTGCTATCATTACCCATGGTAGGAATATCAGTAAATGGGCCTGTCCACATTCTTGAACCCACTAAAATATCATTACAATAAGCAGAAACCTTGTCACCCACTTCTATGTTTTCTATATCTTCTATAAAGTAGAATGCTTGTTGTGTGGACTGAATATAGGTTTTTTCGACATCATCTGTTAATAGTTGTCGAGATAATTCTGCATCCGTATATTCGTACTGAAAGTCAAGATTTTCCGTTACTTTAAACCAATACCCCTTATTGGGATGAAAATCAGTTAAACTCCCCACCCAAAAACCATTCAAATTGGTACTTGCAACACCCTCACCTATAACCCCGGTAAATACGTTTGAAGTTGGCGATGGAATTGCAGAATATAAGGATGTGGAATATCCACTGGGATAGGACACCAAATTTGCGCCATTTACTAATTCATATACCCTGTTGGGATCAGAGAGATTTTCACTGGTTACACTAAAATCAACATCTTCTGATACATTTACCCAATAACCTGATTCTGCATATATATGAGATAAACTACCCACCCATGGGGGCAAATAGGTAGCCGCTTCACCTGAACCAATTACCCCTTCAATCACATTCTCAATACTACCAAACACATTTTCTATTGCGTTATCTTCTGGTAAACTCCTGAAGCTAATCAAATTAGCACCGGTATGTAAGGGTATTTCATACTGCCACTTCGCCCCATAAATAGTGCCATGATTACCATTACCTGAATGGTCATAGAGGGTGTTATTTACTCCTGTTTTGAAGTTCCATATTCCGACTGTATTTCCGTCGCTAATGAGATTTAATAATGGGTTGAAATTTTCTTCATAAATTGCACTATTTGAAATTTTAACTTTATCTATTATACCATCAAAACAACCATTACCTGGGCACAAGAAATTATGACCGCCAAACTTAATATTTTGTAATGAAATGGGGTTTAGATTATCTACTTGTGTTGCCTTTAATATACCATCAACATAAATCCTGAATTCTATACCGTAGTCCCTCACAATTGCAACGTGTTGCCACACATTCAGTGATACAGTATTATTTGTGACTATACCAAATGCAACTTCCATATTATCATAACGTGTTTGTAATGCATAGCCATTATTAATAAATTTTATATCAAAAAGAGGATCACTAGAGTCAACAACTTGTCTATCAATCAAATATGAACCATCACCTGAAGAAATTCCACCATTTATATAAGATTTTACCAAAACCCATATTTCAAAAGTCAGTGACCCCATTGAATTTATGTTTAATTCTTCATTCAAAATTACATAATCATCCACGCCATCAAAACTGAGTGAATAATCACCATTATCAGGGTAGGTACAACTCCCATCATCAATATTGGCGGCTTCGTTGTAGTTCGGAGAATAGGGGTCTGTACAACCAGTTGTATTTTCGTCTGCTAAACAACGAACAGAGAAGCCGTAATTTTTATCCCTAACATAATGATTAACTAAAGTATAGCTTGCGCCTAAACCCCTTGAGTATAATTCATCACTACTAAACTCAGTTGATAACCACAAATCAGCTGCGATATTTAAATTAATATAAGATGGGTTTTTAAATCCACTGGGCAATGCTGTAAATCCACTTTCATTAGTTCCCCCAGTATTTGGACTTAACCAATGCTCTGTACCTACTTCTTTTAATTTTCCTCCTGCAATATTTTCACCACCTAAATAAACTTCAAGTTCTGTCCAATCATCAACTGTTGGTATTGAAAATCCTTCTGGACATATTCCTCTTTCATCTACCACAGTAAATCCATTGTATAAATTTCCATAAACATTTGCATTCATTGGATCATTATTATAAACAGCATAAGCACCTTCAATTGCATTATTCCAATCTGCATTACTTAGACCTGTGGGTATTTCATCCCCATTGTTGTAATGGGTTGTTTTTAGATTTTCAGCCATCCAGTTTTGATTACCTATTTGTACGGTGGCATAATTGTTACCATCAATATCAGTACAATTATACTCACAACTGCCATCATTAAAATTGGCCTCAGGGTTGTAGTTAGTAGCGAGTGGGTCGGTGCAACCATAAATCAAGCTAAAGCCTGGGTGCATAATAAAGGGGGTGATGGCGTCACCAATGGTCATATCTAAACTGAATGTATAATTTTCAATAATTTCATAAACCACATCTTCAGATGCATTATAGAACTCAAAAGAAATATTTTCACCGTTTGCACTATTACTGAAAATCATGAGATTAAAAACCCACGCTTCTACAGGCGGAAAATAGTTAGATGTGGTGATGCCCCGAACCTCATTATTCACTTTGGCAATGAGCATATCATTTTCATTTGTCACATTTTCATCTCCTGAAAGGACTATGGAGGTAATTGAACCATTATATTGAAAGTCGGCTGGGTTTATAGACCAGTTAGGTGGGTCTGCCAACAGTAGTGACAGCAGTAACAGTATAGACAAAAAAAAAATTCATCATTTCTCCTCCTATGAGAAATTCATTAATGGGCGCCGTGCAATAGCCCTTAAATATACAGCAATATTCTAATATAAACAAGTGAGCTAAATCAATGGAGCCCCACAGGTGCTATTGCACATACCACCATTTTACTTTTTACAGTAACGTAAGGCCCCATACGTATATACGTGAATAGGTTCAGTTTTAGATTTCCAACCTTTTGTCAAAATTTGGATTTGTCTGATTATTGGATGATTGGATTCTTAATCCTCTAATCCCTAAATCTCATTAATCCCAATTCTCACAATGTTCTTAATCTATTAATTTTTAAGTTCTTACCCACGTTTTACCAAATAATTTATAATTATTTTTCTCTTTTCACCTTTTGTCTGAATTTGGATGTCACAAATTGTGATCTCCAATTTTGAACTTATTCCTCATCATTAATTCTAAAACCCATTTTCTTCGTTATAGGTTTAGGTTGTTCCAATAGTTGATTTAGAGTAACAATAACTTGATTTAAAGTTTTTCCCTGAGATTTCATTGAATGTTCTAACTGTTCTACTTTTAATGCCAAATTTTTATCAGAGTAGAGTAATTCTCGCATGCGAACAAATGCTCTCATAATTAGAATATTTACATCAATAGCCTTTTTACTTCTCAACACAGAAGACAACATAGAAACACCTAACTCTGTAAATAACATGGGCTTATATCGTAATCCCATTTTTTGAGAATTGGAGGTGCCAAATTGGTACCTCCAATTTTTTAGTTCATCATCATTCATCTCAAACATAAAATCTTTAGGGAATCGATGAATGTTTCTTTTCACTGCCCGCTTCAAATATTTTGTTTCCACAGCATACAGTTTAGCCAAATTTCTATCTAGTATAACTTTTTGACCGCGTACCAATAATATTTTATCAGAAATTTTCTCCATTGGTATCATCAAATCTGCTTTATTAATCATTAGTTGAATCCATTCCCTATCCCTATTTATTTCCAAATTTCACCCCCAGCACTGGGACGATAGTACTGAGGGATTGAGGAGGTCCATTTGGGACGACGTTTAAGACTCCCTTATTAATATGTACGTAAAAAGGCTCAGCTTTAGGACAAACTATTTTCACTTTTTTCAAAATAATTTGATTTGTCGAGAAGAGAAAATACAATTATTATTTATAAATTGTTAATTATTAGGTTATATTTGGACTTAGGAATTCGGAATTTGGGGCAAGGAAAAGAAAATATGCTGTTTAACCTTTCAAAGGTTTTAAACCTTTGAAAGGTTGAAATATTTGGGCGCGGAGACCTCACCCCAACAATTTCAATTGTGGGACGATTTAAAACCGTCCCCTACATAACACAGATAAATACAACAATCCTCCATCAACAATTGTTCTTCTCGTCATTCAAAGCCATTGCATGGGGATGAAGATGTTTCCAGATTAAAAAGAAGTAATGTTTGAGCGAAGCGAGTTTTACTTCTTTGCTGGAAATATCCCGAAGACCCGCATATGGTTTTGACAGACGTGATTTTTTCGTTCTTTTGTTTCACAACAAAAGGACAAGAAAGTGAATGCAATGATTAATGGTTAAGGGTTTTTGGTTAAGAAAAAATAGTAATTTGGTTTTAGGAATTAGGGGCTAGGGAAGAACAATTATTAATTATTGATGGTCAATGGTTAAGAATAGCTCCGTATCTCAGTGCCTCTTTGGCAACCCCTAACTTAGGAAATTGGTAACTGTGAACTCAGGAACGTTCTACTGACTATATACTGGCCACTACATCCCCAGCAAACTTCACCGATACAATTTGAGATACACCTTCTTCTTTTTGTGTAACGCCATAAAGGTAATCTGCTTTTTCCATGGTGAGTTTGTTATGGGTAACCACAATAAATTGAGTCTTTTCAGAAAACTGTTTTAACACTTTGGTAAACTTACCAATATTGCGATCGTCAAGAGGGGCATCAACCTCATCTAATATACAAAACGGACTTGGCTTCACCATATAAATGGCAAACAATAATGAGATGGCAGTAAGGGCTTTTTCTCCTGCAGAAAGCATACGCAAAGTTTGAGGTTTTTTACCAGGAGGTTTCGCAATAATTTCAATACTTGCCTCCAGAGGGTCATCGTCCCCTACTAATCGTAATTGGGCTTCTCCACCATCAAAAAACATGGTATAGGTTTTTTTGAAAAACTCCCGAATTTCTTCGTACGTTTTTATAAATTTACTACGAGCTTCACAATCTAATTTATCAATAGTCTCTTTTAAAGATTTCTCTGATTCAATTAAATCATCATATTGCTCTTTGAGAAAGTTATATCGATCTTCTTCTCTTTCAAACTCCGCTTGTGCGGCCATGTTTATGGCACCTATTCGCTCCAACGATTTATCAATTGATGTAACTTGTTCACGCAATTCATCAATATTTATTTCTTCATAAAATTCATCAGTATCAGGAATTTCTTCTCTATATGTCTCTTGAATACGCCCTCGAATTAATGCTTCTGCCTGCGTTAACTGGGCCAAATTTAGTTCAACTTGTTGGAGCTCTAAAATTCGTGCCTCTTTTACCTTTTGTTGATCTCGAATATTTGACTGTAAACTCTGTAATTCTTCATGAGACTGATTAAACGCTGATTCAAGTTTAGCCTTTGATTCACTGTATTCTGTTTGCTTTGCAATAAGGGCTGACTTTTCATTTGTTGCCGTTTGGGTTGATTTACTCAATCTAACAATTTCATCTGTAAGTAATTCAGAATCTAATGTAAACTTTTTAATACGCTCACCTAATTCACCAACTCGATCAGAAGCATTTTTAAATCTAAAGACAAGGCCTTCATTTTCTTTTTGCACTTCAACAACAGATACACGTGCATCTTGTAAGGATTGTTGTAATTCATTTCTTTCTACTCGAAGAGATTCTTGCTCATCCATTAATGTTTTTAATTTTAACTCTGAAGTATTAAGTGACGCTTTAAATTCTTGTGATTTCTTTTTCTCATCTGATAATTGAATATTCAAATGGGTAACTTCTTTTTCTGCAACCGTCAATCGCTTTTGAATATCACGGGTGCTATTTCCTTGTTGTGAAATTATATACTCACGTTGAGACAACTCCTTTTCCAACTCATACAAAAATTTCATGGCATCATCTAATTCATGAGTGTTCGCATCAACTTTATTAAATGCAGTATTGGCCGTAGCAGTAAGGGTAGAAATATCTTTTTCCAAGGAGGTTATGGTTTTGTTTGTGGATGTAATCTTTTTGTTCAATGCCTTAATTTTATCTACGCGTCCAATAGAGGCCGTATTTGCCGACACCCGTTGTGAGCGGAGAACTAATGTGCCATCAAAACGCTCTCCTGTCAGCGTTACCCACGAAGTGAGCTTTTGTTCTTTCTGTGATAGTTTTGAATATGTTTGAGCAGATTTAGTAAAATGTACGCCATCCAATATGATATGCAAGGCAGAGGCAATATTTTTATCATATTTCATATAATTTAAAATATGTGATTCTTTTTCTGTGGGTACTTTAAACGAAGATGCCACCGCTAAAGGAATTATAGAAATTTGACGTTTTTCTTCAGTTACTTTTTCTAAAATGTGACGGGCCGTCTGTAAATCCGCTACCACTAAATAACCTGCCATTCTACCCAATGCAGCATTTACCGCTAATTCATGGCCCTTTTTAGCTGAAACTAAATCACCTAATACGCCTACCACACCTTTAAACTTATTAGATGACATAACCCATTTTATACCAGAAGAACGCCCCTCATTCTTTTCTAAAATATCTTCGTAAAATTTTAATTTATTCTGCGAATCTATCAACGATGTTTTTTCAGTTGCTAACTCAGACTGTTTTATCATCAATTTAGATTCTAATTCTGCATGTGATTCTTGTAATTTTTCTACGTTTAAATTAAGCTTTCCATTTTCTGATTCTTTTGAATTGATTTGGGCTTTAAACAAATTGATATCAGCTTCATAACTTTGAACCTTTTCATTAACTTCAACTTTCTGCTCTTTTAATCGCTGAATATAATTCTCTTTTTCATGGATGGTTGCCAATACCCGCTCAATATTTGACTCACTTTTATAGATGTGGCGGTTTATATCATCATGGTTCTTTTTGAAATCATTAAACACTGTTTGTTGAGATAAATATTGCGCATCAATGGATGCATACTCAGTCTGGATGGATGTAAATTTTTGTGATCTGGATTCTAACTCGGGTGAAATCGCTGAAATTTTACCTTCTAATTCCTCAACTTGACTTTGTAATGATGCCAATCTACCTTTAGACTGCTGTATCTCATCAGAATAATGCTGAACATTACTCTCATTACCTTTTTTCTGTTCTGTCCATATCAAAATATTATTATTTACAGCGGACAAATCTTCCTCAACAGAATCTAATGCCTGTTGCTTTTCAGCCAATTCTTTTTTTAATGATTCATACCTGGATTGAGTTTGTGAAATAAGGGATTCTTCTAAACTCAACTGCCCCGCAATTGCCTGCTGTTGGCCACGGCCAGATTGAAGGTTTTTCTCTAATGGCAATCGCTCCATTTGTATGGATTGAATTTCAGCTTGTGCCAATAATATATGGGTAGATTTCAAATCAGCAGTCATCTTTTGATGGCGATCGTACCGCTTTAACTGAAGTCGTAAATTTCGTAATGTGCCATCAACCTCAGAAATAATATCATTCACTCGGGCAACATCCAACATGGTGCTTTCAAGCTTTCTAAAGGTGGACTGGCGCTGTTTTTTGTACTGATTGATCCCTGCAGCCTCTTCGAACATTCCTCGGCGATCATCGGCATTATGAGATAAAATGGAATCAATCATTTTTAGCTCAATCACCGAATAAGCATTTGAGCTCATGCCCGTATCCATAAACAGTTCATGGATATCTTTCAAGCGACATGGCGTTTTATTCAGGAGATATTCACTTTCTCCACTGCGAAATAATCGACGCGTAATTTCAACATCTGTATATTCTGTAGGCAACATGCCCATATTATTATGGATGGTAAGTGAAGCCTCGCACATGCCTACAGGCTTGCGATTTTTAGACCCATTAAATATCACATCCTCCATCTTAGTTGATCGAAGAACAGAGGTTTTTTGCTCACCTAAAATCCACCGAATGGCATCCACAATATTGGTTTTTCCGCAACCATTTGGACCCACAACCGTAGTAATTCCCTCGCCGAAGTTTAACTCCGTCTTATTGAGAAAGGACTTAAATCCTTGAATTTTCAGCTTAGAAATATACATGGAGGTTGATTATCCGGGGGGCCAATTCAATTGGCGACCACCTAATAAATGAAGGTGAATGTGGAAAACGGTTTGCCCCCCATCATCTCCTGTATTAATAACCCATCGATACCCTGAATCATTAATGCTTTCAGAATTAGAAATGTCATTGGCTAAAAGTGCCATCTGCGATAAGGCATCAATATTGTCATCATTTAGGTCACGTGTTGAGGCAATATGTACTTTAGGAATCACTAAGACATGGGTTGAGGCTTGGGGGTTAATATCACGAAATGCCAGTGCGTAGTCGTTCTCAGCCACAATTTCAGCGGGAATCTCACCCTCAATAATTTTACAAAATAGACAATCAGACATGATACTCCCTATTTTCGTGTCAAAAATTCATCATTAGATAACTGGAGTCGTGCTACTATATCATCACCAATAATGGATGTTTCTACAATCTCAGGCACATCTTCTGGCGTTACCTTTTTATACCAAATCCCAGCTGGATAGATAACTACCGACGGACCAAAACTGCAAACATCTAAACATCCCGATTTATTAGCACGTACTTTATTTTTTAAACCACGTTTTGCTAATTCTTGCGCAAATGCGACTCTAATCGCCATGCCTTCATTGCCACAGCAACCCTTTGGACTTTCAGGTGGCCGTTGATTAATGCAGATAAATATGTGCTTTTCAAATGCCATTATGGGACCAATACAATCTTTCCAATTTGTTCACTATTTTCAATACGCTTATGTGCTCCCTGAATATGCTCAAAGGAGAATATTTTGTCAACAAATGGTTTGAATTTTCCTGCGTTTATTTTGTCCATTACAGCCTTATAACTGGAAATATCACTCATAGTTGACCCTAAAATAGTCTGCTGTTTCATGAATAGATGGGTTAAATCCACATCCACTTTAGGGCCGGTTGTGGCACCACAAGTTACCACTCTGCCCCCTTTACCCAAAAGTCGCATTGAATATGGCCATGTTGCAGGGCCCACGTGTTCAAAAATTACATCCACACCGTTCTTGCCTACCATAGTTTTTACGGACTTATACCAATCCTCGTCATAATGATTGATGATATGATCAGCGCCCATTTTCGCTGCGTGATTAAATTTTTCAGCTGAACCCACCGTGGCAATCACAGTGGCACCCCTGTCTTTAGCAATTTGGATGGCAGCAGAACCTACCCCAGAAGATCCTCCATATACCAATACCGTTTCGCTGGACTGAAGCTGTCCCCGAGTGATAAGCATTTGATACGCCGTCATAAATACCAATGGCATGGATGCCGCTTCTTCAAATGAGAGATGAGATGCTTTGGGGTAAATATTTGCTGGGGATAATGATACAAATTCAGCCTGTACCCCATTTTCAGTTTCGCCTAAAATACCATAATGAGTACAATAATTTTCTTTTCCAGAAATACAGAATTTACATTCACCACAAAAAGTGCCAGGCTGAACCACCACTTCATCACCCACCTTCCAATGGGATACGTTCTGCCCCACTTCAGCAATAATTCCAGAGGCATCTGAACCCATAACAAGGGGAAGTGGAATAGGCATTCCAGGCAAACCACCCCTCACCCAAACATCTAAATGATTTATAGATGTAGCTTTTACTTCAAGTATTACTTTATCTGATTTACAGATAGGTGTGGTAATATTATCGCATTGCAATACATTCACACCACCGTGCGTGTGTATTCGAACCGCTTTCACTCCACATCCTCAAACTCTGCATCTTGAATATCCATATTTCGGCGAGATTTTGGTGGACTTTTTTCAGGCGAATTATCTCTTGAATGTTGAGATAAGGAGAATAGGGTACGGAAAAATTTATTGATGATCCACACGAATAAAATAAAGGTTAACAACCGAAACATTAGATGCTCTTGAGGGGATTAAAGTAACGCGTGCCCTGTCCAGGGGTACGAATAAATTCAAAGATGGAATCTAAATCTGCTTCATTGTTGACAAAGTCTATATCGTTTGAATTAATAATGAGGAGTGGACTCTTATCGTATCTGAAGAAATACTCATTATAAATTTGGTTGAGGGCATCGATGTACTTCCAGTCCATACTCACCTCATAATCACGCCCCCGCTTCTTGATATTCTCCATAAGACGCTCCGTGTCAGATTGAAGGAAAATAACCAAATCTGGCTCAACAATATTTTTCTCTAATATACGCGCCACCATATCATAGAGTTTCATTTCATTATCATTCAAATTGAGGGCGGCAAAAAGGCGATCTTTCACGAACATATAATCGGAGACTAATGCAGAGGTAAAGAGGTCCATTTGTTGTAAATCTTGTTGCTGACGATATCGCGAGAGTAAAAACCATAACTGCGTCTGAAAAGCATAATGGTCAGGGTCTTTATAAAATGCTTCTAAAAATGGATTCTCTTCAAACTTCTCTAAAACCAACCGACCATCTAATCGCTCTGCCAACAACTTTGCTAAGCTGGTTTTACCCACGCCAATTGTACCCTCAATGGCAATATGATATGCAGTTTTCATGCCACTTTTTGCACCGTAAATTGTGTCAATTTGATACTTGATTCATCTGGAGTATTCTGTAACAAGGATTTTATACTTTTATTCATACCCACCAATATAAAATCTTCTGCTATATCTGACCAAGGTTGAAGAACAAATTTCCGCTCAAAAATTCGTAAATGGGGAATGGTGAGATTATCCTGGATAATTTCTTTACTTCCGTAGGCTAAAATATCAATATCCAAAATACGTGGTAAATTGTGGCCATTTTCAGCATCACGCCCCATTGAAGACTCAATACCCTTTATCTCCAACAATAATTCATGAGGAGAAAATGAGGTAGAAATTTCAACAACCATATTTAAAAAAGAGGGTTGCTCATCGTTATACAGTGGAGGTGTCTCATAAATGGGTGATGAATTTACCATATTCGTTTTGGGTAATGCGTCAATCAATTCACATGCAGCGCATAAATTTTTATATCTTTCCCCCATATTTGATCCTAATCCTAAGAAAATACGCATCATGTATTCTCTCGTGAAATCTGAATTTCTACATGGTCAAATATGCCATCAATGGGTGCATTGGGTTTACGAATACGAATGGTGGTAGCCTTTGCTCCATTCAACGCCAATACCCGAGAAGATATCTTTTGGGCCACCGTTTCTATCAAATCATATTTATGCTGAAGCATCTCTTCTTTAGCGATTGTGAATAGAACTGAATAATCAATGGAAGCGGTTAAGTCATCGGAAGTGGCGGCAACCTTTAGGGAGGTAGATACTTCAATATCCACTTCAAAGGTCTGCCCCAACGATTTTTCTTCTGGTGCTACGCCGTGATAGGCGAAAAATTTCATATTATTAATGCGAACTTTATCCACGAATTCCTATTTATTACATAATTTGATTAAATACGGGGATAAAAAATAAAGATAAATTCCTTCCTATACACACATGAAAAATGAATATAAGGAAGGAATTCTATGGAGGAGGAAAAAATTAAAATCTTTTTCGGCGACCACCACCCTTTCTTTCATTAAGCTTATCCTTCATTCGCTTTTTAAAATGATGGTCAAAAACTAAATATTTCACGGTTTGTTCAGGGGTCAATATATCACCAATTTCCTTATGATGATTTTGGCGTAAATCTAATTTTTCTTTTTCTAATTCAAAGTATTGGTCCATCAATGATGATACTTTTTTCTTATTTAACTTATCTTCTTCAATGAGCTCATGAATAGATTCACGTAATTCTTTTTCTTTTTTCCGAATAGACTTCATTTCTTTTTCAAATGAATTAACGCGAGTAAAAAACATATCACTTTGATCTTCAGAAATATCTAAAAAATCAATAAGTTTCCATTTTTTAATCATCTTCACCTTTTCAGGGTCAAGCCCACCACTTGACGGAGATCCCCACTGTTGTGCCCAAGAAAATGTTAAAATTGATAGCAATATTAAATAGCGTTTCATAATTATCCTTCCAGTGTTGTTGTTTTAAGGACGTGGAGCAATTCAGAAGAATCATCCAAGAGTTCTAATATTTCACCTACATCATATAAATCTAATATAACAAAAAATAATTCTTCTTCTGACAGTTCATCATTTACCTCCCAGGAATAATATTCTTCCTGCTCATATTGATATTGACTCCATAGTGACTCATATCGTTCAGCATGAATAATTACAGACGTTTCATACGTAATAAAAACAACCATCAACATCATTGCTGACGTGAAGATGGTTGCCCATTGTCGCTTCTTGCGATTTATTTTACCATGAATTGCCTCTAAAAATTGTTTATCTGTATTCACCATATTTCTTTATATAATGTTTTTTTAAGTTTACTTTTGCCTTATGGAATGATACCTTTGCCGAATTTTCAGTGATATTCAAAATTTGTCCAATCATCTTGAAAGACATATCTTGATATATGCGAAGTAATACAATGTTACGTTGAAAACGTGGCAGTTTATGGGTCATTTCAAAAAGCTTATTTTCATTGGATATTGAAGAAATAGGCTCACTCATAATTTCTTCTTTCAATTCAGCTGAAAATACCGTTCTGAGTTTTTGTTTCCGGAAATGATTGTTTATTTTATTAATCACTATGCGGTACAACCATGTTTTAAACTCAGATTCAAACCGAAATCGATTTAATGCAAAGTACACCTTTACGAACACATCTTGAGCAATATCCTCTGCGTCTTCGGGGTTTTTCACAATGTTCATTGTCATCCCCGTCACCCAGTCTTGGTGGCGATGCACAAGCTCATTATAAGATTTTACATCACCCTGTAAAAATTTCTCAATTAGCGCCTTATCATCCATTCGAATCGATATCTATGATGCGGTAATATTCTATTAGTTAACTCTAAAATAAAAAAGGTTCATACGAACCTTTTTATATACTCTTGTGCCAATCAATATTCAGTCACATTTTCGGCTTCAATCCCCTGTTGAGTTTGAGCAAAGTCAAATTTAACTCTAAGTCCTATCCGAATATGCTGACCTTTTCTCACATTGGCAATATTTAGAAAATAATCCTCACCATCATCACCTTCAATAAATCCCCAACCTTTGCCTTGCTCCCACTTCTTAATGGTTCCCGTTAGCATCATCATCTCCTTGCCTAAATCCAATCTTCTTTTTAAATAAATCTTCAGGTAAATCAAACCCCTCTCTATTGGGGTAATGCATCATTGTTTTAACTTGATGCCATGGCACAAAATAGGTGGCCTCAATTTCTTCTTTGATTTGTTGATCGGTAGGAAGGGGTTTCCCTGCAGCATCTTCAGCAGTAATAATACATAATCCCGGATGTTTGAGCCATAAACCTAAATGGTCTTGGCCTTTTACTAAATAATGCCCTGTGGGATCAGAAATCCCCACATCCGCAAATTGTGAGACATCCTGAAATGAAATGAATATTATATCACCAATTATATCATCTGTAACAAACATAAATCCTCATAGTGTTTATATAAATTAACCATGACAATTATCTCTACAAAGATTTATTTCACATAAAAAAAAAGGGATGACAATGCCATCCCTTTTTTCATAAAACCTAAAGATTGAGAACTATTCTTTCTTCTCTTCGTATTTTTTGGGATTCAACTGTTTATCAATAACCGTCAGGTCATCACGTAATGTAGTAAGATCGTTCTTCATTTCGCGTGAAGTACGATTTGCTGTACGTTTATACGAATCAAAACTTTCAGATACGTTTCTAATATCATCATTTAAGCGATCAAGCTTTTGAATTAGTCTTTCTTCCAATTGTTCAATATCTAATTTCATTCGCTCGAATACCACATCAATTGAATCCATCTTAGATGCATACGCATCATAATGGGTATGGGTTTCTTCTTGAAGCGTTCTCACATGCTTGCTGGTACCAATCCATTTTAGCTCTAATCGATCATGTACTTCTAATGTGGAAGTAACATCTCCTTTTAGCAATACATCACTAGACTCAAGCTCAACCATTTGATTGGATCTAGATTCATCAATGATAAACCAATAATAGCCACCTGCTAAAATAATAAAAAATGTAATAACTGCCATAATTCTTTGCATTAAAATTTAACCTTTCTCAATTTTTGCTAATTTTTGTTCCCATTCAGAAAGTTCAGACACATCTACTTCTGCATCTGTATTTTCTTGAACATCAGCTTCTGATAAATCTACACTTGCTGTGGATTTCATCATCTCAAGGATTTGCTGTCTTTCTTTTTCCTTTTTCACGAGCTGATCCACTAATACTTTCATTTCTTCATTAAAATCTTTAACTGTCAACTCTAAACGAATAATGAGTTCATCCAATAATAACTTGCCGTATGAATCATTTATTCCATCTAATAAATCATCTAATTTATCAGAAAGATACTTCTTTCGGCCTTCAGTTGTGTCTAAATCAATACTCATTATAAATATTCCAGTTGAATCAAAATGTTAAGAATGTCTTTTATTTTGGGGTGTTAAATTTTTAACCGTTTTAAAGCGTTATACAATCCCTAATTTAACTATTTTCAGGGGTTGTAGAATCACTATCATCTTTTGAATCGGAGGTAAAACTACTGAGTAACGACCCACTATTATTCAAAATCATAAATAAAATAAAACAGAGTACCGCTGCCTGTAAAATATAGCCCACGCCTACTATAATACCAATAATGGATGCAAAAAGAATCTGTAAACGATGTGATAATTCTTCTAATTTTATAATTGAATTGGTTACATGGAGTACGGTAAAAATGGCTGCACCTACTGCGAACCCTCTAAAATCGCTTGGAAGTTGAACCGTTAAGCCCACCAATGATGTGGCCAACACAGAAACCATGGCCATATTTACCATTGCAGAATGGTCTTCTGCCTCTGAGTTGGTTTTAGTGATATAACTGAATGCGCCACCCAAAATGGCTGCAAATATTAATTTGAATGCAAATGCTATAAATCCGAACATGGTTTAATTTACCTATGATACAATGTTGAAGCGAAGAAATTTAAAAGGGTCTGTTAAAATAGATTTAATATTTGCCAAATTGATAAGAGAAACCAATGGCGTACCCAAAATTTGATTATCAGGTACAAACCCCCAAAAGCGTGAATCATAACTATTATCTCGATTATCACCTACAAAAAAGTAATAATTATGCTTTACTAAATAAGTACCAATATCTTTTATGTATTCACCATTCACCATTAAGTTTTCATAAATAACCGCACTATCTTCTGGACGAACTGTAAACTCCCACGGATTATATAATCCATTACCTCGATTTTCTTTTACTAAACCTGATACATATTGGGAGCGCGCCTTATATTCTTTTTGTTGAACAGAGGTACTGTTCATAAAAAATCCCATTAACTTATATTTAAGGAATCCATGGGTTCGTCCCACTTCTTGTGGATCAATAACCGTAAATTGTCGGTCACCCATTCTCACATCATTTCCATCTTGCGTTAAAAGGGTAATAACGGAAGTCCATTCATCCACGGTGGTAAAGTCAATTTCCATGCCTTTATGCGGTACGGTAAAGGTTTCAATATTATCCATATTGCCTGATAATGCAGGATACAGTCGCTGTTCTTTTTCTGGTTCGTACACATGACCTTTAATATACTTGGCATTTTTGGGGAAATCCATCTTATTGCCATTAATGGTAATTTCACCCATGGAAATAGAGATTACATCTCCTGCAATACCAATACAGCGTTTTACATATTTCTGAAAAGGATCTCGGGGAAATTCAAAAATGGTAACATCTCCATTTTCTACCGGTTTATATTTTGGTAATCGCAACCAAGGTATATCGAATCCCATTCGCGAATATGGCAATCCTACCCATGTGGGCGTACGCATTCCATAAATGAATTTATTTCCGATGAGCATATCGCCCACCAGAATTTCGTTTTCCATTGAACCTGTGGGTACCACATAAATTTCAACCAAAGTTGCTTTCACGGTAAATGCCACCACCACCAAAACAAAAAGGATACGTAATTCTGCTAAAAACTTTTTTTTGTTAATCATATTAATATCCTACTGCGCTGGCGCCTTTACGGCTATCCGCACTACCAAAAATCAGTTCGCCATTCACTTGAATACAATTAGCCTCACCAATACTTCCTCTAAATTTATGCGCATGTCCTCTACGGGTAAGGGCATCAATTGTTTCCACGGCAAAACCAGTGGACTCAAATTGAATCATATCTGGCAACCATTGATGATGAAAACGTGGAGATTCAATGGCATCCTCAATATTCATACCAAAATCTACAACGTTCATAATTACTTGTGCGGTGGTGGTAATAATAGTAGAACCGCCTGGCGACCCCACCACCAACGCTAAATCACCATCCGAATCTTCAACTATAGTAGGCGACATAGAACTCAACATTCGTTTATTGGGCTCAATAGCATTCGCCGTATTACCCACCAAACCATAGACATTGGGCACCCCCGGTTTTGCAGAGAAATCATCCATTTCATTATTGAGAAGGAATCCAGCACCATCAACCACAATACCATTTCCATACCAGCCGTTAACAGTGGTAGTTACACTCACCGCATTCCCCCATTTGTCCACAACTGAATAATGAGTCGTTTCTTCTGATTCACCATAATTGAATGGAATATCTCCGTGTGACACATCTGCACTTAAACTGGCATTTACGGAATCTACAGACGCCCACCGTTCTGCCGCATATTCATCTGAAGATAATTTATCTAAAGGAACAGGTACAAAATCCATATCACCCATAAATTCTGACCGATCTGCATAAACCCGACGTTCAGCCTCTGACACATAATGGATGTGTTGTGCAGAGTGGAAATCTAATTTCCCTAATTCAATATTCTCTAATTGGTTTAAAATCCCTGCAATCGTAACCCCACCAGAAGATGCAGGTGGCATGGAATATACTGTATATCCTCTATATTCAAATTCTATAGGCGTACGCTCAATAGCCTTATAATTTTGTAAATCTGCTTTGGTTATGAGTCCTTCGGTGCGATGCATACAATCTACTATCATATCTGCAGTTTTACCTTGGTAAAACTCTTTGTAGCCTTTTCGGGCAATCCGTTTTAATGTTAAGCCTAAATCTTGTTGAATAAATCGCTCACCCAATTCAAACATATCCCCATTTTCTTTGGTGAATATTTTAGCCGTTTCAATATCATTGGATAAATAATTATTGTAATAGGGAGAGTTTAAATAACTATAATTCACAATGTCTAATTCAAATCCTTTTAAAGCCAACCGAGATGCGGGATACACTAAATTTCGCCATTGGGCAGAACCATACTTTTCATGGGCTAATCCAAATCCTGCCACAGACCCTGGTACACCTGCCGCCCATGAAGTGGACCAACTCTTGCCAGAAATAACATTGAGGGAATCATCAAGGAACATATCACGGTGAGCCTTTGCAGGCGCTGTTTCTCTAAAATCTATAGTAGTTACGGTGCCATCCGCTAATCGAATCACCATAAATCCACCACCACCAATATTACCAGCACCGGGATGAACCACTGCTAATGCAAACCCAGTTGCAATTGCTGCATCGATGGCATTACCCCCATTTTTTAAGACTTCAATCCCCACATCACTGGCGTATTTATTAGAAGATACTACCATTCCATTTTTACCCACCGCGTCTGGAAAACGAGGGAAGAGCATGGAGATAGAAGCAAGGAGCAAGAGGTAAGGAGTAAGTGTAATTTTATTTTTTTGACAACGATTGACGAAGCCCATGTATCATCCTATTAATTTCATTTAATTTTTCAAGTATATGGATTGATGTATTTCCATCCATAAAATTTAAATTTTTACTAATAATAATTTGAGTTTCTAACTCTGCAACAGAACCTAATGAGATTGACAGAAAATGCATAAATTCCTTTAAACCAATTCTTGCATGACCTTCAGCAATGTTTGATGAAATTGAAACTGCACATCTCCTCATTTGGCTGATAATTCCAAATTTTTCTTCCGATGGAAATCCACGAGTCTGTTTGTAAATAATTGTTACTAACTCAATGGACTTTTGCCAAACAATTAAATCCTGATATGTATTAATAGTTCTCTTCATTTTGGACGATATTTAGTGTTGTAATTTAGCGACTATAACCAACCATTCTACTCTTTTTTTACGCCTTTCCGCTTACCTCTATCCGCTTACATCTTCCCTTATCAATACGCAGTCAATCCATTTTTGATAATATTAATTTTTGGATTACCATCTCCCAAAACCACTTCTGCCACATCAAATCTAATTTCAATATTCAATTCATTTTCATCCATATAATATTGGGCAGCATTCATAATTCGATCTCTTTTATGTTCATCAATTTGGGTATGGGGTTCATTCCACCCATGACCTTTAGTTTGGGTTTTTACCTCGGTAAATACTAATATATTGTCATCTTTTGAAATAATATCTACCTCGCCAATTTTGGGTACATTATAATTCATCTCAACTATTTCACATCCATCCTTAATAAAAATACACGCCACTAATTGCTCACCCAATGTGCCCACTAAACGTATATCTTTATAATATTTTAGAGAGGGTAAATGGTCTGAAATTGGCTTAAAAGACTGACGATGAATGGGCGTGGCAAAATCGGTTTTGATGGACTCAATATGTTTCTGCGAACCGTAACCCTTATGACCTGCAAATCCATAAGTGGGAAACACCTTATCATAATTTATCATCATACGATCACGGGTCACTTTGGCAATAATGGATGCGGCGGCAATACTGAGTGACTTGTTATCCCCTTTGATAATACTCTCTTGCTCAAAATGTTTGATATCTGCGGGGCGGCCATCCACCAATAAAATTTCAGGTTTCACTACCAACTGCCCCACCGCCATCTGCATGGCTTTATAGGTGGCCTGCAAAATATTAATTTCATCAATATCCTTTTCGTGAACAATGCCTATACCCACTGCCACAGCAACATCCATAATCTCTGCAAACAGGCGTTCCCGTTTTTTCTCAGATAGTTTTTTTGAATCCGTAACTTGAGGGAGGTTTACGTTATGGGGTAAAACTACCGCTGATGCCACCACCGGTCCGGCCAATGGCCCGCGCCCCGCTTCGTCGATTCCTGCCACATATTCTATTCTGCGGGACCAATATTTCTTTTCGTATTCGAGCATATCCATAGGGGAAATTTAAGGTAGATTAGTGATTTGTTGAGTGGTTGAATGGTAAAAAGTGGTTATTGGTTTATGGTTAATGGTGAATGGTTCAATAAGTAGTAAGGAAAAAGGAAAAAGGAAAACAATAGTTAATGGTTATTGGTTAATTGTTAATGGTTAATTAAGAGCAAGGAATTGGGAATTAGGGGAATTGGGAATTAGGGGAATTGGGAATTAGGAAAACAATGATTAATGGTTAGTGATTGATGGTTAATAGTTAAAAAAGGAGAAAGGGAAAGGAGAAAGGAATTTAAGATGTAACCAAACCTTTCAAAGGTTCTAAACCTTTGAAAGGTTACTCGGCCTCTACCATAATTAATGAGCGCGGAGACCACGTCACTACAAATCTTATTCACAAACCACCCCTGCGCTTTGCTTTTCCCCTCCTTGGTAAGGAGGGGATTAAGGGGAGGTTTTCCAAACAAACATCCACCTGAATGTTGACACATTATTCCTAAAAATTAACGCTGGGTCACCATGCCACTATGATAAAAAGCGGGATGATTTAAAACACGTCCCTACAAATTTTTTTCACAAACCACCTCTGCGTTTTGCTTTTCCCCTCCTTGGCAAGGAGGGGATTAAGGGGAGGTTTTCCAAACAAACATCCACCTTAATGTTGACACATTATTCCTAAAAATTAACGCAGGGTCACCATGCCACTATGATAAAAAGTGGGATGATTTAAAACACACCTCCACAAATTTTATTCACAAACCACTCCTGCGTTTTGCTATTCCCCTCCTTGATAAGGAGGGGATTAAGGGGAGGTTTTCCAAACAAACATCCACCTGAATGCTGACATATTATTCCTGAAAGTTAACGCCGGGTCACCATGTCTCTGTGATAAAAAAACTTAGAAAAGACTTAACGCGTCGTCTCCACTATCATCTTTGGAAACTTCTGTGGGTACTTTCTTTTCTGTAGGTTTAGGGACTGTTTCATTCTTAGTCTCATCCTCAGTCTCAACCTTAGGCTCTGCCTTAACCTTTTCTTTAATCTCAACTTCCAGCGCATTCATTTTGAATCCACTCATGCGAGAAAATCCACCCAATTTATTGCCATTGGCTTTCCACCCTTTCACATCAATAAAATCTAAGAGTGTAATTTCTTTAGTTCTTTTATCTCCATTTTTAAGGCGATAATTAAAAACTAGTTCAGGATTAACAAGGAGGGATGCCAATAGTAATTTTGAACCACGTTCTTCGCTAATAAATTTGAATCGTTTGCCAGTAGTACTGGTTTCAATTTGAAATCGTTTTACAAAATGAGATTTGCTTTTCCCATCATAATGGACTGCCGAAATCACATCTTCAGTATTAAACTTACCAATATACTTAATTTCATTGCATTTATATCGGTTCGATAAATCAAAGGATGTAAGCTCATAGGATCCATCATCATGTATCACCACAATCAAATCATCAGTGTTGAAGCTACCCAAATAGGTGCCTCTATCTTCGGTGGTGAGACGACCAATATTTTCGTCAAGCCAAATATCTCTACCGCCCAACGTTGAATCTCCCACTGACTTTTGAACAATCTTTTTTACTGGATGTTTAGAGAGAATATTTCCTTTTGAGCCACGACCCTTAATGGCTAATTCACCAAAATCAAAATCAAATGTCTTGATACGCGCTTTTGCTAATCCGTGTAGGTTAACGGTTACTACTTCTGACTCAGAATTGGGATTTTCGGTAAAATAAGTAATTGAACTGGATGCGGTTCCAGCTGTGATATCATATTCACGATCACGTACAATAGAGGTTACTGAAAACCGTTTCACCATAGATTTCCCCGCTTTGCCATCACGATATGCCACATTATAAATCATATGCTCATCGTTTTTCTTCCATACTGCAGCATGAATAATATTTTTACCCACAAACTTTTTTGCACCTATTTGAGCGATTTGATACTTACCATCTGCTCGAAATACAATAATATTATCAATATCTGAGCAATCACCAATATACTCATCTTTTTTCAGACTGGTCCCAATAAATCCTTCTTCTCTATTCACGTATAATTTCTGATTGGCCACTGCAACGCTGCGTACGGCTATGGATTCAAATGTGGCGATTTCTGTACGTCGCTCACGCCCAGCTCCATATTTTTTCAATAGAGAATCAAAATATCTGATGGCATACTCGGTAAGATGAGACAAATTATTTGAGACCTCATCTAAGTCCGCCTCTAAACCTTTAATAATTTCATCTGCCTTGAAAGAATCAAATTTAGAAATTCGCTTAATTTTAATTTCAGTCAGCTTAACAATATCATCTTCTGTCACGGAGCGATTTAAATTCTTTTTAAAGGGCTCTAAGCCTTTATCAATTGTTGAAATTACCGCATCCCAAGTTTCACATTCTTCAATATCTCGATAGATTTTATTTTCGATAAATATTTTTTCTAATGATGAGAGATGCCACTTTTCAGATAAATTTTTCTTTAAAAGCGCTAACTCTTGACGTAATAAATCGACAGTATTTTCAGTAGATAGTTTTAACAGCTTTGAAATTGATATGAATTGGGGGCGATCATCAATAATCACACAGCAGTTTGGTGAAATAGATATTTCACATTGGGTAAAAGCATATAAGGCATCAATGGTCACTTCAGGAGATATTCCCTGAGTGAGATGAACTAAAATTTCTACATTTTCAGCCGTATTATCTTCCACTTTACGGATTTTAATTTTTCCATTATCATTGGCTTTTAAAATAGAATCAATTAAACCGGTAGTCGTAACTGAATAGGGTACATTGCGAATCGCTAAAGTTTTTTTATCAATTACTTCAATATTACTTCGAAGACGTACTTTCCCTCCCTTTTTACCTTGATTATACAAAGTGAAGTCTGCAATTCCACCAGTCTGAAAATCAGGATTTATTTTGAAAGGTTTATCATTTAAAATTGATATGGATGCTTTAACTAATTCTACAAAATTATGAGGCATAATCTTGGTAGAAAGTCCAACTGCAATGCCCTCTACACCTTGTGCCAATAATAAGGGGAATTTCATAGGGAGTTGAACCGGTTCATTTTTTCGACCGTCGTATGAGGCTTGCCACTGTGTAATTTCTTTATTGAAAGCGATATCTAAGGCAAATTTAGATAAACGCGATTCGATATACCTTGCCGCAGCTGCTCGGTCACCAGTACGTACATCACCCCAGTTTCCTTGCGTATCTAACATGAGATCTTTTTGACCAATATTAACTAATGCATCACCAATGGCAGCATCACCATGTGGATGAAATTGCATGGTTTGACCAATAATATTTGCCACTTTATGGAATCTGCCATCATCCATCTCTTTCATGGCATGAAATATTCGTCGCTGAACTGGTTTTAACCCATCATCATATTTGGGAATCGCCCGTTCTAAAATCACATAAGATGCATATTCTAAAAACCAATCCTCATAAAGGCCTGTAAGTGGCTTGGCCTCATGAAGGCTATCATTATTACTCAAATTTGAATTTTCTTCATAATCTTCAGGCGTTGTCATTCATTAACTCTTCTTCAAATTTTAAATTGTCAATAATAAATTGCTGGCGCTCAGGTGTATTTTTACCCATATAATATGAAAGGGTCTCTTGAATAGGAGTTTTCCCCTTTGAAATTACCGGAACTAATTTCATATTTTCACCAATAAACATTTTAAACTCATGGGGGGAAATCTCACCCAAACCTTTAAAACGAGTAATTTCAGGCTTTCCTTTTAATTTATGGATAGCCTTATTTCGCGCTTCTTCAGAATAAGCATAAATGGTTTCTTTTTTATTTCTTACTCGAAATAAAGGAGTTTCTAAAATAAACACATGACCATTTTTAATCAACTCTGGAAAAAACTGTAAAAAGAATGTGAGAATTAATAACCGGATATGCATACCATCCACATCTGCATCGGTGGCAATAACCACCCGATTATACCGTAAATTCTCGATACCCTCTTCAATATTCAATGCATGATGTAGTAGGTTAAACTCTTCATTTTCATAGACTACTTTTTTTCGAAGACCAAATGAATTAAGGGGCTTTCCTCGCAAACTAAATACGGCCTGTGTTTCCACATCTCTTGATTTTGTAATCGAGCCGCTTGCTGAATCTCCCTCAGTTATAAATAATGTAGTATTTAAGCGTTTCTCTTCATCAGCCTTTTCATTATTATACTGAATTCGGCAATCTCTCAATTTTTTATTATGGAGGTTGGCTTTCTTTGCGCGTTGATTAGCCAATTTTTTAATACCGGCCATATCCTTCCGTTCACGTTCAGATTGAAGGATTCGCTTCTGTAAAGCCTCTGCCACATCCGCATGCTTGTGTAAATGATCATCTAATGCTTTTTTTACAAATTCATTAATAAAAACTCGAACGGTTGGACCTTCAGGCCCCATCTCTGAGGAACCTAATTTAGTTTTAGTTTGCGATTCAAATACGGGATTCTGAACCCGTACGCTCACAGCTGAAATGATGGAGGCTCGAATATTTGCCGCATCATAATCTTTTCCATAAAACTCTCTCACCGTGCGTACCACCGCCTCTCGGAATGCTGCTAAATGTGTGCCTCCTTGAGTGGTATTCTGTCCGTTTACAAATGAATGGTATTCTTCACCATATTGTTGACCATGCGTAATGGCTACTTCAATATCATCCCCCCGTAAATGGATAATGGGATATCGAATTTTTTCTGTGTCAGATTTGCGAGATAAAAAATCAAAGAGTCCATTTTCAGAGAAATACTTCTCACCATTAAAATTGATAGTGAGCCCTGCATTTAGATAAACATAATTCCAAATTTGGTCTTGAATATATTCTGGTAAAAAATGATAATTTTTAAAGATACTTTCATCTGGCGTAAAACTGATTTTAGTACCATTTCGAACAGTAATTTTTTCAATTGGATCATCATGGGTTAGTTCACCCAATTTAAATTGAGCCGTCTTGGATTCACCATCTCTTACTGATTGTACCCAAAAATTATCAGATAAAGCATTGACTGCCTTTGTACCCACACCATTGAGTCCCACCGATTTCTGGAAGGCTTCAGAATCATACTTTCCTCCAGTATTAATTTTTGATACACAATCAACCACTTTCCCTAAAGGGATTCCTCGTCCATAATCCCGGATGATGGCTTTTTTATCACTAATTTTCACATCGATGGTTTTACCAAACCCCATCACATATTCATCAATACTATTATCAATGATTTCTTTTATCAAAATGTAAATGCCATCATCAACAGCAGAACCATCTCCCAATTTCCCGATGTACATTCCAGGGCGAAGTCGAATATGCTCCTTCCAGTCAAGGGACTTAATACTACTTTCATCATATTTAGGATTTGCCATTATGAATACATCCAATTAGTTTAAAATCATTTTTCTAAGTTGTGAGATGGGGATACTACCTTCATTCAGAATTTTAGCATGGAATTCTCTCATATTCACAGCGTTTTCATTTTTACGCTTATAATCAGCAAGGAGACGCTCCATTTCAATACCCCCAATAAATTGTTGTGTATATTGGAAGGGGTTGGCACCAATATTTTCAACAAACGTCTTGGCATCCTCTTTCGAAATATTATTTTTTTCTGACAACATATTTATAACCTGTTTAGGTGCTGATTCATGATAACCAATTTGTAACTCTGCCCATGATAGACCTGCAATTTGCAAACCCTGAAATAAAGATGTTAACGCATATGCATAATTCTCACCACCACCGAACCCAGAATAAATCATGTATGAAGCCACATATTGTTGCCAACCATATTGAGTCACATCATTTTGAATGATTTGACGTAACAATTGTGAATTTTTAGTTAATGACTGCTGAAGTTGTAAATCTCCAGGAGAGAGATCCTTCATCACCATTATATCCAATTCAAAGCGATTTAATATGGACTCTAATTCAATTTCATCATTAATCGGCTTGACTAAATACTCCACCCCTTTATTATCATTATTCAACTGAAAGCGCTCCACTCGTGCAAAATTAGATGAGATAGAATATTCATCATCAAAGCGAATTTGTATATTGGGGATTGGAGTTATAAAAAGATCTCTATTTTTTCTTAACGCATCATGAACTTTTTTAGATGACGCATAAACTGAAGAAATATATTCTTCTGGATTTATCTTATTTTCGCCAATATCTCCCATCACCCAATAAATTACAGAGAGAGAGTCATCTCTATCCACCCACACAGGTTCATCATTTTTTTGAAGATAAAAGGGTAATGATAAATCAAAAATTTGATTTTGAATTTTATGAATTCTTTTTTCGGCTAATTGGGAAATCTTACTAATTGAATATTCTCCACCCACAACATGGGCAAAAATAGTTTTTAACGCTTCTGGTGTTTTTTCTATTTCATATATATCAAAACTTGAATAATCTCCCTCTACCCAATCTTCATACATTTCTAATTCTCTTCTTAATTTTATAATATGAGAATCAATTTTATCTAATGTTTGATTGTCAGACATTACTTTGAGGGGTAATTCATTCAACAATTGATGTAGTGCATTTATAATTTCTGATGTTTTTTTTTGATGAAATACTGAATTGAATTTTAAGTTTTCATAGGCATCATCTAAAACAGATGTACTCACCGCCAATCGTCGTTCAATGGCATTAGTTCTGGCATTCATATCCAAATAGTCTAAATCCACCAATGCAATAATACCATCATAAATCATTTTAGGATATAAACTCACATCCCACTCAAATCGTCTTTCAGATTGTAATGAATACACTTCAGCTGATAAAAATTTCGTGAGCACATTATAATTCACATATTCAGTCTCGGGAAGTTTAGTTTCATCAATCTGTGAAAGTTCAATACTGAATCTCTGTACATCAGCTAAGTATTCCTCTCGAGCATCATTATCTAAACGTTGAAAGGAAAAGTTATATTCATGGGAACCGTATTGCGTTGATTGGACTGGATGAAATTTGAAATACCAATCAGTGAATGCTGATTCTAAGTCCGTATATGATTTAACATAGGACTGACTGCAGCTAAAAAAGTGAACAACAAGGAATAATAATGCAAATTTCATCAGCGAAAATTTATGAAGTTCCGTCCACATATATAAATTATTCTTGGGATTTTTTTGCAACTATCTCAAATTACCAGTCCACCCCATTTTTGAACGGAGTGTGTGGAAATAATTATTTCCAGGTAAAGATATCAACTGAATGATTCGGGATGATTTTTTGATTTCTAATTTGGTACTCCCCTTCATGGCCAATCGGATTTGACCATCAATAGTGCAGGCAATACCTTCATAATCTTCAGCAAAGCTGGCTTGGATAACCTCATTTGCAGGCAATACAATGGGGCGAGCAGATAAACTATGTGGGCAAATTGGAGTGACTGTAATAGTATCAATTGTAGGAGTAATAATGGGTCCCCCAGCGGATAATGAGTAGGCTGTTGATCCGGTAGGAGTGGAGAAGATTAATCCATCACTTTCATACGTATTTAAATATTCACCTGTGACTAACACTTCAGTCTTTAAAATTCTTCCCGAATGACCATGATCCACCACAATATCATTAAGGGCATGATATTCACCACTTTTTCCATTTAAACCGGAAATATGAAGAGATAGCATCATTCGTGCTTCAATCTTATAATTCTTTTTCGTGATATAATCCATCGCTTCTTCCATCGTTTGACGGTTGCTTTCCGCTAAAAAACCTAAGCCGCCAATATGAATACCAAGAATGGGTTTAATATTTTCTTCCATTCGCCTTGCCGTGGAAAGTAAAGTTCCATCACCACCAATAGTTAAGATAATATCACATTTTTCAACCAATTCACTAAATTCTACTGCATCAATATTCACATCCATTTTATGTGCATCTTCATCGGCTAAATAGTCAGATGATATAAAGCAAGAATGCCCACTATTCATAATCACGGGAAAAATTGAATTTACAATTTCATAAAATCGAGATTTACGAAAATTACCGGTGAGTCCAATTATCATATTCCAGGAACTTCTTTCAAATCATTATTATCATTCACCAAGGTAGTGATTCTCTCTTCGGCAGCTGCCAACTTAGATTTACATGCATTCGTCAGCTTAATGCCCTCCTCATATAATTGCACCATTTCGTCTAAAGTGGTAGACCCCGATTCTAATTTCTCAATTACTTTCTCAAGGGAAAGCATGGATGCTTCGAATGATATTTCTTTGTTTGGCATACTATTTTTTCTCTACTTTATTTACAGTTGTATTGGCAATTCGATTTGAAAAATGGATGTTAATATTAGTGCCTTTTTCTAATGGTGAATCTGTATTTATTATTTGTCCATCTTCGTCAAAAGCTAAAGAATATCCTCGTTCTAAAATACCTTTCGGATTTAAAACCTGTAACTTTTCCCACTCAACTTCTAACTTTTTCTGCAATTTTTCCACTGAAGATTGAGCAGAATTTACAAGGGCATTAGTGAATTTATTAAATTTTTCTTTCTGTTGATCAAAAAATACTTCAGGTTTATGAAAACCATAGGATAAAATGGCCATTTCGATAATTTGATATTGGTTCAGAACATAAGATTGAATAAACCCCAAAAGTCGTTCTTCTTGCTCATCTAAATATTGATATAAATCATCCCGAACGGGTGAAAGTAACTCTGCTGCTGCTGATGGTGTTGGTGCCCGCAAATCAGCAGCAAAATCAGAGAGGGTAAAATCTGTTTCATGTCCTACCGCAGAGATTATAGGAATTTTTGAATTGGCAATGGCACGGACCAATCGCTCGTTGTTAAAACACCATAAATCTTCCATAGAACCACCTCCACGACCGATGATAATCGCATCTACAACAGATGAATGTGAATGGATATGCTCAATTCCGTTAATCAGTGAATCTACGGCAATCTCACCTTGTACCAGGGATGGGTACAGCATAATATGAATATGGGGAGATCGACGGTTTATTACATTAATTATATCCCGAATCACTGAACCATCTGCAGAAGTTATAACGCCAATCTTTTCAGGATATGACGGAATCTTCTTTTTTTGTGAGGAATCAAATAAACCCTCAGATTCTAATTTTCGTTTCAGGTGTTCGTAGGCTTCCCATAAATCACCCTTACCTGAAATATGGATATTTTTCACCTTAAACTGAAATTGACCCCGAGGAGAATATAAACTTACCCCTCCATACATAATTACTTTTTGTCCATTTTCAGGGATGAAAGAAAGCTTCTGGGCATCATGTGAAAACAATACAGAAGAAATTTCTCCACTGGCATCTTTTAAGGTAAAATAAATATGTCCAGAACTATATTGACGTAATGAACTAATTTCACCTTCAACCCACACATGTGAAAGTTTATTCTCTAATAAAAATTTAGCCTGATTATTTAACTGGCTTACGGATAATATGGTTTGTTCAGTATTCATTTCTTAAAAATAAGAACCGCCAACTACGAATAGCTGGCGGCCTAATTTAACTTTTCCTACAGTTTGAATTGCTCCACTCACGTGGAAAATTCTACCGTATTTTATCGACAATTTACTTTTTCTTTTTATGTCGATTTGCACGAAGACGTTTTTTACGCTTATGCGTATTCATCTTTCTCTTTTTGCGTTTTTTACCGCATGGCATATAGTCTATCTCCTATTTTAAAACCCTCTGAGTAAAGCCTTATTTACTCTATCTTTTAATATTTTTGATACCTTAAACGAAGGTACAAATCTTTCTTTTAACTTCACTACCTCACGTGTTGCGGGATTATGCGCATCTCGTGCAGATCTCTTTTTAACTATAAAACTTCCAAAACCTCGAATATCGACCCTTTCCCCATTTGAAAGAGATGTAATAACAGATTGTATTACTCCCTCAAGGACAGCCTCAGTTTCTACCTTCGTCAAACCTGTTGCTGCAGCCACTTCATCAATTATATCAGCTTTTGTCATTAATTTCTACCCCCGTAATATAAACTATATTCAGGTAACGGAAATATATCCAAATTTGAAAAAGGCAGGTTTATATTTTTACTATTCAAAAGAATATCTAAAAGTCCTTCATCTTCTACTGGGGGATATATAATTTTAGCCTTTTCATCAAAACCAGCCAATCGAGAAGTCAAATTAATGGCATTATCATAGGTACCAATAATATCAACCAATCCCAATTTCAATGCTTGCTCACCACTATACACTTGACCAGTAGCTAATGTTGCAGCCTCATCGTATGACATTCCACGCTCATATGCAACGGTCCGTACAAACTGAGTATGAAGATTATCTACTAAATCTTGAAAATAATCTAAATCCGCTTTACTGGGTTTGCGTGCAAAATTTCCTGCATCCTTTAATGCACCACTTTTTATAGATTGGTATGTTAAGCCTATTTTATCCATTAAGTCAGCTGCGATAGGATATGACATAATTACCCCAATAGAACCAGTCGCCGTGCCTTTATTAGCAATAATCGTATCTGCACCAGCAGCGATATAATAGCCACCCGATGCTGCCACACTCCCCATAGATGCAATAATTGGTTTTTTGTTTGCCTCTGAAATTTCTTTCACCTTTTCATAAATTTCTTGACTGGCAGCCACACCACCACCAGGCGTATTTAGGCGTATCAATATGGCATCAATATCATCACGATCTGCAAAATCATTTAGATCTTCCACAATTTGCTCTGATGACATAATAGCCTCGTTGATAGAGATTACTCCAATTTGCGGACCAAATTTGAAATTGGGGAAGGGTAAAAATGAGAGAAGAAAAATAAATACTATTCCACCCAGAATGATCCATTTTTTATTCATATTAACTTCGCTTCCATATTTTTAATTTTTGCCCAACATATATTCGATTTGAACGTAGTCCATTCCACTTTTTAACTTTTCGAATGGAAGTACGATATTTCATAGCAATCTCACTGAGAGTATCTCCCCGCTTAACCGTATGATATATTTTAGTACTTTTAGAAGAACTAACCATGGATGTTTTTCGATATTGAGCATAACCATCAGTGGGGATTTGTAAGCGTTGGCCTGGTCGAATATATTTTGCATTTCCCATCTTATTAATGGCTACAATATCTTTTACTCGTACACCATATTTACGCGCAATGAGCCATAGACTTTCACCTCGCTTAACTTTGTGATCTACAAACACAATTTCATCCACTTTTTCAATTTCAATTGCGGCATAAAGTGAATCAAACTTCTCATTAAATCCTTCTGGCAATCTGAATCGATAAGTTTCATTTTCTTTTAAAGGTGGAATCGTTCCTTGCTTTAGCTCAGGATTGAAGGCCTGCAATTCTTTAACTTCAAGTCCTGAGATTTCAGAAAGTACTTCTAAACTCACGGCCTTATCCAAATCCTTAACCGTCCATTTCATTTCTGATTCAGAAGTGACTACAAATCCATAACGTGCAGGGTCAGTGGCAATAAAGATTGCCGCCATTATATTGGGCACATAATTACGAGTTTGTCCAGGTAAACGAGATAATTTCCAATAATCGGTGGTACCATGTCTTCTTATTTCTTTTCGAACTCGCCCACTTCCACAATTATAGGATGCAAATGCTAAATACCAATCATCAAACTTACCATGTAAATCTTTCAAGTATTGTGCCGCAGCATGCGTGGATTTTTCAAAATCTCGTCGTTCATCCACCCACCAATTTTTCTTTAGTCCATATACCTTACCAGTGGATGATATAAATTGCCATGGTCCAGATGCATGTGCATAGGAATACGCCTCAGGGTTTAATCCACTCTCAATCATAGCCAAGTAAAAAAGTTCAGGTGGAACATTTTCCTGTTCTAAAATGGGGAGCATTATTTTTTTATACCGATCCATTCTATTGAGCCATTTCTGAACACTTGAGCGGCCTTCATTCTGAAAAAACTTAATAATACTGGCTACTTTTTGGTTATAAGTAATAGGTATATGTCCCGGAATAACTTCAACTTTTTCTTCAACAAACTCAAGATCTTCTAACGTTTGACTATATATATACTCATTCAATTTATCTCGGAATACTGCAACCGATAATCCAGTTTCTACTTTGTCAATAGTATTTGACTCATCTTCGTAATAATCGATGGCTGCTGTTAGAATTCTATTAAACTCTAACTTTTGAAACTCGTCATTACCATTTTTACTTATGTTATCAAGGGCTGAAAGAGATTCAAAGAGTAGATCAAATTGATACATTGCTTCCAATGTATCTCCTGTTAAATCTGAAATAATTGCCTCAGAAAAAATGGCTTTTGCCTCATCCATCTGTGCCTGAAAAATATCCACATCCTCGTCATATAATAAAGAATCTATTTGAATTGCCGTAAATGCAGAAGTATCCATATTCTCTGTATATACAGGTATATCATTTTGAGTAAGTGAATCTTGAGAGAAAATCGCATTTACTAAGAATGCGCATAGGAATATTATGTTTTTAAATTTCATTAATTATTAATTTTCTATATTTATAAATGGGCATTGAAATGCCTGATTAGAATTACAACAATTTTCAATTTGGTACAGTACACCTTGTTGTAGGCCAAAAGTACGAGGAAAATCAGCACCCCACTGCTTTAATTTTTTTGTACAATTACCATACACTTGAACGGGTAAATGATACCATTCATCAAATAAACTTTTACAGGCGGTAAACTTCATTGTTAGTGGAAAAATTATATTTCCCATTATTTCATTCAAATACGAAATACCAGGAGTTTCATATCCACATGCTTTTAATTCAAGGCATATTGCTTTTAAATCCATAAGTGTAAATTTTGAAAGTGCTCGCGGATCACGGCAATATTGCATTGCAATAGTAATAATTAAGGGTGCACGATTCTTCAATGTAGCCAAGGGGAAACGCGATCCTTTTTCATAGTCTTGAGACAGCATTTTCTTATATAATCTATTAAAACTAATATCTGAGATTGACCTGATTTTCATAAATGAATCTCTATTATAAAAATTCAATTGGATATGTCGAGTATCTAAAAAATGTATAATTCGGTTTAACCCATCTACTTCATTAATAAAGTATTTGCAAAGAGATAACCACCGCGTATATGCTCCCATCTTAATCACAGATTCTATTTCACTTTCTGCACAGTAATCAATGATGTGGGTACAGCTGTTTGTGGGCAATGAATGAAGGGGTAAATGTATTGTCTCTACTAATTTCTTGTTTTCAGTATATATGGAAGTGTCTGAGATTGTAGATACCACATGTAATACAACCTTATTATAGGTGGGATTTTTGTCATGTTGATGTAAATACCAATCTGGATTAGAAATATGTAGTTCTACATCCCCCATGTATAGCTCACCTTGTATTAGAATATGGGCATCTTTGTAATCTGGGCCCGAAAAACGATTGCGTTTTCCCGGTGAAACAATATGAACTATTTTCCACGTAGAAGAAACAAATTGATTACCTCCTTGGATTTCCCATAGGGGGTACATCTCTTTCTCATCTTTAATTTGATAAGGAAACGGGGACTGCTCTGGTATTGAGTATTGAATCATTTAATAGTATCAATTCCCATAAATGGCACTAATACTTCAGGAATTTTAATTGAGCCATCTGCTTGCTGATAGGTTTCTAATAAGGCCACCATCAATCGAGGTGTTGCCACGCCTGAACCATTAATGGTATGCACAAAATCTAATTTTTTTGTGTCACTCCTCCTGAAGCGAATATTGCCCCGCCTTGCTTGGAATGATTCAAAATTACTGCAACTGGATACCTCTAAATATTTATCTTCACCAGGGGCCCATAGTTCAATATCATAACATTTTGCTGCTGAAAAAGATAAATCTCCTGTACAAAGGGTCACAATTTTATAATGCAAACCCAATGCCTGTAAAATATCTTCTGCATCATTCACTAATGTTTCTAAAATTTCATAGGATTTGTCAGGGTGAACGAATTGAACCATTTCTACTTTGTTAAACTGATGTAACCGTAATAGACCACGAGTGTCTTTACCATAGCTTCCTGCCTCACGTCTAAAACATGCTGAATAGGCAGTGTATTTATAGGGGAAGTTCTTCTCTTCTAATTGCTCATCTCTATGAATATTGGTTACGGGAACTTCAGCAGTTGAAATACAATACAGATCATCACCTGTAACATGATACATATCATCTTGAAACTTGGGAAGTTGCCCCGTAGTTGTGGTTGCCTCACGAGAGGTTAAAAATGGTGGGAATAATTCTTCATACCCATGTTTTTCTACATGATAATTCAACATAAAATTAATGAGCGCACGTTCTAATTTTGCCCCTATTCCACGATATAATGGAAATCCACTTCCTGACATTTTGGTGGCACGCTTAAAATCAAACAAATTATACTTTTCAGATATTTCTAAATGTGTTAATGGATTAAAATCAAATTGAGGTTTTTTGCTCCATTCTCTCACTAATTCATTATCATCTTCTGTCTGACCAATGGGAACTGAATCATCATATATATTGGGTATAAACAAAAGTTTATGTGAGATATCATCATCAATTTGTTTTAGGTCTTGATCCATGACCTTAATTTTTTCGGAAACAGCGCGCATTTTTTCGATGGCACGAGTGGCATCCTCACCACTCTTTTTTTTATCGGCAATAGCCTTCGTCGCCGTATTTCGTTCAGATTTTAACTGTTCAACCAATTGAATTAAATTGCGTCGCTTATCGTCTTGCGAAAAAAGAGATTCCAAATCAAAGTCAACATTCTTATGCAGAAGACTTAATTTAACTTTATCAATATTTTCTCGAATAAATTTTAGAGACAGCATCTATTCACTTTCCTTCAATAATTAAGCATGTAATTTAGGGGTATTTAATTATTTTTTAAAAGACGCATTGCCAATTTAAAATATAAACTAACGACCACTCCCTTTTGCTAAAATAAAAAGGGTCATGAACATTATTTTTAAATCTAATATCATGGATATATTTTCAATATAATAAAAATCAT
>JACKQG010000238.1_pt1 | contig 81108 bp, 62 predicted proteins | sample 8237621 | NCBI WGS metagenome assembly JACKQG01 (sample SAMN15677084, study PRJNA649215) | marine metagenome | biome: marine; feature: Black Sea; material: saline water; isolation source: suspended particulate matter (SPM) from the Black Sea western gyre | collected 2013-06-09/2013-06-10 | depth...
GGACTCTTTCATTCCCTATTCCAAACCGGTTTCACCCCGGCGCTTTCCCTGACCCACTAGACGCTGCCGTCGGGATTGAATTTCACCACCGCGATTTCCTCACGGCGGCGATCCGTGTAGGCTAGGGACCGTCAAGGGAACGATGTCACACAGGGCATCATAATTCAGCAACAAAACCGCTTTTCGTTGACTGCCATGAACCAAATTCAGCACCGCGCCGTTGGAATCGATCTTGGAACCACCTTCTCTGCGGTCGCTTGCCTGGATGATCTGGGCCGCCCACAAACTTTGGCAAATGGTGAAGGCGATAAGCTGACGCCGAGTGTGGTCCTGTTCGAGGAATCCGATGTTGTCGTCGGCAAGGAGGCGGTCAAAGCCATCAGCACGGCTGCCGCTCAGGTGGCCGAGTGTGCCAAACGGGACTTGGGCAACCGGATGTACGAAAAGATACTCGGCGGTCGACAGTATCCGCCGGAAGCCCTTGAAGCGTGGGTCCTGAACAAATTGCGAATCGATGCCGAGCAGCAGATAGGTGCGTTTGACAAGGTGGTCATCACGGTCCCGGCATATTTCGATGAAGTGCGACGAAAGGCAACGCAAGACGCAGGATACATCGCTGGCTTCGACGTGATGGACATTATTAACGAGCCAACGGCGGCGGCGATCGCGTTTGGATTTCAACACGGCGGAGAATATGCTCTTGATGTTTCCAAGGGCCCTTGTCGAATTCTCGTTTACGACCTCGGTGGAGGTACGTTTGACGTCACGGTAATGGAGATTTCCAGCGATCAGTTCGTCACCTTAGCTACCGACGGTGATGTTCGGTTGGGTGGACGCGATTGGGACCAACGATTAGTGGACTTCGTGGCCGAAGAATTCATCCGACGCTTCGGCATCGATCCTCGTGAAGATCCGAATACTGAAGGACGCATGTGGCGCGAGTGCGAAGATACGAAGCGAACATTATCGGCAAGATCGAAAGCAAGCGTCGCCTGCGATTATCAGGGACAGAGCGTGCGGTTGGAGATCACTCGTTCACAGTTCGAGGGTATGACCCGCGATTTACTGGATCGAACAGCGTTCACGACGCGTCAAACGCTTCAGGCCGCCGGACTGACGTGGGATGATATCGATCGAGTGCTGCTTGTTGGTGGCTCGACAAGGATGCCAGCCGTCTGCGAGATGTTGAGTTCAGTCACGGGCAAGCAGCTGGATCGTTCGATCTCGCCTGACGAAGCGGTTGCTCATGGAGCAGCGATTCATGCTGGTCTGTTGCTGGAGCGGCATCAAGGGATGGCCCCACGAGTTACCATCAAAAACGTGAACTCACACAGTCTGGGAGTTGTGGCTAGAGATTCGGCCACCCAACGACAACGCAACGCGATTCTGATTCCTCGCAACACGCCGCTACCGGTTTCGGCGAAGCGGATCTTTAAGACGCATAAGGCGTCTCAAAACTCGATTCTGGTGCAGATTGTCGAGGGGGAGAGTGCGTCGCCCGATGATTGCTCGCAGATTGGTAAATGTTCAGTTCAGGCCTTACCCCCGAATCTGCCCGCGCAAACGCCGATTGAAGTGGGGTTTCGTTATGCCGACAATGGTCGCCTAACCGTACTGGTTAGCTGCGCGGGGAAAGAACTCTGTCACGAGATCCAGCGCGAGAACTCGCTAACGCGGGAGCAACTCGGCAGCTGGCGTCAATACATCAGCGGGCGGTGACCGTTCGCGGAACGACCAGTTTCGCAAGGTTCGGCAAGGCGAAAGATCTCTGCGGATGAATCGAATGTTCCAATCGTAACGCGATTTTCGATTCTCTTCGTTCTCGCGATTCTCTCCCAGTGACCTCGTCCCAAGCTGCCCGTTTGCACTCGACGTGAACATTCGTTCGTCAAATTACAACCTACGTTTGACTGATACACCTTGCGCATACGGTTCGTCGCAAGGTTTGAAACTGAGGTACTTGCAAATCTAATGTCGACCGAGCCAACGAAGATTCTAATAGTAGACGACGACCCGGGGCTCGTGCGTCTACTGCAAAAGTGGATGGAGCGTCGTGACTTCGTTGTCGAGTGCGCAGGTGATGGGCGCCAAGCGGTGACCGCTATCGAAGCGAACTGCCCGCATATCCTGATCACCGACCGCGACATGCCGCACATGGATGGCATTGAGCTCTGTCGTTGGTTGCGCAAGCAAGATCTAGACAACTATGTCTACGCGATCGTCGTTACCAGCCATTGCAGTTCCGATGCGATGGTCGAAGCGTTCGAGGCGGGCGCGGACGACTTCTTGAAAAAGCCGATCGATAAAGCCGAACTTGTGGCTCGTGTACAATCCGGTCGTCGCGTATTGGAACTAGAAACGAAGCTAAACGTATTAGCCAAGACGGACTCGCTGACAGGTCTGGCAACTCGTCGCACGTTCTTCGAGCACGCAGAGCGCGAGTGGAGTCGTGCCCGGCGACATCACATCCCGTTGTCAGCCGTAATGATCGACATCGACTTTTTCAAGCGAATCAACGATACCCATGGACATCGCATCGGTGACCAAGCCTTGCGTGCCGTTGCGAAAGTGCTCCAAGAGAGCTGTCGTAGCAGTGATGTCATCGGACGTTACGGGGGCGAAGAATTCTGCGTTCTGCTGCCAGAAACAGACGAACCGCACGCGATTGAGTGGTCCGAACGCGTGCGCGAACGACTTGGCAACAGGAAGAACATTGTCGCTGATCTCACGACTGCGATTACCGCGAGTTTCGGAGTTGCCCAGCGACTTGCCGACACCGAAAGCTCCGAAGCGCTGGTTGATCTTGCCGATCAGGCGTTGCTCGTCGCAAAGCGTTCGGGTCGTGATCGAGTCGTCGGATTTCAATCCCTCTCGACGTCGACTCAAGTGCAGTGCAACGCCGACGGACCGCAAGCGATCTTCGATGGCCTAGTCGCTCGCAACGTAATGACAACAATCATCGCGGGGTTGGACGAAAATGAAACCGTTGGTCGAGCAGCCCGCTATTTCCTGCGTTTTCGATTCAACTCGGCACCTGTCGTTGATCGTGATGGCAAGCTCGTAGGCATCCTCTCGGAACGGGACGTGATGTCGATCATGATGTGGCCGAAGTGGTGGGCGACGAAGATCAAAGACGTCATGAAACAGAATGTTGTGTGCTACGAGGAAACGACGACCGTCGCGTCGATCTACGAGTTTCTTTGTCGCGTATCGCTTCGAGGTGTGATCGTCGTGAAAGAAGGGAGACCGACGGGTATGATCAGCCGCGGTAGCCTACTGCGTTGGTTCACCAATCTTTTGGCCGTTACGCCGAGTGCAGTGTTGGATGTGCCGACGGTCGAGCGGCCTCCGGAGGGAGATGGCCCCGTGTCTGTGAACCCACGCGCAAATGTCGAGATGATCGCTCGTGCGTTGTCGGAGGAGGTCGAACAACTGGAGTTCCGAATTGGACGAGAGACGAATGATCTCGTCCCGGCAGTCGTTGGCGGAGTATCCCGAATTGAGGAATTGCTTAACGATCTGCTCGCTTTCTCCCGGCATGCCAATACTTTGGAGCAAAGCAATACAAGCGACGGCTCACCATCTAACGAAGCGACCGTCGGAACGTTAGCGGATCTACTCGAGATCTCGCATGATGACACCGACGATACGTCGCATACACTACCAGGCACACGGCTTCCCGCCGGTACGAACGCCGAGATTCTAACGGACCCGTACAAGTACGTTGGCGAACAGCGCGTCAGCAATCAATTGGCGGAAGGTGCGAGCTGATAGATGAAGCCGAACGAGTCAGTGAAATAGATCTCGCCTTGTTCATCTTCACCAAATGCACAGATAGGCATGCTCTTTGCCGGGATCGAGTGGTTCGCGACGACTTTCTTTTGGGCCTGATCGTAGCGTAACGCCCAGACTCGCCCGCTGACGTAATCTGCGTACAGATAAGCACCGACCAAGTCCGGTAACTTCTTGCCGCGATAGACCGAACCGCCCGTGATTGACTTGCCGATTTCGTGATGATATTCCCAAATTGGGTCGATCAATTCGTCGCTGGCCTCTGATCCGTTGTTGCCGAACTTGTGTTTCGCTTCGCGAAGATTCCAACCGTAATTTCCGCCGCGCGTGATCAGGTTAATCTCTTCCCACAACTTTTGGCCCACGTCGGCGGCCCACAGTTGTCCCGTCTCTCGATCAAAGGACATACCCCAAACGTTTCGCAACCCATACGCCCAGATTTCGCTTCGCGCTCGCTCACGCCGCACAAATGGATTGTCTTTGGGAATCGAGTAATTCTTGCCCTCATCCTTGCGGTCCACGTTGATTCGTAAAATGGATGCAAGCAGCGTCTCCAAGTTTTGGCCGTTGCCGTGCGGATCGTTGCCGCTGCCACCGTCGCCCAAGGCAATGTACAGGTAGCCGCCGGGTCCAAAAGCTAATGCTCCACCATTGTGATTCCAATAGGGCTGTTTAACGCGCAGCAACTCTTCTTCGGATTCCGGATCAGCCTGATTCGGATTGTGCTTGGAAACTCGAAAACGCGAGACGACTGATGTGTGCGGCGCATCGGTCGTCGTGTAGTAGACGAAGAACTCGCCGTTCTGCTCGTAGGCGGGATGAAAGGCCAATCCCAACATACCCTCTTCGTTCTCTTTGTCGTTGTAGACGACTTGAGATTCGATATCGAGAAAGGTCGCAGTCTTTTCGACGGACGAATCGTTGGGGATGACGTGGATCACGCCTTGCTGTGTCGCGAAGAACATTCGGTTTGATCCGTCGCCCGCATTCGTAATCACGACCGGTCGTCGAAGCCTCAAGCTCGGGAAAGCGCGATCGACCTTTAACGAGAGCGCTGATTCATCGACTTCCGCAGAGGACGCAGTTGAAATCGTTAGCAGCGCGAAGATGAAGCTGATTGTGAGACGCATGGTCTGACGATCCTCGAAATCCTATTGAATCGTGAATACGCAATCCTCACATCATGCTTGGGCGCGCACCTCGTCTGCAAGTCCCATTGAGAAGAAAGACGTGAGGAACTGCAAACCCGTCGGCGTATCACTTACTCGATCGCGAGCAACTCGACGTCAAAGATCAGGACGGCATGCGGGCCGATGTCGGCACCCGCGCCTCTCGACCCATAAGCCAATTCGGAGGGAACGAACAGACGCCACTTCGAGCCAACTTTCATCAGTTGGAGTGCTTCCGTCCAGCCGCGAATGACTCCACCAACGGGAAACGTTGCCGGTTCGTTGCGTTCGACCGAGCTGTCGAAGACTTCACCGCTAATCAGCGTGCCATGGTAATGAGTGCGAACCGTGTCGGTCACTTTCGGTGACGGTCCGTTCCCCTTTTTGAGGACGGCGTATTGCAATCCACTGGGCAGAGTCACGACTCCGCGCTTGGCCTTGTTGCCGGCCAGAAACGCTTTGCCATCGCGGATGTTCTTTTCGCCAGTTGCTTTGCCGCGTGCAGAAGATTTAGCTGCCATTTCCTTTTGAAACGCGTCGAGAGCGGCTTTGATTTGAGCTTGTGTCAAACGAAGCTCTGATCCGGCGAGGACATCCTTAATACCTTGGGCTAACGCTTCGACACTGATCTCCAAACCGTCCGCCTTCAAGTTGCGACCGATATTGGTGCCAATTCCGTAACTCGCTTGTTCGACCGTAGTCTTATAACCAGGTGCCGGGATTGCGTTGTTGGGCGTGTCTTGTGCGTCGGCCACCGACGATAGAAGAATGATGGCGGCGAATGAAATCCAGAAACGGAACATGAGCGGTCCTTTCGGTGGTGGGGCGACGCCGAGTTGGCTCCGCGACGCGTGAGCGGGGCGCTGAATTTGGTGTGCCGGTGGTAATTAGAGGGCATTGAATATAGCTTTTTGGCGATTCGTACGGAACACCGGAGCCGTTCGGCGGCGGATTCGGAGACCCTCACCCCGAACGGATATCCCAACCGATACAACGCGAACTGAAACCAAACTGTTTTCGCTGTCGAAGGCAAGAGACCACGAAATTGGCTTGAGCCAACTACCACCGATTTGCTAAAACAGGTTCTCAGTGGTTGATAGCCGTGTTACTCAAATAGGGAGGGCAAGCAATGCAAGATCCGCCTGGCGAGTCGTGTCGGAAGGCTGACACGGGTTGGCTTTCCGAATGAGTTCCGGTCGAACCCACTTCGCACTCTATCGTGAGGATAAGACGCAAAGACCCGCCTCGCTTCGGCAAGGCGGGTTTTATTATTTCGAATCCGCTGTAGGCGCTTTGATTTTATGGCCGTTTTGAGTCGACGCTACCGAGCTCTTAGTTCAACCAAGGGTTCGTCGCGAATTCATTGATACCCAACGCATCTCGATATACCGAACGACCCACTTCTCGAACCAACTCGTGCCACGGCGGAACGCCTTCCCTGAACAGACGTTGAGGAGTCGTCGACGCGTTGAACCATAATCCGCTTCGGAGTTCTAGATCCAACTGACCTGGCCGCCACTTCGCAACTTTCACCGGGAGCGTCGCTAACTCCGCAACCGGAGCTTGCTTCATGTCAGTGATGCGAGGTACGTGTTTGCGTAACTGCTGCATTGAGTCAGTGAAGGCTCCATCGAGCACGACTCCCGACGCTCCTTGGGAATTGTGTTCCAGCAGAAGAACTGCCGAGCGACGATAGGGAGAGTTATCCGCAGCGGGTGACGCAATCAACAGGCGACCTCGCATCGATCCCATTTCTGACGGATTCTCTTTTGTAGCCATCTTCTCTACTCCAAACATGCCAAATTGACACGAAAATGAACCGGGGCCAGTGGGCTATGACGCAAGCGGCATGCCAGATCACGATTTGTTGGCGTCGCCAGTGTTCTAAGTCGTTGAAGTAACATTGTTTCCGCGCATGCAAACGCCCCACGGTTTTGCCGAGGGGCGCTGTACGTAATGCGTCAATTAGACGAGTTTCGCGATCAGTCGAATTTTCGCGAACTGACTTCGTCTGCAGTTGGAAAGTCCTTTGGGATCTCCGTCTGAGTCACTTTTCCGGTGGCAGCCCATTCGGTACCGCGTCGTAGCGAAACGATAAAGCCGACACATTCTTGCGAGTAGTCCGCGTGTCCCATGGGTGTGTGAAAGACACGTCCTTTGCCGTAGTTGATCGTCATCAACATCGGTTCGTGTCGACCAGTTCCGCCGTGATCGGGGCTCGCAAACGCAGTGGCCAGGATCTGCATATTTTCCGCCGGACCTCGAAGCATGTCATAGAGTTCGTCTTTTGCGTGCAGCCACTCGCGCGGCATACCCTTTGTGATCGGATGCGAGTCGTCACGGACAACGATTTGAAACGGGTGCTGGCTGCCGTGGTGTCCGCCGTTACCAGGCGTCTTGTCTCGAACCACTTCGCCCTTATCGTCGAGATAGACATAGGGACCATGCTTCTCGTTTCGCCCACCCCAACCGCCGATCCCAATCATCTTGTTGTACTCGTTCCACTCGCCGAACGAGTTATTCGCTGCATGAACGATAACAACCCCGCCACCACTGCTGACGTACTTCTCAAATGCAGCTTGCGTCTCTTCGGGCCAAGGTGCCGCGCCGTATCCGAAGTTAGAAACCACGACGTTGTATTTAGAGAATTCTGGTTTAAAGTTCGGATCAGACTTTGGCTTGTCCATTGCGGTAGTCGTAACTCCGGCTAACGGATATTTCTTCAACAAGTCTTTCCCCTGCCAGGTGTAAGCACTTCTTGCGACATCGACAGTGAACAAGCCGCTATCTTCCAGATACTTCTTCATCATGACAGTGGTCTTCGGCCAAGCGCCGTGATTATTTTGACCGTCGATGATAAGAGCGTTTAACTTGTTTGCTGCCGACGCAGACGTCGCAACAAGACAGACGAGTATGAGTGTGCAGAGCATCGAACGAAACATGCGTATCTCCTGTGGCCGTAGTTGGGGTATTAAACGCGTTTAGTCTAACAACGGCGATCGACCGAAGAAAGCAACGAGTACCAAAGTTGCCGACACAATGGATTGTAAGATCAGCGGATTGTAAGATCAGCACCGGCTCAAGATTTCAGTGCAACCGGAATTTGATCGATCTTCGCGGCCAGAATGAAATCGTTCTCGCTCAAACCACCGATGGCGTGGGTCCAGAGTTCGATTGAGACGTTTCGATATCCGGCGATATGCAAATCGGGATGGTGGCCATCTTCCTCAGCGACTTCCGCGACCTTGTTGAAGAAGTTCATTCCCGCCATGAAGTGCTTGACCGTCCACTCCTTGCAGATGCGTTGACCCTCGTGTGTCAGATACCAACCATCTAGCTTAGCCAATTGATCTTCCGCTTCCGGAAGCGTACAAGCATCAACTCCGCCTTCACACGGTTTGCACTTCTTCGCGACGAGTTGATCGGCAGCTTGGATTTTCATGAGTCGTCTTCCTTATGGTGGTCGTCGCACTTCGTCGTGATAGCTACCTTGATATGATAAGATGAACCGGGTACTTGAACAGCCAGGCCGGTGACATTCGAAGAGACGTCTAATCGACTGCCGGAGCGCACAGGCCAAGTTCATCCGCACACTCCGCCATGGCGTCGATCACGAACTGGATATGTTCGTTCAACTCGACCCCGAGATCTTCCGCACCGTTGATGATGTCTTCTCGGTTCACCGCCGCGGCAAAGCTCTTTTGCTTCATCTTCTTGCGAACGCTCTTTGCCTTCATGCCGTTGATGCGCTCTGGACGAACGGCCGCACAGGCGGTGATGAAGCCCGCCAATTCGTCGCAAGCGTAAAGAGCTTTGTCCATCTGAGAAACGCGAGAACAGTCTTCCAGGTAGTCGGCGTGGGACTTGATGGCGTAGATAACATCTTCCGGATAGCCAAGACTGCCGAGGATCTCTGAGCCCTTCAGCGGATGATCCGGTGGATTCGGCCATCGCTCGTAGTCGAAATCGTGCAGCAGTCCGACGATGCCCCACTTCTCTTCGTCTTCGTTAAACTTTTTTGCGTAAGCTCGCATCGCAACCTCGACCGACAGCATATGTCGGCGGAGACTCTCGCTTTGTGTGTACTCACAGACCAGAGCAAAGGCATCGTCGCGATTCATAGTTGATGCTGTTCAGGCGAGTCGCAGGAGTTCAATCTATATCGTAGCTGGATTTGCAAAAAAGTCAGTTCTCCGGCCACGCGGGCTGAATTTTTGCAAATCCAGCTACCTGCCACGTGCGTTAAGTCCTGCTGGTCGCCTTACGTGTCGAGAACGCGTGCTGGTGGATCGAGCTTGTCTTCGACTTCTTGCAGTTCGCGGAAGGGCTTACCTTCTTCGTAATGCTTCAACTCGTCTTGCAGTTGCTCGATCTGCTCGGGCAGCTTCTCCATTCCCAATTCGACACACTTCTTCGACCACTTGATCGCGTTTTCAAAGTCGCCGCTTTCGGCGTAAGCAGCAGCGAGCGTGCTGATGATATGTGGCATTTCAAAGTTCGTCACTTCGCATGCTTTCGTCGCAAGTTCAATCGCTCGCTTGCCGTCGCGGACCTCATCCTTAGGAGACGTCGAAAGAACCCAGGCCAAATTGTTCAAAATGCCGTCGTTATCCGGCGCCAACTTCACGGCAGCGTTATAGTCTTCGATCGCCTGGGCATGCTTCCCGACACTGAGTAGCGCATCCCCGCGTGAACGTAGCGCTCGCCAGTTGCCTTCGTCGGCGGCGAGAATTCCCGACAGGACTTGAATGGCCTTTCGCGGTCGCTCGTCCGCAACATAAAACGCAGCCAACTGCATTTGTAAGTCGATGTTCGTCGGGTCGGCTCGTAGGATGTTCTGAAGATCCGCGATCGCCTTCTGGAAGTCGCCATCCGCGGCTTCAATCATGCTCCGCAACAAAACTCCTTGGCTAAAACCAGGTCGCTCTTGCAACAAGAGATTGATGTCGGCACGTGCTTCTTCGAGATTTTCTTGAAAGTAATGCAACCGCGATCGTGCCAACAACGCGGCCGCATTGTTGGGCTGAACCTTGAGCGCTTGCGTGAGATCGGCAAGTGCTTCATCGATCTTATCTTGAGCTTCGTGGACTTCAGCTCGCATTGCATAGTTGAGAGCATTCTCGGGAGCCAACTCGATTGCTTTATCCAAGTGCTCGAGCGCCTTGTCGTACTGCTTCGTACTCGCGTAGGTCGTTGCTAAGGCTTGCTCAACGGCGACGTTCGCGGGATTCTTTTTGAGCAACTCCTCGAAGTCCGCAATCGCTTTGTCCAACTCACCTTGCTCGACATGCACGGCGGCTCGCAGCTGTAAGGCCTCAACACTTGTGGGATCGGCCTCGATCGCGGCATTGATATCGGCCATTCGTTGGTCGGCGGCTTCTCGTAGCTGAGCTCGCAAGAGGTAAGTCTTCGCCAGTTCCTTCTGGTCCTTCTTTTCCTTGTAAGATTTAATCGCTTGGTCGACGGACTTCACCGCCTTCTCGCGACTGCCGCCAGGTAGCGCTTGCAACTTGGCGTTCAATACATGAGCCTCGGCGAAGGAGTCGTTGTATTTGAATATTTTGTCGATGTCTTTCGTCACCAGCTCACGGATATTTCGCCACTGTGGATGCGGACGCGGCTGATCGAAGATGGCAGCAGAGTACTGCGAAGCGTGTTGCCAGAGCGACGAAACGATCAATTGTTTCGCAAACTCAGTGTTGTCTTCGTCGAGTCCCTTCTCGAGCGCACTCTCGCAGAGACCAACAACCTTTTCGAGGTCTTGTGGATTCTGAGCACGAAGCTGGAGGTCAGTCGCTTGGTCGAGATCATCGAGCCCCTTGTCTTCCGCCATGCCGATCGTTGCGTTAGACACTAGCAACGTTAGTAAGGACAGAACAAGAACGAGCCACGAGGTGGCGACACGGGTGGAAATCATTGAATAGGCTCCTTCACTTTGGCTGGCGAGTACCGCTAGCAGGGCTGACACGTCCCATATTATGGCGGAGTCCACGTTCTGATGCTATCCGAGTGTTCGCTCGTGCTAGCGGCGGTCAGTTGTGGCAAACGAACTCCGGCTGGTAGGCTGAGCCTTTTCGCTCAGTTCACGGTCGAAACAAGCTGGCCAACCCCGTCAAAGGAGTGCCAAATGAAACTTTCGTTCGTCGTTTCGATAGTTGCGATTACGCTCGCAATGGGTTGCCGCAAGCCGGTTGAAGAGATCCACGTCGCGAGTGCTGATCTGTCTTCGGAGGCAGCGCCGATCAAATTCTCAGCCAATGACTGGCCCGTCTGGCGCGGCATTACGGGTGACAACAAGGCAGCCAACCCCTTGCCGCCGTTGCAGTGGAACAACGCGAAGAACGTCCTGTGGCGAGCCGATGTGCCCGGTCGTGGACATGCGACACCGATCGTCAGCGGCGAGCGAGTCTTCGTGGCGACTTCCGACGCGGGTGAAGAAACGATGTCGCTGCTTTGCTACAACCGCTCAACGGGCGAGCGACATTGGGAGCGGGAGCTTCATCGTGGCGGATTTTTGCACACGCATCAGAAGAACTCGCACGCGTCACCCACTCCGGCGTGCGATGGCCAACGCGTCTTTACGGCATTCACCGTGCAGGACGCGTTGCGAGTTTCTGCAGTTGATTTCGATGGCGAGATCGACTGGCAGACCGAAGCCGGACCTTTTAACTCGCAACATGGATATGGATCTTCGCCTGTCTTGTTCGAGTCGTTGGTGATCGTTTCGGGTGACAATCGTGGGCCAGGATTCTTGGCCGCGCTGCATCGCGAGACAGGAGAGATCGTATGGCGGGTACAGCGAACCAATCGTCCGAGTTACTCGACGCCAATCGTCGCCCACGTTGCGGGGAGAAATCAGCTGCTCCTGAGCGGCCAAGACCAAGTAACCAGCTACGATCCGTCATCCGGTGAAGTGCTTTGGACAACGGACGGCCCCGCTTCCACAACGGCCAACACAATGGCATGGAATAATGAGTTGGTCTTTGCCACCGGTGGGTACCCGCAGAACGGTATCGTCGCAATTCGCGCCGACTCGGGCGAAGTCGCATGGAAAACTGACGATCGCGGCTATGTCCCGTCACCGTTGGCAATCGAAGATCGCTTGCTGGTCATTCAAGATCGAGGTGTCGCTATCTGCCTTGACGCAAAGACCGGCAAACATCTTTGGAAGCAGCGGCTCGGTGGAAACTTCAGCGCTTCGCCAATGTTAGTCGGCGAGCATGTCTATGCAACCGACGAGGCCGGCAAGACTATTGTCTTCAAGGTCACGCCCAAGTTCGAAAAACTAGCGGAGAACAACTTGGACGATGGCGGTTTTGCGAGCCCAGTGATCTGCGGCGGACAGTTGTTCTTGCGTACGTCGAAACAGCTCTATTGCATTGCTGAAAAGGCCGAAGCTCTCCAAGAGCAAGTCGTGGAGTGAGCTATCGCGGTGCGCGAGACTGAACGCCACGTTGGGCTTGCCGAACGGGTGGCACCTGCCCCTGCGGCCTGATAACTTGCTGTTGCTGTGCAGGCTGCTTCACACGTTTCCAGCCAGCGGGTATTGCCGGATTGAAGAACGCTCGATTCCAGACTGCAAGTTTCTCGAACGTCTCGTTCCAGTTGGTCTCGCGATTCGTGAATTCGAATGTTGTCTGAGTACCGCCACGATGGTGCAAGATGATAGCCTTGGGCAAGTATTCCGGCGTATCGGGAATTACGATGTCGACTTGTCTAAAGTTCGCTGTGTCTTCGCGCCGCTTCGGCACAGCCTCCAGCCAGAATACGTCCTTCTTCTCAGGATTGATGCGCACCCAATATCGGCTTTCAATCTGTGCCTTCTTGGCACCGAATAAGAACGGCAGCGGGCCCTCGACGATTTGCTTTCCTCGCATTTCGGGCGGCAAGCCACGCTCGATCAATTGTTTGTTTCTGTGGTCAAACTCGAAGACGGTCGTGCCATCACAGATCCACTTCTCGAATTCCGTCGCCTGCTGCTTTTTGTAAGCGAATTTACCGTTCGGCAGTCCCTGGACCTGCGTTAGCGCCGTCACCTCGAACAGCCCTTTATCGGGCTGAGCATACTTGATTTTGCCTTCGGAGTACGTCTGAAACTGTCGTGGATCAAAGTTCTGTCGATCGTACTCCCATCGTTGAAAGTCGGATCGGTATCGTTCTATCTTGGCGCTATGAAATTCCCAAAATGTGAGAACGTCATCTGTATGCTTTTTCAATGCCGGCTCCAGCGGGAACCAAGCTGGCATGCCCTGCGGTCGCTGCTGTATCTGCGGCTGACGTGCATCTGCTACACGCGGCCCAATCTGCTGCTGACCACTCGCCGACGATGCAGCAAACAGAACCACCATACATGCCACTGTTGTGACGCGCGGTACCGAACCCATTCCCATAGCGAACTCCCAAGAACGAAATGCCGACGCAAGGGGCGGGGAGTCTAGCAGGATGGCTACGATCGCCCTAGGTCGGTTCTCGGAAATCTGCGGCGAGCGATAGGGTACTATTCCGCCGCGGCAGGAACGATCTCGTACTTGCGAGCCACCGGCTGAGCAGCAGCGTAGATCTTTGTTTCGTAATCGATCGCGAGCGCGTTCAATTCGGCGATCTCCTTGTCAAACTCGACAAGATACTCCTTATGTTCCTCCGTGCCCGTCTTGCCAGGTCGCGTGAAACGGTTGCGGAGTTGGGCCCATTTGCCTCGGAGCGGATGAATCGCCTTGTCGTTTCGCTCTTTGTTGAGGTTTGCCACGGCGAGAGCCTGCTGATACTGAGGCGTCTTGTCGTTGCTTTGCAACTCGATCTTTGCTGCTAGCGTCGCGTGTGAGTACGTTCCTACCTTGGTGCCATCAATCGATACGTCATAGCGACCCGGGCTGAGACCCAATACGCGAAGACGTTCGTTGCTCAGCTTGTGTCCGGACTTGGTGATGGCGTAACCAAGCTGTGCGTCCGCTGGCAGGACCCAAGGTAGTGAACTGGCTTTAAACGTAAAGCTTAGCGAGTCGGCATCACCCTGCGCATCAGACACTTTGTCCTTGCCACCCGCGACACGCCACTTGTTGTTTACTTTGGTGGCCGTGATCGCTGAGACTTGCCGGCTGGCCGACATCTGCTCCAGCATCGCGAACGCCATAACAGCCTGTCCGTTGGCATCGGGATGAACGGCGTCTGGGATCATGTTGAAACTCGCGTTCTCGACGCGTTGGGCTCGAGTCAATTGTTCCATGATATTTTGCATGTCGACATAGCCCAATCCGCGATGCGTTGCCTGATCGCGAACCCAAGCTCCGTAGAAGGCCAATACGGCTGCGTAGTATCCAGTGACTTCCGCAACCTGATCCGGATTGCCTGCGACCCAGCGTGGTGGCTGGCCGACGGAGACTCGCGAATCGTACATGCTCGGCCCCATCAAGATCGCCGTTGCGTCGATGCCAGCGATCTGTTCGATCACCTGCGTCATGTCCGTTTCATAGCGATCAAACGTCTCGCGATGGAAGTGTCGATAAGTACCATCGTTCATTCCAAGCAATACCGAAACGTATTTTGGCCTTTGCGAGGCGACGTCACCTTCGAATCGTGCCAAGGCATCGCCGGCTTTGTCGCCGCTGACGCCAGAGTTGTAAAAGTGAATCCGCCGCTCAGGATAGCGCGTGTAAAAGTAGTCTTCAACGTACTGCGTATAGAGACACTGATGCGTGATACTATCGCCGAGAAACACAAACGAATCTCCATCTTGCAGATCGATTGATGTGACCGGTTTCGGCGGCTCGGCCGTGACCGAGCAGGCAAGCAACATCAAGAGACAGGTGACAGGAAGTGAGTGGCGGTACATGCGTCATTCTCCGACGTTTGTTAGAAGGTAATAGAGGATACGAAGTTGCCTTTCGTGGTTGTCTCTCTTTCATTGCGGAATGAGTTCAATTCAAATCGGCTAATGTCTTCTTAATCAAATTGGGAATATAAGCCTTCATGCGACGGTTCGCATTCGGGTCCTGCTTTGGCAACTCGGCAACTTGTCTCGCAATCGACGCGGCGTTTGCGTCGAGATAATCGATCGCGTTCAACGCTGACATCGAAGCGTAAATGCCGTTGTCGGTCGGAGACGCGAGATCGAGAAGCACGGGCAATGCCGCCGCAATGTCTTGCTTGTTGCCATAGCGCCCTAGTCCTTCCGCCGCGGCAATGCGGACATACGGAGATTCATCATCCAGCGACTTTCGTAACAGATCGCGACCGACGGAAACTCCAGTTTCTCCTCGCATGAGCAAGCCCATCGCTGCCCAATACCGAACGGCGCTGTCTTCGTCCGCAAATGCCGCATCCAAATCACTCAGCGCTTCGATCTTGAGCGACGCAGCCTGTTCGGCGACCGACATGATCTTGGCCAACGGGTACTTCGTGTCGTCGCGTGACATCTTGTAAGGCGTCGAACCTTCGGAGCGAGAGTGAATCTCGCCTTCCGGTAGGAAGCCGAGATCGCGAGTCTTGACGGCAAGATCTTGCTGAGCCTTGCGCATGCGTTGCAGAAGTTCTTGGTGCGTGAGCGAGTTGGCAAGGTTGTTGACTTCGTCGGGATCGCTCTTCAAATCGTACAGCTCTTCCCCTGGCTTCGTCTTCCAGAAGTGTGATTGTGCTTCGTTCAATTCGCCGGCATCGAACATCTCGTTCCAAACGCGCGTCGTCGGCGTCTGGAACATGTAGTCGATGTACTGACCATAGATCTTGTGTGGCATGTAATTGCGAATATAGACATACCGCCCATCACCGACCGAGCGCACCATGTCGTAACGCTCGTCCATCCGTCCACGGTAGCCATAGACGTAATCTTGTCGCCGTGTCGTGAATTTGCCGGCGAACGCGTGACCCTGCATGTGGGCCGGCGGCTCAATGCCGCATACGCTGAGTAAAGTCGGCGCAAGATCGACGAAACTAACTGGCCGATCGGTCGCGCCGCCCGCAACGTAATCATCCGGTCGAAGATGCTTGAACTTCTCCGGAATGTAAACGATCAATGGCACTTGCAAACCTGAGTTGTAAGGCCAGCGCTTACTTCGCGGCATGCCACTGCCATGGTCGCCGTAGTAAAAGACGATCGTGTCGTCTGCGAGTCCAGCCGCGGCGATCTCTTGCAAGTTCTTTCCCGCCAATGCATCCATCTCGGTAATGCGATCGTAGTACTGGGCCCAGTCTTGGCGAACCTCCGGTGTATCCGGATGATAGGCCGGTACGCGAACTTTCGCCGCATCGTGGACGGCCTTATGAGGTCGAGTCCGCAGTTTGCTTTCGTGGCTGATCGTGTGGTTGAAGATCGCGAAGAAGGGTTGCGCGTCCGATCGATTCTTCCAATGAGCCTTGCCAGACGATTCGTCCCAAACCTCGCCTGGCTTCTCGAGGTTGTAGTCCTCTTTGCTTCTGTTCGTGCAGTAGTAACCGGCTTCGCGTAGATATTGCGGGTACATTTTGAAATCGTCTGGCAGCCGAGTCATGCTCCGCATATGTTCCGCCCCGAGCGAAGTCGGATACATCCCCGAGATAATCGTCGTTCGCGCTGGTGCACAGACCGGGGCGTTCGACCAGCAAGTGCGATAGATCATTCCTCGAGCGGCAAAATCGTCGAGACTAGGAGTGGTGGCATAGTTGTCGTCGTAACAGCCCAAGTGCGGGCCATTATCTTCGCTCGTGATCCAAAGAACGTTCGGACGGGGCGGATCTTTGGCGGCTGTTGCCAGCGCGGAGTACAGTCCGCTGGTTATTAGCGTTGCCATCAGGGCCAAGCGTTTCATCGGTAAACCTCAACACTGCAGTTACAATTGCGACGTAAATCTCGAACCGCCCATTCTAGTTACCGACAGATCGATTTCACACAGGGCGGCTTTTGGTACAATCGCTGCGTCGTAATCTGCCCACTCACATGGAAGCACCTAGTCATGATCTCCCGACGGAACAACATTAGCGGTCTATTCGCATTGCTCACTATTCTTACCGTGGCCACAACGCTCGTTGCGCAATCTCCAAGCGAGCGCCCCGGTCGCGAACGCCCCGGTCGCGAACGCCCCGGTCGCGAACACAGGGCCAAGGCAGACGTGAAATATGTATCGCAGGCCGCTCTCGGCAAAGGCGTGACGCAGGCCCAACTGTCTAGCGGGCTGACAGTGCTCATCCAGGAAAATCATGCCGCGCCCGTGGCCACCGTCCGCTGCTTCGTGCGGAATACCGGGAGCGCGTTCGAAGGCCGATACCTTGGCACAGGAATCAGCCACATGTTGGAGCATCTTGTGGCGCTCGGCTCGACGACCAAGCGACCAGAGCCCGAGATTCAAAAGCTGCTGGATTCGATGGGTGGCCAGACGAACGCGTTCACGTCGACGGACATGACAGCCTACTTCGTCGATTGCCCCTCAAGCCAAGCCGATTTGGCGATTGAATTGATCGCGGACAGTATGCAGTACTCTTTAATCCCCGAGAACGAATACGTTCGTGAAATGGAAGTCGTCCAACGCGAGTTGGAGATGGGTGAAGCGAGTCGCGGACGCATGCAACACCAAGCAATGAAGTCGCTGATCTATACCGAACATCCGATCCGACATCCTACGATCGGTTATCTGCCGGTCGTCCAAAGTGTCGATCGTAGCGACGTGATCGCTTTCTACAAGAATCGCTACGTACCACAGAACATGATCTTTTTGGTCGTCGGTGATGTTGATACGGCTCACGTTCTGGATCAAGTGTTGGAGCACTTCAAGACCTTTCAACGAACGACTGAACGCGGCGCGGTATTGCCTGTCGAACCAGACCAAGCTTCCGCACGGTCGAATCGTTTGGAGATGGCTGGCGAGACGACGAATTACAGTGTTGGCTGGCCGACCGTCATGCTTCAGCATCCCGATCTGTATCCGTTGGATGTCGCGAGTTACTTGTTGGCTCACGGCGACAGTTCGCGACTAGGATATCGATTGAAGATCGAGCAGCCCTTGGCACTTTCGGTCAGTAGTTCGTCGTATACACCTGGGATCGTCAAAGGTTGGTTTGATGTATCGGTTCAATGTCAGCCAGCGAACACGGAAGCTTGTCGCAAAGCGATTTACGAAGAGATCGAGCGACTAAAAACGGAACTCGTCAGCGAGAAAGAATTAAGCAAGGTGAAGCGTCAGAAGGCCGCTGAGCATGTTTTTCAACAGCAAACAGTCCAGGAGCAATGCAACTCGCTGGCATACAGTTTCATTTCGACGGGCGACCCGTTGTTTGACGAACAGTACGTGACAGGCATCCAAGGGGTTACACCTGAACAGATTCAAGCCGTCGCTCGCAAGTACTTCCTATCGGAAAGAACCAATACGGTCGTCATCCATCCGATCGGCAGGAAGCAAGAAGTTGAGGAACACGCCGAAGCGGTGACCGAATCGCCCGTGGTTCGCAAGAAGCTGGCGAACGGCCTTACCGTTTTATTAAAACGACACAGTGTAACTCCAACGGTCAGCATTCAAGCGTTTGTAAATGGTGGCGCGTTGGCGGACACGTCAGCGACAAGCGGGCTGGCGGCGCTCACCACGGCCGTGATGGAACGTGGAACGGAAAAATACACCGGTCGTGAAATCGCCGAACACTTCGATTCGATCGGTGGTTCATTCGGCACAAGCAGCCAACGCAATACGAGCTTCCTTCGTTGCTCGGTATTATCTGACGACTTCGAGGAAGCACTCGACTATGCGCATCAAGTCTTATTCCGGCCCACCTTCCCCGCAGAGGAGTTCGCCAAGGTCAAGCAACAACAGCTGGCCGGCATTGCCGCGCGAAAGGCTAATCCGCAAACGGAGATTCTTGACTTTTGGTCGACGATGATACCGCAGAGTTCACCGTATGGCCGGACTATCTCGGGGACGAATGAAAGTGTGACTTCATTGACCGTCCAACAGTGCAACCAGTTCCACAAGAAGCACTTCGCACCAGACAATATGGTCCTCGCAATCTTCGGTGATATCAACGTTGACGAGACGCTGTCGAGAATCGAAGCCAGCTTTGGTAAAGAGTCGAAGAGCCGCGGACTGGAACTTCCCACGTTTCCCCGGCGAAGCGCGGCGACCGAAGCCAAACGCGAACAGGTCACGACGGCGCAGCCCGGGACGGCGATGGTGCTGCTTGGGTATCCAACCGTCAACGCGTTGGATCTAGAGACGCGGGCAACGCTCGACGTCTTCAACTCGATTCTGACCGGCGGTGCTGGCGCTGGCGGACGTTTGTTCAATGAGCTGCGAGGCGAGGGGCTGGTCTACTACGTGTTTGGCATCGAGCTTTCTGGACAAGCTCCAGGCTACTTTTTGTTCATGGCACAAACTCGTCCCGAAACGGCTGACGAAGTCGTGAATCGCATTCAAGCGAATGTACAGCGGCTAGCGGATGAAGGTATCGCAGAAGAGGACTTTGAACTGGCCAAACAGAAGTTAATCGCCGCTCACGCGCAACGAAATGTCACGCCAGCGACTCAGGCCTTCAAAGCAGCGGTCGACGAGCTGTATGGACTCGGATACGACAATGACAAGACCTACGAAGCGCGGATCAATAAAGTGACTGTCGCTGATCTGCAAGCATTGGTCGCTGAGTACTTTCAGAACGCGATCATCGCGACTTCGGCACCCGCTACGGAGTAATCGTGAAGACCTCTCGCGCTATACCATTTCCACGTCACGGAGCCTATGCTGGAAGAGGCGCAAGGCTTTCCGTGTTTCACGAGTGATTGGCGATGTCCACACAACCACCACCCGCAAAAGATCCGCTCGACGCTTACGCGCCTCTCGAAAAGTCGAAGAGCGGTGGCCGAATCGGTCTGCAAGCGCTGTCCCGTTTCTGTCACAACATCGGTACCGGGCTTCATGCCGGAGTTGATGTGCGACGAGTCTTCGAGACGGAAGCCAATCGCGGATCGACAGCGCACCGCAACAAGATCCTGGAAATTCGAGAACACGTCTCTCGCGGAACAAGCGTTTCGGAAGCTTTGAAGGCGAGCAACGGTTACTTCCCGTCGCTGCTTTGCGAAATGGTCGAAGTCGGCGAAAGGACTGGGCGGCTCGAACAGATCTTTCTTCGACTTGGCGAGTACTACGAGCAACTGTTAAAGCTGCGGCGCACTTTCATCATGGGCATTGCCTGGCCGATGCTTGAGTTGATCGGCGCGATTCTGGTCATTGGCCTATTCATTTTGATCATCGGAATGGTTTCCGATGGCGAACCTGCCATGACCTTTTTCGGGTTGTATGGAGCTCGGGGTGCGATCATTTACTTCACGATCGTGGGGCTGATCGCCGGCGCATTCACCATGACGATTGTGGCGGCGATGCGAGGCTGGATCAGCCTCGAACCTTTCCTTCGCTTCCTGATGAATGTCCCGTTCCTTGGGACCGGCTTGCAAAACGTCGCGCTATCTCGCCTAACATGGTCTTTGGCGATGGCCACGGATTCTGATTTAAGCGCCAAGCGCGCGGTTGAACTCGCCGTGAAGACGACGCAAAGCACGTACTACATGCGGTTCATTGATGGCATGAAGAATGTCATTGGTCGTGGACGGACGATGCACGACGCATTTGCGACAACGGGAGTTTATCCCGACGACTTTCTCGCGTCTCTCGAAACGGGAGAAATTGCCGGAAGCATCAGCGAGACGATGTTGATATTGTCTCGCGAGTACGAAGATCGAACGAAGACGTTCTTTCGCGTGATGACTGGAATTGCTGGCGCCCTCGTCTTCCTGACCGTCGCTGGAATCATCATCACGATGATTTTCAAAATGGCGATGCAGTACATTGGCATCCTGAACGACGCAGCGAACATCTGAGAATTAACTTACGAGTTCACTGGTCTCGGCGCGAAGTCCTCGCAAGTGCGGTTTGTCGAGGATTCGAAATGGTGACGCAAGTGCCTCCCATCTTTCGCCTTGTTGCTGCACGAGTTGATTCGCGATCGGACCGAGACGATTCGCTGCGAGGCTCAGATAACTGATCCGCTCGGGTGCGATTCCCATCAAGCGGCACAGTGTTGCATCGACTGCAGGCAAGTTGGTACCCATTGCTAACACTCCCATATGCTTGCGGCTACCAAGGATCGGGCCATCTCCTTCCATGCAGTCGATCCCATCGACAACGGTTATCGTCTTGGGCAGTGAAGCATTGATGTCGAAGACAGTTTCCGGAATGCCCGCATGATGAAGCACGTTCTTCGGCCAACCGTATTTGATCCCCGGAATCACGCCATACAAGTTCTTCATCGATGCCGTGACCCCGACCCAATGATGCGTCTTCATTTTCGGCATCGAGACGATCAGATCCGCTTCGACGACTGACTGTGGGAAGAAGAAACCGTCGAGCTGGCTCGCCCCGCCGCGATTTTTGACCCAAGCAATCTCCTCGTAGTTCAAATCGGCGAAGGGCAATTTCGCGGCATCGAGTGCCTCTTGCACGCCCGATTCAACGAGCGCCATTTCTGTATCGCGAATGTGGCCGGGGCCTTCACCAACGGTGACCGTCGCGCCCCAGCTGCGGAAAGCTTCGGCAGTTGCGATGACGACAGCAGGATGGGTCGTCATGTGTGGAATGTCACGACTCGGCTCGACCAAGTTCGGCTTGAGCAACACGCGTTTTCCACGCAATGCTGACGGCTCCATTCCACACGCAACCAATCCATCCATGATCGATCGCCGGAGTGGACCGGTGTAAGTCTGGTGCCGTGCGATAAACACAGAAGCCCGGCCGCGCATCGCGTCGCGAACGATCGGATACCCGACCAGCCCCGCAGCGGCCAGTGAACCGCCAAGTAGCAGCGTCCGACGATCAACCGAGTTATCTGAAGCAGACGTCGGCTGAGTCGACGTCTTCGCTGACGAACTCATAGGAGTCCTTTCGCAGTAGAAGCTGCCAGCGCCAGCAGCGCTAACTTGTGCGGTGAGCGATCGTGTCGAATCGTGCGACCGTAGGCGGACTCGAGCCAAAGGTCAGCATGTTTTGGACGTTGATCATGCGCCGATAATCCCATCAATCCCCAACACAACGAAGCGGTTGTCGTCTGGGCTGAGAGTGTTTGCTTTAGATACGTCAGCGATTTGTCGATCCGTCCGTCTAGGTCCGACTCGCCAGCTAACGCGAGCATGGCCAATCCTGTCGGCTGCACATGTGGCAGTAACGCTTGGCCAAGCACTTCCGTATTTCCGTAGTTGCAACCTCCCGTCGGAAGCTGGCGATCGATCAGCATTTTGATTGCTTCACGAGTTCGTGGGTGCATGTCGTGTCCGCGCACTTTCAAAGCCCGCACGTGTAACGCGGTCGGTTCAATCCACGAATGCGTCCCTTCGACCCACGGCCAGGCTACTAACTGAGTGTCATGTCCAATGTCTTCGGTCGGTTCGATTCGCTCGCCATGCGTCGACAACGTCCAACCGATCGCCGCGGCGATCTGCTTCGTGTACCGGGTTGCATCGACGACCGTCCAGGCGGGGATTGCGAGACTGGTCGGCCAACGTGGGGTTGTCTCGCCCTGTCGAATTCCTAGCGAACCGTCTGCAGCCTGCAAGGAATCGAGCCATTCGGTTGCTTGATTCGCCGCGGCGGTCTCGCCATTGGCTGCAAGAGCGATCGCGCACAGTGAAGTCGGCTCGGTCGCAGGCCTCGCATCCGCGTGATAGCCGCAACAAGGCTTTCGTCGAAGTTCGTCGATGACTTTGTCGTGCCAACGCATTTAGTCATCCGTCGCTATGATCGTACTGTTCCACAAAATCGAATCAGCGTTCGTACATATTGGTCCAGGCAAAGATAGCTCATGCGAACCGCGATTCTCGCGCGAGTCGGTATACTGATTCGCACGCCTGTAAACGAAACCTGATCTTGGAACGCATAATTGCTATGAGCCAACCATCACTTGATTGGATCGATGACGAGCTGCGCGAATTAGACTCAACTGGATTGCGCCGAAGGCTCGCAACCCGTACCAGTGCTCAATGGGCAACGATCACGGTCGATGGAAGTGAGTTCATTAACTTCAGCTCGAACGATTATCTTGGATTGGCCGGAAAGTGTTTGAACGATGCCGTCATCGAAGCGATCAAATCCTGTGGTTGGGGCAGCGGCGCGAGTCCGCTGGTGACGGGTCGCGGCTCGTTACATGCAAGGCTTGAAGCTGCGTTGGCGGAGTTCGAGTCTACGGAATCGGCGCTGTTATTTCCGTCCGGGTTCGCCGCGAATGTAGGAACGATCACGTCGCTTGCCGGGAAGGGCGATGTGATCTTTAGCGATGCCAAGAATCATGCCAGCATCATTGACGGATGTCGTCTGTCCGGAGCTCGGACACAGATCTACCCTCACGGCGACATTGATTACTTACGGATGATGTTGCCTCAGGCACATGCCTTCCGACGTCGGCTGATTGTGACCGACGGATTGTTCAGCATGGACGGTGACTTGGCTCCGCTTTGTGATCTGGCCGCGTTGGCCGAGCAATTCGGCGCAATGCTAATGGTGGACGAAGCTCATGCGACGGGGGTGTTTGGCGATCATGGGAGAGGGACGGTCGAGCATTGGGGCGTCGAGGACGGTGTCCACGTGCGAGTCGGCACGTTAAGCAAAGCTGCCGGTTCAATCGGCGGTTTCGTCGCCGGAACACAGACATTGATCGATTGGCTCGCGAACCGAGCCCGATCGTACGTTTTCTCGACCGCGCCGCCCGCAGCGATCGCAGCCGCCGGCCTGGCCGCACTGCAACGCATCGAAAGCGAGCCACATCGCCGAACGGAATTGCTGACGCGGGCGGATCAATTGCGGCACAAACTGATAGCGTTGGGATGTGACGTCGGAGAGTCGGCGAGTCAAATCGTTCCCATCATCATCGGCGATCCACAAGCAACCATGCGGCATGCAGCCTCGCTACGCGAATCCGGCTTCTTCGTGCCGGGTATCCGCCCTCCGACCGTGCCCGAAGGCGAATCGCTGCTGCGGATCAGTCTCACTTACAACCACACGGATGAGATGATCCGTACTTTAGTTGAGGCGATCGATCGATTACTCACCGTCCAATAGCTGCCGAACGAATTGCACTTGTGGCTTGCCGCCGCCACGAATGGCCTTCACTTTGAGGAACTCAGCGACGTAGCGTTGCGGTGCCTTCTTTTCAGGTACTCGGAAGTTGTCACCCTTTTGAAGAATTGGGCGGAAATCTGGCATGCTTCCGAAATCTCGCGTGCCTGCGGCTTGGCAGGGGATCCAATGGCCGACACCTTCGCTATCGTGAAGATAGAATTCCGGATAGCAGTGACCTGGAATCCAAACCGTGCGAGCGGGGATCTTGTTGGCGCGACATAATGCGACGAACAATGAAGTCAGTTCTTCGCAGTCGCCCGTGCCATCGTTCAACGCGGCAAGCGCTCCCTTGAGTGGCCCATTCACGTACTCGACGTTCTCGCGAACCCAATCGTACATCGACTCGACCTTTCCCCACGCCGAGTCTTGATCTTTGGCCAGTTCACGGGCGAGGGTACGAATCTTACCGTGGCGACTTTCGATTTTCGGACTAGGAGCCAGAAACTTGCCGATGTCGCGAGGCACTCGCTTTGGGACTTTAAATTGCGTCGGATCGTCCGGTCCCAAAATCGAACTCCGCGTCACTTCAAACGTGACGAAGGCATGAGCCTCTTGTCCCGGATTTAGCATCGGGATCGAGATCAGCATCTGTTTGACACCGTTATCCAGGGTTCGATAAGCGACGTCTTTCACCTCGGCAGAAAAGTCTTCTTCGACCAAGCGGACTTGTTGCTCCGGCCAATCGGTTGGAACTGTCGCGGTGCCATAGATCCCGGCGCAAGGGCCTGCTGGGGCCGTGATGGTCATACCAACTTTCCAGCGTTGGACGAGCTTTTTGTCGAACTTGATTCCGTTGGTTTGCTCGACTGCGCTTTCGTCTTGAGCGTTCGCGACGAGCGACGTGGCAGCAATTAGGGTAATGGCGATGATCGTTCTCATTTGGAGTCTCTCCAATCGTGGCGGCTGGCGAAGGAGTGAACTCACGACGCAAACGCGATGCCACTTATTCCTATTCTAGTCAGCACTTGTTCGACAGCGCATAAAACAACCCGCCGGCAGAAGACGCGATCAGGATGGCGCGCTCTTCGTGCGACGGGTTTGTATCGAGAATACCGTCGACCAGCAGACCGCACGTCAATCGCGCGTGCGGCACTGGTAGTTGTTCGCTTGCAGTAAGTTACGGGGATTGCGGCGCTGGTCCATGCAACGCTCCACCGCTTGGTGGCGGCAACATTGTATCGCCTTCATAGATCATGCCCGAGCCGTAGTTTGAACTGTATGAATCGTAGCTTCCGTTGCCGCATGTATCGCAGGAGTCGCCGCGATGGAAGTTGAACAGCGATCCACACGTTCGGCAACCGCTGCTCGTTGCAACCGTCATCATTGCGATGACTGTAAGGATTGTGAGCCTTTTCATGGCTAGTTTCTCCGGGAAGGTATGGTTGTTCGGAGTAGGCGAGGTTGAAGGTCAAGCAACTCTACATCACGTCTAGTGATGTGCAAATTCAACGTCGTTTTTTTTCTCGACCTAGTGTTGTTTTTTTTCAACACCTGCTATTTATCAAGAGCTACAGTTGCCTAACGTTGGTAAAAGTATCTTCCCGCAGGACACAGGTTGGTGACGCAGTCATGAAGTCTTGGCGTTCATTCTTGGTTAGCACTTCGCTCCTTCTCGTGGCTAACTGCGTTGGCTCGTTCCCATCATGCGCACTCGGCGCTACAGATACTTCCGAAAGCGAGAGTGTGCTCGGCAGCGATCGCTGCGACGTTGATCGAGACGATGATGTGTGGCTCGTCTCAACACGCCACCTTGGTTGTCCTTCGTCAGACAAGACCAACGAGATGGATTTGCACGTCAAGCATTACGGCGGCAGAGACGTTGGGTGGAGCGAGACATCGCTTGATGATTTTTTCGCGAGCGGCGATTCCGCGCAGCCGACGATGATCTACGTTCATGGAAACCAGATTAGTTGGAATGAAGCGATCCAGCGTGCGTGGAACTTACGCAACTCGGTCCTGGGCTGCAGCCACCTTGAGCCGATTCGATTAGTGATTTGGTCTTGGCCGAGCGAAAAAGTCCACGGCTTCGTGCGCGACGCCCGCGTTAAGGCCGCTCGCACGAATGGCGAAGCTCATTATTTCGCGTGGTTTCTCTCGCAGCTCGACCCGGCAACACCTCTGAGCATCGTTGGTTACAGCTTCGGTGCACGCGTGGCGACTGGTGCGTTGCACTTGCTTGGTGGTGGAGAGCTAGGCGGCCAGACGCTGCCCCTCGTGAAGTCCGCTCCAACGCGTTCAGTGCGAGTTGCCTTGATTGCCGCGGCTCTTCATCGCCATTGGCTACGACCCGGCGGCTGTCACGAGTACGCTCTTTCACTGATGGATCGACTGTTGATTCAATATAACTCGTGTGATCCTGTCCTCCAGCGCTATCGATTCATCGAAAAACGCGGACGCCCCAGCGCACTGGGCTATTCAGGCGTGTATATCGACGAGCCGCTCAATACGCGGATCGAGCAACGTGACGTGTGCCGTATTGTCGGTAAGTCACATGCCGAGTTTCGATACACCAGATCAGCAACGTTGATGCGCGAAATTCGCGATGCCATCTTTGAGGAAGTCGAGTTCTCACGAGAATAGGGATTGGGGTTTGGTGGTTTCGGATCTAGATTGAATGGTCTTGGTTCAACACTCTGAAATCATCAATCGAAAATCCTTATGTCCCGCCTCGCTTACTTGAATGGTCAGCTAGTCCCTGAATCCACCCTCTCCGTCCCTATCTATGACGCAGGATTCGTGCAAGGCGTGACCGTCGCGGAGCAGATGCGGACATTTGGTGGGAAACTGTTTCGACTCGAGGAACACTTGAAGCGACTCCAGCGGTCGCTCGATATCATTCGAATCCCGAACATCGATCTGGCTTCGCTCGGCGTAGCTGCCGAAGAGCTTGCGGCAAACAATCACCAGTTGCTAGATTCTGATGATGACCTCGGACTCTCCTTGTTCGTCACGCCAGGGTCCTATCCAACGTTTGCACCGCCTGGCGCGCATGAGGCCACAATCGGCATGCACACCTATCCGATCCCATTCCACTTATGGAGCGACAAGTACGAGCGCGGCGAACGACTGGTCGTGAGCGATGTTCGACAAGTTCCTAATAGCTGCTGGCCGCTCGAGCTGAAGTGCCGGAGCCGCATGCATTACTACTTGGCCGACCGCGAGGCGCGCGAACGTGAGCCCGGCGCGCGCGCCTTGCTCTTGGATCAAGAAGGATTCATCGCCGAGGCGTCGACGGCAAGTGTCATTCTGTTTCGAGAAGCAGAAGGATTCCTATCACCGCCGCGCGAAAAGATCTTGCCCGGTGTGAGCGTTGGAGTATTGGAAGAACTTGCACGTGAAAAGGGCATCGACCTTTCGCACCGAGACCTCACCGTCGAAGACGTGTACGCGTCGGACGAAGTCATCCTGTGCAGTACTTCGCCGTGCGTACTCCCAGTCGTTTCGCTCGATAGTCGACCGATCGGAGCTGGAACTGCGGGCTCAGTACTCCAACAAATCCTCGCAGCGTGGAACCGTCTTGTGGGTCTCGACATCGTCGAACAGTCGTGCAAATTCTCAAGACGCGGCGACGTGTAGCTTATCTCTTCTTCGCGAGAGTTACGACCGCGTTGAACTCTGGTTTGCGAACGGGTTGAACCGACAGCCGCGAACCCTTTCGCAACAGCTCCATTGCCTTCAACGCTTTGATCTCTCGCAAATCATCCAGGGGAATTGGTTCGTCAAAGATCTCTTCCAACTTGATGTCGACCATAAACCAGCGAGGGTTCTGTGCCGTTGACTTGGGATCGTAGTGCTTATTGTCCGGATCCCACGATGTATGGTCGGGATAGCTCTCGCGAACTATCGTCGCAACGCCAGCCACAGCTGGCGGTTTTGCGTTTGAATGATAGACCAGCACCTTGTCGCCAATCTTCATGTCGTCCCGCATGTAGTTTCGAGCCTGATAGTTCCGCACGCCGTCCCAGTGAGTTGTCTGTTTCTTCTCGGCGGCGAGATGCTGAATTGAATAGCTCGTCGGTTCCGTCTTCATCAGCCAATACTTTGATGCTGCCATTTCACTTTTCTTTCATCTGCAAATCGTAGACAATCCTCACGGAGGTTATACCAACGCTCGCTATGTTTGGAATGCCCGGTCATCTTGAACTGATCATCGTAGGCATGATGTGTCTGGCGATCGTCGGTGTGCCTGTGCTCATTATCGCTGTCGTTTTGTGGGTGAACCGAAAGAATCGAGGCGATGGCAGCGAATGACGACAGACGCCCGTGTCTGAAGTACAATCGCACGAGGTCGGGGCAGCCGAGCTTACTACTAAGAAGGATAAAGGATAAGTGATGTATCGAGCCTTCCATTGCGTTGTTGTCGCGTGTCTCGCCGCCGGTGTCTTTGCCTCAACTCTTGTGGCTGACGATTCGAAGCCGAGTCCAATTCAATTCGAATCGACGGATTGGCCTTGGTGGCGCGGGCCGCAGCGTAACGGGATTGCGGCTGCGAACCAAGCTCCGCCATTGAAGTGGAGTCGAACGGAGAACGTGTTGTGGAAGTCGCCAGTTCCCGGTCGCGGCCATGGTTCGGTGACCGTTGTCGGTGAGCAAGTGTTTCTCGCGACCGCCGACGAGCAAGCCGATAAGCAGATCGTGTTGTGCTTCGACCGTAACACGGGCAAGCAACTGTGGCAGACCGTTGTTCATGACCGCGGAATCGAGCGCAAAGGAAACAAGAAGGCATCACAGGCATCAGGAACAATCGCCTGCGACGGCGAGCGTCTGTTCGTTAACTTTTTGAATAAGGGAGCGGCCTACACAACAGCCCTCACTCGCGGTGGCGAGCAACTGTGGCAGACGAAAATTACGGACTATGTCGTCCATCAAGGTTATGGCTCGTCGCCGGCGCTTTACGATTCACTCGTGATTGTTTCGGCCGACAACAAACAAAAAGCCGGCGGTGCGATCGCCGCATTGAATCGCGCGACTGGCAACATTGTGTGGCGGCACGACCGACCGGCGACCCCCAACTATCCATCCCCGATCATCTTGAAGGCGGGCGGTCGAGATCAAGTGTTTCTGACTGGATGCGATTTGGTTTCGAGTTTTGATCCACTGAGCGGTAAGAAGTTGTGGGAGATCGAAGGCGCTACCACTGAGTGCGTCACGTCGACGGTGACTGATGGGAACATCATTCTGACAAGTGGCGGATATCCGAAGAATCATATCGCGGCGGTTCGTGCTGACGGATCGGGCGAGATTGTGTGGGAGAACAATGTTCGTGTCTATGTTCCGTCGATGCTCATTCATGAAGGAACGATCTACGGTGTCGCCGATGCAGGTGTCGCGATGTGCTGGGACGCAGCCACAGGCAAAGAGCGGTGGAAGGGACGCCTTGGAGGAACCTTCAGCTCATCCCCGGTCATCGTTGGCAAGCACATCTACGTTACGAACGAAGCTGGCGAGAGCTCCGTCTTCAACGCGGACCCGGAGAAGTTCGAACTCGTCGCGAAGAATCAACTCGGCAACGAGGTTTATGCCACTCCAACTATTTGCGGAAGCCGCATCTACATGCGAGTTGCCGAACAACAAGGCGATCGCCGACAAGAGATGCTGTATTGCCTTGGTAAGCAATAAGTGAACGCAAGGTGGGCAGCGCCAATCAGAAGTCGTACCAGACGCCGAATCCGATCTGATGTTCGAACTCGTCGAAAAACGAGAATTGTGGACTCTCGCCGTTGTAGTAGTGCAGCCCCATGCGCAACAACTTTCCCGACGTCCCATCAGTTCGCCATGCCCATCCGGCTTGGGCGGATAAACCTCCGCCATAGTTAACCTCTTGGCGCAAGTGTCCATTCACGGCGAAGAATGGTTCGCCGTGAATGCCGGTCGGTCGTGTTGGAGCATAGTCGATACCAAATTGCAGTTCCCATAGTCCGCTAATGTCGCTCCAAAATGCCCAGCCCACCTCGCCATACAATCGCAGGCGTTCTGTCGGATAAATCGAGTAGCCAAGCACCAAAACGTCGCGGACATAATTCAATCGTGCGAAGCCCGGATTCTTCAGCAAGAACTCATCGCCAAGGTGCGAGCTGAGGTGGTAGTAAGCGAACTTGATCTGCTGGTTGTCCCAACCATAGGTGAAGGGAACTCCCGCGCGAAAGTCAGCGCTGCGCACATCGACCTCTTCATCCGGATCAAGCCGCAAGTGCGCTGCACCTTCGATGTCGATCTGAAACCCCAGCGGTTTATCTCGAGGACCAATCCGCAACAAGCCAAAACGACCGCCAAGTGTCGAGTCCCACAATGTTCCATCGCCGTCACGGTGAAAAGTCTGTGTCCCCAAACGTGATTCTTTGACGCCCGCCAAGTACGAGTGGTAGATCAACTGCTCAGGCAGGACGACTAGACCCCATGGTTTATCGAACGGAGATGGTTCGATCGGCGGCAAGCCGATGTAGGGTTGTGAGTGTTCGTCCAGGATCAGGGTGGCTCCGCCGAACGGCGAATCGAATGGTTCACCTCGCGCGGACGCTGCTCCCAAGACGGTCACCGTCCCGAGTGCTACCAATAGTAATAACCAGGCTCTCCGCATCGCCTAAGGTCCGCTGTCATTGAGCACGACGCTCTGATACGAGCGCGCAACGGTTTTACAGGAGCGGCATTCTAGGGAGAGGTCGCGAATTCAGAAACCGCAACCGAGTCGGCTATCCTGACGGCAGCTACTATTCTGACGACTCGTCTGTCGCCGCTGCCGGCTGCTTGCCGACCGCGACGAACATCAATCGTAACTCGTGCAGCACCGTGGTAAGCATGGCAGCTTCGTCGGGCTCAAGGTTCCCCTTGGTCTTTTCCTCGAGAACGCCGAGCGTATCGACAAAGTGCTTGGCATGCTCGAGCTGCACGATCGGCTTGCCATCTGCTCCAGGGATTTGTCCCATCGTCGCCAATGCTTGCGTTGCCAGCGTCGTGACCAGGACCGAGAAGGAAGCTGGCGGGATGGGTCCACCATCATCCGGTTCCGCCGCAGACGAAGTCACGTCTTGCGGCTGTTCATCGAGTGCTTCGTCTTGCTTGGTTTCGGCCTCTTGCTGAAGCTGTTCTTTTTCAGCTTGGGCTCGCGACTTCCAATCATCGTCAACGATGATTTTCGGTCTGCTTGTTTCTTCTTCGCTCATGATGAAATCGAACCCTTCAAAGCTCGTTATCGAGTCTGGTCAACGACTGACCGATTCTGAGGCGGACGCAGATTCGGTTGTCGCTGGGCCTTTACTCGCGTTTTTTTTTATCGCCGCCTCGACAAATCCCGCGAATAGCGGATGCGCACAAGTCGGCTTCGATTTGAATTCCGGATGAAATTGAACGGCCACAAACCATGGATGATCGGGGATTTCGACGATCTCGACCAGCGAACTATCAGGACTCAGTCCGGCGAACGATGCTCCATTCGCAGTAAATTGCTGGCGGTACACGTTATTAAATTCGTAACGATGGCGATGTCGCGCTTCGATAAGCTCTTCACCGTAGCAGGCTGCCGACGTACTCGACGGATCGAGCTTACAAGGCTGTGCCCCGAGTCGCATAGTTCCGCCTTTGTGCGTGATTTCCTTTTGTTCGTTAAGCAAGCAGATGACCGGATGCGTCGTGTCTTTGCTGAACTCCGTCGAATGAGCGTCTTCGAGACCGACCACATTTCGCCCATACTCGATCACTGCACACTGCATTCCCAAGCAGATACCGAAGAAGGGAATGTTGCGCTCGCGAGCGAAGCGGATCGCTTCGACTTTGCCTTCGATACCACGTTCGCCAAATCCACCAGGACAAAGAATCCCATCGTAGCCCGCAAGCAATCGCTCCGGTCCTTCGCGTTCGATCGCCTCGCTATGAATTCGACCGATCCGGATCTGGGATTGATGATGCATTCCGGCGTGATCGATCGCTTCGTATATGGACTTATACGCATCGACATGTTCGGCGTACTTACCAACGACGGCGATGCTGATCTCGTGCTTCGGATTGCGCAGGCGGTGTAATAGATCGCGCCAAATGTCGAGGTCCAGCGTCTCCGCATGTAGACTCAGCTCCTTCACGATCAACTCGTCCAGACCATGGTCGACCAAGCTGAGCGGAACTTCGTAGATAGAAAAATCTTTGTCTTTCTCTTCGATCACTGCCTCCAAAGGAACGTTACAGAAAAGCGCGATCTTCTCACGGTCTTCGCGGCTGATCGAGCGCTCGCAGCGACAGATGAGAATGTCGGGCTGGATACCGATCTCGCGAAGCTGACCGACTGAATGTTGTGTCGGTTTCGTCTTTAACTCAGCCGCCGCCTTTAAGTACGGCACGAGCGTCAGGTGAATGTAAAGGCAGTTCTCTTTGCCGACGTCGAGCGAGTACTGACGAATGGCCTCTAAGAACGGTTGGCTCTCGATGTCGCCGACTGTTCCACCGATCTCGGTAATAACAACGTCGACGTCGTCACCAGCCAACTTGTGGATGACACTCTTTATCTCGTTGGTGATATGCGGAATCACCTGGACGGTTTTGCCGAGAAATTCGCCGCGACGCTCTTTCTCGATCACCGAAAGATAGATTTGGCCGGTCGTGTAGTTCGAGTCACGAGTCAGCGGGCTGTTAGTAAATCGTTCATAATGGCCGAGATCGAGGTCGGTCTCGCTTCCGTCGTCGAGCACATATACTTCGCCGTGCTGATAGGGGCTCATTGTGCCTGGGTCGACGTTGATGTACGGATCGAGCTTCTGCATCCGGACGCGCAAGCCACGGCGTTCCAGAACCATGCCGATCGACGCACTGGTCAGCCCCTTGCCGAGCGAGCTGACAACACCGCCGGTAACGAAAATATGCTTCGTCATATTTCAAAGCCTTCCTGGCAAATCCTTGTGAGCAAAGTAGTTGCGGCGCATATCGCGACGTACAGCGACCGCAAATGGGAACAAAGAGGATGCCTGGCGACGGGCTTCTAGGCGGGGCCCAGGTTTTCATCCCTGGGAGTGCATCTTAGCAACTCGAAGCCCGACTGACAAATGCCCGATAATCTTCAGGCGTATCGATGCCAATCGTTGGTTCGTCGATCACGCCAACGAGGATTTGATGCCCCGCTTGGAGTACACGTAATTGCTCAAGACCTTCGACCTGTTCCAACGGTGACGGCTGCATCTCCGCAAGTTCGAGCAAGAATTCGCGTCGATAAGCGTACAAACCAACATGCTGAAAGAAGTGCGGCGGCTCGTCGGTAAGCAGCGCATCGTCCCACCGCCGTGCATGCGGAATCGGACTGCGGCTGAAGTACATTGCACGACCATTCGAATCAAACACAACTTTCACGCAAGCAGGATCGTTCAGCTGCGCGCGCGAGCGAATCGGCGTAGCCAACGTCGACATGACAGCGTCTGGATTGGACTCCAACAACTCAATCGCTAGGTCAATCGCGGAGCCAGCGATCTCGGGTTCGTCTCCCTGCACATTGACGATCAGATCAACTTCGGTCAATTGCCGAGCCGCCTCGGCAACACGATCTGTACCGCTTGGAGCATTCGGATCAGTCAGCTGCACATGACCGCCGAAATCGCGAACTACGGCGGCGATCTCTTCGTGATCTGCTGCGACACGGACGCCGAGCGGGCGAGTCGCACAACACGCCGCCTCGTAGGTATGCTGAATCAACGTCTTGCCCGTCTCGCGCAACAGCAATTTCCGCAGCAACCGCGTCGATTCGAGACGAGCTGGTATGACGATGTAGCTACGCATGATAATTCTGATCGTAACTTACGATCTGGCCCATAAACAGACCCAGCCAGTCGTCAAGCGATCAACCTCGAAGGCCACACTGTGGGAAGATACTTTCGATTAGCCAGAGCGAGGGACGTGTGGGAGGAATCGGTGGAGCAGAATGAAAAGTCCCGTATCTTTGCGGGCTGCAATGAAGCGGTTGCAACAGACCGTTTTCCGCAGCGGGAACCACTTCGCAGCGTTCACACATCCAACTTCCCCGAGATCCTCGACCAGTTGGGCATCACGCTCTTGGTGTCAACCTACCAGGCTGGCAAGCTTGTCATGCTGCGAGCCGAGAACGGTGTGTTGAACACGCACTTCCGCGTTTTTGAGAAACCGATGGGGATGGCGGTCGAACCGAATCGGCTCGCGATCGGGACCGCCATGCAGATGTGGGAGTTTCACAACATTCCTGCAGTTTGCGCGAAGTTAGACGGAGCAGGAACTGGTGTGACGCATGATGCCTGCTTTCTCCCGCGTGTGGCTCATTGGACGGGCGACGTTCAAATCCACGAAATGGCGTGGGTGGACGACGACGTGATCTTCGTCAACACGCTGTTCTCCTGTCTTGCCAAGCGAAGCGGCGCGTTTAACTTCGAGCCAATCTGGCGACCATCGTTTATCACAAAGTACCTTCCCGGCGACTGTTGCCATTTGAATGGTTTGGCAATCCGCGATGGCGAACCTCGTTACGTCACAGCGCTCGGCGAGACTGACGAGCCGGATGGCTGGCGAGTCAACAAGAGAGATGGTGGGTTGCTGATCGATCTCGACTCGAACGAGGTTATTGCCCGAGGCCTTTCCATGCCCCATTCGCCACGCTGGTACGACGGCAAACTGTGGCTGCTGCATTCCGGCACCGGTGGCTTTGGGACGATTGATCTTCAAACGGGTGAATACGACTCGATTGTCGAACTACCAGGCTTCACGCGAGGTCTTTCCTTCTGCGGTCCACTGGCTTTCATCGGCCTGTCGTAAGTTCGCGAGTCGGCCGTCTTCGGTGGGATTCCGATTGCCGAGCGAGCGTTAGAAGAGCGGAGTTGCGGTGTGTGGGTGGTCAACATTCAAACGGGCGAAGTTGTCTCCTTTGTCAAGTTCGAAGACGCGGTCCAAGAGGTCTTTGCTGTCGAGGTGTTGCAAGGGTCGCGCTATCCCGAGTTGGTGAACGAAGATCGCGAGCTACTCGCCCGTTCTTACGAACTCCCTGACGCTGCGCTCGCCGACGTGCCAGCGGACCTTCGCAAATAGTCGCATCTTCCCAGCGAGATAGACACCTCTCGACGAGTCAGTTGAAAGCGCAAGTGCTTTGGCCACGGATTGAACACGGATGAAACACGGAGAGACAGACGACTCTTCATGCGCTCCATTCATCCGTGTTTCATCCGTGGCTCACCGAAGACCCCACGGCCGAAACATCTCAACACGCCCCCACACGATACTGGAAATCGCACCGGATCTAGGCCATAATCGGCAATTGCCGAACCTCTCAAGTTCCGGGCTATCATGAGAATCCATACTTGGCTGAGGCACGGTCTGCGTCGCGCCACACGAACGATTCGTGCTCGGCGCGTGTTCTTCGAGCCACTTGAAGACCGCCGAATGCTGGCCACCTTCACCGTAGTGTCGCTCGGTGACGAGTCACTCGGTTCGTGCCAACCAAGTGCCTGCACGCTTCGCTCTGCGATCGAGGCGGCGAATGGCAATCAGGGACTCGACACGATTGCATTTGACGCGAACGTGTTTGCCACGCCGCAGACGATCAACCTAAGCCGCGGCGAACTACCGATCACCGACGCCATCACGATCGACGGGCCGGGACAGGGCGTGCTAACGATCGATGCTCAGCAACAATCGCGAATCTTCAATGTTGTTCCCGGCAACACGCCAGGAGATTTTGATATTACGATCAATGGACTTAACCTGACTGGAGGACGAACCACAGCGGACAATCAATCAGCAGGCAACTTTATCGAAACAACGCACAGTGGTGGGGCAATCCGCTTCAATTCGACGGGCGGGCTCACGATGACTGGATGCACTGTGTCGAGGAATGGAACGACCGGGCGACTTGCAAGAGGCGGCGGCGTCTTCTCACGTGGCTCGATCACGTTGGTGGGCAGCACAGTTTCCGAGAACAGTACGGCGGGCGATCATGCAAGCGGCGGCGGGGTCTACTCACGTGGCCCGATCACGTCAGCGAGCAGCATCATATCGGAAAACAGCACGACAGGAAATTCCGCTACTGGAGGTGGCATCCTCTCTATTGGATCCGCAACATTAACGGGCAGCACGATATCAGGAAATAGCACCATGGGGGCCTTTTCGGCAGGTGGCGGCGTCCATTCTGTAGGCTCTGTCACGCTAGTGCGTAGCACGATCTCGGACAACAGCACCAAGGGGGACGCTACAGCCGGCGGCGGCGTCAGTTCGCAAGGATCGGTCACTTTGACGAACAGTACAATCGCGGGCAATCGTACAGAGGGGAATCGAGGGCAAGGTGGCGGTATTTTGGCTTTTGGCTCCGTCACGTTGATGGGCAGTACGATCTCGGGCAACAGCACTGTAGGCGAATTGTCGAGCGGCGGCGGCGTCCATGCAGCGGGCTCGGTCGCGTTGATGGGCAGCACAATCTCGGGAAACAGCACGGCTGGAGACTATTCTCAAGGTGGAGGAGTTTTCGCCGGGAACTCGCTAGATTCGACTACCAGCACGATCTCGGGAAACAGTACGGCTGGCCTTGGTTCAGACGGCGGGGGTGCCTTCTCTGCGGGTTCGGTTACGCTCGCGAACAGCACCATCTCGGGCAATAGCACGGAGGGTGATGACGCACAGGGAGGTGGCGTCTATTCACAACGCTCGGTAAGGCTTGTCAGCAGTACGATCTCAGGTAACATCACGCTGGGCGAGGCGGCAGACGGTGGCGGCATCTTTATCGTCGATTCACGCAACAACTTTGGTGTGCATAGCGAAAACTCGATCGTTGCCGGCAACAGCACTTCGTTGGGCACAGGCCCAGACTTTCTGCCGGATCCCGAGGGCACGTTGAGCGTCAGTCACAGTCTGGTCGGCGACAATTCCGATACCGGATTAACTGCACCTCCCGTCGGTTCGACAGATTCCAACGGCAACTTAATCGGATCGTCCGAGAGCAAGATCGATCCGCTGCTTGGCCAGTTACAAGATAACGGTGGGCTGACGCAAACTCATACCCTGTTGCCCGGCAGCCCCGCGATTGATGCAGGCGATCCAAGTTTCGACGCAGCTCAGCTCCCCTATGACCAGCGCGGACAGCCTTTCCTCCGCGGCGCAGACGGAGGAAGCGGTTTGGCTCGCGTCGATATGGGAGCTTACGAACGCCAGACCCTTGGCGACTTGAGCCTCGTTGTCGACACGACCGTGGACGACAGTGATGGTAACTACAGTGATGGCGACTTGAGTTTGCGAGAGGCGGTTGAGTTGGCAGGCGGCAGCGTCGGCCCCGACACGATCACGTTTGACGCATCCGTGTTCAGTTCGGCTCAAGCGATCAATCTTAGGCTAGGCGAGCTACCGATCACCGAAGCGGTCACAATCGACGGGCCAGGACAGAATCTGCTGACGATCGACGCTCAACAGCAATCGCGAATCTTCAACATCGTTCCCGGCAGCACGGCAGGAGATTTTGATGTGACGATCGCGGGACTCAGCCTGACCGGAGGAAAAACCACGGCGGACAATCAGTCTTTGGGCCGCTCTCTCGAATCAACTCACAGCGGGGGAGCAATCCGCTTCAATTCGACTGCAACGCTCACTTTGTCGGGCAGCACGATCTTGGGAAGCAAAACGGATGGTTTTGGCGCGAGCGGTGGCGGGGTCTTCTCTCTTGGATCGGTCACTTTGTCGGACAGCACGATCTCAGGAAACTACACGGAAGGGGATCATGCGAACGGTGGCGGAGTCATGTCTTTTGATTCGGTCACATTGCTAGACAGTACAATCTCGGAAAACAGAACTGTCGGAGAATCTGCAGACGGTGGCGGGGTCTTTGCTTTCGGATCAGTCAGGTTGTCGGACAGCACAATTTCAGGAAACAGAACTCAGGGGCAAGGCGGGAGCGGCGGTGGGGTCTTCTCTGCGGGGCCCGTCACTGTGCTGGGCAGCTCGATCTCCCTAAATAGCACGGCGGGAAGATTTGCGGCTGGCGGCGGTGTCTCCTCTTTCGACTCGGTCACATTGACGAACAGCACGATCTCAGAAAACAGCACAGCGGGGGAATCTGCAGACGGTGGCGGTGTTTACACTGTGGCCTCTTTTGGGTCGGTCACTTTGCTGGCCAGTATGGTCTCAGGAAACAGCACAGCGGGGGAATCTTCACGCGGCGGCGGTGTCTACTCGATCAGCCGGGTCACTATGATAGCCAGCACGATCTCGGGAAACTACACGACGGGAGACTCTGCGGACGGCGGCGGCGTCTACTCGCCTGGATCGGTCACGTTGACGGGCAGTACGGTTTCGGGGAACGGTACGATGGGGGATCATGCACGCGGCGGCGGTGTCTTTTCTTCTACAGTACATTCGGTCACGTTGATGAGCAGTACGATCTCGGGAAACAGCACACATGGAGACTCTGCGGACGGGGGCGGCATTTTTATTTTCGATCGAGTCGCCAATCCTGGAATGCTCATGGCAAACTCGATCATTGCAGAGAATACAGTCTTGCTGGGCAATGGTCCCGATTTTCTTCCGGATCCTGACGGTACGCTGAACGTCAGTCACAGCCTGATCGGCGATAATACCGACACCGGGTTGACTGTCGCTCTTGTGGGTTCACCAGATGCGAACGGCAACCTAATCGGCACGTCCGTCAGCTTGATCAATCCGATGATCGGACCACTAGCCGACAATGGCGGCGCGACCATGACTCACGCTCTGCTTCCCGACAGTCCAGCCGTTGATGCAGGAGACAATACCTCCGCGCAGGGTTCAGGACTTTTGTTGGACCAGCGTGGAAACGGCTTCTTCCGTATCCTTGATGGAGGCAGCGGAACTGCTACCATCGATATCGGAGCGTTTGAGTTTTCACTCGCCCCTGCTCTCGACTTCGGCGACGCGCCAACCGCAGGGCAATCAGGCTTTGATAGCGATTATCCCGTCACACACATTCAGAATGGGGCGAGGCACAGCGCGAGCCGGTTGTTCCTGGGGAGTCTGATCGATGGCGAAACTGAAGGCCAACCCGACAACACCGCTGGCCAAGATGGCGATGGCGGCGACGACAGTAACGGTGTCTCGGATGAGGATGGCGTAGTTGTCGTCGCCAGCATGGTTGCGACCATTGCCGCAGCAACGAAATCGAGCTTTGTTATCACAGCGTCTGGCGATGGAAAGCTGGATGCGTGGATCGACTTCAATCAAGACGGTGACTGGGATGACACGGGCGAACAAGTTTTCACGAACAGGCTCGTCACTGCGGGCCTGAACCTACTTAGCTTCGACGTGCCGGCAGGATCAATTCCCGGCAGCAGCGGCGCGAGGTTTCGCCTTAGCTCGGCCGGCGAACTAGCTCCCACCGGTGCCGCTCCGGACGGTGAGGTAGAAGACTATATCGTGATGATCCTGGACGGCGATACTGAAGGCGGCGCGGCGGTCGAAATCGAACCGCCGATATCGGGCACGCTCGACGTGGTTGCTGATGGCACGGATGTCGTTGTAAGAAGCGGAGCAAGCGAGTTTTTCCGCGCACCAGGAGCGTCTTTAGGCCGGATCGATATCTTCGGACTCGGCGGGGACGACACGCTGAACGTCGCCAACCTGGACACGATCTTTAGCGGCACAGTTGTCGGCGATGCTGGCGAGGGGAACGACACGTTGAATTTGACGGGCAGCGATCAGCGCCTCGATCTTACCGACAGTTCCAACTCTGGAGCGCGCGGTATCGAAGCGATCGACATCACTGGTAGCGGGGGGAATACGTTGACGCTCGATGTTAATGAGGTACTCAACATCTCGTCCACGACGGACACGCTGCGAGTGCGACACAACGGCGATGATATCGTGAACTATGGTAACGGCTGGTTGGTCGATACGCCCCAGGTCGTTGACGGCCAGTTCGTCCATCTCCTCCGTCAAACCAGCGCAACGATCCAAGTCGTCAACACGCTACCGTTTCAGAATCCACTTAATTCTCTCGATACGAATCACGACAACCGCGTTTCGCCACTCGACGCACTAATCATCATTAACAGATTGAACACGTCTGGAGCCGGCGTGCTTTCAACTCCAACATCCGTCGCAGGTGTCACTGTATTCTTTTACATCGACACCAGTGGCGACCAATTCGTTGCGCCGGTCGATGTGATTCGGATTGTTAACTTCTTGAATGATCCAGCAAGCGATCCAGAAGGTGAGTTCGCTGCCCCTCGAGTCGACTCTACTTTCGTCGGCACCGTAGATCGGACCTTGGCAGAAGAAGATAGCATGCCTGCGCTATACCGTTCTGCAGGGTTTGTGATCGCTCCGATGGCTACGAAAGAACGCTCGCAACGCGAGACTCCAGACTTCGTGAAACGCCTGGCGAGTCGCGCCAAAGACGAAGATCTGGCAACTGCTCTGGACATATTCTTTGGCGACTACGAATCCGAATCTTTGTAAGACGCGGTATTCAATTGCCTCGCAAACCGTGTCTGCAACGCACTCGCTTTGGAGTTAGGACCGTCCGACCAATGATTGTCGTCTTCCGCTCCGCGAAAGAACGCTACTTTCGCGGAGCAATAGCCGACAATCCGACAATGCATAATCGAGCCGTCCTTACCCACCAAATCAGGCTCGAACTTTCTCGTGAGGCATGTATAACTAGATTAGTCTCCACCAATCACGCCGTGCGATCGGTACCCGCAATTTGAAACGCTCTCTATGATGCACTCTCTAGTTCGAAAAATGATGTTCTCTCTCGTCATCTGCGTGTTCTGGGTGGGAGCAAACGCGGCCGCGGAACCAATTGCCGTCCCCTGGGCCGACATGCGTGACGTGGGAGGCAAGTCGATCTCGTTGGCCGATGCAAAATGGAAGGTTGTCTGCTTCTTAGGTGCGGAGTGTCCGCTCGCGCGACTTTATGGATCACGCCTGGAGAATTTGGCCAATGAATTCTCCGACCGCGATGTTCAGGTAGTCGGGATCAACAGCAATCCACAGGATTCGGTAGCCGACGTGAAGCGGTACTGCGAGGAACACGAACTCTCGTTTTCGATCATCAAAGACCTCGATCAATCTTTGGCGAGGCAATTCCGCGCGACTCGGACGCCCGAAGTCTTTGTGCTCGATGCGGCGGGCCGTATCCATTACCAAGGTCGAATCGACGATCAGTATGAACCAGGAATCTCACGAGCCGAGCTGACGGCCCATGATTTGCGAAACGCCATCGAGGCGCTGGTCGCCGGCCGCCCGGTGCCGCGCGCCAAGACCGATGCCGTCGGATGCTTGATCACCATCGTTAGTCAACCCAGCCCACCCGACGATCCCTCCAAGCTCGTCACGTTTACGCGTGACGTGGCTCCGATCCTGAATCAACATTGTGTCGAGTGTCATCGCGAGGGTGAAATCGGTCCGTTCGCGTTAACGGACTACGACGAAGTGGTTGGCTGGGGCGAGATGATGCTTGAGGTCATCGACCAGCGGCGCATGCCACCTTGGCACGCCGACCCGCAGCACGGCAAGTTTGTGGGAGCGCGGCGCATGCCGAAAGAAGCGAGAAAGACGCTCGTCGCTTGGGTCGAGCAAGGAATGCCTGAAGGCGACGCCAAGGATCTTCCTCCACAGCCCAAGTGGGGCGATGGTTGGCAATTGCCGACTTCGCCGGACGCCGAGTTCGCGATGCGTCATCGACCGTTTATCGTCCCCGCGGATGGAACCGTCGAGTACCAATATTTTGTCGTCGATCCTAAGTGGGAAGAAGATCGATGGATTCGCGCGGCGCAAGTCATTCCTGGTGACGCAGCGGTCGTGCATCACGCCATCATCTTCGTTCGCCCACCGGACGGATCGAACGCACAAGGCATCGGTTGGATGGGAGGGTATGTGCCCGGACAACGCACAACACTACTGCCGCCAGGACACGCGAGACGCATCCCCGCTGGATCGAAGCTCGTGTTTCAAATGCACTATACGCCTAACGGGCACGAGACCCAGGATCGGACGACAGTGGGCGTTTGGTTCAGTGATCCAAGCCTCGTGACACACGAAGTGACGACGCGCGTGGCGCTGAATAATCACTTCGAGATTCCACCTGGCGCGAAAGACTACGTAGTCGATGTGCGACTCGAAGGCTTTGCCCGCGAGTCGCGGTTGCTCGGTGCGATGCCACACATGCACTTGCGCGGCAAATCGTTTCGGCTTGACGTTCGCGACCGCGAGAACAAGGAGACGCTTCTGTCCGTGCCGCACTACGACTTCAATTGGCAACACTGGTATCAGCTTGAATCCCCGCTCGCATTGAACAATGTGGATGCCTTGGAGATGCAAGTCAGCTTCGACAATTCGGCAGAGAATCCAACGAACCCAGATGCTGAGGAATTCGTTACTTGGGGAGACCAGACTTGGCAGGAGATGGCAGTCGCGTTCTTCGACATCGCTCATCCTCGCGACAAGCCTCGCGTTGCAGCTCGGCGACAACGCAAGAGAACACCGCAAGATGAATTGCAGCGAAGACAACGTATCGAAGATGAAGTCGTCGAATTCTTAGCTCAGTTGGATAAGGATGGGGACGGCGTTGTCATCAAAGACGAGACTCCTGAGGCGTTCCGCCGGTTCGGATTCCGCAGAGTCGACCACAATCGCGATGGTCGCATCGAACGCAGCGAGATTGAAGCCGAAGCGGCCCGACGACTTTGATCGCTTGATGACGTAGCGGAAATCATGGACACCGACGAGCGCACAACCGGGCTGAGCCGACGCCTCTTCTACTGGTGGGCAGATCATCCTGCGGCGCATGTTTGTGTGCTGTTCGTGATGTCGTCGCTGGCGATCATCGGCCACGTCAAACCGTCTCTCGTCCGCGATCTCATCACGCCGTTACAAGTCGAGGACGAAGAGCCTCAAGTTCAACAGCCCGTTGTCACGAGCAACAGCGCCCCAACGGAAGAACCGCCCGATGTACAGCCATTCCAAGTGGCGGGAGGCGAGTGTGTGGTTGTCGCGACCAGTGAAGATTTCTTTACGACGGAGAGCCTGACTGCGATTCGGAGTGTCGTTTCTGACCTCGAATCGCTTCCGCAGGTGTCGCGCATATTATGGATCGAAAGCGTTCCGGGATTGAATCTGTTTGGATTGCCCGAGTCGCTGTTACCGCGATCGAACGCTTCCGAGCGACAGATGCAACTCGGTCGTCAGCGAACGCTCGAGAATCCGTTTGCCGTTGGGCAACTAGTTTCGACCGACGGTAAGACGATGCTTCTCCATCTCCAGATGGACTGGTTCTATGTAACGACCGACGCGGCATGTACGACCGCGTTGCGCGAGACAGCCGAAGCGGCGACCGCGAATGTGCCCGGTGCCGACTTGCAATTCCAAGTGACGGGTTCCGCGCCGTTGTATCTGATGATGGCTCACAATCATATGCATGATTCATGGCGTTATCAGGCGATTGGCTACAGCATCATGCTGCTCAGCGCGTTGATATTGTTTCGCGGATTTTCCGCGGTCACCATCGTCGCAATCGCGCCAGCGATGGGTGTCTTCTGGACGATGGGAATGCTGCACTTCTTTGACTTTCAAGACAATCCATTCAACGACATTATCGTGCCTGTGCTGATCAGCCTTGTTGGACTGACCGACGCCGTTCACTTGATGGTTGAAATTCGAAATCAGCGCAGCTCGGGGTTAGACACTCGGCAAGCGACGCGACGCGGGGTGGCACGTGTTGGACTTGCGTGCCTCCTGACCAGTGTGACCACGGCCATCGGATTCGCCAGTCTTTCGCAGGCTCATCACGAGATCGTTCGGGAGTTCGGTTGGTGTTGCGTACTCGGCGTAACAGCGACGTTCATCAGCGTGTTAACGATCGTGCCGCTTGGTTGCCGTTCGCCTTTGGGATGGCGGTTGCATGTTGGTCTTGGCAAGAGCCTAGTGGATGGCCAACTTCGGCGCATCGGGCCGCTAGTCGCTTGGATCTTGCGACATGATCGAAAGGTCGCGTGGCTGGCGATCGCGACAACGGTTGCTCTCGCAGGCATCTGCACTCAGTTGAAGCCGGACCAAAAGCGGTACAGCGGTCTGAGTGAATCGGGCGAAGCCGCCAAAGCTTTGCGTCATCTCGATCACTCGCTTGGCGGATTAGAGTTTGGGTTCGTCCGCATCTCGTGGAACGACGCCGCAACCGAAGGCGAGTTACTGGAAGTTCTGCTCGAAGTCGAACGCGCCCTCGCCGGCGAGCCGCTGATCGGGCATCCCCTCGGGTTGCACGAGTTGTTAGCCGCGTTGCCCGGCGACGGTCCGGCGGACGAGCGAATGTCGCTGCTGGAACTCTTGCCGGCAGAGCTGAAGCGGTCCTTTTACATTCCTGAACTTCGCCGGGCGACCGTGCAATTTCGCGTGCAGGACATCGGGATCGCCCAATACGGTCCGGTGTTCGAACGCATCGAGGCGGGATTCGCTGATATCGCGGAACACCATCCAGAATTCTACTTGGAGCTGACGGGCGACGCTGTTTGGCGGTGGCGAAACATTTATCAGATCGTGACGGACTTAGCGACGAGTCTGGGAACTGCGAGCATTGTGATCTGGTTGATTCTGACGATTGCTTATCGTTCGATTCGCGTCGGATTGATATCGCTCGTACCGAACCTGTTCCCGCTAGTTGCGACGGGAGCGATGTTGTGCCTTGCTGGCCAGTATCTCGAGCTGGTGACCGTTTGCGTGTTTACGATCTGCTTAGGTATTGCCGTCGATGATACGATCCACTTCTTGACGCGTTACGTCGAAGAAACGAGTACCGGCGACGAACATCGAGAGATGATCCAACGAGCCTTCACTGGCGTCGGCTCTGCGCTCTTGATGACAACGATTGTTCTGGTCACCGGAATGATGACTGCGGTATTCGGTGACGCTCGCGACGCGCGGCTGTTCGGCATTATGGGTGCGATCACACTGACATCGGCGCTCTTCGCAGACATTTTCTTTCTGCCAGCGCTTCTCAACCGCTTCGCAAAAACGTCTCGCAGAGAGCCCAATACGAAGGTGCGATCAGACGGCTAAGCAAATTCCGCGTGCAACTCGACTCGACGCAAGAGGTCATCGGCCCGCTGTAAGAGTGAATCGCACCACGCATCCCGCGGAACGCAATCTGAGGAATCCTCAGAAGCGATAAACTCTGCCTTGCAATGTTGGCAGATGACGCGCCGTTCAAGGAAGGCACCCCGAACACGAAGCTTGCGGCTACACGCAGGGCAGTCTTGAGAGAAACTTGTATTGATCATGAATTACTTCCCTGTGAGATTCGTCGTGCGTCGGCGCGAGTTTGTCAGCCGATCCTGGCTGAAGTTCATAGCGTTGCGAATTTCATACCAAGTGAATAGGCTCGACGTGCAACTCGTGTGTTCAACAGGCTTTGTTGTTCTTTTGGATTAGTTCGAGGTTAGCAAACGTCTGTCACATTTACACAATGAGCCTTTCACCAAGAACATTTTACAGAGCCGATTGCGAAGCTTTGTTGGCAAGTAGACACGTCAGGCAAGCTGTTAGGTTCGCGATGAATTGATCAGCCGTTAGCATTGGAACTGAAAACCGAGTCGTACCTCCGCCGATATACTATCGCACAACCATGCCGAACATCATGAAAGGGTCGACCTGATGGAACAGCCTCAAAGTGGCAACTTACCGACGCTCGAATCCAACAACGATCAACTGCTCCAGGAACTTCATCAACTCGCGACTCACATTAAGCAACCCGACCAACATCAGCAGCACGACGATTCGCATGGTGGGCAGGCCCAGCACTACTTCGAAACGGGGAGATGATGAGCCATTGGTGCTGCGAGAAGAGGTGACGGTGGGCTCTCTCTGCCAATCTTGCACGAACGTGCGTCGGGTCGTTTCGGGAACTGGGTCGATCTTCTGGCTGTGTGAGTTGGCGCACTCGGATGACCGATTCACGAAGTACCCACCGCAACCCATTGTGCGTTGCATTGGATTCACGGCGATCGAGTCAACTTCAGATAAGCCTCTGCATAACGGCGACCAAGCTCCCGATATCCCGCCGTGTTAAAATGGACTTCGTCACCCTTATGGGCCAATCGGTCTGAGTTGACGAACGCCGTACTTGCAACTTTGGTGGGCAGGCTTTGCTGGGCGGCATCGACCAACTTCTTTGCATCACTCCAGGGACGCTCTTCGAATTGTCCCATTTGACCGGCGATGAACGGAACTGCTGGAGCTTTCAGTTCGTTGCGAAAGCGGGCGATCAATTCGTGTAGTTTCTGCTCGTGAACTTCGGCGGCTCCAGGCTTCGAATCAGATTCACCCTGGTGCCACAGAATCCCTTTCAAGACTCCGACCTTCAGCGCATGTTTGGCCCGTTTGATCGCATCGTCGTAGGGATGGCTCTTCGTTTGCGAGTGATATCCGCCGGGCTCCCAACTGGAAATCGGCGAACCGCCCGCCGCGCATGGGATTAACCCGATCGTGACATTCGGATTCGCCGAAGCGATCTCGATTCCAAACGTCCGACCGATCCCGACACCAGCGATGGGCTTGTCGAAGTGCAATGGATCGATCGCGGGAGACCATTCGTTTCCCTTTGTAAGCGTGAGAACACGCGAATGTGGCTCTCGATCTTCGTCACCAACTTTGCCACGTCCTGCCATATTAGACTGTCCGACGAGCAAGAAAAGGTGAAAGTTCTCCTTCCGCGGCAACTCGATCTTGAGCCCATCATCGGCCTGGATGAAGCCCGCAATCGGAAGAAGTAATAGCGCGACTAGAAACCTGTAAGTGTTGATCATCGAATTTTCCCCCACCCAGAGCATCGGGCGAGCTTTTTGTTGAAATCGGAAGCGTTTTGAGTTACGACTTATCATACTTGCTGTCACTCCCTCCCGCCTCTGAACCTCCTGCCAGAAAGCTGAACTAATCATGAACCACGTTCCATCGCTCGCGAGTTGCCTGCGCCCCTTTCTTTTCGTAGCCGTACTTTGCCTGACATGTGTGGTCGTTAATGCTGCTGACTCGGAAGTGCCGGAAGGATTCCGCGCATTGTTCAACGACGAAAACCTGGATGGCTGGCATGGCGATAACCCTCACACGACTGCCAAGGCTGCGGAGGGTAAACGTGAGGAAGCGATCGCCGCACAGCAAGAAGAGTTCAAGGCACACTGGAGCGTCGAGAGTGGCGAACTCGTCAACGACGGGCACGGGCCTTATGCGACGACAAGCGACGAATTCGGCGACATGGAGTTTACACTCGAGTACAAAACGGTGGCTAAAGCGGATAGCGGCATTTATTTGCGAGGGACGCCGCAAGTGCAGATCTGGGACTACACGAAGGAAGGTGGCAAGTGGGATCGCAACGCCGACAAGGGATCGGGAGGGTTGTTCAATAACACGAAGGGAGCGGCAGGCCAGCTTCCCATTTCTCTTGCCGATAAGAAGTTCGGCGAATGGAACAAATTTCAGATCATTCAACTTGGCAGTCGAACGACTGTCTATCTGAATGACAAGATGGTTGTCGACAACGCGATCATGGAGAACTACTGGGACAAGACTCGTCAGAGCCCGCTGCCGGCTCGCGGCCCGATTCATCTACAAACTCATGGCGGCGAGATTCGCTGGCGGAATATTCACGTACGCGATATTCCGATCGATGAAGCCAATGCACGGCTTCGTGGCAACGACGAAGCAGCTGGCTTCTCTTCGATCTTCAACGGCAATGACTTTTCCGGTTGGACGGGGGCTGTGGAAAACTACGAGGTGCGGGACGGAGCCATCGTCTGCAAAGAGGGGCACGGCGGCAATCTGTTCACGGAAGAAGAGTACGCCGATTTTGCCGTCCGCGTCGAATTCAAACTGCCACCAGGCGGCAACAACGGTTTGGCGATCCGCTATCCCGGCAAGGGGCAGCCTTCTTACGAAGCCATGACCGAGCTGCAGGTCTTGGACGATACGGCGGAGAAATACGCGAAGCTCGATCCGCGACAGTACCATGGTTCTGTATACGGCATGGTGCCCGCTCACCGCGGCTACTTGCGACCAGTTGGCGAGTGGAATTATCAGGAAGTGACCGTCCAAGGTTCGACGATCAAAGTAGAACTTAACGGCAGCGTCATTGTGGACGCGGACGTCAGCAAAGTTACCGAATTCAAAGACGATACCCCGCACCCTGGCAAGGATCTCAAGCAAGGCCACTTCGGATTCGCTGGCCACAATGATCCCGTCATGTTCCGAAACATTGCGATTAAGAAGCTGGAGCAATAACTCGCATTACTCGCCAATCGCTTCGATCTCGGCAGGTCGAATCTGTTGCTGCATGTGCGTGAGCAGGTACGGGACGTAGATGATGCCTGTGTAATGATTCGCGAGCATCTCGATGTGGTGCGACGAGTCGAGCTTGGCAGTCCGCGCCAGGAGCTGGGAGTTCGCTGGCGGAACGACTTTGTCGAACTGAGCCGAGTAAAGCCAAGTCGTCTCGGGATCGAGCCGATGCGCGATGCGTGTCGGTTCGATCGTAGCGACTAGAGATTCGAGCTTGTCGCCCGTTAGACCAGCCTTCGTCAGTTCCTCTCGGAACTTCGCGGCGTCCTTCTCTCCGTTTTGAATTACATCATAAAGCCCACCACCAGCCAGCACGATGAAAACTTGGTCGTAACCTTTGTCGAGGCTGGCCGCCGTCGCGCAGACAAATCCGCCCAAGCTAGTCCCCTGCAAAGAAATGTTATCGGCGTTGACAAACGGCAACACAGCGACTGCGTCTCGCGCTCGGCGAACGTCCGCGATCGCTTGACGGATTACTGGAACGAGGTTCTCTCCGCTGGGACGCTTTCCATTTGCTCGCCGCTCGCCGTAATACGGCAGTTGAATCATGAAGGCGTGAAATCCTTGCAGCCTCAACCCGCGAGCGAACATGCGACCGACCGACATGCCGCTTCCCGACTCATGAACGACGACAACGGCTGGTGCCGCGACCGGAACTCGGTCTTCATCACGAACGATGTACCACTCTAAAGTCACTGAATCGTTCGCCGGATCGCCGGTTGGCAGTGGTGAAGGGAACTGGATCATTAAGTCGCCGCAACGCTCGCGCGGAGCCTTGCATTGCAATCGAAACTCGGCAGCCTGCCAAAGCAAGCCATCGAGACACGCCTTAGCGTCGGCTGACGATTCGTCGCCAGGGGCCAAGCTGTCAGTGGCTACAAAGGTTTCACCGGCGACTGGAAGTTCGCCTGCGAACGTTGATGTCGAAGCACAAAGCAGAGTCAGAACAACCAAAGTCGAACGGAACATCGAATAACCTTAATCACGGGAGAACGCAACGGCGCTCTTGGCCTTCGCACCTGGCAGCGATTGCAACAGTTTATTTAATTCCAGTCGCGCATAAGGTTGTTCTGCTGCAGGCTTGTCGTGGCTGGCGTTTGCTACATAGAGAACACCGTCCTCGGGAACGAATAGTACATTGTGTAGATTCGATTCCATAGCGACGGGTCGACTCATAAGCCACTGACCGACCTCGGCATCAATATCGCCGTACCGCTGTGTCACTCGCTCGCGCAATTTTTCGAGCCGCGAGCCGGCCGAGAGTACAACGGCGTCCTCGATACCGGGGCCAAGCAACTCGTGCCCTTGGCCTGGCAGAATGAAATCAATGCTCTCGGGCGTCGCTGCGACGCCGACGGCTCGATTTGTTTTGCCGTCCGCAAACACATAATAGTACTCGCAAGTCCGCGGGCTCTTTGTCCAAAGATCCATCACTTCGTCGAGTGTTGAACATTCTTCGAGAGCTCTTCGCATCAACGTGGCCATCGGCACTCCGTCCCATTGGCCTTCGCCACGTCCTCCCATCTCGCCGAGCGAAATGCCGCGCGCGTTCATTCCGCTGACACTGCCGATGAAACCGGCATAGCCAATGTTGGCAAAGGCATTCTGCCCTTCTGGGGCGACAACGAACGTTGTCGCAGCATCTTGCAATCCGATCGTCGTCATGTAATCAAGCACACGACCGTGATAGAGCTTGCCGTCCTTGGTCGCCTTTCCATACACCGCAAATCCAGAACAGTGGAACAATTCAGGGAAGACGTTCAGCGTTTGCGCTAACTCATCCTCAAGGCCGAGACTGGCGGCCATCGCTCGCGTCTCTGTCTTGTGCCGTTCCGGGATATGGGGTGACAAGCGTGCGTAAGCGTCGGCGAGATCTTGACGGAACCATCGACCCGTGCGAATCGTTTGCGCAGTACCGAACGTATAGAGAACGGAATCGATGCACCGTAGTGATTCCTGTTTCAACAACTCGCCGTGGGCCTTGCCGATCTGTTGCGGAGTACCATGAAGTAACGCAACCCGCTGTCCGTCGATCCAGCGAAGTTCTCCGTGGTCGACTTTCTTGGCCGTCTGCGGTGGCGACGTGAGTCGCGATGAGGGAGCCAAGATCTCCAACGCTCGGCGAACGCCGCGAACTAGTTGCCGCTCAAGTTCACTTCGATCCAATTCGACGACGTCCATCTCCCGCCAGTCGGCAACCGCGTTAGCTTTTGTATCTGTGTCGGAGACCACTAGTCGCACATGTGTTTCGCCGACCTGCGCTTGAATCGTCTTGCCTTCGTCTAAGAACTGAATTGAAGTCTCCTTCCCCAGATTCCAAGACGATGTGGCCCGATCAAAATGAAGCTTCAGTAAATTGGCAAGCACTAACGCCACGACTTGGGGATCGCCGCTCTGCACAATCGGTACGTAGGTAGAGACTTGCGACGCCGAACTGATTAGGCGTTTTGTGATTCCGTCCGGCGAGAGATGATCGGTTGCGTCAATCTCGCCACGTCCCACAAAGACGGTTTTGTGAAGCGGGAGCGCCATCGCCGTTATTTCGGTTCGACGGCGTAACAGAACCGCATAGTCCTCGTGCGTCAGATCGAGATCAAACGAGCTGTCTGAGTAGCGAGCAAATCGTGCATCAACTGTATGCGAACGTCCATCGATCTTGACGTCGACTTGCGATGTCAGCTTGAACGTCTTTCGTTGCCCTGACAAACACGCGAGGAGCGGTTGCAGTTGTCTCGCAAGCCGTGTTCGATCGTCCTCGTCCGCTCTCGCAAAAGATGAGGTCAGCGACCCCGTGATGGAGAGGACTAGTAGTAAGTGAACGGTCCAGAGGCAGCGCAACGAGATGCTCATAGAATTCTCATAGGACATGGACTGCTTGTCAGTTGCGCGAATGTGGATCGCGGATTCCATTTCACAATGCAGTTCGATACAATCGGCGACCGATCGACCGCTCTGCAAGATAACCGCAACTCAGGAGTTCATCAAATGTCAGTCAAAGCTCAACCGGACGGCTATCACTCGATTACGCCTTACTTGATCGCGAACGATGCGGCGGCGGCGATTGAGTTTTACGAGACTGCGTTTGGTGCGACCGAACTGATGCGACTGCCGGGGCCAGGCGGCAAGGTGATGCACGCCGAGATAAAAATTGGCGATTCGCCCATTATGCTCGCCGACGAGTTTCCTGAGATGGGCATCCGCAGTGCCAAGTCTTTCGGTGGATCTCCAGTCAGTATCTTGATCTACACCGAAGATGTCGACGCGATGTTTGCTCAAGCGATCGCTGCAGGAGCCACCGAAACGAAACCGCTCGCAGATCAATTCTATGGCGATCGATCGGGTACGGTCGAAGATCCTTTCGGACACACGTGGACGATTGCGACGCACACGGAAGATCTCACGCCCGAGGAAATCGACCGACGTTTTCAGGAAATGATGTCGCAAATGGGCGGCGGCTAGTCGCCCAAGTTATGAGGCGACGCTCCGACATCGACGATGCTGCACGCGATGATTGGGTCGAGACCAAGTTCGCGAGCTTTGGCCGTGACCTCGTCGCTATCGCTGCCTGGATTTAGCCAGAATTCATCGCATCCTTTCGCCACGACTTCGTCGAGCATCTTTAGACCGACGTGCGGCGGAAGATAGACGCTGATCCGAGAGAGTCGTTCGACCGGAATGTCGGCGAGTGATTCATAGACCGTCAACCCTTCGATCTCGCCGCCACGTGGGTTCACGGGATAGACGTCGTAGCCTTGCTGAAGGTGCGCTCGTACGGATTTGTTTCCGAACTTGGAACGATCCGCACTGGCACCGAGGATTGCGACGGTTGGTTTTGACATTGCGAATCTCCGGAGAAAGAGCTGGTCACGAAAATCCACAAAGAGTAAGGGAACGGATTGTGCTTCGAGTGTTTCTCGCGGCCAGCCTGATGTTTGAGGTCAATTCTATCTAATCAATACGCCGCGTCGTGCCGGCGGGCGACTGTCCGCGTCGCAGCGCCACACTATACCAATTCCGCCACGCCTGTTGATCGAAGCTAAAGCTAACTCCTGTCAGTTTCACCAGCGTTTTCAGAACTTCTTGATTCGTTGCTGTTTGAGTGATCACTTGCGGAGCGCTCGGCCCGGATGAGAATGTGTCGCCGGATTGATTCGTTGAGCCACCTCAAACAAACGTTGTCGAGATCATGTCGCTGCCTGCCAATACCGTGTCGTGCTGTGTCACGAGCGCGTCGATCAAGGGCGGCACTGCCGATTGATCGCCTACGGAACTCAGAGCAATCGCCGCACGATTCACGCGACTGTTGTGTGAACTCTTGAGAGCCAAGACAAACTGTCGCACCAACGGTGGCCTCGTTCGAGTGGCCAGCTGATCGACGCACGCGTAGAAGACCTCCTCGTCGCGATCCGACAACGCCAGTTCGACGAGCGCAGCCGCAGCTTGATTGTCAGACATCTGCCCCAGCACATCGACGTAGATCAATCGCATGCGGCGATCTCGCTCGACGCGTAACAATCGTCCGAGCGCCTCAAGGGCCAGCGGATCTCGCACTTGGCGGATGCTGTCCAATGCTGCGTGCCGTTTCTCCTTGTTCAATTGAGAACGCCACCGTGATAATTTGACGTACCAATCCTTCTTGGCAAGCTCCTCGGCGCGTCGCTGCTCGACTAAATCGATCTCTTGTGACAGACGCCATTTCCCCTTGTAGCGGATATATCCCTTACTCGCGAGATGCTCCTCTTTCTTCACCCATTGGCCGCCGATCTCTGAGTAGCCCAACGCTCGGCGAGCGAGTACGTGTTGTGAATCAAGTGCAAGGACCCGGACTAAATGATGCTCGCTCAGCTCATAAAGGTCGTTGGCGCGACACCACTTCGATAACTTCCAATGGTCTTCAGCTGTGTCGGCGACAGATGGGGCCAGTCGATCATACTTTGCGCGAGCTTCGGAAAATCGAACGACTTCGACGACGCGAACTCGCTCAAGTGTCACGCGACCACCATGTTCAGTGTCTACGAGATAGTACGGCGAAGAGGCGTCTTCTTGATTCAGCCACTGGCCACGAACAGTGGCACCCGTCGCCAGGACAAAGTTGTCGGCCTTCGACTCCGTTAGCGCAAACGAGAGGACAGCGCAAATGGCGGCGAAGCGAATTGACAGGCATGAACGCAGCATTCAATGTTCCCCCTGCCACATCGGACTTTAGGAATCGTGGTCAAATGCAGCCCCTCCAATATACGGCAGTCGCGAGCTCGAATACAAGGAATCTGTTTGAGCCGCTGGCAGCGATTGACGAGACGGCAAGTTGACGGACGCTAACCGCGATCAAGATCGTTATCGCGCAGCTTACTGAGTTTCTTCGCCAACTTCGCTTTGAAACGAGCGACGAGCGGCTCGTGCTCTGGCATTGCAGCAAGGTTTGTGTACTGCTTGGGATCTTGCTCCATGTCGAATAACTCGATCCCGGCCGAAGCGTCTTCCTTGTACTGAATATAGGCCCATTTGTCTTCGCGAAGGAGAAAGCCCTTTCGCGATGGAGCCACGCTGAACGCAGCGTCTCGCACCTGTCGACTCGGATCGTCCAGCATCGCTGAAATGTCCTGGCCCTGCAGTCGCGAGGGAACTTTCAGGCCACACAAACTGGCAACTGTTGGATAGAGATCCAACAGCTCTGCAAACGAGTTGCAAACCGCCGGCTTCTTGCCAGGAACGCTGATGATAAGTGGGACCGAAGCTGACTCTTCGCGCAAGCTAACCTTCGCCCAAAAGTCGTGTTCGCCGAGGTGATAACCGTGATCGCTTGTGAAAATGACGATCGTCTTGTCGTTGAGGCCGGCTTGTTCTAGTGCATCCAAGACTTTGCCAACCTGCGCATCCATGTAGGCAACCGAAGCGTAGTAGCCTCCCATCGCTTTCTTCTGGCGACGAATATCCATCTTCATATTGACGCTGGTCTTGTAGTTGATCCCCGCCTTTGGAATGTCATCCCAATCGCCTGGCAGCTTCGGTGGCAAGACCGCTGTGTCGTAAGGCAGGAACGGTTCAAAGTATGGCTTCGGAGCGACGAAGGGAACGTGTGGCCGCACGAAACCGACGCCGAGCCAAAACGGTTCGTTCTTGTGCTTCTCGATCAACTCCACTGCTTTCGCCGCCGTCTTACCATCTGAATGGACCAAGTCATCGCCATCGGCTTCGACGACAACGAATGTGTTCCCACCCACGACCGGTTTCTTGCCATCGGGATTGCCTTCAAGCGTTTCGCCGACGCCAGGCGCTTTCCACTCTGGTCCCAGACTGTTGAATCGTTCGGTCCACGAAGATGCATCGTCCGCACCGTTTCCTCCGTCGTGGTTTCGTCCATCCCCACCCTCTTCAATGCCGCCGGGAACTCCCATGTGAAAGATCTTGCTGACTCGAGCGGCGTAGTATCCATTGTTCTTAAAATGCTGTGACCACGTCGCTCGATCGCCGATCTGCGGTCGTGGATTTTTGTAACCCAAAACGCCTGTCGCATGGGGATAGTACCCCGACATGAATGACGCTCGCGACGGACCGCAGTAAGTTCCCTGGCAGTACGCCCGTGTGAAGCGAGTGCCCCGGGCAGCGATCCGATCGATATTGGGAGTCTTACAAACCTTGTTGCCGTAGCACGAGAGCGCTGTGGACGCCAGGTCATCGGAGATGATGAACAAGACATTGTACTTCGCTTCAGCGGCAATCGCTCTACCAGGAAACGCTGATGCGACAGCGGACATGCAAGCGAGCGCAAACACAAGCGGCGATTTCATCTTGAACCTATTGGTATGTTGTGGAGGAACTTTCAGTGATAAGGGGGGAAACGATCATTCGTCGATCGCGCGGGATGATTAGCATTCTAGTACATTGTCACCGCGAAAGGTTGAAGTGGCCATCGAGTAGACTGCATTCCCAAATCATACTCGATTCCCTAGTCAGGCTCTGGCACCACACAGAGAATTCAGATGATGACCAGCCAGGCAGCTTTTTCTCGCTTCGCTCTGCTAGCGAGACCAGCACTTTGTCTCGAAATCTCCCGCGAATCGAGCCGCAAGCGCCCGCTAGCAGCTGCTCCCATTTTTGCCTAATCGATTCAGACCGGACTCGTGCAAACGAGTGATCCAATTGCCGTTCGGAATCCGATCATTCAAGACGTCCACACACCTTCTTGACGCCCGCGTATTTGGATGAGGACCGACATGGACGATACGTTCTGCTTCGACGATTTGGCCGCCCACGAAATCGACTGGCTGCTCCGAGCAGACGAGTCGGACTTGCCAGATCAATACGCCATCGCCCGCCAGAACTTTCTTTGGCGAGTCGGTGGTTCCGAGAATGCTCGACTAGCGATACAGCTCCTCGGTAAGATGGAACACGTTATCTAGACCGAGAGTTCCCAAAATCGTCAAAGGTGTTGTCTTGCAACGAATACAATTCGCTGGGCTGTTTCTGTTTGCGCTGACTTGTTCCGCCGTCACGTTGCATGGGCAACACGATCCGCATCGCAATGCCATCCGTCATATCGCGGCTGGCGACCTCAAGAAAGCATCTACGGAACTCAAGAAGGCGAACCCGGACGACCCAGAAACGAAGTTCGTCGAGATGGTGGCATTGTTAAAACTAGGGGACGTGCCAGCAGCTGGCGACAAGGCTCGCGACACTCTTAACGCCGGACTACCCTTTGAACGCCTTCTGGTTGGTCCGCGTAAAGCGCTGACGCCACTGTACGAGTCGGACGCGTGGAAAGCGTTGTCGGATCAACATGGCGATGGAGTGTTACTGCACGGTCCAATGTTGGGAACAGTGACCGAGGATGGTGCGTCCTTTTGGGTGAGAACTTCTCGGCCAGCCACGCTGAAGATCGATGTTTTTGAGGCGGACGCTGCGACTGTCATTCGTTCTTCACCCCCTCGTAACACCACGGCGAGACAAGATTTCACGACGATCCTGCGTGTTGAAGGTTTGCGGCCTCGCACCAGTTATCGATACGAAGTGTTGATCGGCGATCAGAAGATGGTGGTCGAGAACGCGCGTTTTACGACCCATCCAAAACAAGGCGACTCAGCGACCTTTCATGTTGCGTTTGGCGGCGGCGCGGGATACGTACCTGAGTGGGAGCGAATGTGGGACACGATTGAAAAGCTGCGACCAAATGCTTTTCTGACGTTGGGCGATAACGTCTACATCGACGACCCAACCCAGCCGCTGACAAATCACTATTGCTACTACCGTCGGCAATCGCGACCCGAGTGGCGACGGCTGATTGCATCGACCAGCGTCTACTCGATTTACGACGATCATGACTTCGGCATGAACGATTGTGTTCCAGGGCCAGAAATCGAGAGTCCGCCGTGGAAGCGAACCGTATGGAACACATTTCGCGAGAATTGGGTCAATCCGTACTATGGTGGCGGCGAGCGGCAGCCGGGCTGTTGGTACGACTTCTACATCGGCGACGTCCACTTCATCATGTTGGACGGCCGCTATTACCGAACGCGTAAGCCGCAACCTAGTATGTTAGGGCCTGTGCAAAAGGCTTGGTTACTGGAGACGCTCAAGAACTCGCGTGGCACCTTCAAGGTGTTGGCATCGCCCGTACCATGGACCGAGGGAATCAAGCCCGGTAGCCGTGATCCATGGGATGGTTTTCCTGACGAACGCGAAGAGATATTTTCTCATCTCGAAGCAAACCGGATCAACGGAGTGTTCTTAATCGCCGCGGATCGGCATCGTACTGATTTGCGAATCACGAAGAGGCGTCAGAGCTATGATCTCTATGAATTCGAGAGTTCGAAGCTCACGAACCGTCACACGCATCCTGTCGTTAAAACCGACACTCTGGTTTGGGGCTACAACAAGACCTGCTCGTTCGGGCTGATCCGGTTCGATACCACGAAGCCTGACCCTCAGGTACGATTTGAAGCGATCACAATCGACGGCGAGAAAGTCCACGAGTTCGAATTGAAGCTTAGCCAGTTACAGCATCGTGACTAGAACGAGCTTGCCGCGGTTGGACTTCGAAGTAGATCGCAGCATTCTCCGACCGCATCGCGGCCTTGGTTAGTCGCAACTCGATACGCGTTCCAAAGATTTCAGACTGCGCGACTTTGAGAGTTATCGGGGGACCATCCAGTTGATGCGCGATGACTTCCGGCTCGTACGCCAGGGGCGGGCAGAACGCGACGTGTAGATTGTGCGCTCGCTCGCCGGCAGCAAACTCAGCTCGCAAGACGCCGGAAATGATCTCAACGCCATCGTCATTTCGTGCGCGAGTCGTCTGTTGAATAACGTTCGTATCAAGCTCCGTTTCTTCTTCCTCGTCGACACACGTTTCACTTTGGTTGGCTTCTTCCACATCGATGTCGGTGACCGCTGCTGCTGTTTCCGGCTGCTCCAAGTTGCGATCGCGCACAGCACTTAATTTCGGATACCACCAAGCAAGTTCGCCTCCTGTGATAACCAGCCAAACGAAGCCCACCGACCAGCTGTTCGCTCCTGCCAGCGACATGGCGATGGCGAGACAGATCACGCAAATCGATGGAATCACAAGCCGCGCCAATAGGCTGGTGAACCGTGTTGCATCGAGATACAACCGCGACCAAGCGACGCGAATTCCGCTCGCGAGAACCTCAACGGCAACACCGGCAGCGATCAGAACGAAAGCCGAATGAGGAGCCTCGAACACTCCCAGTAAGCCGCGAATCGCAGCCACAACGGCAAGCAGTAAGGTCAAAGCGATGGTGAACGCAACCGTCTGCCTCGCGATCCGGGGCACGGGATCATCGAGCGAGTCGATCTGATGTGATGCAACCGGTGCGTCCATGCCAAATGTCCTTCAATTCGTCGTTGCTTGCTACTCGTGTCGCAACGCTTCGATTGGATCCATTTGAGCGGCGCGGTAGGCCGGGTACAAGCCGAACATGACGCCGATCATGACCGAGATGCAAAACGCAAAAGGAATCGAGAGCGGAACGATGATTGGCGTTACGTCGCGCATGATATCGGGCAATCCTGCGATCAAATCTGGCGCGACACTCTTCAAGATCGCACGGCTAGCGTCAACGGCGAGAGGACAGAGCAACCCGATGCCAACGCCGACAAGTCCCCCAAGAACGGACATGGCGATCGTCTCGACCAGGAACTGCCGCACAATATCGGATCGACGTGCACCCAGCGCGCGACGTACGCCGATTTCACGAGTTCGCTCCGTGACGGTCGCCAGCATGATGTTCATAATGCCGATGCCGCCAACAACCAACGTCACACTGGCGATCAGTCCCATGATCACCATAAACATCATTTTCGTCCGTCGTGCTTGCTCAAGCAGTTCCAGCGGCACGATGACGGCCGTATCTAGCAGTTTCCCGTGGTTCTTTTCCAGCATTCGTTCGACGAGTTCCGCGGTCTTCTGAACATTGTCGATGCTGTCGATTCGAAGCGTGATCTGATTCAACTCGACTGTTTCACCTTCGCGCGAACCGCCACTTCGCATGACAACCGTATCGCCGATTCGTTGCCGCATCGTGCTGATTGGGATATAGATGTCATTAGAAAAATCTTGTGCGTCGAGCGAACCGCCAATTGCAGCAGTCGGCGCACGATCGCGACACACGCCAACTACGGTGTAGTAGTCGTTGTGCTCTTGCAGATAAATACGACGTCCCAGTGGATCCTCGTAGGGAAACAATCGCTCGACGACGTGCGCCGCCAGAACACAATGGTTCTGCGACGTCTTCACTTCCGCGTCCGTCACAAAGTGGCCTCGCTCGATATAGAGTCGCGTGACGTCCGCGTACTCCGGCGTGCAACCGACGACACGGCCTTCGATCGTATTGTCCGCGTAACGAACTTCACGGCGCATTTCCCGAATCGGCAACGCACTTGTGATCGTGGGGATTGTCTCCACTAACAGCGCGTAATCTTCTCGCAACAAACCGTAGGGCATAATGAAGCTGTTGGCGGAACCTTCTGGCGGATTCATCGGTTTCTTGGATCGGACCATGATGTTGTCAGCACCGAGCCCTTCGATTTGCCGCTGAGCTTCTTGGCTAATCCCCTCGCCGATGGCTAACAAACTAATGACGCCAGCCACACCAATGAAGATACCCAACACCGTCAGCGCAGTCCGCATCGGGTGGAGCAACAAGCTCTTTATCCCAAGTCGCCATGTTCGAAGCCAAAGCATTTAATTCAGTACGTTTCGGTTTTCATTTTTAACGTCTGACTGGACCAAGCCGTCTCGCAAACGGATTACCCGCTTGGCATGTTCGGCGACTTCGTCTTCGTGAGTCACGATGATGATCGTCTTGCCACGTTGATTGAGATTCTCGAACAACCGCAGGATCTCTTCAGACGTCACCGTATCGAGGTTTCCGGTCGGTTCGTCGGCAAGAATAAAGTACGGATCATTGACCAAGCTGCGAGCAATCGCGACTCGTTGTTGTTGACCACCCGATAGCTGCGCGGGACGGTGGCTGAGTCGGTCCGCCAACCCCACCATATCTGCGAGTTCCAGGCATCGCGCCCGATCACTCTTGCTCAGTCGGCCTTGGTAATACAGCGGTACTTCGATGTTCTCGACGACCGTCAGTTGTTGAATCAAGTTGTACGATTGAAAGACGAAACCAATTCGCGTTGCTCGCGTGTGCGATAGCTGATTGTCATTCATCTGGGCGACGTTGGCATCGCCCAGGTACATTCCGCCTGAAGTTGGTCGATCGAGGCAGCCGAGCAGATTCAATAACGTGCTCTTTCCCGAACCGGATGGTCCCATAATTGCGATGTAGTCACCTTCGGGAACATCAAACGTGACGCCGCGAAGGGCGCGGACCGTTTCACTTTTCAAGACGTAGTGCTTGGTCAGATCTTCTAACTTCGCTGCTAGTTTCATGGGGCTCCTCCGGTTGGTCCACCACCGGGACCTCGTCCTCCGCCACTAGGGCCACCACCGGCTCCAGCACCGCCACCGCCCATGTTGGCGAAGGCAGTGGTGAGTTCGGCGGCATCGTAAAAGCCATCGCCATTCGTATCGGCTGTCGACAATCGACCACGTAATTGTTCCGGGAGTTCGTCCGCAGACAGCTTGCCGTCGCTGTTCTGGTCCATCCGTTGGATCATCTGAGCAGGATTACCGCGACCGCCCCTTTGGCCGCGACCAGCGCCAGCCGCTTCAGCCTGGGGAGGCGCCGCAGTCCCAGGAGATGGTTGCTCTGCGACAGCTGGATTTGAAGATGCTTTCTTCGAGATCTCTTCCGAAACCAAATCATCCGCCTCGGGGAATCGAGTTTGGTCAAATTTATCAATGTGCTTGCGAGGGTTGAGAACGACTTGTTCGCCGACTTCGAGGGCCTCTGACTTCTCTTCATCAACGGCCACAAGCTTATCGTTCGTGGAACTAATCACAATTTCGCGCGTATCCCACGTCGCGCCGTTCTTCACTAAACAAAACGTCTTTCCAAGCCGTTCGTAGATCGCCTGTACAGGAACTTGCAACGCGTCCTCACGATGCTCGACATGAATCTGAACTTCGGCCGTCAAACCCACTCGAAGTTCCGGTGGCGGCTCGAGGATCTTGATCAAGGTGACATACTCTTTGGCCGATGCACTCCAAAAATTGCCGGGCTCCGCATACTTGTTGACCTTGGTGACTTCGCCTGGCACGGACGAGTCGCCAAATGCATCGATCCGAATGGATACGGGCATTCCTTCGTGGACAAGGGTGATACGAGACTCGGCAATCTTCGCCTTAATCTGCATCGCTTGCGGGTCGGGCAGGCGGACGATGACTTGTCGCTCGCGAACCGAGACGCCTGGCTCGACGACGAATTCGCTGCCACTGCGGCTACTTTGCACATTGGCATAGACCACCTGTCCATCGGCGGGCGCGACGGCTTTACAGTTGACAAATTGCTCTTGGATCTCTTGGAGATTCTTCTTTTCTTCCTCGTGACTGTCCTTTTCGTTGCGCCACTTTACTTTCGACGCTTCGATGTCACTGTTCAATTGGGTCAGCATCTTCTTCTGCGAGTATTCGGCCAAGACTTCCAACTTCTTCTTGGCGAGATCAAGATCATTCTTCGCTGCATCAACGCGAAACTCCTCGCCTTCCAATTGAAGCGAGTCCAGCAAGCCCCGTGAAACTTGCCGCTTAATCGATTCGTACGAGAGTTGCGCCTTTTTCAAGGTCTCTTCAGCTACAAAGATCTCATTCTCGATCATCTTCTTTTGTTCGATGTATGTTCCTTCTAAGTACTCTTCCTTTGCGATCTCCGCCGTGTCGTAAGTCGCCTTGGCCTGGATCATGATCGCTTCGCTCGTGTTGACAATGATCCGCTGGCGGCTCATCTCTTGCTCGATAGCGGACGAATCGAACGTCACCAGCCAGTCGCCTTCCTTGACGTGCGTCCCTTCGGGAATCACGTCGATGATGGACGTTGCTGGCCCACTACCACTCGATCTCGCGCGAACCTCGCAACGAATCTCGACGTTGTTTGAGCTTTCGACTTCGCCTTCTTCCAGCACAATATGGTCGTAAGTGCCCCTTGTCACCTCGGCCAGCAGCGGTGTCAACGCGGGATCCGGGCCACGACTTCGCAATACGAACCAGGCGACTGCGGCACCAATGGCGACGATCACCAGTCCGACGAGGATAAACAGCGACACCGATCCTTGAGGACGGTGGGCAGAGCGCATCGCAAGCTTTCGACCGACGGGAACGCGAAACATGGCTGAATCCTTCTGAGTGAGAACTCGAAAGAGTTCCGTTGTTGGGCTTGTGTGCCCAGGCGTGGAATCGACTCACTATTCTAATTGCTGGCGAGCGACATTGTCACCAGAATCAACGCATTGGCGGGAGTTTTGTCGGCGAACCAAGTGGAACTGGACGTCGTGGCTAAAATACCGGTGGCCAGAATCGCGACAAATACTCACAACCCCGAGATGTCACTCTCGTTTCGGGCATTCTTCACCCGCAATTGATTTCCGGTCGCGAACCCAGCTCTAAATCCTAGTAAACAACCGGCAACGGTATAACTGGCGCCATAGTTTCCGATTCGCTGCTCGCTTCTAAGACGGCGATCGACGGTTGTCCCCGGCGTACCGAACCATCGTTCCGGCGAGACGACGCGCTGGTCTCTGAGTCCAAAGGTGAAGGCAATTCCAAGTCAGGTTGACCCTGCGTACCCGGCAAGATTTCTGGCTCGACCGGTAGCTCGAAGCTGTGCTCAATTTCGCCTTCTTCGAACCCAATCGGTGCCGGGAAGCCATACTCCGCACCAACCGGACCTGGATCGACCCAATTTCCCTCGAGGTCTAGGTTCATCGTGCCGAGATCGAGATCGAGATTCAATCGCTGAACTTCGTAGTTGACCCAAACGTTTAAGAAGTCAGTTTGTGCAGACTGCAAATCAACCAGGGCGGAGACAACGTCGCGAGCCGCCGTCACTCCGGCTTCTTGCCCACGCTCTTCTCGCAACTTCTGAATTTGATCGTTCAGGACAACTTGATCGATCGCCGATAACACGGCAACCCGTCGTTCTTCAAAGTTCACGCGGTTGAGATCGATGGTTCGTAACGTGTTTCGCAAGCTTTGCGTGACCCCATCGACGTACGCATAGTAGCTTCGCTTTGCTTGCTGGTATTCGATCAACGACTGTCGGTACGTGTTGCGCTCCGTCAAGCGAGTGATCGGAGCGTCGAAACGAAGCGCCATGCGAAGGTCGTCGTCCGTGTTACTTCGTAGAGTGCCGTTAAACTCAAGGTCCAGGATCCCCTCCAAGTTGTCCGCATTGAATTCAATCAAACGCCATGCGTCGACGAGGGCGGCTCGCGAGTTCATCCAATCACGTCGATACCGACGGGCAAGTTCAAGCGCCATATCCCACTTCAACTCGATTGGAGTTACGCGAACGGCATGCGTCCGAGCCTGAGCTTGCGCGAGCGAGATATCCAGAATGTCGTCCGACAATTCAGACAACAGGCTTGGCGTTGCAAAGATGACTTTCTGTTCTAGTAACACGGACAGCTCTTCGCCGCTCGGCTTCATTTCCGCGTCGAGCAGTGAATCAATCGCGGTCTGAATCTCATCGAGTGGTTCGGCGTAGGAGTTGAACAGTGCCTCCAAACGATCCACATCGGCGCTCAGGGTTGCCGGGACGGCCTCCAGCACTTCGACGTCGAACACGGATGCATCGATATCGGCAAGTAGCGTGACCTGACAAGGGTCCAGCCCGCCATAACGATCGAAGCGCACGAACTCCTGCTCATACTTGGTCTTGACTGTTAGTAACTCCCGTTTGCGATCGTCAAGCGATTCGATGAGACGATCGATGTCTTGACGAGTCTCTGTCAGCGTTCCAGCGGCGACGCGCTCGTAGATCTGCCGAATACGACTGACCATCTCACGCTGCGTTTTTAGGCGTTCTTCAAGCTCATCGCTCCAAACGGCATGAGTTGCGTCGCCTTGCGAGCCAAGCAGGGCAAGAATCTGTTCGTTCGTTCGGCCGACGGCACCACGCAGCTCCGTGGCTTCGGCCTGCAAGCGTATCGTGTCGGGCGAGATCAGATTGAATTGATCGAACATACGGTCTTGGATATTGACGCATAGCTGCGGTGGCAGCCCTAGCGTTCGCTTGTAATTATCAAGCGTCAACTGATAGCTCGCTTGGCTGTTGAGCAGACGGCTCTCGGCGTTTAGCAACGCTTGTCGCGCTTGAGCAATCTGCAGCCGTTCGCGGATAATCGTTTCGGGATCGTCGGGAATCTGCGTCAAATTCTCACGCAATGAATCACGGAGTTGCGCGAGATTGCTTCGCAAGCCCGCGATTGTAACTTGTTGATTCCGTATGTCCTGTTGTGTCTGGAGCAGCCCGAAGTATCCGTCCACCGTAGCAGCACCAGCTCCACCGCCGCCAATTCCTCCCGTATTACCGCCACCAAAGCCTCCCCCAACGCCACCAAAGCCACCACCGACGCCTGTAAATCCTTCGAGGCCCGATCCAAATACACCACCGCGGCGCGACGCCCCGTTGCCAGCATTGCGCCCGGTCATGATTTCAACATAGTAAGCGCGGCGATACCGTTCCATTTGTCTTACGTTGGCGAGTACGGTTCGCTCGGAAAGTGTTAGCTGTTCCATGATACGATCGCGACCCGCGCGTCGAAGTAGCGGTTGAATGAACCCGACGTTCAATAGCGTCGTTGGCGTAAACGAATCGCTACCATCAAAGTTCCAAACCAACGAGTTCGCGACGCCAACGATCAAGTCGGCACCGGTTGCGAAGCTGCGTCGAGCAAGGAGCGAACCGGGACCGCGCCCGATGCCAGTGCCGCCCGCCGGAAGACCACTGCGTCCCGTCTCGGTTGTAAGTGTACTCGCCGTGAGCAGACTGCTGGGATCAGTAAAGTTCGCGTTCGTCTGGTAGCCGCCGAAGAACTGAGTGTCGAAACGAAATCGCTCGGCGCTGACGTCCAGCGCGGACAGGTACAGCGTCTCGAACTGTTGCTGATAATCTCGCGAGTGAATCAATGCCAATTGGTAGGCTTGATCCGCAGTCAGATTTAACACACCGTTTTCGTCCAACGGCAAAGACGCCATCCAGTCAGGGTTCTCGGCGGTGTCGATATCACCGTTCGCATGCCAGCCGGGATAGCCCGGCTTGTCATCGACGTAGTGCATCAGCTGGTGCGACGTCGGGTCATCCGTTGGCATCGGCGGTCTATCGCGATCGAACGGGTCAAACATCCGCGACCGAGGATCGGTTTCGATCGATTGACGAGGCAACTCCCAGTGTGGGTGCAAGGACTTCTCGTAAACGATCGAGTACGCGTCTGCGTCGGCCTGCTCGCGGTAGTATCCGCGATGGCATCCAGCAACTCCCAGCACTCCAACGATCAACACCGCTGTAGTCCTGACACGGCTCCCAATACGGTAGGCCAGCATCGACAATTCCCCCCTCTAGCTCCAGCATCGCTCAGGATGGCCGGTAGAAACACAAGTTCAGACCTCGCCCGTCCAGACGCTGGAACGTCGACTTCTCTTTAACTTCGGGGAATAAGCTGCAACGACTTTAACGATTGTGCATCTTGTAGCGGTCGTATCGGGAAGATAGCTGCAAGGTACTTGCCTCAGAAGGGTTACGCCAAGTTGACTGCCTCAGTTTAGGTTGACACCCTATATTTCCCAGTTTATCATCAATCGGTATCCTTTGGACTTGGTCTTGGAACTGTAAACACTTATCAACATTCCAGTTTCGAATGTTTTTGGCGTTTGTTGCGTCACGACTTTTGTACGACTGGTGTCGCTGTGTTTATGATGGATGACTCAGCTGACTTCCACCGCAAGGCAAGTCGAAGCTGACGAACGTCGGCATATCGGCGAAGTTTCAATCAACCAACAGCACCGCACCGATCGCTCCACTCACCCGAAGCGGCTGATTTGATTCATGGACAATCCGGTCATCTACCAGGCGCTCGGTGCCTTACTGGTCCTCTTCTTCTTCTTCCTGACGTACATGTTCACGAAGACATGGCGTTGGTTCCATGTCGTCTGCACGTTCTTTGTATTTGGTGCATCGATCGCCTTTACGATCTATGCCGCGATGTCTGCCAAGACACACATCGCTTGGCGAACAATGGAGTTGAAGAATCGGTTGGCTGCCGAGAAGGCGGAAGCTGAGTTCCAGACGTTAATGTACGGCGATCAAACTCAGGTCGTACAAGAAGATCCGTCCATTCGAACTCAAAATGCCAAGTTTGCTCGCTTGATCTTTGATCGCGGACGCGTTTGGCGTAGTTGCACTCCACAAGGGCCGCCCCAAGGTGACGGCTCGATTGCGATCAGTACGGTTCCTCCGGGTACGGCGGATCCCGCCACCCTGGACAACCAAATCGATGACAAGATGGTTTTGTACGCCTTCACCGAGGCAGACGCCCCGCCAGAAATTGGTCTCCCCCCGGGAACGCGTATCCCGCAGTACTACCTCGGCGAATTCTCGGCGGTCGCGGTCACGAATGCTTCTGTGACGTTGCGCCCGACCTTGCCGCTCGATAATCAACAACGACAAAGACTCCAAGCTGGCGGCCAAAACTGGACGCTCTATGAAACGATGCCAATTGACGGGCATAAGTTCTTTTCGATCGATCCAAACGCGACTTCGAATTTGAACGAATTCGCTGATGTTGCTCCGATCTTTGGAAGTATGGATCCCGACTTCCTCGGCAAGCTGCTGCCACCGGGAGTTCTCGACGCGTACTTGCGAGACGGCAAGCGAGCGGCAGATTCCGATTCACCCGAGAAGACGTGGGTCAAGGTTCGCTTCATCCAAGATCACTCGGAGGTCGTCGACAGCGATGCGATCTTAGGTGGTGTCGAGGCAAGCCAGGACTGGTTTGATCGTGGTCGTTCCGAAATTCCACTTTTGCGACGAGGCGACGTCGCGAAATTCAAGAAGGACGAAGTCGGTGTCTTTCCACAAGCGGATGCGGACGACCTGATTGCCCGCGGTGTGTGCGAGCGTATCGAGCCGATCTACGTTCGTTCGCTGAACGACTATGAGTACCAATTCCGCTCGACGCATCTTCAAATGGTCCTCATTCGTCAGAACATCGAGCGAATTCAACGCAACATTGATGAGCGAACGGCCATCAACGCCCGAACGGAAACGCTCATTGCGTATCGCAGCGACGAAAAGTTGAAGTTGCAGCAAGACCTTGATAAGTTCGTCTACGAGCGAGACCAAATCACAGCCTATCTCGGCAATCTCCAAGCCGTCTTGGACCAGACGAAGGCCGAGTTGAGCCGGTTGTATCGCACGAACTTCCAACTGAGCGAAGAGCTTCGTCGAATTAGCGAAGAACTCACCCGCGAGATCGACCGCCGCACCGCTGAAGCGGTCGCCGAAGTCGACACGGCTCGCGGGACGTAGTGGTGCCGCTTCGTGCCTTCCCGCCGAAGTGCTACTGACTGGCGGCCTTCTTCATCACGCTCTCCAACGTAACTTCGGCACCGCCCTGCCGCTTGCTTTCGTCGGCGGCTTCCATAAAGGCATAGATTTCGAGCGTTTCCTGGGATGCCACGGGTGGCTTCCCCGTGCGGAAGAACTTGATGATCTCGACGACCAGTGGCTGGTAGCCGTCGTACGATCCGACGTCACCTTCTCCGTTCTCACCGACCGCGTTGCCGCCGTAGCCTTTGCCTTCGCGAAAGATACCGACTCGGTCGCCTTCCCACTTTCCCGTGACAACGATCTTGCCGTCTTCCGTCGTTCGCTGCACAGAATTGCAACCGGTACCCATCACCGTGAAGAGCGCTTCAACGCCGTGAATTCCGTACCAAAATAAATCGGGATGCGTCTTCTCGATGCTCGCCGGACTGTGCGTCTCGCAACGCGTAATCTCGCCGAGCTTACCACTACGGGCAGCTTGTGAGTTTTTGCCGAAACGGAGCGACGATGATGAAAAAAGTGGGACACCAGCTTGGTCCGCTTCGCGGAAGATCGTGATGGCATCTTGCAACGACCCTGCAATTGGTTTGTCAATAAACACTGGCTTGCCGGCTTTCAAGACCGGACGGACCTGTTCCAAGTGAGGTCGGCCGTCGTTCGTTTCCAACAGAACTGCGTCGACTCGCGACACCAGCTCATCAATCGTTTCGACAACCTCGACGCCAAGTTCCTTGATCTGTTTCGTGTAATCGGGAACACGACTGACACTCGACGCGATGTCCGGGCTGCCCTTTGGATAGACGGCCACGACCGGACAATTGGCAAGTTCGGGAGCAGGCTTCTCGGCGTTCAAGATTTTGGTAAACGCAATGCAATGCGATGTATCGAGACCGATGATTCCGATGCGAATTTGTTTTGGTTCGTCGGCAAATGCAAACGCAGCGCCGAACGACACGAGTAAAAGAGCAATGACGAAACGCGACATGGTGGGGCTCCTTGTGGTGGCGAGTGAGTGTCGAATTCGGTGAGGCGGAATGTCTCGCAAGAGACAGGTCGGATTCTAACACGCCCACGAGTCGACTGCGAATCGAAGAGAATCGCCACGGGGCTTTGACGATCGAAATCCAGCGATCCCAGTAACACGCCCGTGACGCAGCATACGGCCTGGCGTTAAACGATTTCGGTCTGACTGCGTCTCGTTAGGCTAAGTCCGAGAAGAAATACCGCGTCAGGTGGAAGAATACCGGAGCGGCGAAGCAGATCGAATCGATTCGATCGAGAACGCCGGCATGTCCTTGAACCAGCGTGCCCGTGTCTGAAACGCCGCGGTCACGCTTGATGGCCGACATCGTCATGCCTCCCGCCGAACCCATGACTGCAGTTACGAAAGCCATGCAAGCCGCTTCCCAAATCCGAAAAGGCGTCACCCACCACAACAGGGCTCCGACGATCGCCGTCGTCAACACGCCGCCAACAAATCCTTCCCATGTCCGGCTCGCATTAATCTGCGGCGCGATCACGCGCTGGCCGAGCAGCTTGCCCCACGCGTATTGAAAAATATCGCTCAATTGCACAATCAGGATAAAGTAAAAAAGCAGACCCGCGCGGCCCCCTTCCTTCCATTTTCGCCGCGTCGTGGATGTTTGCGCTTCCGCATCTGTCGTTTCTTCCTCCGTGTCTTGCGACGGCGGAGCATCATCCGTCGTCGAAGAGGTGTTGCTAACTGCTTGCTTCGAGGTTAGCAAATCGAGATGCGCGAGAGCCGGCGCGTAGCTGAGCGAGTAGACACAGATTAGCAGGCTAAACTGGATTTTTGCCGAACGTTCCAGAAACCGTCTCGCATCGCCGGACAACGCAATCCTCGCAGGAATATACAGCGACGCGTAGACGGGGATCATAATACTGTACAAGCCGTACAAATCGATTCCTTCGAGATTGAGCGTGTCGGCCCACCAGATCGCCGATGCGCTTTCAAGCTTGACAAAGCTGTTGCCAACGCCCACTAGCAGGTACTGCAGGGGCGTGAAGACGAAGAATACCCAGAACAGCGTCCGATGATCGCCTCGCCGAGTCGGGGTCATCGTGATGAATTCGCGCAACGCCCAGAACGACACAAAGCCGAACAACACGATCGTACACGTGTAGCCCAATAACAATCCGGCCGCCAGGATGGCGAACATCATCCACCAGGCGCGAACGCGCTGGTTGAACGTTCGCAGCAGCGCGGGGCTGACGACACTCTCCGGCTGCCGCTTTAGAGTCTGCCCAATGATCGAAGCAACGATCAAGACGACAATGACGACGAAGACAAGCCAATACGTCGCCGTGTCGAGCCAGTTGGCACCTTGCAACAGGCCTAAGAGAGGCTCGAAATGAAGACCTTCGATCATCATGATCACGTACCGACGCTTTCTCTAAATATCCTTCAGCCGTTTGACCGCTTCACGGGCTCGCTTCAGAAACTCGGTCTTCGACTCACCTGCCTCCAACCACATGGGTGGTCCGATGGTAATACAACTTAGCAGCGGAACTGGCAGGAACTCGCCGCGCGGCAAGACGCGGTTCAGATTATCGATGTAAACGGGCACTAATTCTAGGTCTGGCCGTTTCTTGCCAAGATAATACAAACCGCTCTTAAACGTCCCCATCTCGTCGGAAGCATTGCGGCCTCCCTCCGGAAACACGATCAGCGAATGCGTGTCTCCGATCGCTTGGATCATCAGTTCGACGGGACTGCGGTGAACTTTGATGTTCTCTCGATCAATCAGCAGCGCATTCACCGAGCCAGCAATGTACCGGCGCAGCGCCGACTTGTCCCAGTAGTCTTTGGCGGCCACAGCTCGCGTCAGCATCCGGATATTGCGAGGCAGCGACGCCCATAAGACAAGCGCGTCGAGATGGCTGGTATGATTCGCAAAGTAAACGCGCTGGCACGTATCCGGCTGGCAATCCACCCAGCGCACACTCGATCCCGCTAGGAGCTTTGCCAATACAGATAATATGCTGGCCGTCAGAGACATGAGTGCGTCGAGAGTGGAAGCCTGCTGAACTGCTCGGCTCACGAAAACCGAGTTACTTTCGCCGCCCAAGACCGCGCGACGTGCTGCGACTGTCAGTGTTCTATCTTAGCTCGGTCCATCCTAACGGGAGACCACCCCCGCTGGGAGTGGGCAGGTATAACGGCGTCTTACGCGACCAAGTTCGTGGACGGTCGCGCGGCTCGTGCTCACATGGGGATGCTACGACCGAACTAATCCGCAGCGTCGATACGACCCGCAAGCGATTTGTGTAGTAGTGTTTCAGTGGTGGGATGTATTAACTTACGGGGGCGACCACGATGCAATTGCCGGCGATCACTGAAACACCGAGCTTTCTATTCGGTGTGCTGCTTGGTTCGCTGCTACTGTGCTTGGGACTAAGTCTTGGTCTGTGGTTCGGGCGACGGATGGCGATGCTCTACGACGTCCGCTCGATGGATCGCGAGCAGCTACAGCATTTACTCAGTGGCCTGTTTCAGTGGACCGACGGATTCGCAAACGATGTGTCACAGTATCGCGAGGTCATGGATCAGATCTCGACGCAACTTGATCCGGACGGCGCACAAGCGGACAGTAGCCAAGCTACCAAGCTGATGGCCAAGATCGTACAGGCCAACGAGCATCTGCAGAAGCGACTGAACAATGCAGAAGCCACGCTGCAAGATCAGGCCGAGGAGATCACAGCGTACATGTGCGAGGCGCGCACGGACACATTGACCGAGTTGCCGAATCGCCGTGCATTCGACGACGAGTTGACTCGCCGCATGGCCGAGTGGCGTCGACACGAAACGCCTGTCAACGTCGTCATCGTAGACATTGACCACTTCAAGATGTTCAACGACCGGTTCGGACACGCAGCGGGCGACGCGGTTCTCGTTGAAGTGGCGCGCGTCCTGCAATCAGCAACTCGAGAATCCGATCTCGTCGCGCGTCTAGGAGGCGAGGAGTTTGCCGTCGTCTTAGCAGGCGTCGAAGCCTCCGAAGCGCGCCGCGCCGCCGAACGGATGCGCAAAGCGGTTGCCAGTACTTCATTCCACTACGAAGGTAAATCGTTACACATTACCGTCAGCTGTGGTGTCGCCCAAGCACTCACCGCTGAGGGCGGAACATCTCTAGTAAAGCGAGCCGACGAAGCTCTCTATGCATCCAAGGCGGCAGGTCGCAACGTCTCGCACTGGCACGACGCGCAACGCAGCGTCTTGCTAACTCCCAGCTCACCCACCGGTCTAGTTTCCAACATCACGCCGCTTTCCGCCCCAAACGACCGCCAGTTCGTTCGCGTGTGTGATGATCTCCGCCAACGATTGTTGGAAGTCACAGAAGGCGAAGCTTAGCTCACGGTCGCCAGCGATCTGCTATCGACGATTCGGTTCCTGCCCTGTGCTTTCACCGCCAAAGCAGGAAACGACGGACTAATTCACGTCAACAGTTGCATTTCGTGCGATCAGTTGTTCCGATTCGGCCTTCAACTTCGACAGGATATCGTCGTAAGAAAACTCACCGAGTGGTTCGCTGACGCGTTTGAGCGTGACGTGATTCGGGGCGTGTTTCCACAACTCGCGAGCCGCGCCGAGGAACCACCCACTTTTCTTGGCTTTCTTATGTGGCGGTATGGCGGCAATTTCGCGCATCGTTCTCCCCTCCTGGCCCGGCGAGCGGATGTCGATTGTCATTCTCGCACTCGCTCGTGCGACAGCAAACAGCTGCCGCACAAACAGCAACGACGACTTTCTCGGTGGCGACGAACGCTGCAACGATTCTAGAGATATTTCTCTACCTCGCGTTCCTTGTTCCCGGCTAACGCCTAGGCGCGGAAGTATTGTTGTTGGCTGGAATCGGGCTTTCAAAACCGTTGTAAACCTCGGGTTTCACTCCGCGAGCGTAACCGCCGCCGCGGAACGTGTTCGGTTTGTACTTGCCCACAAAATCGATAGACGAATCTGCGATGATCTTCGCCTCCAGTCCCAACATCCAATAAGTCGCGTTTACCAGCATCCGTCGGTAACCGTCGTTTACAATGTCCTCGGAAGCTCCGTAGAGCGACGTAAACACGCGGCCCTTCTGGCCATTCGCGCTGGTGTATTCCCGCGTCCATTCGGACGCCATCGGCGGCTTCGACGCATCTGGCTCGCCATCGAATTCCATACTCATAAGCGGCTGAGCCATGGTCAGGATATTCCAGTCATCCTGCGGTACCGCGTTGTAGCCACCGCACTTTACATGAATGTTCTTAACGCCAGTCAGAATCACATGATTGGCCTGCTCTGGAATGATGGTGATCCGAGTGCTTTGCTTGTGATTTCTTCCATAGTGCCCCACCCAGGTTTGCCCTAGCACCTGATGGCCGAAACCCTTTTCGTAGCCGGCGGCTTTTGCCTGGAAATCATATTTGGAGTAGGCACTTTCCTTGTTCCCATACTTGAAACCATGAGTCGAAGTCCGCAGTCCCATCACTGGACCGCCTCGGTTAAGGTAGGCGTCGATGTGCTTCATTTGCTCATCGGGAAGTGCCTGAAATCGTGTGAACATCACCATGCCATCGGCGGATTCGAGCGATTCGAGGCCGGGGATGTTGGACTCGCCTGCCTTGATCTCGCCGTTTTCATCCAAGCCAAACAATACTGTGCAGTCGAACCCATGGTGTTTGGCCAGAATCCGCGCCATCGCCGGAAGCGTTTCTTCACCGCGGTATTCGTGGTCGCTGGCGATGAATACGAGGTGTTTGCCTTTGGAGTGCGCCTTCGTGGCCTGATACTTGACTGGATTGGCCACGGAGGTTGATGTCGCCGATGAACCACTGGGCTGCGCGGCCTCGATAGTTCCCGACGCGATCAGAAGAGTCAATAGAACTACGGTAACGCTGCGATTGATCATGCTGTTTTCCTCTATGAGATTTTTCGTATGTGTTTATCGTGTTGTTGTTGGAAGGAACTTTTCTCTTGCGAGCCACTTCAGCGCGGCCGCTTTCCATTGCTCCCAGAGTGGGCCCTGGCAACCGTTGAGGCCGTGACCGCCGGAGGGGAGTTCAAGCAGCTCGACCGAAACGCGATGGGCTTTCATGGCTGCAACAAACTGGCGACTGTTCTCCGGCGGCACGGGTTTGTCATCAACGGCATGCGCGAGGAACGTGGGCGGAGTGTTGGCCGTAACCTGCGTTTCGTTGGAATACAGGTGGACGAGTTCGGGCTTAGGATCGGCGCCGAGGAGTTCGTTCCTGGAGCCGGTGTTCGTGTATTTGCCCATCGTGACGACGGGATAGACGAGCCAGGAGAAATCGGGCCGGCAACTGAGTCGCTCAATGGGATCGGACGAATTGCCGTTGCCGTCATCGAAGTGCGTGGCGGCAGTCGAAGCAACGTGGCCGCCGGCGGAGAAGCCGAGAATGCCGATACGGTTCGGGTCGATCTTCCACGTCGCGGCGTTGGCACGGGTAAGGCGGATGGCGCGTTGGGCGTCGAGTAACGGCACCTGATGACGCAACTCGGGTAATCGATACTCCAAGATAATTGTGGCAATACCGTGGTCGTTGAGCCATCGCGCGATTGGATAGCCCTCGCGATCAGTGACATGGCGGATGTAGCCTCCGCCGGGACAAAGCACGATGGCAGTGCCACTGGCCTTTTCGGCAGGCGGAAGGAAAACCTCAAGTTCCAAGTTGCAATCTTCAAACTTGCCGTCGCCAATGGGCGCTTTGCCGGGCCAGAGAGCAACGCGCTCGGTCGGTGTGGGCTTAACCAGTTTGGCAGGCGTCTGCGCTGACAAGGAAGAGGCCAGTCCGAACATGCATAGGCTAATCGCGGCAAGAGAGTAGACTCGATTCATCTGCTTCATTAGTTCGCTCCGTGTTTAGACTATGTCCTAGTCTCGACGACGTCCTTTGCTTTGAAATCGCAGAACCGTCAGCGTGTTCGGCTTGAGCTGGTATGTCATCCTGCCAGAATCCTCGACGCGATCGACCATTGGACCGGCAAGCGTTACGGTGTTTGGAGATTTTATCGTGTTTTCGGCGAGGTAACTGTCGGCGCTCACTTCGTGAATTTCTACCGAGCTCTTGAGTGGCCAGTGCTCGATGCTGATTTGGACTTCGACCGCTTGGCGAGCGTCCTTGTTCAGCAAGGCGAGAAACACATGGTTGCCGCGCCCCGATTCGCCATGTGACACGGACGCGCAGTGGGAGATTCGTGCGAAGGTGTATTCCGGATCGCGGTACAGCCCCGGCTGCGGGGCGGCGATGGTGTTGTCGCCTTGCAGGTGACTCTCGACCAGGAATTCTCCGCGTTGCTCACTGAGAAGCTTGAACACCCAATAGATCGGCATCCGATAGCCGTACCCTTCGTCGGTACTCTTCCCCTTGTAGGCGAGTCCTTGTTCGCGATTTGTCTGGACGGAGAACATTGCCTGGGCGTCGTTCGAGAAACTGTGCCAGAACGCCGCGTGGATGTTTTCGGATGGAACGCTTTTATTCGTCATGTACATGAGCTGGTCAGCCATGTAGACGCCTGTCGCCATCGTGCGCATCAGGGATCCACGGAAGCTGTTTTCATGTTGTCGGAAGATTCCGCCGGTCCAGTCGCCGGACCATTCGCCGACAACGAGTTTGGGTGGCGGCTGCTGCTTGCACTTCTCGCGGATCAGTTTGCTGATGACTTCGTGACACTCGCGGAACTTCGTGCCCCAGCAGTAAAGGTGTTTCCATTCGTCATCGGTGTCCAGGAAGTCGTACTTCCCGTTCCAGCCGTTGGCCGCATAGAAGTGCCAGTCGAAGTAATCGACCTTGACGCTCAAATGTTCCAGGAATGCGTCAGCGAATTCGTGGCTCGTCGTGAAATTGATGTCCGGAGATTCGGGTTTCAGTTTCGCCTCGGAGCGCGGACGTTGAATGTTGATGAACGGTACGAGCACTTTCGCGCCAGGTGACATCTTCCGGATCACTGGAACCAACCGATCCAGCGCGCGGGCGTATTCCTTCGCCCCCGACGCGTTCTCCTGAAACCCTTGCGGGTAGCTATGTACTTCATTGCCGAGTTGCCAGTGTGTGATTCGGTACGGCTTGATCCGCCCGTTGGCTTTTCGCTTCTCGGCCCAATTGACGCCATCGTCATCGATGTCGCCATCGCCGACGAGATACTCGATGTAGCCCTGCACGGACTCCTGCGACTCGCCGACAAAGTTGATCTGCATCAACGGTTCGATGTCGAACCGCTCGCAGAGTTGGAGAAAAGTATCGAGGTCGTAGACTTCGGTCGGCAATCCCTTTGGATTCTTCCCGATGTGATCCTGCCAGTAGAAGTTCGCCCATGAGCCGCGGTGATCGTTACGATTGAAAACGAATCCTCCGGGATACCGTGCGATCCTCAGCCCGGATTCCGCAATGTCCTTAAGAACCTTCTCCGGATACTTGGGAGCCCGCAGCGGGTTGGTCTTGTGGTCGATCCCGGCGCCGAAAATGTACGGACTGATGCGACCTTTCTCCACACGAGGGCTGACCCGCAAATCGACGGACAGCTCCGCTGACTGCACCTGTGCGGGATCAATCGAACCTCCGACAGCAAACAGCACTACGGCGATCAGCGATTTATTCCACCTCATGTTTCAGCTATCCTCCGGCTTGCCACGACGGTTCTTCTTTATCTTCGAACTTTTCTTTCGCGTTTTCATCGCTGTCTTCTTGGCCTTGGCGGCGGCCTTCTTTGTTGCTAATCGTGCTGGTAACTTCGCGGGCGTTGTGTGCCTGCGCGTGAATTCCCTTTGAGCTTCTTCCAACTCGGCAATCAGGTCGGCTTCGGCGGGCAACGCCAATTTGTATTCAGCGGCCATGACCTTGTTGGGCAACCCGTCCAACGCGTAACGCGCGACGGCCTGATCGTTCCGAGCGCACAGAATCAGGCCGACGGGCGGGTTCTCGTCCTCGTGCGTCCAGTGTTCGGCGGCGTAGTTCAGATACATGTGCATCTGACCGGCGTCGGCGTGACTGAATTTGCCGATCTTCAAGTCGATCACCACCAGACAACGCAGGCGGCGGTGGAACAGCAGCAAATCCACTCGATACCACTCGTCGCCAATCCGCAGTCGGCGCTGACGACCAACGAATGTGAAATCGCTCCCCAATTCCAGCAGGAACTCTTCGAGCTTATGGATGAGCGCATCTTCCAGATCGTTCTCCGAGTACTCATCCTTCAAGCCGAGAAACTCCAACACCAGCGGATCTTTGATCTCTTCTTCGGCGGTGACGAGGTCATCGGCCTTCGGTTCCGCCCCCTTGCGAAGCATGGCTGCCTTGTTCTTCGACAACAGCGTCCGCTCGTAGAACAAACTGTTGATCTGTCGATCGAGCTGGCGAGCCGACCAGCCGCCGCGCAATGCCTCTTCCTCGTAGAATTTGCGGGCGATCTTCTTCTTAACCTTGAGCAGGCTCAAGTAATGCGACCACGGCAGCGGAAAAAGACTGGCCGCCGATTCGGCAGACACCGTCTGCCGAATTCCCTCGGCTGGCTCCACTTCAGTCTCCGCAGATTCGGCAGACAGTGTCTGCCGAATTGGCCATTCCCGATAGAACATTCGCATCGAGCGGAGATTTCGTATTGAGAACCCGCGCCCGAATCTTTTCGTCAGATCCTCGGACAACGATTCGAGCAGCCCCAGACCGTACCGAGCACGCTCCTCACCGCCTTGCTCGAACTCGACGATCCGCCGCCCGATTTCCCAATACGTCGCTGTCATGACGCAGTTCACCGCGCGAGCAGACGCGCGACGAGCCGACTCCAACAGATCGACCATCGAGGCCAATACGTCGCCGTAACGGTCGTTGCGTTTTTTGAGTTCTGTCTTTGTTTGTTTCCTCTTGGACATCGAAACTTTACTTAAGCCTCTGAATGACAGTTAGGGTTCATTGATTGCGGCAACTAATCTGCGAATGTGTGGTTCTAGCTTCTTTGTCTCAGCAGGATTGTCATTCCAAAATACGTTGAATTGTTTTGTCGATGATCGTTTGCTCTTGAAGAACGTGGGCATATCAACGCGGTCGTCACCAATTCCTTTGTTTTCCTGAAAGAATTTACCGGCAGTAACGAGAATACGCTCGATCGCTTTGACCAACGGCGCTCGCAAATCGGGATCGTGTTTCTCCATAAGGATGCGAAATCTTTCGGTCGACGTCTTCTTGGTGATGTGAGGACTGAGTTTACTCCACACGTAGTTGAGAACCAGCCATTTAGCATCAGTCTTATTTTTCTGTTTGGCGAGTCGAAACACTTCGCGTGCGAGCAGGTATCGCGGAAGATAGAAGTTCGGATCAGAGTTCGGAAATACCCGCTTGTAATACTCCTCGGAAAACAACTTTTCCTTAGCAGTTCGCGCAAGGATCGGATCGATTTCACAGGCGGCCACAGCCTGAGCAAATTCCTCTTTCTTTACGTAACGAAAGTGCTTTCCGCCGTGTGCCTCTTTTGCTTCGCCTTTCGTTTGACGTTTGCGAAGGTACGCATATCCAATCTTTCGCAACGCGCGTTCCAATTCAATCTGAATTCGGTCGTTCGACATTAAGTCAGACGCGCGAATAGCATTCTGCCAATTCGTTCCTGCAACAATACGAGATACAAGCGTGTCGAATCCACGAGCGTCGCCATGACCGCGTTCGACTCGGATCACTTTGACCAGGACGCTGGCTTTCGCAGCTTCACCAATATTGTTGGAAAGCGTACGCGTGGTTTGTTGCCCGTTGATTACTTGAGGATTACCAACTTGAAGAAAGTCCTTTCCGTCTCGCTTTCTTCCTTCGGCCTCATCGCAGAGAATTGTCACTCCATTGTTGTAGTAGAAGAACCGGTCGGGTTCCTTACCAAGCGTCTTTTCCATGCCTTTGTTGATCGCTGTCGTTTCACCAAGAAATCCTCGCACGTTTCGCGCAAAGAGGCGAATTCCGGCATGCTGGAAGAGTTCCGCAATCTTGTCACCTCGCATCGAGAATACCCAACACTCTATTTTGTTTGCGTCGTCATACCGCTGAGAAATTCCGTTCACCCGAACCTGGGCACTGTTTTCCATTTCCAATTCCAGCGACGGAATCGGCGGCGCGACGCCGTCCAAATAGTCGCGCAGAATTAGCATCGCCCGTTTTCCATCGATAAAGTCAATGACGACTGGCGATTTCATAGCCTTTAGCAAGGATGTGGCATCATTTCGCACGGATGTGCTTACTTTTCCTAAGGTCAGGAAGTTCAACCAAAGTTTGTATCCACGCTCCTTTAGACGCTGTCGTGCTTTCTTGACTTTAGCGGCGGCATGGGCATCCATCGAAGCTACGTAGTTCTTAAATTCCTTTTCATCTTTCTCGAACATGCGCGATGCGACTTCTGCCAGCGCAAGCACGTCGGCGCGGCTTTCCGTTTTCTGCATTAGCTGTTCGCGGTGTTTACCTTGCACGACAAACACGGCTTTCGCATTATCGTCAATGATGATTGCATCAATTCCTTTGTCACCGGCTCCATCAACAATGGCTTCCGCGGCAAACTCTTCTTTGTCTGTAATGAACGCACGCAAAAACCAGAGCACAAACAAATCGTCGTCCTGAAGACGCGGGAATCGCTCTTTGATGTCGTCTAAAGCCGACTTGAGGTCAATTATTCCGAGATTCTCGTTAAGCATTCGTATTCCTCAGTGAATTCGTTTCTTTCGACATTGAAACGGATAACTTCGTTCAACCACGTATTGCCCGTTCGATTTCTTCAACGCTCGGTTCCTTGTCACGCCGTGTTTTTCGCATGAACTTCAAGACGCGTTTGTGGAGCGTGTCTTGGTCCAGATGCTTCAGCCGGTCACCGAAGAACGTCAGTGTTTCTTGCTGCGCGATCGTAGCCGCGAGGGTGGCGTTGATGAAGCCGTTTAGGGATACGCCTTGCTCTTTGGCTAACTGCTGAGCCTTCTGTTTTAAATCGTCTCGCATGCGAAGCGATAGCGTGGCCATTGTCTTTTCCTTATGAGTAGCGGGCGAGGAATTCCTGGGGCGTCATCACGGTCCAGCCGTGCGGGGTTAAGTCCGGCGAGCGAAAATCGCTCACGTTGTAAGTGGCAATCACGGCTGCCGCGTGAATCGCCGCTTCAACAAACTTGTTGTCTCCTTCGTCTCGCAGGTTCGGCCGCCATGAAAAACGCAACTGAACCTTGCGAGACAACGCGATCAAATCCGTAACCAGTTCTTCGGACTGGCGACGGGCTAGCCCCGTCAATTTTCGGATCGCAGGGCGGGCGAGGACGTCCAAATACTCCAGCACGATCGGTTCCGTCAGAATGATTGGGAACCGTTCTTCAAGGACGCCGAGCAACAACTCGTGCGCCAAACTGGATTCGTGTCGGCAAGCTCCCGTTACCAGCACGTTGGTATCCAGCACAATTGGCGGACTCCGATAGGAATCGTCCACGGTCAACTCCCGCAATCCATGTTTCAGGGGATACCATATTGTGCTACAAGTCGGACCGGTTGGCTACCCCGACAATATCCATTCGTGGAAATCAGGGGGTTTCATCTCAACCAGAGTCGGAACGTTAGCCAAGGCGTTTTCGTCGATCGGTGCGGGTCATGGCTTTGCTTTCTCCGGTAGAATCGGCGCGCCCGTTTGTGGGTCCAGCCGGTTGCGCAGATCGGAGTCGAAAGTAGCGTCTCGGATTGTGCTGTCGGCGTTGACCGGCTTTGTGTTAAGCCGCCACTCGATCAGTCCGACGTCACGCGGAGCCTGTGGACTGTCCTTGCCAGCCTTGATGCGGTATCCGGTTCCGAAAGCTGTCAGGATCGCGCCGTCGCGCATCAGCGTGGACGACGTGGCTTGGCTGCTGGGCCACCAGTAGGTCTCGCCCTTTCGTTTGCCGGACCAGACATGCAGCAAGTACCGGTGATCGAGATCCCATGTGGCGCCGTGATCGTGGCTGACCACCGCCTCGATGCCGAATTGCGGAAAGCCGTTTTGGTCGTCGACGTATCCGAGTCGCACGACGTAGGTCATCACGATGTCCTGGTTGGGCATCAAAACCAACGATGGGTGATGGCGACCGTAGTCGTAGAGTTTCTTGACGGCTGACCACGTGCGGCCGTCATCCTTGGAGATCGAGATTCCCAGCCCTTCGTAATGGTCAAGCGTCTTGCCCTTCAGCCGTCGCGGAACGTCGGTCCGACAAGCCGCCAGCAAATCGCCGTTGCCGGCGCGAAACAAGTGCGCCTCATTAACGCCCTGCCACTGCGGGACCTTGATTGATCCGCTCCACGTTCGCCCTACGTCGGTACTGAAGCGGATATAGGCTTGAGAGCTGGTACCTGATTGCTTGTAGCCTGTCTCCGCGAGTTGGATGATCTTGCCAGTCTTGGGATGACGATCAACCAGTGGCGGATCCCAGATGTACCAGGGCTTCTTGTCTGACGTCGGTGCAATTGCCACGGGGTCGCCCCAGGTCTGGCCATAGTCTGAGCTGAACCACCGCGAGGGCGGACCGGCCGCCAAAATGCCATCTTCATAAAAGACCAACTTCCCTTTGCCGAGATAAGCCAGCCCCGTTCCCATCCCGATCGATGGTTTGCCATCGTCGCCCTCGCGCACGGGACGAGGATCCGTCCATGTCGCTCCGCCGTCGTCGCTGGTCAAAACGAAGGCGCGATGCGGATAGTCACAACCGACCAGCATCAGCAACCGGCCCTTCTCCGGCATATTGACCATGTAGGGAACGGCGACCACTCGATTCCAACTCTCGGTGACGATCTGAAATCTCGCCGGAAGCCGGACGCTACCGG